>WNFR01011796.1_pt1 | contig 15891 bp, 13 predicted proteins | sample 5400221 | NCBI WGS metagenome assembly WNFR01 (sample SAMN13153357, study PRJNA577476) | soil metagenome | isolation source: 40 cm soil under Madrone tree | place: USA:California | collected 2016-06-14 | reverse complement strand
GCCGGCGCGCAACTCGTCGATGAGCTCCGGAATGTAAGGTCTCAGTTTCTCGAACTGAACCAGCACTGCCTCAACCGAGACTTCGGCCGGAGGCAGATCGACCGGTTCGGCTGATTCAAGCAGTAACCGGAACTCTGTCTGATGATCGCGCTTCTTGACTATGGGCATTGGTGCAATCAAACCACAGCGACGCAGAACTCTCAAACCAATCCAGTCTCAGGTGGCCTCCTGTTTTTGAGAGATTGCCGCTCTCCAAGTAAAACGATCCACGAACATACACGAACCGAAACTAGTTTTTGTTCGTGAGTTTCGTGTGATCGCGTGGATCGTTCTTATCTGAGAGTGAAACCAGACGAAACCAAACTAAGACAATCCCGCGATACTCCGGGCCTTCCTTGACGCTAAAGCTTGAGGCGAGTAATCTAACAACGATTTGGGCCGAGTGCTCAAGGATTGCAAAGATGATCAGCCGGCATTACAGCCATCGCTATTATTACTATTACGGTCCGCTCTCCATCTGGAGGGTCGGTCGGGCGATGGGCTGTCGCGAGTTGATGAACTAACTCGCAGACAAGTTTCCAGAAACCGGCCATCGGTCCTTCCAGGGTGAAGGATCGGTGGCCGTTTTCTTTTGTTCGGAGTCCCGCCTTCAGGCGGCTGCTTAACAGTTGAAGAGTTTTCCGAAAGAGATTTCGCCTAAGGCGGGATTCCGAACAAGACGCCCTGATGCTGAAAAGGTCAAGAACTATGACAACGCAAACTGACACCACAACTAAACGAGATCAACAACTACTTTCCGATCACGTCGACATGCGTCTGATCGCTTCTGATCCGGATGAGTCTATTGCCGATCGAAATGCGATTGTGCAACTCGATCCCGATCATCCGGGCTTTCGGGACCTTGCTTATCGACAGCGACGTAATCAGATTGCGCAAATCGCGCTGAAGTATCAACCTGGAGATCCCATTCCCGAGGCGCCTTATACCGACGAGGAGGATCAGGTTTGGTCTACGATTTGGCGCGCGCTGCAACCGGCGCACCGGCAGCACGCCTGCGCGGAATATCTGGAATGTCTGCAGAAGCTGAACTTCGCACCGGAACGCATTCCACAGTTGCGTGAAGTTAACGAGAAGGTTCTGGCGATCAGCGGCTTTCGCCTCGAGCCGGTTGCCGGGTTGGTCCAGCCGCGAGTCTTTCTGGAAAATCTTGCCGACGGCGTCTTTCTCTGCACGCAGTACATTCGGCATCATTCGACGCCGCTCTATACGCCCGAACCCGACGTGGTCCATGAGATAGTCGGCCACGGCGTAACCCTGGCCAGTCCGCGCCTGGCCGAACTCAATCGTCTATTCGGGAAGGCCGTGCGGCGAACAACGTCTGCCGACGCGCTGGAGATGTTGTCGCGCATCTACTGGTTCACGATTGAGTTTGGCGTGTTACGTGAAGAGGGCGCGGTGAAAGCCTATGGCACCGGGCTGTTGTCTTCGGCCGGAGAGATGGCAAAGATGCACCAAGCCGACCTGCGGCGGTTGGAGTTGGATGAGGCTGCTCATCTGAACTACGACCCGACGCATTTTCAGCCGGTCCTATTCTGCGCTGACTCGTTTGAGATGATGTATCAGACTCTCCGAGAATATTTGGTGAATTGGTGAGCATTTGGTGAATCGTGAAAGGAGCGGCTCTGCCGCTTGATGTGCGGAAAGGCTTCGCCTTTCCGGCAGGGCCCAAAATTTTATTTTTGAGGCTCAGCCTCAAACACTCCGAGGCGCAGCCTCGGTTCCTTGACAGTCTTTTCAGGCCGCGCCTATAGTTTGCGTACGGGTTTTTCGTCATGACACGCAAGCTTTACTATTACTATTACTGGTGCGCCTGTACGTTTGCTTCTCCTGCGGGAGGAGCGTCCGGGCAGAACTTGCGTGCGTGTGAACTGGTGCTTTAGCCAACACCACAAATAGTTTTAGCAAGCCGGCCGCGACTTCCGGAAAGAGCGCGGCCGTTTTCGTTTTTAGCCCATGATTACTGAAGCGGAAGTATCCATGCCTTTTGGAACGCGGAGTCTGCCGCGCGCTCGCGATCTGGAATCACAGATCGGAAACACGCCCTTGCTGGCATTGAAACAAGTCGCGAGCGGCTTGCCATCCGGCGTTGAAGTCCTGGTCAAAGCCGAGTACTTGAATCCCGGTGGCTCGGTCAAAGACCGGGCTGCGTTGGCAATGATTCTGGATGGCGAACGCAGTGGCCGTCTTTACGCGGGCAAGGTTATTCTCGACGCCACCAGTGGCAATACCGGAATTGCCTATGCCATGATCGGCGCGGCCCGCGGCTATTCGGTAACAATTTGTTTACCGGCCAACGCCAGTTCCGAGCGCAAACGCATGTTGCAGGTTCTGGGAGCGGTGACGATCGAAACGGATCCGATGCAAGGCTCGGACGGCGCCCAGGTGATTGCCCGCGAGTTGGCCACGCGTGATCCGGAGAAATATTTTTATCCGGATCAGTATAATAATGACGCCAATTGGCGGGCGCACTACGAAGGCACTGGTCCGGAAATCTGGGAGCAGACTGAAGGACGCATAACGCACTTTGTGGCCGGCCTCGGAACCTGCGGCACGTTTACCGGCGTAGGCCGCAGGTTGAAAGAACTCAATCCGGATATTCAATTGATTTCGATGGAGCCGGATTCGCCGATTCACGGCCTGGAAGGTTTGAAGCACTTACCCACCTCGCGCCGGCCAGGGATTTTTGATCCGTCGCTGGCCGACAGGACCGTGGAAATTGAAACCGAGTCCGCCCAGGCGATGACGCGTCGTCTGGGACGCGAGGAAGGCTTGTTCGTTGGCGTCAGCTCGGGCGCGAACGTCCTCGCCGCGCTGACGCTGGCCCGCGAACTATCGCCGAACTCGGTCGTGGTAACAATTCTGTGCGATGGCGGCGAAAGATATTTGAGCGAACGTTTTTGGTCTGAGTGAAGGTTAGTGGCACAGACTTTAGTCTGTGGATGCCATGCACGAAATCACAGACTGAAGTCTGTGCCACCCAAGCTAAGTTTTTGACGATTATGGCCGGCGATAAAGACAAACTAGACATCAATACCCAATTGGTTCATGCCGGCGGACACAGTGATCCGCCTGTAGGGCGGCCTACTGCTACACCGATCTATGCCAGCTCCACCTACACCTATGAATCGATGGCCGAAATCGACCAAGTTTTCGCGGGTGACAAGGCCGGCTACATCTACACCCGCTATGGCAATCCAACGGTGAACGCTTTTGCAGAAGCGATGCGCGTGGCGGAAGGCGGCGCCACGGCGTGCGCTTATTCGTCCGGAATGGCTGCGTTGCATGCGGCCCTGTTCGCCTGCGAGTTATCACCGGGCGCGGTGGTGCTCGCTTCGCAGGACCTCTACGGCGCAACGACAAATTTGCTGCAAACAATCTTCGGTTCGTTCGGGATCAAAACCATTACAGCGGATTTCAGCGATCTTGATTTGGTGCGCGCGCAGACGAACGAGCATAAGCCTCGTGTTTTCCTCGCGGAAACCATCTCGAATCCGTTGCTGAAAGTTTGTGACATCGACGCCTGTGCTGAGATCGCGCATGCAACGGGCGCCCGGCTGATCGTCGACAACACCTTCGCCTCACCCTATCTTTGCCGGCCATTGGAACATGGCGCCGACATCGTTGTGCACAGCGCCACGAAATTCCTGAGCGGACACGCGGACGCAATGGGCGGCGTTGCCGTTTCCGGCGACCAGGCGGATAGCGCGGCCCTAATCGGAGTAATGAAACTAGTGGGCGGCGTGCTCAGCCCCTGGGAGGCGCACGAACTCCTGCGAGGCTTAAAAACCCTGGCCGTGCGCCTGGATCGGCATTGTGAAAACGCCGCGGCGCTGGCTCATCATTTGGCAACACATCCGCGCCTCGGCCGGCTTTATTTCCCGCAATCGCAAGCGGCCGAAGGGCGAGATCTGGCGCAGCGAATTTTGCGCGGCGCGCGTGCAGGGCTCGTCTCGATTGAATTGAAAGACAATACTCGCGCGGCGGCTTTTCGTTTCATGGACGCGCTGAAACTCTGTGTCCGGTCGACCAGTCTCGGCGATGTTTTCAGTAGCGTGCTGCATCCGGCGACCGCTTCGCATAGGGATCTTTCGCCTGCTCGTCGCGGGCAGCTCGGCATCAGCGAAGGATTGGTTCGGATCTCAGTTGGGATAGAGAATATTCGCGATATCGTCGCGGACATCGATCAGGCTTTGGAAGCCGGTACTAATAGCGGCTCCGGTTCACTGGAAGCGCGGACGGCCCATCCGCATTGAGCGCGCAGCGCGAACAGGTTTGTCTATGGAAGAGGTTGAGGAGCTTGTTACGCACGCTGCGCGGACGAGACCTCCGCGGTCCCAGCATTCAGGATGATTACCATCGTCGAACAACAATTGACCGAAATGCGGCAACACGGCGAACGCGACTATCCGTTTGAATGTTGCGGTCTAATGCTGGGCCGGTTCGAGAGCAACGGCCACAAAGTCGTGATTGAGACCTATCCAATCTCAAACGCGCGCGAAGAGGAAGCCAAGCGAAACCGTTTCCTAATCCGGCCCGAAGAATTGATGCGTGGCGAAAAATACGCGCGCGCGAAGAGGCTGGACGTAGTCGGCTTCTATCATTCGCATCCGGACGAGCCTGCGGTTCCGTCGAGATACGACCTGGATCATGCCTGGCCGACTTATTCGTATGTCGTGGTCTCGGTCGAAAAAGGACAGGCCGTCGATTTGCAATCGTGGGAAATGGAATCTGATCGATCGCGATTTAGTGAAGAAGTGATCGCAACGTCATAGGTTTAGGAACGGGCTACCGCCCGTTCGGTCGGGCGGTAGCCCGACTCTAAACGGGTGCGAAAAAACCAAAGATTGTCGAACATCTAGAAGGACACGAGCATGCCAGTCACAATCAACATACCAACTCCGCTGCGTCAGTTCGCAGCCGGACAATCAGAGATTCAGGTCGAGGCAACTACGGCCGGGGAAGCTTTGGATCAGTTAACTGCGACGCACGCGGAATTGCGCAAGCATCTCTTCAACGATCAGAACACGCTGCGCAATTTCGTCAATGTGTACGTCAACGACGAAGACATTCGTCACACCGACGGTCCGAATACACCGCTTAAGGAAGGCGACACAATTTTGATCGTGCCTTCGATCGCGGGCGGCTCGGCCGTTCTGGACGAAGCCGCGCAGGCAGAGATGCCTGCGAACCGCCAACAGGATGTCGGCGCTCCTGCGCTGCCCATGCTTTCCAACGAAGAAGTGGCGCGTTATAGCCGTCACTTGATCATGCCGGAAGTCGGCATGACCGGTCAGCGAAAGTTGAAAGCGGCGAGCGTGCTGATGATTGGCACTGGCGGTTTGGGCGCGCCGCTGGGAATGTATCTGGCGGCGGCGGGCGTCGGACGGCTCGGTCTGGTGGATTTTGACGTGGTTGACTCTTCGAACTTACAGCGTCAAATCATTCACGGCACGAAAGACGTCGGCCGGCCCAAGATCGCTTCCGCTCGCGATCGTCTGGAAGACATTAATCCGCATGTCGAGATCGAAACCCACGAAACTCGTTTGACCAGCGCCAATGCGATGACTCTCTTTCGCAACTACGACATCGTCGTCGATGGCACAGACAATTTTCCTACGCGCTACCTGGTAAACGACGCCTGTGTGCTCGCCGGCAAGCCCAACGTTTACGGCTCGATCTTTCGTTTTGAAGGACAGGCCAGCGTCTTTTGGGCCGAACGCGGCCCGTGCTATCGTTGCCTTTATCCCGAACCACCGCCGCCAGGCCTGGTGCCGTCATGCGCCGAAGGCGGAGTGCTCGGTGTTTTGCCGGGAATCATCGGCGCCATCCAGGCGAATGAAACGATCAAGATCATTCTGGGCGCGCCCGGCATCATGGTTAACCGGTTGCTGCTGTTTGACGCCTGGCGGATGCGTTTTCGCGAACTAAAGCTGCGCAAGGATCCGAACTGCCCGGTGTGCGGCGAGCATCCGACGATCAAAGAGTTAATCGACTACGAAGAATTCTGCGGTATTACTCAACAGCCAGAGGTGGCCCAACCAACTATGGAAGAAATCACAGCTACTGAACTGAAACAGCGCCTTGATAAAGGCGACGACATCCAAATCATCGACGTCCGCGAACCTCATGAATACGAGATCGCCCAGATTCCCAACTCAAAACTGATTCCGCTGGGGCAGGTGCTCAATCGCATGAACGAGATCGATCCCGCTCGCGAAACGGTAGTGCATTGCAAGATGGGCGGGCGCAGCGCTAAAGCGATCGATGCCCTGCAACGTTCCGGATTCACCGGCCATTTGATCAACCTGACCGGCGGCATCACTGCCTGGTCCAACGACGTCGATCCCAGTGTGCCGAAGTATTAGGATAATGTGGATAGTCTAGATTCAAGCCTAATGCTTTAGAGAATCAGGAGTGGGGGGACGAGGTTATCGTGCCAAAGAGCATCTGCGTGGTTCTGAACAGCCAGCATCAACGACGCGTTGACGACTTCGTTCAACGTTGCAAGCCTTCCACCGAGGCGCGAATGCTTTTCCAGCCCTACTTCACGAAGCACCTAGCTCGCCTCCATGAGCTCGCGACGCCCGTAGCCATTTATATAGTCAGCGGCCAGTACGGAGTTAGTGCAGTGGCCCTCGGTGAGCTTATGAAGGTCGAGTATAGAGACGAAGTACCGAAGGCAGCGCTTGAACCTCTCAAAGAACTCTTGCCCGTTACTGACACTAAGATCGACCGTATCAACCTCCTCTACCTGGCTCACGGTCGCCTTCTACGCACGCCCATTCCCCTAGACCAGTTCCGAAAGATTAGTGACGGCCAACCTCTGCAACGAGGGCGCTGGACTGCGGTTGTGTGCAATGCTCCGGGCAGAATTCCCGGCGCTGCGCCGCCATCGAAGCGAGATACATCCGATGATCCCGAGCAGGCTTTCGAAGGACATTTGCGGGTGCTCTTCCTTCGGCATCGGCGGCGTGAACAGAGACTGAGAGGCGCCAAGATCCGCGCAATGCTTCGTAGTACCGGGCATCTCAAATGCGAAGTGACTGCATGCTCATTCGACTTTGAGGAGGTTTACGGAGTGCTTGGTCAACAGTATGCGCACGTTCACCACCTTCGGCCGCTTGCTGCTCAGGATGGTCCTCGCCGCACTGCTCTTAAAGATCTGGCAATCGTATGCCCTAACTGTCACGCCATGATTCACCGCAGTGGCGCCTGTCGCAAGCTCGCAGAGATATCTTCTACGATCGGCGACATGCGGTCTAAGGTTGTCGGATCGCGTCACCCTTCTGTCTGAAAACATTAAAGTGTGGTTGAACGCTCACGCTTCAACGCTCGGAGTTTCTGCCTCAGTGGTGAATCGGGCTGGTTGGCCGCAAGCTCTATGACCTCTTGCCGGTCTCGCTCGATCTTAGCGTCTAGTTCAGATTGGTGTTCGTAGTAATAAGCAAGGGCCGCGTGAATCTGAGCCATTGACAGATAGGAGTGCTGACGATGCATTTCTTCAGGACTCCAACCATAGGCCATCTTATCCAGCACGACTTCAATGACCTTAGTATTCGCGCCGCTAATCCAGGGAACACCCTGCTCGTCGATCTCGATTTGTGAATTGACTACTGCGACCATGGCCAATACGTCGCCCAATAAGTTACCACGAGCGGTGACGCTGAACTAGGTATTCGAACACCCGCCGGATATGCACGGCTATCTCATTAGCACCTGGGCTTCAGCCAGGTGATCACTGGTGCCGAAAAGGAATCGAAAACCGTTTCAACGGTTTCGATCCTCGAACCATTCCAAACCGTACTTCTTAACGAATAACTCAAACTCCTGATTGAATGTCTTCTTTCGATGGTGCTCTTCTTGATCAGCGATATACGCAGCGACTTGATCGGCATGTGAATGGGACACCGAAAACGCTCCGTAACCGCGTCCCCATGAGAATCTTCCTCTTAGTAGTCGATTCTTGTTTATCCAGTGCGAAGAGCTTCCCTTTAATAGCTGCACAACTTCTTCAATCGACTTGTTTGTCGGTAGGTCAACCAAAGTGTGGACGTGTTCGGGATTGAAGTAATTAATCTTCATATAGATATTCTTCTCAAGAGCATATTCCGCGAGGAAGCGAGAAGCCTTTGCCGCTGCAGGTCTCGTAAGCATCGGCTCTCGGTCAAGGGTCGTCCAGACTAGATGAAGCCAACAGCGAGAGTAAGAGTGTCGTGACATGGCGCGGGTTCTTTCGTCTTCTGGATTACTCTATCACCCTGCGCAAGTGAGATTTTTTGCATCGAGTATTGAAACCGTTGAAAACGGTTTCATCTGGACATTGGCTGGCGATCACCTGGCTGAAGCCAGGTGCTAATGACACCATGAGATCGGTTTAGAGACGGGACCGGACCAATATCCACTGATAAGCTGCGAAGTCATCCCTCTCGGTGTATGATTAGGCCCGCCATAATCCCCGTGCGAGGTAAAACACAAAAGTGAGTGAAGCAACCTTGGATGTGATCGAAGCAAACGACGCGAATCCCCCGGCCGTTTGAAGAAGGCAGCGGCGATAACAAATCTCTGTTCGGCGGTAAGGGCGCCGGGCTTTGCGAAATGACGCAAGCGGGTCTGCCGGTCCCGCCGGGGCTAATCGTCACCACTGAAGTCTGCAACGCCTATTACGCCAACAACAAACAGTTTCCCGAAGGCATGTGGGAGCAGGTCACCGCCGCCCTCCAAGAGATCGAAAAGAAGGTCGGCAAGAAGTTCGGCGATGCCAAGAACCCGCTGCTGGTTTCCGTGCGATCAGGCGCAGCGTTCTCGATGCCGGGCATGATGGACACGGTCTTAAACCTCGGTCTCAACGAAGAGACGGTGACGGGGCTGGCGGAACAGACCGGTGATCTACGCTTCGCCCTCGATGCTTATCGTCGCTTCGCTTCGCTGTTCGGAGAGATCGTGATCGGCGTAGCGCATGAAAAGTTTGAACGGGTCATGGATCGATTTAAAGCGCACAGCGGCGGCGAAAGGCTCGACACCGATCTAAAACCAGATGAGCTGCGCGGAATCATCGCTGCTGAAAAAGAAATCATCCTCGCCGAGCAACATACAATCCCCGACGATCCGTATGAGCAACTGCGTGTGGCTATTGGCGCCGTCTTCAATTCATGGATGGGCCGCCGCGCAATCGATTATCGACGCATCAATCGCATTCCCGATGATTTGGGTACGGCCGTCAACGTGCAGGCGATGGTGTTTGGCAACATGGGCAAAAACAGCGGCACCGGAGTCGCCTTCACCCGCAATCCATCCACCGGCAAGAAGGAACTTTACGGCGAATACCTTCTGAACGCGCAAGGCGAAGACGTAGTCGCGGGCACGCGCACGCCAAATCCGATCAGCCAACTCAAGAGGGAGCTGCCGAAAGTTTACGAGCAGTTCAACGCCATCACGCAGTTGCTCGAGAAGCATTACGGAGACATGCAGGACTGCGAATTCACGATCGAGCGCGGCAAGCTCTGGATGCTGCAGACGCGCACCGGCAAGCGCACCGGCGCTGCTTCGGTCCGCATTGCGGTCGACATGGCGAGCGAGAAGTTGATCGATCGCGCGACCGCGGTGCAACGCGTTACCCCTGAACATCTCGACCAGTTGTTGCATCCGACAGTCGATCCCAAGACTGATGCGCGCGTCCTGGCTACCGGCTTGCCGGCCAGTCCCGGCGCGGCCCAGGGCACGGTCGTGTTCAGTCCTGACGAAGCCGAAGAATTGGCTAAGGAAGGTGCGCAGGTGGTTTTGGTGCGACACGAAACCAGCCCGGATGATTTTCATGGCATGGTTGCGGCCCAGGCGATTGTCACGGCGCGCGGCGGAATGACGAGTCACGCGGCGGTGGTGGCGCGGGGCATGGGCAAGACTTGCGTCAGCGGGGCCTCGGACCTGGAAGTTGATTACAGCCAACAGCAATTCACCGTCAAAGGCGAAGTGATTACCAAGGGCGAATGGATCACTGTCGACGGTTCTACTGGTCGGATCTTTCTCGGCAAAGTGCCAACGGTGCAGCCCTCGCTCGGTCCGGATTTTTATGAATTGATGAAGTGGGCCGACGGTTTTCGCAGTCTTACCGTACGCGCGAATGCCGATACGCCGCACGATGCGCGCGTCGCGCGACAGATGGGAGCTGAAGGCATTGGCCTGTGCCGCACTGAGCACATGTTCTTTGGCGACAAACGTCTGGCGTCGATGCGTCAAATGATTCTCGCGGACGGTACCGGCGCGCGCGAGAAGGCGCTTGAACAACTCCTGCCCCTGCAGCGCGGAGACTTTGTCGGCATCTTTCGTGAGATGGCCGGCTTTCCCGTAACGATTCGCCTGCTCGATCCGCCCCTGCACGAGTTCCTGCCCAACGTAGATGAATTGCTTGGCGAACTCTCCGAATTGAAGATGGCCCTGCGTCACGCAGGGACGCTCGCCGCCATGGATCATCTGCTCGATGAGATCGACGAGAAGCGACAGTTACTGCATCACGTCAATAAGATCCGCGAAGCAAATCCAATGCTCGGCTTTCGCGGTTGCCGCCTGGGTCTGTTGTTCCCCGAAGTCACGCGCATGCAGTGTCGCGCGATTTTCGAAGCCGCCTGCCAGGTCAAGGGCGAGCGCAAGCAAGTCATGTTGGAAATCATGGTGCCGCTGGTTTCTATCAGCGAGGAATTGAAACAACAGGCCGAGATGATTCACGACGTCGCGCGCCAGGTCACGGGTGAGCACGGCATGAAGATCGAGTACGCAGTGGGTACCATGATCGAGTTGCCGCGGGCTGCTTTGACCGCCGGCAAGATTGCTGAACATGCCGACTTCTTTTCGTTCGGCACCAACGATCTGACGCAAACCACGTTTGGTTTGAGCCGCGACGATTCTGGCCGCTTCCTGCCCGCCTATGTCGATCGCAAGATTCTCTCCGACGATCCTTTCCAGGTGCTCGATCGCGAAGGCGTAGGCGAGTTGGTCCGGCTCGGCACTGAACGAGGCCGGATCGTTAAGCCTAACCTCAAGGTCGGCATCTGTGGCGAGCACGGCGGCGATCCCAGCTCGATCGCTTTCTGCAACGAGATCGGATTGAACTATGTGAGCTGCTCGCCCTATCGCGTTCCGGTCGCGCGCCTGGCGGCGGCACACGCGGCGCTGGATGCGGATGCCACGGCGGCGGCGGAAGCTGCTGTCGTGTCCGCGGCAGATGAAGATGCGAAGGCTCGCGAGGCGGTTGGGGTTGCGAAGTAGTAATCAAGGTCGACCCAGGTGAGGTCCCAAATGAATAAAGTTACTGCAGTGAAAGCGAATGATCATTTTTCACTTGACCTACGTTTCAGCGACGGCAGCGTCAAGAGATTCGATACCAGGCCTTACCTGGATTACGAAGTTTTCCGTGAATTGAAAGATCCGAATTATTTCAAAAGAGTAGATCTCGCCTTCGGCACCGTTCGATGGCCGCACGAGCAAGACATCAGCCCGGAGACTTTATACATCGAGGGCCTGCCTGTCTCGGATAATGGCGACTGCAATGCTAAATCAGAACTCAATGAGTTCATTCCTCGCTAGTCCCGCAGGGATGAAATATTTATAGCCACGAATACCACTTTCACATGTCTTGAGCCCATTTATGGGCGACAGAACATTACTCTCCTGATCGGGCAGTGAATTATTTGGGTCGGCTGTTTCTGTAAACATTTCGCCGCTACGCTGCTCTAAGCCGGCGCTGTTATACTCACCGCACCTCGCGAGATGCTATGCAAAGCCAAACAATTAATTGGCCAACTCTATGGCTAGCATTGGGACCGGCGATTGTCGCTGGATTTTTCACCGCGCTGGGTTCGTACCTAATCTACCGTTCTCAATTGAAAACAAAGTTAGCTGAGATTAAAGGACAGTCAGTGTTGAGGGCGCGTGAGCTCTTGTTCGAGTCTTATCAAAAGAGAATCGACCGACTCGGAGAGGGCGTAGACAAATTTGTGGGGGCGCTCTACGGATTTGCCGGACATCTTCAAGCACTGACTGATGAAGAGGAGAAACGCCAGGCGCAAGTGGCAATCCTTGTGCTAATAAAAATGACTAGAGATCCGATTTTGGATTCAGTCGGTGAATTGGAAGAAGAACTTGGGTCGGTAGATTTAGCGACCAAACGGAGTGCGGATTTAGGATTCATCAGGGAAACGCTCTCAACCGAGCTAGATAAGACGGATATCGATTTTGGTCTTGTTTACTTGAATTTCATGAAGGCTTTCGGTTTATTCAATGGTCTCAAAGAGGAATTACTGAACAAAAAATGTGAAGCCTTATTTAATATCTATCTTGAGCCGAAAGGATGATTGTATGCGTCGCGTTGCGCCAAGCTACCTTTTGCTTCTCTTTGTCTTCCTCGTTTCTGCTATTTCCCAAATGACTCCTTACGCACAAACCCAAACGGCGACGCCAAAGGCTCCCGACACCGTCTACCTGCTCAAACCCGCACACATCTTTGATGGCGAGTCGGCGCAACTTCACGACGGCTGGGTGGTCATGGTCAGAGGCGAGAAGATCGAAGCGGTTGGTCCGGCTAATGAAGTCAAAGCTCCGGCCGAGGCGAAGGTGATCGACTTGCCCGGGATGACTTTGATGCCGGGCCTGATCGATGCGCACTCCCATGTCCTGCTGCATCCTTACAGCGAAACTGTCTGGAATGATCAGGTGGCGCGCGAAGCGCTGAGCTTGCGCGTGGCGCGCGCGACAAATCATCTTCAAAGAACGCTGCTCGCAGGCTTCACTACGATTCGTGATCTTGGAACTGAAGGAGCCGGATATGCCGACGTCGGTTTAAAGCAAGCGATTCAGCAGGGGATCATTCCCGGACCTCGAATGATCGTAGCCACGCGCGCAATCGTCGCGACCGGGAGCTATGGTCCGAAGGGTTACGCGCCCGAATGGACTGTGCCGCAGGGCGCCGAAGAAGCCGACGGCGTCGATGGCCTCGCGCGCGTGGTGCGCGAACAGATTGGCAAAGGCGCGGATTGGGTCAAGGTTTATGCCGATTATCGCTGGGGCGCAGGTGGACTGGCTCATCCGACCTTCACGCTGGAAGAATTAAAGCTGGCAGTTGAGGTCGCGAAGAGCGCGGGCATTCCGGTGTCGGCGCACTCGACGAGCACCGAGGGCGCGCGTCGCGCAATTCTCGCCGGCGTCGAAACGATCGAGCATGGCGACGGCCTGACCCCGGAACTCTTTCGCCTGATGAAAGAGCGTGGCACGGCGCTGTGTCCGACGCTCTCAGTCGCCAGCGGTCCCAACATTGAAAAGAAAAAGATTGTATTCAAACAGGCCCTCGACGCCGGTGTTAAGATTGCCAGCGGCAGCGACGTCGGCGTGTTCGCCCACGGAGACAATGCCCGCGAGATCGAAACGATGGTGAGTTGGGGAATGCCAATCATTGAAGCGCTCCGATCCGCTACTTCGATCGACGCGCGCGTGCTGCACATGGAAGATAAAATTGGGCGAGTAAAGGTGGGGCTCTTTGCCGATCTAATCGCGGTCGAAGGCGATCCGACCCATGACATCTCGGCCCTGCGCCGCGTGCGATTCGTGATTAAAGGCGGAACAATCTACAAGCAACCATGAGGCGTTACGCGGCCTCGAATCACATCGAACCTCAATGTTACGCAAGATTATTTATGTTCTGATTGGCAGTGCCTGGCTCGCCTGTGCCACGGCGACATTTTCTCAGGACGCCTCCCATGACGTCCAGGTGAAGCTCTCGCTCGCTGACAATAAGACTTCCTATCGCAGCGGCGATCCAATCCGGCTGATTCTGGAGTTCACCGCGGAGCGCGATGGATATGACGTGGACACCGTGACGGACAAAACAGCCTCTCCCAGCGACCAGCTCTTTTTTACGCCTGACACCGGCGTCTCGCATTGGCTGGATGAATACCTAAGTGGGGGCAGATTCATGCGTGACTATTTCACGGTGCAAAAACTCTCGCCGGCTCCTACACGAGTCGAAGTTATAGTTAACTCTGTCGTGCGTTTCGAAAGGCCCGGCCGGTATTCAATCAGGATCAAGACCAGCCGAGTGACCCAGCGGAAAGATCTAAACGATAGCGCTTCTCGTGCAGTCACTCTCACCTCCAACGAAGTTAGCTTCGACGTCCAGCCCATGAGTGACGCCGACGAGGCAAAGCAAGTGCAAAAGCTGTCCGCGGCGTTGGATGTATCGCGGGACGTGCCATCCGAAGAAAAGCTGACGCAGGAATTATCATTTCTTACCGGCGACATTTCGTCGCGTGAAAAGGTGCGACGTTTTCTCAATGCAGAGGGCCGATCCGGAAACTATTTTCAAAACATTAGTCTTGGTCTCTATATCTCTAGGAATCGCGCGCTGGTTTTTCAACTGCTGGAAGCGGCAATGCGCGATCCCGCACAGCCGGTCACCTACGGACTCCTGGGAGCGGTTACCAAATTGAAGCTATTGCGGCAAAACGAAGGTCTCGCTCCGAAGCCGGCAATGAACGTGGCGACGTTGGATCCATTTGGAGATCCACAATACAACGCAATTCAAGATGCCTATGTGGCGGAACTGGCAGCCGGTCTTTCTAAACGCAGCGGCAAGAGCCAGACAACTACCGCGATGACCATTCTCAGTCACTTGGCCAAAACGCCTCAGACGGCAGCGTTGAATGAAGTACGACGCGTGTTGATTCAGCAGTTCCAGGACTTACATCCTTTCGATCAGGAATACCTGTTACGTGTCTACTGGGATCAATTGCATGATCCCTCCCTGGTGCCCGCAATAAAACAAATCCTTAGCGGCAAGGACAAGACTAGTAAGATGGTCCACGGCACCGCTTTACAGCGAATGATTGAACTAGCTCCCGATGAAGCCCGACCATTTGTAGTTGCGGAAGTCATCGATCCAACTTCGCTGATCGATTTCGAAATTCTGCGAAGCCTCCCCGACGCGACACTGCCTGAGACTGATACGTCGCTGCTGGATCAGATACGCCGGCTCAGTTCATCAACCCGAAGCTTTGATGTCGTTTATCTGAAGCAGAAGACTTCTCTGGCGGCGCGTTATGCCACGGTCGGAATTTATCAGAACCTCATGGAACTCTATCAACAGAACGGCGCGAAATGGCCATTGGAATCGCGCGCTGGCCTGCTGGCTTATTTTGCTCGCTACAATGAAAACGAAGCCCTGCCTTTGATCGAGCAAGTGCTGACTGGAATTGAGCCGGGTGAGGACTTCAACTTTCTTCCCAACCTTACGCGTCTTTACTATTCAGATGGCATCGATGGTGTTTTGAGAAAGCGTCTTGAAAGTGACGACCCGCGCGCCGTCAGCACCACCGCATGGTTGATGTCTAAATATGGACCCGCCGGCGACCAGCAGGCGATCGAAGCCAGACTGGAACGATGGCGGAAGGATTGGGGAAGCCGCGCGGCAGAGGCCCAAACTAACCTGCAGGGCACCGCAGAACGGGAGATGGTAACGGCCCTGATTCGCGCCAAGTCATGGAAAGCGTCGCCGGAGCGAGCCAAAGAACTCGAGCAAAGTTGCGTCACCGAACTCTGTCGTCAGAATTTTCGGCGGTAATGGGGTGATACACGGTAGCGACGGCATGCCATCCGCTGCGCTTACTTCCCCCACGTCACGAACATTCCCAGAGCGGCCGCGGACATCAGCACAGCCGTAGTCCAGCCGATAAAATTTGTCAATCTTCCGTTGACTCGCTTGCCCATGACTTCTTTGTTGTTCGATACCAGCATGATCATCACCAGCAAAGGAGGAGCGAGCACGCCGTTGATTACCGCCGTCCAAAAAAG
>WNFR01003652.1_pt1 | contig 15891 bp, 11 predicted proteins | sample 5400221 | NCBI WGS metagenome assembly WNFR01 (sample SAMN13153357, study PRJNA577476) | soil metagenome | isolation source: 40 cm soil under Madrone tree | place: USA:California | collected 2016-06-14 | reverse complement strand
TCGACTGTAATCAATTATATCGACCGCCAAACTCTATCCGTGCTCGGCCCCTACCTCAAGATCGACTACCACTGGAACAATGAACAGTTTGCACTAATCGTCATCTCGTTCCGAGTTGCTTATTCCGTTGGCCAGACGATCTCCGGGCGCTTTATCGACCGCGTCGGAACGCGCAAGGGGTTAACAATCACAGTCATCTGGTACTCGGTGGCGGCGATGTTGACGTCGTTCGCTGTGGGTCTACGCAGTTTTGCTTTCTTCCGTTTCCTCCTCGGCGCAGGAGAATCGGCCAACTGGCCTGCGGCGACGAAAGCGGTCTCCGAGTGGTTTCCTAAACGCGAACGAGGTTGGGCCGTGGCGCTCTTCGACAGCGGCTCATCGATCGGCGGTGCTATCGCGCCACTGCTCGTCATTGGTCTCTACAAATACTTTGGCGGTTGGCGACCAGCTTTCGTTTTGACAGGAACGCTCGGATTTCTATGGTTAATCGCATGGCGCATTCTCTACTACCCACCGCAAACCCACCCACGCATCAGTCAAAGCGAACGCGAGATGATCGTGGAGGATCGCCGCGAGCAGGATTCGGAGGAGAAGCACAAAGGTCCGCGTTTGGCTTGGAAGGATCTGCTTAAACTTCCGCAGACGTGGGGCATCATCGCGGCACGCACGATGACCGATCCAATCTGGTTCTTTATCACAGACTGGTTTGCGATTTATCTGGTAGCTAAAGGCATTAATCCCGAGCAGGGACTTCTGGCCTTCTGGATTCCGTTCGTGGCCGCCGACCTGGGTAACTTCTTCGGCGGTGGCATATCCAGTTGGTTGATTCGTCGCGGCTGGCCCGTCTTGCGCGCGCGAAAGGCCGTTGTCGTTTTCGGCGGCCTGGGAATGACGCTGCTAATACCTACGGTTTTCACTTCAAACCTCTTTGCACTCGCGGGACTCTTCGCCGTGTCAACTTTTGCTTACGCTTCCTTCTCCACCATGGCGCTCGTTTTGCCCTCAGACCTTTATCGGAGCGAGTCGGTCGCAACTGTGAGCGGTATGAGCGGGACCGGTGCAGGGCTGGGAACGATCATTTCTACCTACTTAATCGGTTATGTCTCCGACCGTTATTCCTTCGAGCCAATTTTGATAACCGCTAGTCTCGTCCCGATCGTAGGCATGGTGCTAGTGTTGCTGCTTATTCGAGACAAGCGGATCTCGGGTGCGATAGTTTGAGATTTCTTATCCTGTGAAGCAGAGCCGCAACCGAACACGGATGCGCGTCACGACTTGGAGTGTCATGATACGTACGATCGCCCCGGCGCTACCGCGCGTCGGTACTGACTTCATGACACCAGGTATCGTACTAACAGAACAGAAAACGGGAAAAATAAATGAATTATGCCATTGGTATCGATCTTGGAGGAACGAAGATCAAAGTCGCAGTCGTGTCAGAAGAAGGCGAGATGTTGGCGCGGTCCACAAGCGAAACGTGGAACACTTCTGCGGGCTCGTGGGCAGAGACAATAAAGCAGAAGATCAAGGAAATCGAGAGAGACCGCGCAGAACCAGCACGCTGGATTGGTCTCGCCGCGCCGGGTCTGGCCGCGCGGGATAACCTATCCATATCGAACATGCCGGGGAAGCTTCGCGGAATTGAGGGACTCAATTGGACAGACTTTTTGCAGACTTCGCGTCCCGTACCTGTGCTTAACGATGCACACGCGGCATTGCTGGGAGAGGCTTGGGTTGGGGCCGCAGCAGGCTATCGTAACGTAGTGCTATTGACGCTCGGGACGGGAGTAGGCGGAGCGATCCTTGCTGACGGACGTCTATTAAAAGGCCACATCGGAAGGGCGGGTCATCTCGGGCACATCAGTCTGAATCCTGATGGCCCACCGGATATTGTCGGCACCCCCGGGAGCCTTGAACAAACGATTGGCAACAGCACACTCCCGATCCGTTCGGGAGGGCGATTTTCCTCAACGCTTCAATTGGTGGAGGCACATTTGAACGGCGACAAAGAAGCGACAGATGTTTGGTTCAGATCACTGTACAACCTGGCTGCGGGGATCACTTCCATAATTAACGCGCTTGATCCCGAAGTCATTATTCTCGGCGGAGGGATCGCTCAAGCCGGACCTGCGCTCTTTGATCCTCTTGCTCGTTTTGTTGAAAAGGTCGAGTGGCGGCCACAAGGCCAAAGAGTGCGCATCATCCCGGCAGCACTCGGCGATTTGGCCGGCACACTTGGCGCGGCTTACCACGCTATTAATTCCGACGTGGAAAACTGAGACACAAATCAGCGGAGATGTCTGCCAGTGGTGGTCGTGTCTGAAATTGCTCATCAGCAACTCAATAGCTCACTTTGGTAGCCTCGCAATAAGGAAAGTAGGCCCTTCTTCCGCTCACCTTGAATGCCACTCACCAACAGTCAATCACTCAACCTCATAACCTCACAGGTCGGGAAGGTGGACCCTGTCCCCGCTCAAGTTTGAATACCACTAACCAGCAAATCAACCTCAGCACCCTTCGACGTGAGAAGCTTAATTATGAACTCAAGCTGTTCTTAGTGAGTTACTCATATAGAAGTAAGTGGTATTCAAACTTGAGGCGGGGACAGGGTCCACCTTCCCGACCTGTGAGGTTACTGAGGTGGGTGATTGAGTGTTTGGTGTGTGCCTGCACAGGGTTCCCTCGCGCATATCATCCGCTTTCGATCACCTTTCGTTTACCTTCATTCGCTACGATTTCATTCCGGAGTTCTTGACAACTACCTCCAAGGCAAACGAATATGGCGGGGAGCCGGGCCCGGAACCAATGGCAAACGTGAAACTGGTCCCGAGTCGTGATCAGAGCCTTAGGAGCGCTTCAAGTGACCCGCACGAGTGTGAAAACAGCATGTTAAATTTGGAGCGCCATAGCAAAATTCTCGAACTGATTGATGAGCGCGGGAAGGTTGAAGTGGGCGAACTCAGCCGCCTCTTCAGCATCTCGGAAGTTACTATTCGTAATGATCTCAAAGACCTCCACAAACGGGGACTCGTGCGCAGAGCTCACGGCGGCGCCGTTCGGATCGCAACCGTCAACGTCGACGCATCGCTACAGGTGAAGGCTTCTCTCCGAGAAGGCGAGAAGCAACGCATTGGCGCCGCTGCCGCCGCCCTCATCAAGGATGGAGACTCAATCATCCTGGACTCGGGTACGACCACGCAGCAAATCGCCAAACAGATCAAAAGCAGAAAAGATCTGACGGTCATCACCAATGGCATTAACATCGCAATGGAGCTGTTAGGTGCGAAGGACGTTCGCCTGGTCATGCTCGGTGGAATGGTGCGGCAGAATTCATATTCAGCTGTCGGTCATTTCGCAGAGGACATGCTCCGGCAGCTCTCCGCCGACAAGCTCTTCCTCGCCGTCGACGCGTGCGATCTCGACTTCGGTCTCAGCACGCCGAACCCGGAAGAGTCAAAGGTCAATCAGGCAATGGTTCAAATTGCGACGGAAAAAATCCTGGTCGCGGATTCGAGCAAGTTTGGGAAACGAAGTCTGTCGCGCATCGTGCCATTTTCGGCGATCGATAAAGTCATCACCGATGACGCGCTGGCGACAGATATGCAGACCAAATTGAGAGCCCGTGGCGTCGAAGTAGTCCTTGTCTAGCACCTGGTCACATCACTACAATCCGCTTACCGGCTTAATAGATCCTGACCTTTGAGACGACGCGACTGATCGCCCCGCCAGGGCTTGGCGCATCTGGTCTTAGCCCCAGTTTGATCGACGCAAAAAGACCAAGCAGCTGACCAACGAAAACGTCAACCGGCGGTCGATAGTAATCGTCAACTGCAATCTCCAGGGGCAATGTCACACCGATTTTTGCTCGGTCGCCCGGGTCTTTCCGGCCGGCGTCCGGCACAACCACAAGGATCGTTTTGCCCAACTTCTTCTCCCGAATCTCTTCCAGCAGATCCATTTCATAGGACCTGCGTCGAGCGTCGCTTGAAGCAAAGGCGACAATCAGTGTTTCCTCGTCGATAGCGGACAGCGGACCGTGCCTGATTCCCAGGAAAGACTCGTTGAACGTAACCACTTTCCCGGCGGTCAACTCCAGCACCTTCAACCCAGACTCCACAGCCACACCCTTCAAAGGCCCAGTACCAAGGAAGCAAACTTTTGAAAAGCCTCCCGCAACCAGTTGTTCCGTAACCTCCGCGGCCGAGGGCAGTAATCTCCGTCCCGCCGAAATCATTGTGTCCAACGTTGCCCAATACGCTCCAAGGTCCTGAAGATTGGCCAGGCACTGTCCCGCCACAACCATGTTCGAGAAGGAACTGGTCATCGCCAACGCCTTATCGTTGACCTGATCGTCGAGAATGATCCGGCAGACGTTGGCGCGGTCTCCTAGTGAGCGCACCATGCGCCCGGCCCCATTGCAGCACACGATGATGTGATGAATATCGGGACGACGATCGAGAATCGACTCGAGCAGTGCAACTCCTTCCGAACTGTCGCCGGATCTGGAGAAAGAGATCCAGACATACAACTTTCCAGGCATGAGGAAATCATCCGCGTTAGTGAGCAGGTCGGTGCTCGGGACGACACACACCTCGCAATGCCATTTCCATCGCAGAAGTGCCTCCAGAGTTTTGCCGACGTAATCGGACGTGCCAGCGCCGATTAAGAACACAGTGGGGCGTTCGTTTGAAGCGTTGCGCACTCCGGCACGCTGCAGGAAGAGTTCGACCTCAGGCGCGAGTTGTACCAGTTTGTCGTAAGTTCGTCGCCACGTATCCGGCTGCTGAAAAATCTCTTGCGGGCTATGAACCAGACCTTTCGCCTCTCGCTCGGCATTAGATAGCATGAGAATTTTGGAGAGCGGATCCATTGAATAGTGGAACCTTTTGCGCAACGATGAGTTCGAGTGACATCAGCAGGTCTGAACTAGCAAGCCACTGAAATTCTTTTGCAATTCTATTTCGCATTATATTAGAATCACGCCCGATTCGAAAGCAATCAAAAGAGAATTACAGCATTTGAAAGCACACCGAAGTTACGATGAAGAAGAAGAGTGCTGGAAAAGGCGTGGTCGTGATTGGGGAATTAAATATCGATGCAGTTGCCGCCGGACTTTCTGAAGCACCGAAGATGGGATTAGAAATCCTGGCCTCAGATTTTCAATTGACGCTGGGAAGCGCCTCCGCGATTTTCGCTTGCGGGGTTGCCAGACTCGGACATCCGGTAACGTTCATCTCGAGGGTCGGGGCAGACGACTTCGGCAAATTCTGTCTGGCAGCTCTGCGCGAGGCGGGAGTTTCCACGCGTCACGTCTCACGCGACGAAAGGTTGAAGACCGGCGTAACGGTCTCGCTTAGCAGCCGCGAGGATCGCGCACTCGTAACGTACTTAGGGGCAACCGCCGCCTTAAGCTATGACCAGATCAGTTTGGCAGGGCTCAAAGATCATAACCATCTTCATATGACTTCCTATTTTCTGCAGACGCGCTTGCGTCCCTCTTTCCCACAGATTCTCCGTGAAGCGCGGGAATTGGGACTGAGCACTTCGTTTGACCCAAATTCGGACCCTTCGCACGCCTGGAGCGACGCTATTCGCGAGGTGCTTGCTTACACCGATGTCTTGTTCCTAAATGAGAATGAAGCCTTGCAGTTAACACACGCGCGTAACGTCAGAGAATCGCTGAAGACTTTAAGCAAAGAGGTTCCCTGCGCCGTGATCAAGCTGGGCGCGCGTGGTGCCGTGGCAGTCAAGGATCGCGAGATCATTTCGTCGCGGGCCTTTAAGGTTGAGCCGGCAGATACAACCGGGGCGGGCGATTCTTTCGCCGCGGGTTTTGTTTCTTCCTGGCTTCGGGGCCGTTCGATCGCTGAATGTCTCCGTGCGGCTAACGCCTGCGGCGCTTTATCGACGTTGCGAATGGGTGGGACTGCTGGACAGCCCGCGCGTCAGGCTCTGGCCAGATTTCTGAGCACCCATCAGACCATCGAGTAGTCTTAACCGAGAGCGGTAGCTTCAATGCTAAGGACCCACGATCAGCGAACGCGACAACTGGTAGCTAGCCGTCCGCTGCTCAATGCCGCGCGACGGTCGCGAAGCGCTGTGGCAGCCCTCAACTTTTATAACGCGGAAACGCTGCTCGCACACATCAGGGCCGCAAACGCTCTTCGCGCATCGATCATTTTGCAGACCACCGAATCGACCATCCACTACCTGGGTCTGGGGCTGATAGTCGCGATGGCTCGCACCGCAGCCGAGCAGATGGAGGCGCCGGTGGCGCTGCACCTCGATCACGGGGGAAGTTATGAACTGGCCGAGCGCTGCATTGAGGCCGGTTACACCTCCGTCATGTTCGACGGCTCTCGACTCTCCTTCGGTGAAAACTGCGTTCAGACGCGCCGTGTTGTGCAACTTGCGCACACTCATGGCGTATCTGTTGAAGGCGAACTGGGCCACGTAGGACATAGCGACGACGTGGAACCGGGCACCATCACAAGTTTCTATACGCGCGCGGAAGATGCCTTGCACTTCGTCAAAGAGACGGGAGTCGACGCCCTGGCAGTCGCGGTTGGCACCGCCCACGGGTTCTACAACGGCGACGTCCGGTTGGACTTTGATCGACTCACACAGATTAGAGAGGCGGTGGGCGATACAGCACTAGTCTTACACGGCGGTTCAGGCGTGCCGGAAGAATTGCTCCGACGCGCCATAGCGCACGGCATTAGTAAGATTAACTTTGGTACGGAGTTGAAGAACGCCTTCACCCGGGCAGTAAAAGTATCGCTCTCGTCCAGCGACGACATTGATTTGCGCAGGACCTTCGCGCCGGCGATCACCGCTGTACAGGAAGTTTCGCTGGCGAAGATTCGAATCTGTTCGCAGCGGCAATAAAGCTTACTGAAAGCCAAAAACGAAAGGCTGCAAGCGCATGACAAAATTCAACTGGCTGTTGGACGGAAGTATTGTCGGGGCATACCTCCTCGCGACGATGGCGGCGGGTCTAATGGTGCGCAAATATGTCGGCAAGGTGGAACACTTTCTGGTCGCTGGCCGTGAGATGGATGTTTACCTCGGAATCGCCTCTCTCGCAGCCACTGAGTTTGGCATCGTCACTTGCATGTACACCGCACAGAACGGATACGAGAAAGGGTTCGCAGGCGCTACCCCGGGCATCTTGATGGCGGTGCCTATGCTCGTTGTTGGCCTGACCGGATTCGTTATCAAGCCACTCCGGGACGCCGGAGTCATGACGATCCCCGAATTGTTCGAGAAGAAGTTCGGCCCGCGCATACGCTGGGCCTCAGGCGTTGTCATCGTGCTCGGTGGGCTGCTCAACATGGGCGTCTTTCTGCGCACGGGCGGGCAGTTCCTTGTCCTGGTCTCGGGGCTCGACGTGAAGTATCTCGAGATCATGATGACCGCGCTATTAATCGGCGTCGCCGCATATACGATTCTCGGCGGAATGCTGTCGGTGCTGGTGACCGACTACATGCAATTCATCGTTATGAGCGCCGGGCTCATTGTCGTAACGATCCTTATTCTGATCAATGTTGGATGGGCAAACATGGTGACCACCGTCGAGACGCACTACGGTGCGGGGGGATTCAATCCTTTTATCAACCCAACGATGGGCTGGCAATATGTCCTCTTCAACCTCATGCTAAATACAGCAGCCGTACTGACCTGGCAGACGATCATCGCGCGCGTGCTGGCGGCCAAGGACACGGACACGGGTCGCAAGGTTTACACGCGCACAAGTTTCTTCTTTGTGTGCCGCTTCCTGATCCCGGGCGTGTGGGGTATCGCCGCACTCACCACTCTCGGGCCAATGGCGAACACGCTTGAAGCAATGCCGCGATATCTTAGCAACGCCGTGCCACCGGGACTGATGGGTCTTCTCATCGCTGCGATGCTGGCGGCTGATATGTCAACCGATTCCTCGTACATGCTGACATGGGGTAGCGTCATCTATAACGACATCATGGCTCCCTTCCGTAAGACAGTCTGGTCGGAGAAGAAGGGACTCTTCTGGAACCGCTCAATCATTGCATTCATCGGAGTATTCCTACTGCTCTACGGACTTTGGTATCCGCTCAAAGGAGATCTCTGGACGTACCTTGGGGTGACAGGCACGATCTACCTGGCAAGTATGTCGGTGCTTCTGATCGCCTGTTGCTACTGGCGACGGGCTAACAGTTGGGGCGCTGGTGCCGCGATACTCATCAGCGCAGTTATACCGGTTACCTATCTCGTCATCGAACAACTTCCCTCCACTGCTGATCTGGCAAAGAGCATTGGACCATACTACTCAGGCATCGCCACCTATGTGCTTTCTGGCGTGGCGATGGTTGTCGGATCATTGCTAAAACCGAGTTCAAGCGTTGATTTACGAGAGGGGATAGCGTGATGGCTAAACACTGGTTTTGGTGGTTCATGACGATGGCCTGCGTCGTCTGGTATTCGACCATCACGATTTATGTCGCCTTTAAGGGCGGAGCCGACATCAAGCACATGCTCGCTCGCCTTGACGTTATTAGGGAGCGCGAAGAAAAAGAAAGTTGAGACTCGGCGGCTCGCTTGCTGGAGACTCACCTATGCTTGTCTGCGTTAGTGCCAACCCCGCAATTGATCGTCGACTGCAGCTGGAGAGCATGGCGGTCGGTGAGGTAAACCGTGCGGTCTCCGCGCAACCGTTTCCGGGCGGTAAGGCTGCCCACGTCGCTATGGTCGCCCAGGCGCTCGGCGCGGAAGTAACATGGGTCGGTTTTCTTGGAGGCGCATCTGGCGAAGAGTGCGAGAGCGGGCTGTCCGCACTAGGCATCCCGTTAACTGTCGTGCGGACCAGGGCAGAGACGCGAGTCAACCTGGAACTAATCGCTCGCGATGGGACTGTCACAGAAATCTTAGAGCCGGGTGGAAGTGTCACCGATGGCGAAGTCGAGCGGCTGATTTCCGCGTGCCGCGACATTTTTGCGGAGTGCGTTGAAGGATCTCAGGTCGCGCTTTCTGGTAGTCTGCCACCAGGAGCGCCGGCTGACTTCTACGCTGAATTAATTCGGTTGGCCCACCTTTATAGCTGTCGCGTGCTGCTCGATACCAGCGGTGATGCGTTCCGGGAGGGTCTTTCCGCGACACCGGATCTTGTGAAGCCGAACCGGGTAGAGGCCGCCTGGTTCACGGGCCGCCCTGCCTACAACGTGGATGCTGTCATGGCCGCCCAACAGATGATCGAGGCGGGCGCACGAAGTGTCGCGGTCTCACTCGGTGCCGACGGCATGATCTGGAAACGCGACGCAAACTCTCCAGTCCTGATCACAGAACCGCCCAAAGTGGCGGCTCGGTCAACTGTCGGTTGTGGGGATGCCGCCCTGGCTGGATTCGCTGTTGCGCACGCGCGCGGACTGGATGACGAAGAAGCGCTCTGCCTGGCAGTTGCTTGCGGAACGGCAAACTGCCTTGCGGAATCGCCGGGAATGATCAATCCAATCGAGGTTGAACACTTCATGCGTCAAGTGTCCGTGCGGCGAGTACAAGTTGGCCAGGGTGTTAGGACGAGCGGAGGTGCGAGATGATCCAGCTGGCGGTTCTGGGCTGCGGTGAACATTCCAGAAGCAGCCACGCCGCTCCTCTAGCCAGGTATGCCGCACAGAATCCTGGCGACATTGAACTCATCGCGGCTTGTGATCTGAAGTTGGACCGGGCAGCAGAGTTCTGCCGCGACTTTGGCTTCGCGCGCGCTTATGCAGATGTAGAAACCATGCTCGCTAATGAGCGGGTTGATGCGTGCGTCTCCGTCATGCCCATCGAACGCATCGTCGATTCGAGCGTGATGCTGCTCGAGCGAAAGATACCTTGCGTGATCGAAAAGCCGCTCGGCGCAACGACTAAGGAAGCCGAGGAATTGGCACGCGTGGCACGCGAAACAGGCACGCCGCACATGGTTTCCGTAAACCGCCGTTTCATGCCTTACCTGAATTGCGCAAGATCGTGGGCCAACAACATTGGACCACTTCAATACGTAAAGGCGACCCAGATACGGCATGGCCGTGACGAACCTGACTTCATCTGGTCAACGGCCATTCACGTGCTCGACGCGTTACGCCACCTGGCCGGCGAGGTAATAGGTTTTAGTACTGAGGTCCATCGTCAATCAGGACTTTCCACCCTGTGGTACGTAATCTCACTTCGCTTCGAGAACGGTGCGCGCGGACGAATTGAGGTCTTGCCGACTGCCGGTATGGTTGAAGAGTCTTACGAGTTGTTCGGCGAGGGATTTCGCGCTCGAGTAATCGCCGGCTCGGGAGCACAACGCTCTTTGCACTGCTGGCACGACGGACAGATGGAATTGGAGAAACATTCCTCTAGTGCGGAGCCTGAAGACCTGCGCAATGGTGGATACGATGAAGTCGTTGAGTTTGTGCAAGCGCTAAAATCAGGAGTGCCCCCAAGGCCGTCTGTTGAAGACATTCTGCCATCGGCGCGTATCTGTTTTGCCATCGCGGAATCAGTCCGTCGACAGACAGAAGCGAAAATGTAAGCAAGGCCTTTTCGATGGTAGTAGGCCGACGTGATCAAGTAGTGAGGAGATCACTTCAAGATGACCGCCGAAAACTGTGCTGGTGTCGCGAGGCTCAAAATCGAAGCAGGAAGTGACCTGATGAAAACTCGGAAATCCCACCCACGGCAGAGACTGTGTGAAAACGCAGATACCACCGGGCTTCAGCCGGTGGTATCTCAGTTTCAACCTAGAGAGCAAAACAGTGGAGATTCTTGGATACCACCGACTTTAGTCGCGTGGAGGTTCAATTTCTACCTAACTTTGCAGCGTCGAAGAAGGCCGAAACTGAAACTCCACGCGACTAAAGTCGGTGGTATCCAAGAGATTACTAGACCCGCAGCACGCCTAGGTTAAAGCTCAAGTACCACCGGCTAAAGCCCGCTGGTATCTGCGTTTTTACACGTCTCGGAAGTGGGTGGATTTTTCAGATCCGATCTACGGAAGTGGTTTCTGATTTTAGGAATCTTAGAAGCGCAAGTTGGTGGATTGTTCAGATCCAGCCTGTTCGTCGACGCAGAAGAGTACATGAAACCGACCACGCTTTTGAATGGGCTCGGCCGCTTAGTTCGTAGGCCGGACTTGACCCATCCACAAACTCCCGTGGATGGGATTCAGTTTCAGAGATGAATAACTTTTCTTCAAATCCGTTTGCCTCTCTTCTGATGGTTGCCGCTTTCAGTGTAGTTAGTCACGCGCAAGAAAGCGGAGTCGGTGGCAGCGCGTTTCATAAGAACGACATCACGTATTCAACAGCGGTTGCCAGTCCCCACGTCAACTGGGCGACTAGTTTGCCCGGCGGCCCAATCAAATCATTCATTATTCCTTCCGTTCAATACGGGCGCGACATGGTTGAACTAATGCAACGACTGTCGCTTCAACCGACCACTGTGTCTATAGATCGCAGCTGGGATATCAGCTGCTGGGGCATTGGCGACTACTACGGTCACGAGTATCGCGGCGATCGCGACGATTTCCAGACTGTCTATGGCTATGTCGAAAAGGACTTGACGGGGGCGGCGCCATTCGAGGTGCTTGTTATTCCGGGCCTCAATGGCTGGTCGCGTCTGACACGCGCGACACGCGATGCAATCATTCGCCGCGTACAAGCAGGTGCCGGACTTGTCCTGCTGCACCCATTTGTGGGCGACGTGAAGGGTCATCCGTTCAAAGGCGACGAACCTGCAGGCGATGAACGCATCTGGGACATCTCGCCTCTTGTTGGTGTAGCTGACGACACCGTTAACGAGCGAGGCTATCCCGAAATCAATCAAGACGCTGTCACGAAAGGCAAATGGGAGGTCGAGCAACATCACTTCATTACTGAAGGACTACCACTCGAACTTTTTCCGGAAGGCAACATAGGCGGCTCTTTCTACAAATACCGCGCTAACGGCGAAGTGCTCATCAAGTCAGGAGCATATCCAATCGTGGCCGTAAAAAGTTACGGTAAGGGTCGTGTGGTCGCGCTCGGTTACACCGAAGAGGGTTTTACACCACAAAGTGTGAATCCGGTGGAAACGAGAATTTACTGGGACTACTGGGAGTATCAATATTCACTACTCGCGCGCGCGATTCTTTGGGCGTCGGGACGCCAAACGGAAGTTCGCATCAACGCCTTAACCGCAAGCGACTCAGGCCTCAAGCTCGATCTTAAGTCGAACACTCCACGCCGCGTCGAGATCGAAGTCGCAGGCAAGAATGAGTTTGGGCAACCGCTTGGCTCGCGTCTAACTATGAAGGATCTCGTCGCCGGTGAAAACCTGATCGAGATACCGGCTGATTCTTTGCGGCCCACCACAAGCTGGCCCGGCGGTCGCCAAATTTTCAACATTATTATCCGCGACCAGTCGTCTGGCGCTACGCTGAACTGGGGTACCGCAACCTTCCAGACTCCCAAGCAAGCCATGATGACTACGGCCAAACCCGCCGTAGATGTTTACAAGCGGGGTGAGACTTTAAGCTGCGTGCTGCGCGCAGCCGGCGATCTCTCCGGACTGCAAATGCGAATGGAAGTTGCAGACGATCTCGGACGGCTGCTCAACGTCACCTCGCGGCCCGCCCGCGGCGAGCAGACGTTTACCTATCCCCTCTCAGACTTTCTTGGCAAGTTCGCGTTCGTTACTGCCGAACTCGTTAATGAACGTGGCGCAATCGTCGATCAAATCCGCGCCAAGCCAGTGATGGTCGTGCAAGACGTCAGACGCCAAAAGGAATACACGGCCCTGGTATCTTTCGGCGGCACCAAGCATTACCTCCAGGACATACAGATGCGAATGGTACGAGGAGTGGCAGCCGACACCGGCTTTACGTGGGGTGGCGACGTGGACAACTCGCTGAATATTCCGCGAGGGACGTTCGGTGTTTACTGGTACGACCGCGGACCCACTACGCCGGAAGCTATGGAGCAGGCCATTGCAGAGTATCAACGTAAAGGCGACTTCGAGGCACTTGGCTACCTGACTAAGAAAGAGCTCTTCAAGCGCACTGGCGATAAGAAATTCTTGCGGCGTACGCCTTCTTTCAACGACCCTGCGTTCATGAAAACGCTCGTCGACATCGTACGAGCCGCAGCCCGCAACAAGGCGCGCTATAACATGGACTACTACTTCGTCGGCGACGAAGGCTCACTTACCTCCTACGGCGATGCGGTCGACTTCGATTGGAGTCCGGGAACTCTCATCGAATTCCGAAAATGGTTGAGCAGCGAATACGGTTCGTTGTCCTCGCTCAACAAAGAGTGGCGCACGGACTTCAAAAACTGGAACGATGTGCTGCCTTACACAACTGAGGAAGCGCGCAAGAGTGGAAACTTCGCCCCTTGGGCGGACCACCGCACATTTATGGAGATTACTTTTGCTCGTGCGTACCAAACAGCACGTGACGCAGTAATCGAAGGCGACAGGGATGCGCATATTGCCGTCTCCGGCACGCAAGCTACAAACGCCTACGACGGCGCGGATTGGTCGCGTCTCGACCGCGTAATAGACGACTTCCTCTCTTATGACGGTGGTAACCAGTGGGACATGCACCGCTCGTTTGTCAAGCGAGACGCGATGATCGGATTTTGGACGGGCTATGGATCACACGGCCTGGCCGTACAAAATGCTATCTGGACAGCGGCGATTCACAATGTGCTGCACCCAAATATCTTCTGGATGTATTCGTTTCTGGATCCCGACATGACCTACTCACAGTCAGCGCGCGATATGGGAGCAGCGTTCAAGTCACTCAAGTTCGAGGGCGTCGGAAAACTGCTTATGGAGTCAACGCGACAACAGGATGGAATAGCCATTCACTACTCGATGCCGTCAGTTCACGGCGCCAGTATTCTTGGTTTCCACCAGCGAAGCAGCGATGACGACGACGAGGCGCCGAAAGACACATCGCTAAGTTTTCCTGCCAACCGGGACGGCTGGGTGCGCACCATTAAAGACTTGGGGATGCAGTTCGACTTCGTCTCCTCTGAACAGGTGGAACAGGGAAACTTGGTTTCCGGCAAGTATAAAGTTCTCATTCTTCCACTCTCGTTAGCTCTTTCGCCTGTAGAGATAAGGAATATAGAAGACTTCGCGCAAGCCGGCGGAGTAGTGATAGCGGACGCGGCTGCAGGCCTGATGGACCACCATTGCGCATGGCGGCAGAACGGCTCTTTGAATGAACTGTTCGGCATTGCTGCCGGAGCCGCCTACCAGCGTTCTCTTAAAAGCGGGAGCGGAGAAGTCGCGTTGACTGACGAGGGGGCGCGTTGGGGTGTCGTTGCAAGTGATCTCAGTGGCCTGGTGCCTGCTGAAACTCGCATCAGTGCGACGGCAGGTACGCCGCTCATGCGGGTGGGCGAGACGAATGCTGTTATCGTCCGTCACTTAGGTAAAGGGTGGACTATTTATCTCAACACACTTTTCGACAGGTATCCAAAGCTGCGCTCGGAAAAGTTTGGCGGCGCAAATTACCGTACACTCGTCAACAAGCTACTTGATCATCTCGGTGTGCGGCCCGCTGTTCAAGTATTTTCGTCTGATGGTCAGCGCCTTACCCACGCACAAGTGGCCCGCTACCAATTCGGCGACGCAGAGATCCTGACCGTCGTTAAAGACAACGTCGCGATCGCCGGGATTGTCGGACGAGATGGGGTCACTATTTACAACGACGCTGCTCTAGGGCAGGTCGCAAGACAGGAGATCACTGTCAAGCTCCCGAATAGGTTTTACGTTACGGATGTGCGTTCCGGAAAGCGACTCGGCTACACCGACGTCATTCATTCTTCGGTGCTCGTGGGAGATGCCGCCGTGCTGAGTTTGAGTCCGGTTGAGAATAAGCTGGCGCTGAGCGGGACCCCATCTTCCTCGCGCGGGGAGCATGTCGCATTTACGCTCTCTTCATCTGTGGCTGGACTTCACCTCGTCCGATGTCACGTCTTCGCGCCAGACGGTTCGATGATGCCCGCCTATGCCGGCAACTTGCTGCTGGATAACGTTACATCAACATTTGTTCTCCCTTCGGCGCTCAGCGATCCCTCTGGCGTATATACGATCAGAGCGACGGATGTTGTGACAGGTGCAACTGCCGAGACAAAGATTGATCTTAAGTGATGAGATGAGACTGACCGGAGAGCAGCAACAGACTTTGCGCGCCGCGGTTGACCGCATCATCCCGCCTGACGATTACCCGGGCGCGTGGCAGGCAGGCGTGGGCGATTATCTCGCACGGCAGTTTGAGGGTGATTTGCTTCCTCTATTTCATGTTTATTCCGCCGGCCTCACTGCGCTCGAAGCAGAATCGGTAGCGCTTTTTCAGCATAGCTTTGTCTTGCTCTCGGCTAAGGAGCAGGACACCTTGCTTCGGCATATAGAAGCTGGTCAGGTGTTGACACACTGGGATGTTGCGCCGTTGCACTTTTTCAATTTACTGGTCAACACGACCGCCGAAGGGTACTACAGCAATCCCGAACAAGGTGGGAACCGCGACTGCGTTTCCTGGACCATGACCGGCTTCGAGAATAGCGAATGACAGCGAGCTACGACGCGATCATCATCGGCAGTGGCGCGGCTGGCGGGATCGTCGCCAGTGTCCTGGCAGAGACTGGCAAGCATGTGCTGTTGTTGGAGCGTGGCTCGGCTCTGAGTTTTTCCCAGGTTGGGCGCGATCATTTGCGCAACCAGCGCCTGTCAATCTACGGCCACAACGCCGGTCCGGAACTGGAAGGCAACCCGCGCATTTTCGTCGACCCGTCAGGCCGCTCGCGAATGGTCCGTCCCAACGAGCTTGAGTACCATAACAATGCTGCGTGCGTCGGGGGCGGCAGACGCATCTACGGCGGTCAAGCGTGGCGTTTCATG
>WNFR01003651.1_pt1 | contig 15892 bp, 16 predicted proteins | sample 5400221 | NCBI WGS metagenome assembly WNFR01 (sample SAMN13153357, study PRJNA577476) | soil metagenome | isolation source: 40 cm soil under Madrone tree | place: USA:California | collected 2016-06-14 | reverse complement strand
CGAAACCGCTAGGTCCTGCGCGACCAGGTAGAAAAAGCATATGGCCAAAACAACCGAACCCCCCACCCTCACCAGCGCCACCTTCGACGATCTGCTGCACGAAGTCCTCGTGCGCCTCGGCGAAGATCCCACGCGCGAAGGCCTGCAACGCACGCCCGAGCGCACGGCCAAGGCGCTGCAGCATCTCACCCAGGGCTATCACGAAGATCCCGAGCAGGTGCTGCGCGGCGCGCTCTTCACCGTCGGCTATGACGAGATGGTCATCGTGAAAGACATCGAGATGTTCAGCCTGTGCGAGCACCACATGCTGCCATTCTTCGGCAAGGTCCACGTGGCATACATTCCGAACGGAAAAGTGATCGGCCTGAGCAAGCTGCCGCGCCTGGTGGATATCTTCGCGCGCCGCCTCCAGGTGCAGGAGCGCCTGACCGTCCAGATCGCCGAGACGATCCAGAAGACCATCGAGCCCCAGGGCGTCGGCGTCGTGGTGGAAGCGCGGCACCTTTGCATGATGATGCGCGGCGTGGAGAAGCAGCACTCCGCGGCCGTCACCTCGTCTATGCTCGGCGTCTTCCGCGACGAGCAGGAGACGCGCGAAGAATTCCTCTCGCTCATCCGGAGCCGAACAAATGGAACGTAGCCCGATGGCGCCGACGCGATTGCGGGGGCCTGTCGAACCAGAAGAGGCTTCTACCTGCGGAGGTTGCAGGGTACGCTAAGCGCGGCTAAATTAGGTGCGAGAGTTGGAGCTGTACATGAAAGGCCCGTTGCGGTGGAATCTGCCTCTGCATTCATCAACGAGAAGATCAAGGAACTTGGGGACTGGCGAGGGAAGACGCTCGCGAAAGTGCGCGCAATCATCCACGAGGCAGACCCTGAGATCCTGGAAGAGTGGAAATGGGTCAAGCCGACATCGCCGGGAACGCCCATCTGGTCCCACGGCGGCATCGTCTGCACGGGAGAGACGTACAAGAACGTCGTCAAGATGACATTTGCCAAGGGAGCTGCGTTGCAGGACCCTTCAGGTCTATTCAACTCCAGCCTCGACGGGAACGTCAGGCGCGCCATCGACATCCACGAAGGCGACAAGGTCAATGAGGCGGCCTTGAAGGACCTCATTCGCGCTGCCGTGGCGCTCAATCTCAAGGGCAAGAACAAGCCGAAGGCCCGGCGAGCGAGGAATATCTGAAACATCCCCACTCAAGCCAAACGCGTGGCTTGAATGGGGCACCCGCCGACTAGCTTCATCGCAGGTTCCGGCTATATCTCCTCCCATAGGGGAAGAGCTTCGCACCCGCCAAGCAGTTCGGGATTGAAACGCCCAGCTGGCCGCCTCAGACGGCTCAAAAGTCGTGATCGAGGTGGATCGCAAACAATGCACCAACCACGCTCTACCATGAATACCGAACTTTGGACCGTGCAAGTGTTGTGGGACGCGCCGCGGGCTCGGCCGCTCGGGTGAGCGAGCAACCGGTTCACATGCGGAACCGCTGAGCGTATAGTGCCTTTCATTCATTTCTCGAGGTGGAAGTCTTGATGTTCCGAAATGAAAGGAGACTCCCTTGCGACTCAGTTACGAACGCGGCAACGGTTTCCTGTTGGCTGCAGTCTTGATTTGCGGAGCGGCAACCTGCGCTGCCCAAACCAATTCGACTCCCGCTTCGAGCACTCCGGGTCAAGCCATCCCCGGCACCGGCGGAGTGAGTTCGTTCGCGGGCAGCGTGCCGGCAAAACCAGTTGCAGGGGTATTGCCGCTCTCGTTCGAGGACGCCATTGACCGCGGACTGAAACAGAATCTCGGACTGCTGCTTTCGCGCGCAGATACACGCACCGCGCGCGGACAGCGCTGGGAACAACTGAGCGCGCTGTTACCACACGTGACGGCATCGCCTTATATTGACGTCACAAAGCTTAATCTGACCGAACTCGGCCTCACAAAGTTTGGGGGAATCGTAATCCCGCCGTCCGTGGGCCCGTTTTCTTACTTTGACGCGCGCGCCGCTGTGACCCAGTCGCTGTTTGACTGGAAGTCGATCAACGCTACCCGCGCGGCCAGTCAGGGTGTGAAATCGGCCGACTATACATTGAAGGATGCGCGTGATCTTGTCGTGCTGGCCGTGGGCTATACCTATTTGCAGGCCATCGCCGATGAGGCCCGCATTGAAACGGCGGAAGCGCAGGTCAGGACGGCGCAGGCGCTCTACGATCAGGCAACGGACCGGATAACTGCGGGCACGTCCCCGGACATCGATGGCCTGCGCAGCAAGGTGGAACTCCAAACTCGGCAACAGCAGTTGATCCAGGCGAAGAACACTTTCGCCATTCAGAAGCTGACGGTGGGGCGGGTCATCGGCTTGCCTCCCAGTCAGGAATTTGAACTCACGGACAAGTCACCGTACCAGTCACTAGAAGTCGTTACTGTTGAGGAGGCCCTGAAGCGCGCATACGCTTCGCGTTCTGATTATCAGGCGGCCATGACCGACGTACGCGCGGCGGAATTCTCGCGAAAGGCAGCCGTGGCCGGTTATTTCCCGTCGCTCTCGTTTAACGCGGATATCGGAGAAGGAGGGGCGCATCCCTCGACGGCAACACAGGTGTACGACGTGCGCGGAACGCTGTCGATTCCCATTTTTCAGGGCGGTAGTGTTCATGGTGAAGTTTTGCAGGCCGATTCCAAGCTTGAGCAGGGCCGCGAGCGCCTCGACAATTTGCGGGCGCAGATCGAATCCGACGTGCGTACAGCGTTGCTGAACCTGCAATCGTCGGCGGAGCAAGTGAATGTGGCGCGCAGCAACATTGACCTGGCGGACCAAACGCTGGCGCAATCGCGCGATCGCTTCAGCGCTGGCGTCACCGACACGGTTGAAGTAGTGCAGTCGCAAGAAGCGGTTGCCGGCGCGCACGAGCAATACATATCGAGTCTTTACAACTATAATTTTGCGAAAATTTCCCTGGTCCGGGCCCTGGGCATTGCCGATCAGGGCGTCAAGGAATATTTCAAAGGAAAATGAACATGGCGGAAGAAAACTCATCTACTTCGGCGCCTGACACAGGCAGAGAAGTTCCGGCCGATTCCTTCCCAACACCGGGAAAGACCTACACACCGGCGGCACGGCGAAAGCGCCGCAGAAATCTTGTGATTCTGGTGATCGCCGTGGTGATCGTTGTCTCCGGCCTGTTCTTGTGGCGTTACTTTAGCAGTTACGAATCGACTGACGACGCCCAGGCCGATGTTCACCTCTATCCCGTCAGTGGGCGCGTTTCGGGGTACGTGATACGGGTCAACGTAAACGACAATCAGTGGGTTGAAAAGGGCACTGTACTGGTTGAAATCGACCCGACAGACTACCAGGTTGCAATCGCGCAGGCGCAAGCGAATCTGGCCAACGCCGAGCACACCGCCCAATCGCTGAATATCACGGTTCCGATTACTTCCGTGAGTACTTCAAGCCAACTGGAGTTTGCGTCGTCCGGGATCAAAGACGCCAGCGCTGGAGTCATTGCCGCCGAAAAACAGCTGACTGCCGCTCATGCCCAGCTCGAACAGGCTGAGGCGAACGACGTTAAAGCGCAAGATGATCTTCACCGCTATAAGTTGTTGGTGGACAAGCGGGAAGTGGCCCCACAAATCTACGATCAGGCATTGGCGTCGGCCAAGTCCAGCACCGCGACGGTAGCGGCAGCCAGCGCCAATGAGTCGGCAGCGGAGCAATTCATCCAGCAGGCCCGAAGCCGCCTGACGCAAGCAGCGGCGAACCACAAATCCGCGGAGACTGGGCCGCAGCAGGTGTTGTCAACCCGGGCCCGGGTGCGGGCTGCGATCGCGGATGTCGAGCAAAGGCGCGCGCTGCTTCAACAAGCGCAACTGAATCTCCAATACACGAAGGTTATCGCTCCGGTGAGCGGAGAGGTGAACAAAACGGTTGTGGTTGGAATGAACGTTCAGGATGGGCAGCAGCTGCTTACCGTCGTGCCTCTCGATGAAGTTTGGGTTACTGCAAACTTTAAAGAGACCCAGCTCAAGAACATGCAAGTTGGACAGAGGGCAGAAATCCATGTGGATTCGACTGGTCAGAGTTTAAAAGGACACGTAGACAGCATTGCCGGAGCAACCGGTCCGCTCTTCAGTTTGCTTCCGCCGGAGAATGCCACAGGAAACTACGTGAAGATTGTTCAGCGGGTTCCGGTGAAGATCGTTCTCGATCAAGGCGCGAACCGGGACAGACGCCTTCGTCCGGGCATGAACGTTGTGCCCGACGTATATCTCCACTGATTGTCTCGCGCGAGTTGTGGGTTGAGGTCGGTTACGAGTTCGTTCAACGAATTTTGCTCTGAATGCGGTTACGAGTTTCATTAAATGGGTTCCGCTGCGCTCACCCTCGACCAGGATATTTGGCGGCCAAAGTACAACCCTTGGCTGATTGCGGTTGTCGTGGCGCTCGCGGCCTTCATGGAGGTGCTAGATACCAGCATCGCTAACGTGGCTCTGCCGTATATGGCCGGAAATTTGGGTGCGAGCAACGACCAAAGCACTTGGGTTTTGACTTCATATCTGGTCTCAAATGCCATCATCTTGCCGATCAGCGGCTGGCTCGCAGGCGCGCTCGGGCGCAAGCGTTTTTTCATGAGTTGTCTCGGCATCTTTACTGTAAGTTCTTTGCTCTGCGGTGTCGCCCCAAGCCTCGGATTTCTTCTTCTCTTCCGCGTATTGCAGGGCGCGGGAGGTGGCGGATTGCAACCCATGGCTCAAGCCATTCTGGCCGATACCTTCCCGCCGGAAAAACGAGGCCTCGCTTTTGCTCTATATGGAATAACCGCGATTATGGCGCCGACGATCGGCCCTACGCTTGGCGGCTGGATCACCTTCAATTATTCCTGGCGGTGGATCTTCTTTATTAATCTTCCAGTGGGCGTGATCACGTGGTTTCTGGTGCGCCGCTTTGTTGAGGACCCTCCTTATATAAGCCGGCTGAAGCGGGCTGGAGTCAAATTGGACTATATCGGGATCGCGTTCCTGGTGGTCGGTATCGGAGCGTTGCAGGTATTGCTCGACAAAGGCCAGGAAGATGATTGGTTCGGGTCGCGCTTCATTACCACTTTAGTTATCGTTTCGACGGTCTGCCTGATTTCGCTCGTTATATGGGAGTGGTATCAAAAGGCGCCGATCATCGACGTTCGCATGTTCAAGAACTTTAACTTCGCGTTCTCCAGCCTGATGATGTTCACCCTGGGAATTCTGCTGTTCAGCGCACTGGTCCTGATGCCACAGTTCCTGCAGACGCTTGTGGGGTACACCTCCCAACTCGCTGGGCTTGCTCTTTCGGCGGGAGGCTTTGTCTTGCTCATTGAAATGCCAATCATGGGCCAGCTGACAACAAAAATTCAGGCGCGCCGCTTGATTGCCTTTGGCTGGCTGGCGCTATCCGCCGCCATGTTCTATTCCACCAAGCGGATTGATTTGCAAATCAGCTTCAGTGCCGCTACGTGGCTGCGCATCACCCAGGTGATTGGTTTGGGGTTCCTGTTTGTGCCGATTACGCTGGTCGCATACATCGGGATCGCGCCGGAGAAAAATAACGCAGTCGCCGGAATCGTGAATTTCATGCGCAACATGGGAAGCAGCGTGGGAACATCTTTGGTCACTACATTGATTGCGCGGCGTTCGCAATTCCATCAGGCAAGGCTGGTGGAACATGTCAGGGTCGATAATCCTAATTTTATGAATTCGGCGAAAGGCCTGGCTGAGCATTTCGCTATCGCCGGTGTGGGCAAACACGAGGCGCAGGCCACCGCTTACGCGAGAATCTATCAATCATTGCAAGCGCAAGCAGCGAGCCTGGCATACATCGACACATTCATGGTTCTTTCCGTGGGCGCCGCGATCATGTTCTGCCTTGCTTTCGTTTTGAAGAAAAATGATCCGGGTGGCGGCGGTGTCAGAGTAGCGGAGTAAGTAATTGAGTGCGATGCGGTCAATAACTAAAAGTCAGAGATTTAATCATGGAAATCAAGCTCATCCTTTGTCCCATTGACTTCTCAGAGTTCTCGATAAGGGCGTACCACTATGCGCTGTCACTGGCCGAGCACTATCGAGCCAAGTTGGTGGCGCAACATATCGTGGAGCTATCGCGGCATCCTTCCTTGGGCTTCGTTGTTTCTGCAGGATTGTATGATGAGTTTCGCAAGGCGCTTCACCAGAATGCCGAGCAGGAACTGCGGGATTTTGTAAAGCAGCACACTCGCGGTCAAATTCACCCGGAGCTCGTAGTGCAACAGGGAGCGGCCGCAGACGATATTCTGTCGTTTGCGCAAGCGCAGAAAGCCGATGTGATCGTCATGGGAACCCATGGCCGGCGAGGGTTTGACCGCCTGGTGCTGGGATCGGTGACCGACCGCGTGATGCGCAGGGCTCCTTGCCCGGTGCTCGCAATATCGAAGCCGCCACACGACTCGATGGCTGCGGATAAACAGGGACACCACGTCCACCACTTGAGCCGAATACTTTTCTGTACCGATTTCTCTGAGAATTCAGAGCACGCGTTGAACTATGCGATCTCGGCAACAGCGGAATATGACGCCGAGCTCACCCTGCTGCACGTGCTAGAGGAGATCCCAACCCCAGGTGCGACGCAAGAGGCCATGGCGACAGCGGCCGAGCAACTCGATAAACTGATTGCGCCAGACAAACGCAAGACCATAAAAATGAAGACGGAGGTGCGCATCGGAAAAGCATACGAGCAAATCATCCAATTTGCCGCGGAGCAGCAAGTCGATATGGTGACTATGGGAGTGCGTGGCCGTGGCGCCCTGGATGCGGCGGTATTTGGCTCGACCACCTACCGGGTGATCCAGTTGGGCCCGTGTCCCGTTCTCGCCGTTCGCGTTTGATTGTTGAGGTCCGATTTGACGGAGCTAAAAGCACATGATCAAGATCATCACCATTGAACGCGAATACGGATGCGGCGGCGGCGAGATCGCTCAGAAACTGGCTAATCAGATCGGTTGGAAACTTTGGGACCAGTTGCTCACCGAGGAGATCGCCAGGCTCGCCAATTGTCCCAAGTCTGTGGTAGAGGTCCGAGAGGAACGAAACGATCCGCTCTATTACCGCCTCTTCAAATCGTTCTTGCGCGGAAGTTACGAAGGCAGCATCAATGCGCCCAAACTCAATCTCGTCGATAGCGAGACGATTCTTAGGATCACCAGGCGTGTAGTTGAACATGCCGCGGAGCGTGGGAACTGCGTGATTGTGGGTAGGGGGTCGCAACAGTTTCTCAAGGGGCGGCCAGATACCCTGCGTGTGTTTCTCTACGCTCCGAGAGAAGACAAAGTGCGGCGACTGTTGGCTCGCGGCAAGAGTGAGAAGGAAGCTCAAGAACTGGTGGATACGGTCGATCGTGAGCGTGCCGATTTTATACAGAAGTATTTCAACGTAGAATGGCCCGATCGCTCTATTTACCACACCATGATGAATACCGCGATCGGAGATGAGGCCGTCGTCAACCTGATTCTCAGTTGGACCAAAGCTTACGATGCCAGGGCCACGGCGTGAACGGTCTCCCGTTTCGTTTAGGACGGGTATTTTGTGTTGGCGATTAGAACAGGAGAAGTGCACCGCGATTAACTGCACTCCAGCGATATATGACCTCTCTTCAGGAATTCAGATGCGAGATCTGCGGTCGGACCACCAATAGCCCGAATCACTGGTTTGTGATTCAATGCAGCGACTCTCAGCTCACAGTTCACTTTCGCGCGAGATCCTGAACACGGTAGCAGAGCTTCTTAAGAATTCAGCCTCAGAGCACCAGGAGCTTAGACGGACGTAACAACTTGCGCTACACAGCGACTAGCTCCGCGGTGCTTTAATTTTAGAGAGATGAGAGAGGTCTTAGCGCTGCATTTCGCGGGAAGATTTGTTCGTCCTCAAGGCCGCCCTGAATTCACGACGCACCTCCTCCTCATGCTTTAGGACCTTGTTGAGTTCCTGAACGATCTCCAGCAACTTATCCGGATCTTTTGCTTCCAGTGCGGCGTTGGCCAAGTCTCTCCAGTTCTTGCGCTCTCCTCCGGCCATACTGCATTTCCTCCGAACGTTTGGCTTCAGTAGGGAATATTGTAGGGTGGTCATCGAGTGGAGGCTACGAAACGAAGACCTCTCACTTCCTCGGACTCACAATAACGTCTCTGCGGCTGATGGCCCGCAAGGCCACAACAATCGAGCCGACGATTGAAGAACCGATTAATAAAATCAGAGCTGCCAAAAAAAGATCGCCCACCAATTCAACAGTGCTTTCCAGCATTCAGAAGGTCCTCCGCTCTAATTGGCGTACGCGATGCTCGTGTATTTGATTGGGGAGACTGATTGCATCGAGGCTGCGTTCTGAAGAATCTCCCGATTCTCAGAACGCAGAATCTCCGCATCTTGAAGGAACCGATTACATACTGCCTGGATTCTGGTCAAACACTAATGCCTGTTTCTGATGACCGAAATCGATCTCTTTGAGCACTCTCGTATTCCCACCTGCGGTTGCCGATTCAGTCACGATTTCGTTCTGTGTGACTTGATCGTCATTCGCCTTCAACGTGGCTGGGACCGTCACCACGCTCTTCCCGCGATACTGGAAACTCACCTGTATCACAGGACCGGTCCCTTGCCACTCCAGCTTGTAGGTGCCAGGTGTCAACTGTGTACTGCCGATTTGCACGGCGTCAGTAATATCGACCGAGTGTTTGCTCTCCTGTGCCGAGACGGCAAGCGGCAGGGTTAGAGTTGAAAGAACTACCAGGTATTGCAAATGTTTTGTTTTCATAATTTCCTCTTTTATTAGTTTTAGAATCGATTCTTCTCTTTGGCTTCCTGGCGACAATCTTGAGCAAAGATTTGAATGCGCCCACTTAACACCAGATGAGCGCTTCAATCCTCAAGTTGCGGGTGTTGCCGTAAAACAATGCAATGTTTCACAGACATCTTGTAAAACATCGTCAACACCTGCCGTCATCACAGACCTTTGTGCGAACCCTACGATTAGAACCGGAAGGCGATTCCGGCCGATGGTTGGGCTGTGTGCGTCCAGCTGTCGGTGTTCAAGGCCCTGACTCCGAAGTCCGGGTTCTTGTACACAAAGCCCCGGTATTCCCCACGTAGCGAGAAGTGCCGGCTCAAGACATAATCAGCGCCTGCGCCGTAAAGGAAGGCGCCTCGACCCTGAGTGTCCGCGCCGGGAACAAATCCACCGATGTTGCGGGTGGGATCAAAGATCAGGCCGCCGCCCCCTGCAAGCACGTATGTACTGATCCTCTTAATGGGCAGTGGAAGGTTCAACGCCACGTCGCCAGTGACTGTATGCACGTTGGCTTGGACCCTGGATTCTCCGAAACCAGCAAAATACTTTTGAGTGTTTCGGTCGTAACCGTAGTTCCCTTCCGCAGAAAGCCAGCGATTGAAGTGATAACGGTATCCCACCATGAAACCGCCAGTGTCTGAGGTAGTGCGCGAGATTCCCTGGCCGCTACTATCCTGAGTAAAAAATCCCGTGCCTTGCAGACTGATCTCTGAGCGGTTTTCCTGGGCCGTGGCGCCGAGAGTTAACGCAATGACGAAACCTGCAAGCATAATCGCAGTTCGCCGCATAATGTGCCTCCTCCAAAGTGACTTTGATGTGTGGCTGCGAATCGTTCTGCATTCAATAGGGCAGGTGAGGTGCCAAAGTTGCGTTCGTTGTTGCAAGTCGTCAAACGCCTGAGCGAACGGAGTTTGCGGTTGCGGGATCACCATATTGCAGAGATAGATTGTCGAGCGCTCGACAGGCGATTTGACAATTGACGAACTTTACGACATTTCTTCGAAGCTTTCTGCCTCTTCATTACATCTGTAGCAGTAAATACATCCGGAGTAATCGGCACAACCACAGTCGATGAATACCTTTGTCGGCAATAATGGCCGTGCTGTGTGAGCAGGCACGATTGCAACGTTGGACTCGGGAGGTAAGTAAGAGGATGAGCTCTACTTCGCTGATCGACCGCTCAATTGACTTCCAGGAGCCGCCGAGCACAAAACCGCAACAGCAAAGCGAAAGTGAACGACTGAAGCTCCTCCTGGATTTGACCAATACTTTGGTCTCGAATTTGGAATGTCGCGATCTTTTTCGCACGGTCTCGGCGAGTATTCGGCAAGTCATGCGCTGTGACACAGTTGGCGTGTGGCTGCCAGATATCGAACAGGCCCATGTGCGCCAAGTCGCTATGGACTTCCCGGAAGGCAAGGGATTCGTACGCGAGGGTGCGCTGCACCCAGTCGAGGGATCCCTGATAGGCGAGGTATTTAAGACCGGCAAGCCGCTCATTTTGGGTGCCATGAGCGAGCAGATGGATCCTGACGAGGCCCCCGACGCGCGGGCGGAAGCCCTCGAATCCGGCTGCGCCTTGCCCCTGATTAGTCGAGGGCGGACAGTGGGTGTCCTGACACTCGCCAGCCGCGTGGAGAACTCATTTAGCACGGAAGACGTTGATTTCCTGATGCAAGCGGCGGGGCAGGTGGCAATCGCCATCGAGAACGGCATGGCCTATCGCGAGATTGCCGAATTGAAGGACAAGCTGGCACAAGAAAAACTGTACTTGGAAGATGAAATTCGCGGCGAGATGGATTTTGAAGGAATCGTGGGACAGAGCTCGGCGCTTCGCCTCGTTTTGAATCTTGTGGAAACCGTGTCATCCAGCGACTCGACGGTTTTGCTTCTCGGCGAAACCGGCACGGGAAAGGAACTAATTGCGCGTGCTATCCATGAACGCAGCCGGCGCAAGGAGCGGACCTTTGTAAAACTCAACTGCGCCGCGATTCCAACCGGATTGCTGGAGAGCGAGCTTTTTGGACATGAGAGAGGCGCCTTCACCGGCGCAATTGCACAGAAAATCGGACGCCTGGAGCTGGCTGATCAAGGCACGCTGTTTCTGGACGAAGTGGGCGACATTCCGATTGAGATCCAGCCGAAGCTCTTACGCGCCTTGCAGGAACGTGAGTTTGAAAGACTGGGCAACAACCGAACCAAGAAGGTTGATGTGCGGCTGGTAGCGGCCACCAATCGCAATCTCGAACAAATGATGGAGAGCCGTGAGTTCCGCAGCGACTTGTACTATCGCCTGAACGTGTTTCCCATCCGCATCCCGCCATTGCGGGAACGTCCGGAGGACATTCCTCTGCTGGTCCGCTACTTCGCACAGAAGTACGGCCGCCGCATGCAGAAGCAGATCGAATCAATTCCCTCTGCAACCCTGAAGAAGCTCTCGGCTTGGCATTGGCCGGGCAATATCCGTGAACTTGAGAATTTCATTGAGCGTTCGGTGATCCTTACCCAGGGCACGGCGTTGCAAGCTCCAATCGCTGCACTGAGCAACAATGGCGCGAGCGCTCCAGTGACTGGCACGCGCGAAGCCAGTACACGTGACGAGATCATTCGCGTCTTGAAAATCACAAACGGGCGAATAGCGGGCCCCGACGGGGCCGCGGCACGCATGGACATCAAGCGCACGACGCTGATCTCGCGCATGAAGAAACTCGGCATCGATCCACGAAGGGTGTTGTAGCCCTGTCAGGGCTTTTAACGATCTCTGTACTGCTTCTATTCCCCTAAACTACGGTTTGTTTTCAAGCGAGACGGGTCGCTCTTTTCGTTGATAACGCCAGCCCCGTTGGTAACCTTATGTAAAGACCGCAACTCCTTCAAAAAGTTTCTCATCTCACTATGTGGGCCATGCAAAGACGAGTTGAAATCGATGCGGCACGAGGGGCGATGCTGGTGTGGATGACGTTGACGCATCTGCCGACGATGATCAGCACCTACGTCAATCAGGCCTTCGGATTTGTCTCAGGTGCGGAAGGATTTATTTTCCTGTCAGCTCTGTTTACAGGCCGCATTTTCTTCCTCGTAGCTGAACGGGAAAGCTATCGCGAGATGGCCCGCCAGTTATGGATGCGGGCCGTACGGCTTTATATTTATCACGCCATGCTGCTTGCTCTCGCATTCGTGGTGGTGGCACGCTTGGCCGCGAACGGCAGCCGGCCGGGACTACACAACCTTCTAGATTTCTACTTTGTTGCTCCGATGCAGGCTGTCATTGACGGTGCGCTGCTGATCTACAGGCCGCCGCTGCTAGATATTCTGCCGATGTACATTACATTTCTACTGCTCACGCCAGTGGCGTTGACGCTGGCGAGGAAAATTGGGTGGAATGTAATCCTGAGCGCAGGGTTCGCGCTGTGGTTGTTGGCGCAGTTCGGGCTCCGGCAGTCGCTTTACGATTTCAGCACACGAAACTTCGGAGTTCATTTTCCGCTGAGCGCTACGGGAGCCTTCGACCTCTTCGCCTGGCAATTCATGTGGTTGGTAGGTCTTTATTGCGGAGCCCGCTGGTCGAAGGACAATTTGCCGGTGGTTAAATGGTCCGGACGGATGTTGATTCCCGCAGCTGTAATCGTGCCGGTACTCTTCGTATTACGGTACGGCGTAGCGCACGGCATTGAACTCGGAACCTTCGAGATCTTGTTCGACAAATGGCACCTGGGGGTCGGCCGAATGATTGACTTTGCCGCCATTGCAGCGCTTCTGATCCGGTTCCAATCCGTTGTGAAACCACTCGCGATCCGGCCACTCGTGATGATGGGCCAAGCGTCCCTACAGGTCTTCTGTGCTCATTTGCTCTTCTGTTTCGTCGGCCTTGCCATTGTGCGCGACGCTCCTATGGTGAGGGGCTGGCATGAAGCGGCACTGGTGACGATGGCTCTATCGGGAATGTGGCTCACCGCCCAACTCTTCTCCAGAACTGACCTAAATACGGCAATGCATCAGGTTCTCCGTCGTGGCCCGAGGCCCAGCGAACCCGTGCCTCAATTCGGAGACTGAAACCACTCGCCGGCTCGACAACTGTCGAATCTGAGTTCGACATTTTTCGACATATCGAGACTGCCCGTTCCTCCGCAACCAATGGATTCAACAGCTTGCTATTGCCACGAGGAGGGTTTGCTTTGGCAAGAGTGTTGCAATATCAGTTCCGCTACTGCGCAATATGTTCAAGATTTCCATCGTCGATACGCCGTTACAGCGCACGCTAGTCGTGGAAGGAACGCTGGTTGATCCCTGGATTGCTGAACTTCGCACAAGCTGGAGAAATGCATGGCTTGAGCTAGGCGGGCGAAAGCTGGTGATCGACTTGAGAAACCTGACCACTATCAGCCACGCTGGGGAGGGCGCAATTTTCGATTTGATGAAGGAAGGCGCGAAGTTTTGCTGCAATGACGTTCTCACCAAACATGTATTGAAACAACTTGCGCGTAAGAAACAGCAGGAAGTGCCGGGGTGTTGAACATGCTGGAGGCAAAGCACATGATCAGTCCAACGCAATATGCGAGCAGCGATGATTTCTGCCGGATATTCTACGAACGAACAGATGAGCTTTACCAGCTGTCATTCCTGCTGACGGCCGATCATGAGAAAGCTGAGCAGTGCTTTGTCTCAGGACTAGAGAATTCTGTGAAGGGGAACCGCGTTTTTAGGGAATGGGCACGGTCCTGGGCTCGGCGGGCGATTATTCAGTGCGCAGTGCGAGCGATCAACCCTAGGCCAATGGAGGACGGCGCTCCACCGAATTCCAGGGGTAGTAGCGAAAAGTTGGTCGTGGAGCAGGGAGACATTGCCGCGATCCTTGAACTCAGGCCGTTCGAACGCTTCGTCTATGTCATGTCGGTGCTGGAACGCTACTCCGACCAAGATTGTTCGGTTCTGCTGGGCTGCGCGCGGCGGGACGTTGTTGCAGCGCGAAGTCGCGCGCTTCAGCAAGTCGGAAGTGCCGTGGAATCTCAGCTTGAGCGCGAACTAAACGTCGCCTGAAAAAAACCAATCTTCTTTCGCTTCGGACTTCTTCGCTTCCGACACTGCGCCCGCCCACAATAGGGTTGACCCTCACTTGTGCTTCTGCACGCTCTGAAATCCCTTTTCAAATTGCGTGACTAGCGGTGTTTCGCCAAACTGGAGGCCGTCGCGTCCCATGACGCGCCAGAGAAAATTGCCACTGGGCCATCGGTGCGCATCGTATACGGCCAGCAGATCTTCGGAAGGCCGACTGGTCACAAGGATGACGATGTCCGCGTCGGCCGGCCGGTACACAATCACTAATTTGCCCCACTTCTGAATGGCGTTCTGCACGGCGCCGATCGCGTTCCGATCTTCCGGAAGCAGGTTGGTATTGAACTGATCTCCGTCATAGGAGGCAACGTACACATACCGCGCATTCGCGAGAGTGCCCGGAAATGCCGGCACTTTCGCTGTGCTGAGATTCGGCACCGCTGAGGCGGAAACAGCCGCCAGCACGATCAAGCTGATCATTACAAAGGAAAATCGTTTCATATTGAACTCATCTGTCTGTTAGATGCCATCCCATTGCCAAAATATTCCGAGAATAGCAGCGCAGCGTTCACACGATAGGCTTACGTTGCACTTAGGGGGCGATCGAGTGGACGCAAAGTCCTGGATCGGCAAAGGGCGCTGGCGAGAGTTAGTTCAAATGAAGGAGAAAGTCCTTACGGCGATAGGAAACGACTTTTGTAATCCTGCACGACGCCATGGTTGCCTGACCTCAGCTTCGGCTTATTGCACCCGAACAAAACCTACCAAATCGGACCCACATTTGGAGAGAATCGCATCATTCTGACGATCTTGTCCAAACGCAGAGCGGAGTCGCTCAGGCGACCTCTTGTCGTTTCGGCCGTATTTCAGCTTCCATGGCGGCCTCAGCCTGCAAGCTTTGGAGATCGCGAGAGATGGTTACGACAGCGAGAACGCGAGCGCCTTTCTTGTATGCCACGACACAGTCGCGCGCATCCAGGCTCCCATCGATCTCGACAGCGTCCCACTTCTCGGCGTGGCCCACATAATTGATAGCCACGTCGTAGTGTTGACTCCAGAAGAATGGAACAGCGTCAAACTTTTCGCGACGGCCCAGAATATTCTTGGCCGCTACTTGCCCCTGGCGTTCAGCCACCACCCAGTGCTCGACGCGAATTCGCTCGCCGGTGTGCGGATCGGGCCAACGGGCAGCATCGCCAGCTGCGAAGATTCCGGCCACACTAGTTTCGAGGTATTCATTGACTGCGATACCCCGATCGATCGCGAGCCCGGCTTGCTCGGCCAAAGTCAGCGATGGCCGCACGCCCACACCCAAAACTATGAAGTCTGCTTCTAAGTGTGTTCCGTCGGTTAAGGTAACTGTGCGACCACTCACCCGGCTGACAGTCTCCCTCAAATGAAAGGTTACGCCGTGAGCTTCGTGAAGTTTGCGGATGAAGAGGGCAACCTCAGATCCCATTACGCGTTCGAATGGATGGCTCTCAGGCGCTACTACATCGACGAGGATTCCGCGGGCACGCAGCGATGCGGCCACTTCCAAGCCGATAAAGCTGGCGCCAACAACCACCACACGTTTTGCTGAAGTTGCCTTGGCAATGATTGCCTTGCTGTCAGCGAACGTGCGGAGATAGTGGAGCTGAGAATCAGTCGCGCCCTCAATCGGCAAACGGACTGGGTCGGCTCCGGTGGCCAACAGGAGAGCGCCAAATTCGAGCGCCTTGCCATTCTCAAGCACTATCCGTCGTCTTTTTGTATCAAGCGATAAAACTCGTGAGTGAAGGAGAAGATCGATCCGGCGGTCGCGATAGTAGTCCGAAGGCCTCAAAGGAATCCAGTCTTCTTGGGCCGTGCCTGCCAGGAAATCCTTGGAAATGTTCGGACAATCCACTGGCGGATAGTCGTCGGCTCTCGCGATGGTAAGAGGACCGTCGTAGCCCTCGCGCCGCAGCATGTCGGCGGCAGCTAGACCCGCGGCGCCTCCGCCTACAATCACAACC
>WNFR01007967.1_pt1 | contig 15893 bp, 15 predicted proteins | sample 5400221 | NCBI WGS metagenome assembly WNFR01 (sample SAMN13153357, study PRJNA577476) | soil metagenome | isolation source: 40 cm soil under Madrone tree | place: USA:California | collected 2016-06-14 | reverse complement strand
CACCAGAGAATCTCGAGTTGAAGCAGAGTCTTCTGCGCGAGGCTGAAGCTCTGGTCGCTGGTGACTGCATTTTCGCAACGAACACTTCCTCCCTTGCCATCGGCGAAGTTGCCGCTGCTTCATCCAGGCCGGAAACAGTCATTGGGATGCACTTTTTCAATCCGGTGCACATTATGCGACTGGTTGAAATCGTCGTGGGTAAAAAGACAAGCCCCGAGGCCACGACCGGCGTTCGCGAAGTCGCGACCCGAATGAAGAAAGAGCCTATTATCGTGCGCGATGTTCCGGGATTTGCGTCCAGCCGGCTGGGGGTGACCCTGGGACTCGAGGCGATGCGGATGGTCGAGCAGGGCGTGGCCTCCGCGCGAGACATCGACACGGCCATGGAACTCGGTTATAACCACCCGATGGGCCCTTTGCGGCTGACCGATCTGGTGGGACTTGATGTGCGTTTGAATATCGCCGAATACTTGCACGGAAAGCTGGGTTCAGAGACGTTTCGCCCTCCTGAAATCCTGCGTCGAATGGTCAGCGAAGGAAAGCTGGGAAAGAAAAGCGGCGAAGGTTTCTACAAATGGAACGAGCAGGAAACGGGTTCAAAGGCATATACTACATAACCTGATTTAGTACCCGGATCGGTATGAGTTCAGAGTTCAACCTTTAGGTTGTTATGAAGGCACTGAGTGAGGCTTGAACTCTAAACTGCCCGGCTGATCAACTTACAGAAGGCAACCGTGGCGACCGTTATGAGCACGCCGTATCAAAACGAAGAAAGACGCTTTGCCCTGCGCATGGCGCTGCGGCTTCCCATTGTCGTATCCGGACGATCGGAAGACGGCGCGGCCTGGAGTGAACCAACTGAGACCGATGATATTTCGACGTCGGGAGCCCTGTTTCATCTCAACCAGAAAGTGACCATCGGAGAGAATCTATACATCCGCGCTCACCGGCCCGACGGTTCGGCGACTGAAGCCACCGCCACGGTGGTAAGGCTATCGCCGGCCATCTATGGCACGGCGCGGGTCGGTGTGCAAATCGTCGAGCCTGGCGAGAATTGGACCCGCCTGTTTGTTTCCTGGGTTGCGGATGAACAGGCCGCCGCACCGGGTGACTCCCCGTCTTCGAGTTGAGTGTTTCCACGCAAGTCACAAAGAAACACGAAAGGAACAGAAATGAGAAGAGGTGCATCTCATAAGCTCCTTTGTGTCCTCAGTGTCTTTGTGGTTAACTTTTCCCACTAAGAAAACTGGAGCGAATAAAGTGAGCCAAAGTTACGAAAGTATTCTGCTGGAACGCCGTGGAGGCGTGGCCATCGTCACCATTAACCGGCCCGAGAAACGGAATGCGCTTAACATTCAAACTCGTGCGGAGGGCGCTGCGGTCCTTGATGAACTGCGCGCCGATGAGTCCGTTCGCGTAGTCGTACTCACGGGCGCAGGTGATAAAGCTTTTATCGCGGGTGCGGACATCGCAGAGTTCGCCGATCGCAGCGCGCTCTCTCAACGCGAAGTGATGCTGGACCGCTCGCTGTTCAATGCTATCGATACTTTTCCCAAACCGATTATCGCGATGGTCAACGGTTACTGCCTCGGGGGCGGATGTGAAGTGGCGTTGGCTTGCGACATTCGCGTCGCCAGCGAGAAAGCGTCGTTCGGACAACCGGAAATCAATCTTGGCATCATGCCCGGCGGTGGGGGCACGCAGCGTTTGACGCGTCTGGTGGGCGAAGGCAAATCGATGGAATTGATCCTGACGGGCGAAATCATCGATGCACAGAACGCTTTTTCCATTGGCCTCGTAAATCACGTCGTGCCGGCAGATCAGCTGGAAACAAAGACAATGGAAATCGCCAACCGCATCGCCGAGAAGAGTCCCATTGCTTTGCGTTTGGCGAAAGAAGCCATCCGACTCGCCTCGCGTTCAAATATGGACGAGGGACTGCGCCGCGAAGTCGATCTGTTTGCGCTTTGCTTCTCGAGTGAAGACAAGGACGAAGGGGTGAAAGCGTTTTTGGAAAAACGGAAACCCGAATTCAAAGGTAAGTGATGCTTTGGAGCGCGGGCATCGCTGCCCGCATTTCTTGACCCGATGACAAGCGAACTCGGAATGGAAAAATGGGCCGTAGTCAGTGACCGTGGGTGCGAAGCTACGGGCCTTACTCACGAAGATGCCCGGCGGCTGGTGCATCGATTGGCCGGCGAAGGGCGTCATGGCCTCTGCATTATTTCGAATGAGGCGGCGAGACGTTTCAATTCCCCATCGAAGCCCGCGGAAGTACCAGATCGGATTTGACGAATTCCTCTTCGGAGGACGGTAACTTGTTACCGCTTTCATAGGCCGCGACTTGTGGCAGCCCCGGGAGAAGCCGGAATCCGCGGCCTTGCGGGACACGTCGCCGCATAACAAAGCGCTGACAAGTCAGCGCACTCCAGAGTCAGTCAATTAACAACACGACTTTCCCGAAACTCTCATTCGACTCGATTCTCTGGTGGGCGGCGCGCACTTCTTTCATCGGGAAAACTTTGTCTATGACCGAACGGACCGCACCGCTCCGGAGTAAGGGCACGACCTGCTCTGCGAATAGCCTGGTGGCAGTGGCTTTCTCTTCCAGCGAACGAATGCGCAAAGAAGTTCCCATGATGCGCAGGCGCTTGTGCATCGCGAGCGAAAAATCTATTTCAGCTTTCGAGCCGCTGGTCGTCCCGACAAAAATCAATCGGCCCTTCGTTGCCAACGCCGCGAGGTTTGCTTTCAAGTAGGCCGCGCCTACCAGATCAAGAATCACCTCCACGCCGGCGTCGTTCGTCCAACTCTTAACCGCCGCCACCATCTCCATCGGATCATCGCCCGCCACAACGGACTCTGTCAGACCGAACTCTTTTGCTTTTTCCAGTTTGTCGGCCGTGCGCGACGTGCCATAAGCGAAGGCGCCGGTAGCTCGCACGAGCTGAATTGCCGCAGTGCCGACGCCCGATCCTGCCGCGTGAATCAATACCCTCTCGCCGATCGTCAGTCCGCATTGCGTGAACAGAGCATCGTGCGCCGTCATGAAAACTTCCGGCACCGCGGCGGCTGCGGCCCAATCGAGATTGGAGGGGATGGCGGCCAGATGATTTTCCGGGACCGTCACGTATTGCGCCTGTCCGCCACCTCCGGTGATACCAAACACCCGATCGCCGATTTTCCACCTGAGCACTTCATCGCCGACTTCAGAAACTTCGCCGGCGAATTCGATTCCGGGAATGTCCTGCGGATATCCGGGCGGCGCCGGATAACGACCGAGGCGTTGCAGAATGTCAGCGCGATTCAAGCCAGCGGCATGCACACGCACTCGGACGCGATCGAGAGTTGCGGGCGGGGCAGCGGGCACTTCGCGAATCTCAAGGCCTTCGACACCGCCGAATGAAACGATGGTGACTGCTTTCATCTGAAGATCTGTAGCCACTGGCGCTGGCGCGGAGATGAGGTCAGTACCGGGAGCAGTAGCGACCGGGTTCTATTCTCGCGATCTCGATCCATGCGGTCTGTTGAGACCCGGTCGCTATCGCTCCCGGTACTGACTTCATCGCCTGGGCATCTACTACAGCAACGCGCGCGCGTGCGTCAGCACATTCTCAACATTGAATCCCAAATTTTTCAATGCCACATCACCCGGAGCAGAAGCGCCGAAACGATCCAGACAAATCGCGTCGCCTTGAGGACCGATGTAACGATCCCAGCCTTGCCGCACTGCTGCCTCGATCGAGAGTCGCGCCGTGACCTGCGGCGGGAGGACTTCGTCGCGATAGGCCTGCGTCTGTTCTTCGAATTGTTCGGTGCAGGGCATTGAGACGACGCGTGTGGCTATGCCGTCTTTCTGCAATTGCTCGCGGACTTCGAGTGCCAGTGAGACTTCAGAGCCGGTGGCGATCAGAATCAACCTGGGCGTGACCCGGTCGCTATCGCTCCCGGTTCCGTACCCGGAGCCCTCCCTGACGGTCGGGCTACTGCCCCGCTCACTATTGCCAGTCGCGCTTTGGCTCGCTACCCTGTCGCTACCGCTCCCGGTACTGACTGCTTCCGCCAGAACGTAACCACCGCGACGCAGGCCTTCTGCTGAAGCATAAACCTGACGATCGATCAAAGGAACTTTCTGCCGCGTCAAAGCCAGTGCGGTCGGAGCATGCCGTCGCAGGATTGCCAGCCGCCAGGCTTCGCGCGTTTCGTGCACGTCGGCGGGACGAACTACGAACAAATGCGGAATGGCACGGAGCGCAGCGAGATGCTCGACCGGTTGATGCGTGGGGCCGTCTTCGCCAAGTCCGATCGAGTCATGCGTAAAAACATAGATGACCTGCACTTCGGACAGGCAGGCCAGGCGAATCGAGGGCCGCATGTAATCCGAAAAGCACATGAACGTGCCGCCATACGGAATCAGCCCGCCGTTAAGCGACATCCCAGTCAAGGTCGCGCCCATCGCGTGTTCGCGCACGCCAAAGTGGACGATGCGACCGTCGTAACTAGCGGCTTCAAAGCTGCCGCCGTCTTTGATGTCGGTGTTGTTGGAAACCCCCAAGTCGGCTGAGCCGCCGATTAGCATGGGCAGGTGCGGCGCCAGAGCATTGATCACCTGACCGCTCGCTACGCGGGTGGCGACGGGCTCGGCATCTGCAAAAGTCGGCAGATGCTTTTCCCAATCGGGCGGTAACTCGCCGCTGATTGTCTGCTGCCAGAGAATGCCCAACTCCGCGTTCTTTCCTGCGTAGCCCTGGACGAGTTCCTGCCATTCGTCTTCATATTCCTTGCCGCGATCTATGGTCCGGCGAAAATGCGCCATCGCCTCATCCGGTACATAGAACTGTTTGTCTTCGGGCCAGCCCAGATGTCTCTTGGTTTCGCGCACGGCTTCTTCGCCTGGGGGATCGCTGTGGGCTTTGCGCGTGCCGGCTGTGGGCATGCCGTAACCAATCGTCGTCTTAACTGAGATTAGGGAAGGACGATCGGCGACGGCTTGCGCGTCGCGAATTGCACTTTCGATGGCTGGGAGATCATTCCCGTCAGCCACCGTGGAAGTATGCCAACCATAAGCTTCAAATCGCTTTGGTACATCTTCGCTGAAAGCGAGATCCGTAAAGCCTTCGATGGTCACGTGATTATCGTCGTAGAGATAGATCAGCTTGCCGAGCTTCAAATGACCGGCGAGCGACGCTGCTTCCGATGCCACGCCTTCCATTAAGTCGCCGTCAGAAACGATCGCATAGACATAATGATCGATGAGCGGGAAATCCTTCTGATTGAATTTCGCCGCCAGGTGCGCGGCGCCCATTGCCATGCCGACGCCGTTGGCAAAGCCCTGGCCGAGCGGCCCAGTGGTAATCTCGATTCCCGGCGCCAGCCCGTATTCCGGATGGCCCGGAGTCTTTGAGCCCCATTGGCGAAAGCTCTTGATGTCATCCAGCGAGAGATCGTAACCGGTGAGGTACAGCAGCGAGTAGAGCAGCATGCAGCCGTGCCCCGCCGACAGCAGGAAACGATCGCGGTTTTCCCAATGCGGATTCCGTGGGTTGTAGCGCATGAACTTTGTCCACAGCACGTAAGCCATCGGCGCTGCGCCCAGAGGCAAACCGGGATGGCCCGAGTTGGCTTTCTGTACTGCGTCAATCGTCAGTGCGCGGATGGTATTAATGCAAAGTTGGTCGAGTTCCGGTGTGGCGTTGGTTTCTTCCTTCATTCTGGCGCTCATGATTCTTTAAGTTTCAAGTTTAAGGTTTCAAGTTCTTTGAGTCTTGGACATTTTCTTTCTTTGCCCCTTCGCGTGAATCATTTTCTCGCAAAGGCGCCAAGGCGCAAAGAAGAGTGGTGACTTTTCATCGCGCGGATCTCGGTCGCGATCCGCCTTCTTAGCGCTGGATGCGCGCCGAGCCATCCTTTGCAAACGCTCGTACCTGCTCAACTGTCGCCATGCTTGTGTCGCCCGGGAACGTTGTCAGAAGCGCGCCGTGCGCCCAGCCTAGTTTTAGCGCCTCTTCCGGCGATTCACCGGCAAGCAGTCCGTAAAAGAAGCCCGACGCAAAGCCGTCGCCGCCGCCGACGCGATCATGCACGTCGAGATCGCAGGTCATGGATATGTGGGTTTGACCCGTAACCCAGGCCACGGCTCCCCAACAATGACGGCTCGTAGAATAGACTTCGCGCAGGGTTGTCGCCACCACCTTGATCTGTGGATGCTTCTGCACCACGCGATCAATCATACTGAAGAAGGCGCTCGGATCGAGCTTGGACTTGGCCGCGACTTCTGGACCGGCAATGCCCAATCCTCTCTGCAAATCCTCTTCGTTTCCAACGAGTACATCAACATTTTTGACGATACGTGCGATCGTCTCTACCGCGCGATCCTGGCCACCCGAGATCTTCCAAAGTTTCTCGCGAAAGTTCAGGTCAAATGAGACAACCGCGCCCGCGGCCTTCGCCGCCTGCATTGCCTCAATAATCAGTTCCGCGGTTGTCGACGATAGCGCGGCAAAGATCCCGCCGCTATGGAACCAGCGCACGCCGCCTGCAAAAATTTTGTTCCAGTCGAAATCGCCTGGCTTTAGCCGCGCCGCAGCCTCGTTAGATCGGTTGTAGAAAACCACGGGAGCGCGCACACCATGGCCGCGGTCGCTGTAGACGGTGGCGATGTTTGGGCCGCTGACCCCGTCATGTTCGAAGCGTTTGTAGAATGGCTTGACGCCCATTGCTCGCACGCGCTCTGCAACCAGCTCGCCGATCGGATAGTCCGCCATTGCCGTCACTATTCCGGTCCGCAGGCGGAAGCAGTCAGCCAGATTGGCAGCGACGTTGAACTCACCGCCGCTGACATGAATCTGACATTCGGTTGCTTTGCGGAAGGGAACGATCCCCGGATCAAGGCGGTGAACCAGGGCGCCGAGAGACAGGAAGTCGAGCTCGCCCTCGCGCGGAATCTTGAGACCATCTATCATTCGACTCTCCTTGTCCGCGCGTGATGGTCCCTGAAGTCGTACAGCCTATTTGGTTGAACCAGATTCATTTTGTTCTCAGGACGCCCGACAAAGTGAACAGTCTGCCGGACTTTGCACCAGATTTCCTCGATTGTATTTTCCGCGCCAGCATCGCACAGCAACCGTTTTATAGTCCAGCATTGTCATTAGTGTTCAGCCTTTGTGATTCGAAAGAATCATTCAAACGCAGGGCGCAGAGGATTTCGCAGAGTACGCAAAGATTTTCCTCGGCGCTCGCTGCGGAATCCTTTTGCGTCCTTGGCGTTTGGGTTTTTATTGCCGGCGCAAGCCGAAGCTTGAACTCTAAACTGACCTGCTAGTGAGAGGCAAACGGGACCATCGCTGGGAAGTTTTCTATGGTTGATGCCTGACCTGGAGTGCTAAGCTGTACCGACTGCTCTTATGGAAGCACAAACTCTCAACTGTCCGAACTGCGGCGCGGCGATTTCATCTGATTCGCCGCAGTGCCGGTATTGCGAATCGAAGTTGGCAACGGTCTCCTGCCCGTCCTGCTTTGCCATGATGTTCCTCGGTAGCAAGCACTGCCCCCATTGTGGCGCGGCGGCTGCGCAGGCGAGCGCCGCGGAACTGTCCGTGCTGAAGTGCCCGCGCTGCCTCGTCGATATGAAGTCGATCACGCTGGGCTCGATTGCCATGCGCGAATGCGAACAGTGTCTGGGTCTCTGGGTCGAGGTTGCTGCGTTTGAAAAGATTTGCGCCGATCGCGAGGAGCAATCCGCTGTGCTCGGTACCGCCTCGCCATCGCCGTCGCCGTCGCATCAAGCACCGTCGGCGGACATGGAAAAGATTCGCTATGTACCCTGTCCGCAGTGTAGCCAGCTGATGAACCGGATCAATTTTGCGCGTTGCTCCGGCGTGATTGTAGACATCTGCAAAGGCCACGGGACCTGGTTCGATCCTGATGAGTTGAGCGGCATTGTACAGTTCATTCGCAGCGGCGGCCTGGAAGTTTCGCGTCAGAAAGAGAAGCACGAACTTGAATTCCAGCGCGAACAGCTGCGGACTGAACAGCTCATGGCGGCCAATCGGGATACCTCGCTCGGAAGATACGCGATTGATGAAGATCGCATCAGCGGACTTTCCGCTGCGGGCGGATTGTTGAAGTTTCTAATTGGCTGAAGCTTCTCGTTGAATTGCGCGATGCCTTGGAACGGGACGATGTCTACATCAAGCAGTCAGCTCGTACTAAGGCCCTGGATTGGGCGAATCAGACTCACTTGAATGGCTCTCTATTCCTTATCGGAAGTATAATCGGTTCGGAGGCACAATGAATTATAAGGTCGTTATTCGCGAATCGGAGGAAGGCTTCAGCGTTTCGTGTCCTGGCTTACCAGGCTGCTGGTCCCAGGGCGAAACTGAAACAGAGGCACTGGAAAACATTCAGGACGCTATTGGTGAATACCTCGCTGCTATCGACGACCTCATCAAAGGTCTTGAGGTGCGGGAAGTGAAGGTAGCGGTCTAGCCGTGCCGAAGATTCCCGGCGTCAACCACCTCGATGCCGTGAGGGCTTTGGAGAAGGCTGGCTTTCGTATCGTGCGCCAGGGCAAACATATCGTCATGTCGGATGGCGTGCGTATCGTGACGATTCCTCGCCACAATCCAGTAAATGCTTTTACCATGGGCGGCATCGCGCGCGACGCCGGCCTTAACGTGGAGCAATTCAAGAAACTTCTCTGATGCTCAGCAAGGAATTTCTATGAGAGTTTTTATCAGTTGGTCAGGAGATCGTAGTAAGGCTATTGCAGACGCCCTTCATCAATGGCTGCCAACAATTATCCAAAGTATCGATCCCTGGATGTCTGAACACGACATTGACAAAGGTGCAAGGAGTATCCCTGCTATCTCCAAAGAGTTGGAAACGCAATTCGGAATCATCTGTCTCACTCCCGAAAACCTTAATGCTCCGTGGTTGTTATTCGAAGCAGGTGCTCTCTCGAAGAGCCAAGACGACTCAAGCGTTTGTACGTTACTCTACAATCTTGAGCATGTGGATGTGCAGGGTCCTTTATCACAGTTTCAGCATACGAAGGCGATAGAGGAGGATGTCAGAAAACTCTTGCAAGCTATTAACAAGGCTTCCACCGACACTTCGATTACCGACCAACAGTTACAGGTGTCTTTCAATAGAGGATGGCCGGAGTTAGCAGAAAAACTTCGTTCTATCCCTCTTACAACTGAAGATCCTGGATCTAAACGAACTGATAGGGACTTGATCGAGGAATCGCTCACGCTTCTAAGGAGTATTGCCGCAGGAGAAGATGAGCCTCAGTTAGGCGGACCCTTCAAAGTCCATGCCGAACTATGGTCGTCAATTGAGCAAATAAAATTGCACTTTGAATGGGTTGAATCTGGAAGCGTTCCACCCGCTGATCTCAGGCCAGAAGTTGAAGATCTATTATTAAAAGCGCGAAGGGTTCGGTTGAGAATGAAACGACGTGACGGTGGAGTTCCTCTCTGGTTGGAGGCTTTTTGGAATCAGTTGATGCAATTGAGAATCAAGATCCAGAATTACACAGCACAAGAAGAAAAACGGTATGCGGTACCGGATAGTATGGCTGTGGAGAGTAACGAAAATTGAAACCTAGGATGTGGTTTCGCGATAGTTAACCGTTCACTCTCCACCGTCGAACAATCAAATGTTTCTCATTCGCCGCCCTTCCCAGCGCGAAATCGCAGCGTTCCTGAGACAATCACAAGACCTGCCGCTTTCGTACGCGCCGGTGGGAATCGCAAGCCAAACTCCACGCGGCTTCAACGCGGATCTCGCGAGCGCAGTGATCGGACAGGGCCGCGACGCATTCGAGCGCGCGAAGATCGCTTTGGCCGAGTGGCGCCATTACGAGATGGATTGGGTTGAGTTGTTTCCCAAAGGCGCTGCCATTGAATCAGGAACCGTCGTCGCCGTGCTGGTTCATCACCTCGGAATCTGGTCGCTGAACGGATGCCGCGTGGTGTATCGGATAGGAGATCGTCAAGTGGGATCGAGCTTTGGATTTGCCTATGGCACCTTAACCAATCATGCAGAAATGGGCGAAGAGATTTTTGAAGTAAGACTGGAGGCGGAATCGGAAGAAGTCGTCTACAGAATTCAGGCCGTCTCGAAACCGCATGCGGCTATGGCCTGGATCGGTTATCCGATTGCGCGGTACTTTCAGGAGAAGTTTCGTCGCGATTCTATCAACGCCTTGCGGCGAGCGATTGGAAGGAACCCTTAGTTCTGATTGGCTGGCCGCTCTGCTCGATCTCTTTCCAAAACAAAAGGCCGGCTGGGTTGATTCCCGCCGGCCTGAATCTTCTGAAACCCGCTGACCACGATTACGTCAGATTTTTGGCCCGCGCTTTCTTCCTGCTCCGCAACTTTGCGGCTACCCCAGTCAATCCCGTTCCCAGTAGGACAAGCGTGGCGGGTTCGGGAACCGCAGGAGCGCCCTGCTCTCCCGTCAATCCGGCCGTCAAATTGGCGGATTGTCCCGATTGCACAAATACCCTGATTGATGTTTGGTGAGACACTGCCCAGGATGGTCGCGGTATAAGCGGTCCCTTGTCCACCATTGATGCCGGTTGGGGCCGCAAACGTCACATTCAAAGTGAACGTTCCAGCCAGCGGCTGCAAGGGCGAGGTGCTTAGAAAAAATGAACCCAGGCTATTGGGGCCACTCAACGAACCGACGCCGAGTGCGGTGGTCCCGTTAAAGTTGGCGTTACCAGTGAATGTTAAGGGAGGTACGCCGGTGACGGTTCCCGTGGTCGAGCCCGTAATAGTTACCTCGTCGGCCCTCGCGCTGCTTTGGCCGGCGCCGACGATGACCAGGACCGCGAGTCCCAGCAAAACTGACTTGATCAGTGTAGCGATGGTAGTTTTCATGTTGATGCCTCGTACTTGAAATCGCAAACCCAATGAACTACTGCTTTTCGTCATGCAGTATTCGGAGACCGTCGATGACCGGAGCGTGTAGGGGCAATGCTTGCTCTGCGTCTACCGAAGGCCAGTAAACAATCTTGTTTGTTCAGGGAACGTAAATAACCAACGAGGCCGTAGTTCCAGAAAATATTTTCGCTCTCGACCTGATAGCCAAAAGTGTGAAGTTTGGGGCCCTGGACTGTGGTTTTGTGAAGCCGAGCCGAGTTACTTATCTTCGTCCTGGTCCGGCTCTTTGCCAGGGTCACTGCGGCGGTAAATGTCGTAATTGGCTAGACTCTCAACCTGTTCGAAATCCTGCTCGAGAACCTTGGTTATTCGATCCCGTTCCTGCTCAACAAAGTCGTCTTCATCTTGTAAGTCCTGTTTGACGATCACCCAGCGGATGTTGCGTGCGCGGGCGATCTGAAGAAGCTCCTCAGGCGAGTATGGATTGACGGTATGATCGAACAGGAGCACGGGAAACTGCGGGCGGCGGCCGGTGGCGTAATAGAACGGATCTTCGCCGGGAAGGATCAGGATGCCTTCGCCGCGCGGAATCTCGCGGTCGGCATACCGAACCAACTCTTCGAAATTCGGAATCCAATCTCCGCGCGTTGAGAGGCCTTTTAACTGCGGCAGCGTTGATCGCTTGAGCTCGCCTTCGTCAAGGTTGGCATAGTCCAGGCGCTCGTGTGACCGCACATAAAAGCCACCTGAAATCATCAGGGACAGCGCGACCAGCACCGTAACGGGCAAATCGATCCATGAAAAGCGATCGTCTAAACGTAAACGGGAAAGGCCCGCAAGCGTCATCGCCAGAAGAATTATGAACAGCGGCCAGATCGCATAGGTTGATCCCCAGAGCTGTTGCGACATGAACGCTCCGTGGATGGCGGCGATGATGATGAACGGCAAGGCCGTCGAGATGCCGCGTCGCCTTCTGATTGTCAGAATCGCAACCACGAAGGAAAAGATCAGCAGCACGGGCCAGACGGTCAGAAGGCGATCCGCTCTCTCTGAAGGGTCGTGTTCTCTCAGAAGATAAATCGCCGGCCAGATGAAAGGCGCGGCGATCAGGAGCGCAGGCAGGACAGCCCAGGCGCGATTAATTGGCCGGGCACTTCGACCGAGCAGCCATAAGGAGATGACTCCCACGGCAATGAATGCCAGCCACCACAGGATTGTCTTATCAGCATAGACGCCAAGCATTTCCGCCCGCGCAGGCGCGCGACGCTGGGCGGCAAATTGAATCGTCCAATGCCAATAGTTTCTAAGTCCCGCGGTGAAGTGAATCGAAAGGATTGCGAGAGCCAGCGTCACAGCTGCGGCCGCCAGAGTCAACAAGTATCCACGCACTGGACGCCGGCGCAAACGCTCAATCCCTATCACCGCTATTAGCAATCCGGCTGCGGCCCCGAGATAAGCCAATCCGGTATTTTGCTTAACCAACAATGGAATCACCAACATTATGCCGGTCGGCAGTGCCCAAGCCACGGACGACGGCCTTAGATCGAGTCGTTGCAGCAGGAAAATGCCGATCAGGATCGCTAACGTGCAATCAGGATCATAAAACGGATGCGGAAAGACGCAGTAAATTCCCAGGGGGATCAGCGGCAGGCTCAGCAGAAAAGCGAGACAGCGAGCACGAATCACTCTTCCGCGCAAAACAGTATTGATGATGCGCCAGGTTAATACTGTCGACAGTCCCGAGACGATCGCGCAGTAAGCAACGTGATGCCAGAATACGCGCCCGGCCAGCTTGATAATCGCGGCCTGGATGAGGAATGTCAGTGGCGCATGCGCAAAAGGAAAGTCACGATAGGGAATGTCACCCAGTGAAATGCGGTAAGAGTTTTCAAGTGTATAACTGAGATCCCAAAGAACCGCGAGGCGGGAATTTTGCCAGACTACTACCAACGCGGTGGCCAGAAACAGAAACAAGCCCGCGGAGGCGTTAATCCACAACGTCCGCTGTGAAACAACAACCGCAGCGGAAGTTTCATCTGAATTCATTTGTGCGGGATTGCTGATCCTGAATCCACCGTTAGGAGATATGGGCCCAGGGATGAACGTGTCCGTTGCTCGCGACGGCTTCGGCAACACCATGACCGTTGCGCGTTATTCTGCGATAGGTCTCGACCATCAAGGGAACCACAACGTTTGGTGAGAACAGCTTTTGATAACGCTGCTTGGCGGCCGCGCCCATGGTCTGACGAAGAGCGGAATCTCGGGCCAGTCGCAGGATCGCCTCTGTCAGCGCGCTTACATCCCCCGGCGGTACGAGGATGCCGGAGTCATCGCCGATCATATCCGGAATACCTCCCACTTCTGAAGCAATGATCGGTTTGCCGCAGGCCATTGCTTCAACCACACTATTCGGAGTGCCTTCGGTAAACGAAGGCATCACGAATACGTCAAGACTCTCCATGAACCCGCGACACTCTTCGGGGTGCGTGTAGACTCCGTGATATCGATAGCGACTGGCGACGTCGAGGGCTTTGGCGCGGGCCGCGATTTTCTGACGCTGCGAGCCATCTCCGGCGATGTTCAGAGAAATATCACCAAATTGCTGATGGGCGGCGGCGAACGCCTCCATTAGGACCATGGGGCCCTTTAATTCTTCCATGCGCGCGGCGAAGCCGAAGGTAATGCGGTCGGGTGCGGGCTGGTGCGGCTTGCGACCGTTTACAAATTCGTCCGACATAATCGGAAGAATCGAGAGTCCTTTGGACGCCGGCAATTTTTCGCGACAGTGCTCAATGAGTTTTGGCGACAGAGCTGCAATCTCTGAGCAAAGAGGGAGCACCGAAGTGAACTGCTCATAGTAAGACTCAAAATCAGGTGGATGATATGGAATGCCCAGCTCCTGATAAATCACGGGAATGCCCGCATCATGGCCGGCCTGGATCATTACCATGGCGCTTGGGTCGGGTGTCATCACGTGAATCAGATCAGCGTTTTGCTTTTCCATGAACTCTCGACACTGGCGGTAATGACGAGTTGCCAATCCGGTAACCAAACGCAGCGTCCTTCTCCGAATAAACTGTCGCGAGCCCGGGAAGGTATTGAACATTTTATAGGCGAGCTTGCGGCCGGCTCCCATCGACGTGTGCGCGAGATTTGAAGCAATCCAGGACACCGGGACTCCAGCTTCCAGCAGGCGTTGGTAATACTGGTCCTCTTCGGCGTGAAGGTACATCAGCAGGACCGAGACATCGTGTCCGGCTTTTTGTAATTGCGAGGCGTACGTGACCAGTGTCTCGTCCGAGCCACTAATGGGGCCATATATCTGGCCTTTGCAGAGGATGATCCGCATTGATTCTTATCTAACCGTTCCCAGTAGTTCGATCAGGATTGAATGCTAAACGACGGCAAAGACTCCGAAAATCTCGCTCGTGGAACTCGCAGCACTCGATGTTCGACAATACTCATAATCGCCAACGGATGAAGCCGGCTGAGGATCGAAAGATCCGTTACAGCCTGACGCAACTGACCGCCGCGCAGAGCGCGCACTGATTCCCAGATGAGATGCTCCGCCATGTTTTCAGAAAACCCGCGCCAGGCTTTTCGCTTTACCCGTCGCGGTGCGGCCGCCGCGCGAGGCAAATTCATCCATTGATTGCGAAAGCTCTGCGCGCTCATCGCAACCAGGCTGGCGGACTGTGACGTGCCCTGCCCCGAAACCGGCGTCGATCGCCGCCAAATGATAGCGGGTATTTCCGCGGCCATCATAGGATAAATCTCCGCGATTCGCACCCATAAATCCCAATCGTCCAATCCGGGAATACGGTCATTCAGCAAACCGACTCTGGTCAAACAGGAGCGCCGAAAGACGGCGCTGCCGCACGGAATAAAATTCCTGGTCAGGAGTTGCCAAAAGATATCGCCCTGGGGACAGTCGAGCGGATACGACCGATCTCCAGGTTCGCCTTGCTGATCTCCCCAAATTGCTCTGGCATAGATCAGCCCCGCCTGCGGCTCTCGCTCCAGAGCTTGAATCTGGGCATCGAGAGAACCAGGGAGACGCGCGTCGTCGTCGTCAAGAAAACTTATGTACTCTCCACGGCTGGCAACTAACCCGATATTTCGCGCCCCTGCGACGCGCTGATTCCGCTCTGTCCTGACATACTTAATGCCTGAAAGAGTCTGACACAGTTGGGCCGTTCGGTCCGTGGAGGCATCGTCGACCACCACAATCTCCACGCTTGTGCCCGCCGCGCGCGCACTTTCGACTGCCCGCGGCAAGAGCTGGGGCCGATCGTGCGTGGCAATGATGATGCTGGCCTTCGGGTTGAGATTCGGCATTCGATTTGGCTCCGCGGAGTGACGGAGAAAAGAAAACTAAAGGGGATTAAGACTCAATTTTCCTGATCAAGGGTCGAGCTCCTTCGAGGGAATCACTCGATGATTAAGTCCCCAGGAAGATAGTCTCAGTAGCTCTTATACGCGCATAAACGTATCAAGCGCAAGAGTTCCCTCAGAGCGCGCAGAATATTCGCATAACGGACTCGATTTCGCCAGCCAGAGCGAAACGAGGCGCGGGAGTTCGCGGGCCCTGGATATGGTTAAGTGTTCGTCGGCAATTCCCTCGACGAAGTGGCATCAGGACCCTTGCTTTGCGGCTGATAAAGCAGATAAATTAACCGATCCTGACGGCCGGCAGATTAAAGTGTCCTGAAAGAAAACCCGCGAAATGAAGAGTCCCTCTGAACCAAACGGAAACGAAGACTACGCTCCCAGAACGATGGGCGGGGACGGAGCAGAGTCCGAAGACAGTGATTTCCAGCGACAGTTAATAAGACTGGAAAAGGATCTGGATGCCTCGTACCAAACTATCGAGGCTCTGACCGCCGAGTTAACGGCGCGCGAAACTCAGATAAGCGCCATTCTCAACTCCAGAGCATGGCGTTGGGTTTGCCGCTACAGCCGGGTAAAGCGCGGATATCTGGTGCCGGCTTATGAATTTG
>WNFR01003649.1_pt1 | contig 15893 bp, 12 predicted proteins | sample 5400221 | NCBI WGS metagenome assembly WNFR01 (sample SAMN13153357, study PRJNA577476) | soil metagenome | isolation source: 40 cm soil under Madrone tree | place: USA:California | collected 2016-06-14 | reverse complement strand
GCAGAATTCACTTAAGATTTTACGGCGTCAACTTAAGCAATGCTGCAGTGTGACGCGATAGTCACCGATGATAAAAACACATTTGTCAAGGGTCCGCGGAAAGAAATAAACGGTTATTCTAGCGCATCGGCAACGGGCCTGTCTCATCGACAGAACTCGCCCAGCCTCACGGAATCCAAGCTCACGACCGTGCGTAACTCGAAACTCCACATCAATTGGCAGCGCTGGTCGAAAGTCACCATTTCGGTTGTGGCCGCCGGCTTGCTCTGCACCTGCACGCCGATGCCGAGCTTGATCGACCAGATCAAGACTCTGGGGGAGCTGCGGGTTGTCACACGGAATGGTCCCCTCGCCTACTATCGGGGCGCGGACGATATGCCGGAGGGACCGGAGTACGAGCTGGCGCGGCGCTTCGCCGATGAGCTTGGGGTGAAACTCAAGATTACGGTGGTGCGCAGCTATGCGGAGATCTACGCGGCGCTCACCTCGGGGGACGCGCATTTGGCGGCGGCCGGATTGAAGATCCCCTCTCAAAACGTCTCCGGGGTCGAATTCGGCCCAGCCTATCAGCGCGTTCGCGAACATTTGATCTACCGGCGCGCGGCGGCACGCCCCAATTCACTTGCTGAAATCGGCAGCGGAGATCTGGAAATAGCGGCCGGCAGTTCGCACGCCAAGACCCTGTACGCGGCGCGCGATTTGCTGCCCGATCTGGTGTGGGTGGAAAACGCCAGCACGGACACCCAGGCGCTGCTCGATGGAGTTGCCGCGGGGGCCATCGACTACACCATCGCCGATTCCACGGAATTTGCACTCGCGCACGACGTCCATCCGGACCTGCGCATCGCCTTCGATTTCGCGGGCACCCAATCGATCGCCTGGGCCGCCAGTACCCGCGACCCTGGATTTCTGCGCGACGTGAGCGCCTATTTCGCACGGCTCAACGGCAACGGCGAGCTCGCGGCAATCGTCAAGCGCTACTATGGCCGTTCCGAAGACCTGGAGTTCGTCGGCGCGCGCGGCTTCATGCGGCATTTGCAAAGCCGCCTGCCGCTGTACAAGAAGTGGTTCGAAGAAGCGGCTGCACAAAGCAGTCAAGACTGGCGCTTGCTGGCTGCCATCGGGTACCAGGAGTCGAAATGGAATCCGAGCGCGGCCTCGCCCTCGGGAGCAAAAGGGCTGATGCAGTTGACCGTCGATTCGGCGAGCGAAGCCAAAGTCACCAACCCCAATGACGCCAAGCAGAGCATCTTCGGGGGCGCACGGTATTTCCGGCAGGTGTACGAAAAGATACCAACCCATGTGCCGGAGCCGGATCGAACCTGGTTTGCGCTGGCCGCCTACAACATCGGTTACGGACACTTGGAGGATGCGCGGGTGCTGACTCAAAAGGCGGGGCGCGATCCGGATTCGTGGCAGGATGTGCGCGAATTTCTGCCGCTGCTGGAACAGGAACATTGGTACACGCAGACCGAGAACGGATATGCGCGCGGCTGGGAACCCGTGCGCTACGTGGACAACGTGCGCGGCTACCGGGATCTCTTGGAATGGGCCTGGGGCGCCGGTGGCGGCGCCGGCGCGGTTGCGTTGAATTAACGCCGGGTCTCGAAGAACTGCCGCAGGAGTGTGGCGCTTTCATCGCTGCACACACCGCCGAATACATCGATGCCATTCGCGAGATTCCGCTCGCGCGGCAAGTCGATGACACTGCCGCAGGCACCGGCTTTCCGATCCCAGGCGCCGAACACGACTCGCGAAATTCGCGCGTTCAACACGGCGCCCATGCACATCGCACAGGGCTCCAAGGTCGCGTACAGCGTGGTTCCTCCGAGCCGATAGTTGCGCAGCCGGCGGGCCCCGGCGCGCAGCGCCACGATTTCCGCGTGTGCCGTCGGGTCGTGGTCGCCAATCGGCCGGTTCCAACCCTCGCCGATCACTTCCCCGTCCAGCACCAACACGGCGCCGACAGGGACTTCGCCATCCTGCGCCGCACGCTGCGCGAGCTCGAGCGCGCGCCTCATGAAATCAGCATCCCGGGTCGGGTTCACCTGAGGTGCCATCACAATTCCCTGCCCTCCGCGCATGTCAATGAAGATTGTAGCCGAATCCCGAGTTCGTCATCCGGCGCCTGACTGCGCAAACACCGCTGTTTCATCGATTTTCCGCATCCGGATGGATGCCCGGTTCCGGATGGCGCCCAAATCGCAAGCTCATTGGACGGCCAGCCAGTAGAATCTCGGAATTGGCCGGGGGCGGAAACATAAGAAAACGAGGATCTCATGCGCGGATTTCTACTGGCATTGGCTTGCGTGGCGGCTCTGCCCACGTTTGCCGATGAGGGCATGTGGACGTTCGATAATTTTCCGGCGACCGCGGTCAAGCAGCACTATGGAGCGGAGATCTCATCCGCGTGGCTCGACCATGTGCGGCTGTCGACGATCCGGCTCACGAACTGCACGGCTTCGTTCGTCTCGCCTCAGGGCCTGATGCTCACCAACCATCATTGTGTGGAATCCTGCCTCGCGGAGCTGTCGACCAGGGACAAGAGTCTCGTCGAGCTTGGTTTCGCCGCAGCGGATCGAACCAGCGAACTGCGTTGCCCCGCACAGCTTGCGGACGTGCTGGTCGGTACCGAGGATGTGACAGGCACTGTTTCCAATGCCATCGAGGGCTTGAGCGATACGGCGGCCAACGACGCACGCAAGAGAACGCTCACCACGCTCGAACAGGCTTGCGAGCAAGCGAGCTTGAAGGCGAAGTCCGGCAAGCTGCGGTGCCAAGTCGTGACGCTGTACCAGGGAGGCCAGTATTTTCTCTACAAGTACAAGCGCTATGACGACGTACGGCTCGTGTTCGCCCCCGAGGCGGACATCGCGTCTTTCGGCGGCGATCCGGACAATTTCCAATTTCCGCGCTGGTCGCTCGATTTCTCGGTACTCCGAGCCTACGAGAACGGCAAAGCCGCCGTCACACCCAATTATCTGCCGATCAAATTCGACGGACCGTCCGCCGGCCAACTGGTATTCGTTGCGGGCCATCCTGGCTCGACGGCTCGCCTGCAAACGCGGGCCCAGCTCGAATTCAGTCGCGACCTGCCCCTGCCCATCACATTGATGCGCGCCGCGGAGCTGCGCGGCCGCTTCATCCAGTTCGGCACCAACAACCCGGCCGACGACCGGATCGTGCAGGCACCCCTCAACAGCCTGCAGAACGCGATCAAGGTGCGCCGCAAGGAGCTCGATGCGTTGAACGACGGTGTGCTGCTCGCCGGCAAGTCCGAGGCAGAAGCGAAGCTGAGGGCAACCGCGCATCTCGCCGGCACCGATCCTTGGCATGAAATCGAATCCGCTGCTGCCCGCGAGCGCGCGCTGTATCTGCAGTACACCTTTCTGGAGAACGGCGCGGGGTTCAATAGCGGCCTGTTCCGCGACGCCCGCCTGCTGGTGCGCGGTGCGGATGAGCGCACGAAGCGCAACGTCGATCGGTTGCGCGAGTTTACCGACGCCTCGCTTCCGTTCATCGAGCGCGAACTCTACGCACGGGTTCCGGTGTATCCGGAACTCGAGGAATTGACGCTGTCCTTTTCGCTCGAGCGCATGCGCGAATGGTTGGGTCCCGATCATCCGGTGGTCCGCAAATTGCTGTCCAAGGAGTCGCCCGAGGCGCTGGCGACGAGGCTCATTGCCGAGACCAAGCTCGACGATGCCGACGTGCGCAAGCGCCTGTGGCAGGGTGGTAAGCCGGCCGTGGATGCGTCGCTCGATCCGATGGTGGCGTTCGCGCGCGTGGTCGACGTCGACGCACGCACCCTGCGCAGGCGGTTCGAGGATGAGGTGGAAGCCCCGGTTGCCGCGGCGGCGCAAAGAATAGCGGCGGCGCGCTTCAAGGTCTACGGGACGAATGTCTACCCCGATGCGACCTTCACGCTGCGCCTCAACTATGGTACGGTACAGGGCTGGGTCGAAAACGGCACGCCCGTCGAGCCGTTCACCCGCCTCGGCCGCGCGTTCGAGCGCGCGACGGGCGCTTCGCCCTTCAAAATACCTGCCAGCTGGATGAAGGTAAAAGACCGGCTCGACATGCAGACGCCGTTCTGCATCTCGACCAACAACGACATCGTCGGCGGAAACTCAGGCAGTCCATTGATCGACGCCGACGGCAACATCGTCGGGCTGATGTTCGACGGCAACATTCACTCGATTGCCGGTCACTACTGGTTCGACGCCGCGAATAATCGCGCGATCGCCGTGCATCCGGCCATCATCCGCGAGGCGCTCGACAAGGTGTATGGGGCCGGTCCGCTGCTGACGGAGCTCAACGCCAAATGAGCCGTGCAAGCCCGATCGATCGCGCCGGCCGCACCTGCCCCTCACCTTCAAGGCGAATCGGCCGTTGACGCGCCCAAGGCTGCCGCAACCAGGGCCAGTGTGAACTGAGGTGTGGTTACTTGCGGTGCCGCACGCCATAACCTAATCTTCGCCGGCATGAGCAAAACGCCGTCTGGAATCAAGCAAATCGCACAGCGAGCGGGAGTCCACGTCTCGACGGTATCACGGGCCCTCAATCCGCAGACCCGCACGATGGTGTCGCAGGAAGTGGCGACGCGCATCCTGAAAATAGCGAATAACCTCAGCTACACGCGTAATCCGCTCGCCTTTGGACTGAAGACGCGCCGCTCATTTACCGTCGGCGTCATCGTCCCTGATCTCACGAATCCTCTGTTTCCTCCGATCGTGCGGGCAATCGAACGCACTCTGGGTAAGGAGGGTTACGTGACGATGCTGGGGGACTCGTACAATAGCAGGGACACGGAATCCGCCATTCTGGACTCGCTGCGGTCGCGTCAGGTTGACGGACTCATCCGCGCCACCGCCTGTCTCCACGATGAAATCGTCGCGCGATGCCAGGAGTGGAAAGTTCCCTTTGTGCTGGTGAACCGCACGGTGCTCGACGAAAGCATCACGAGCGTCGTCACCAATGATGCCTACGGCATCCGCCTCGCCGTCGACCACCTTCTCCAGCTCGGACACCGCAAGCTGGCGTACGTCGGCGGCCCGCTCAACACGTCGACGGCGACGCGCCGGCGCGAGGGTTTCGTCGCCGCTCTCAAGACCTACCGGCTGAGCGTGCGTGAGAAGCTCATCGTCGATTGCGCGTCGTTCACGGTGCAGGAGGGCACCGCCGCGGCACGCCAGCTTCTGATGACTGCGAATCGCTCGTTCACGGCAATCGTCGCCGCCAACGATATGTTGGCGCTCGGATGCTACGACGCCCTCACTGAGGCAGGACTCGCATGCCCGAAGGACGTTTCGATCACGGGTTATAACGACATGCCGTTTGCCGATCGCTTCAATCCGCCGATGACGACGCTGCGGATTCCGCACGATCAGCTCGGTGTACAGAGTGCCCTGCTGCTGCTGCGAAAGATGCGCGATCCCACGGTAGCCGTCCCCTCCATGCACCTCGAACCAACGCTCATGGTGCGAGGCTCGACCGCAGCCATCCAGAAATAGCGTTCGCGCCGAAAATCGGTGCCGCAGTCATACCCACCTCGTGGCGATGCTCACCCCCGTCCTGGGACGGTGCGTCCCAAAGATCACGGCTTATACGCCCCTCACGCTCGGCACGAGCCTGCTAGAACGGTCCGTTGGGGTTTTTCCATTGAGCACGCGGTGGAATGGGTGACAGCACGTCCCAGTGTTCCACTATCTTGCCGTTCTCGACCCGGAAGAGATCGTAGTTCGCCGTCGGGTGCGGCTCGGTGTGCGCTTCGACCAAGACAAGAACGAAATTCCCGTCAGCAACAAAAAGCCTGGGCTGAAGAACCGGTGTGGCGGCAGGTTTCGCCACCTCGGAGACCCGCGCCCTCAATCGCGCGGTGCCATCGCCCATATTGGAGGCGTGTTGCGCATAGTTGTCACCGTCGATGAAATCTCCAACGCGATCGAAACGTAGATCCACCGTTACGGTTTGCTTGAAGGCGCGTACGAGAGCCCGGTTCGCCTCAGTCTTTTCGCGATCAACGACGGCCGTAGGACCATCAACCTGAGTATGTCCAGCGGGATTCGGCGCGGTTTCGGCACCTTGCCCTCCCCAGTGTTCGACGATCTTGCCGTCTTTGAATCGGAATAGGTCGAACGCTATTCGAGGAGTCGCAGAATCCCGGAGACCTTCGACCTTTGAGTGCAACATCACCATATCGCCATCGATCAGGGTGCGATAAACGGTGATTTTCGCAGCGGGCGATCGAGCCACCTCGGCCGCGAACAATTTCAGTCCGGGTAACCCGTCAGCGATCGTTGGATCATGCTGAACAAACGATTCCGAGAACGACCGCTCGATTGCCGTAAAACCCCTTTTCCGATAAAGGTCGATCATGACCTGGCGCGCTTTCGCACCCAAATCCAGTGGGGGGCTGGCAGCCTCCGCACCGCGCGCTTGTCCGGATGGACCGCCTGACAGGATTACGAGGCCCGCCATCAGAGTTGCCAATATAAGCCGTGCTTTCATGGTGTGGCTAGCTCAAGAACTCGCCGATCCACTCGTGCGATTCGAGGATTTGCTTCAAACGCCGCAGGTAGGCCCCGGAATAGCCGCCGTCCACCGCGCGGTGATCGAAACTGTGGGCGAGTACGCCGACCGGGCGAATTTCAATCCGCTCGCCATTGTCGTCCGCGACCACCCACGGCCGGCGGTGCACGCCGTCGATCGATAGAATCGCAACCTGGGGCTGGTTGATGATCGGCGCCGTGATGAAGGTGCCGAAGCTGCCGTTATTGGTGAGTGAATAGGTGCCTTCGGTCATATCGTCGGGTTTGAGTGCGTTGGTGCGCGCCCGCCCGGCGATGTTGGCGATCGCGCGCGCAATGTCGGGGACGCGCAGCGCGCCGGCATTCTTGATCACCGGCGCAACCAATCCGCCGCGATCGAGATCGACCGCCACGCAGAGATTGACCGCCTTGTACACGGCGAGGGAGTCCCCGGCCACGTGAGCGTTCAAATGCGGAAATTCGGACAATGCCAGCGCGACCGCGCGGGCGATGAATGGGAGATACGTCAGCGACGCTCCCTCGCGCTCCTTCCACGTCTTCTTGAGCGCGCCGCGCGCCGCCTCGACTCCCGAGAGATCGACCTCGATGGCTTGCAGCACATGAGCGCTCGTGGCCTTGGAACGCACCATGTGCTCGGCGATGCGTTTACGCAATGCGCTGAAGGGCACGATCTCGGCGGCGGCACCGCGGCTCACCGCGGGCTGCGGCCGGGAGGATTTCAGATGAGTCAGCACGTCGTTGCGCTTGATGCGTCCATCGCGCCCGGTGCCCTGGATCCGCGCAACATCGATGCCATTTTCGGCGACGAGTCGGCGGACCGCGGGCGAAAGCGGCGTGCCGCGGCCAACTCTTTTCGACCGCCTCGGCGTCTCTTGCGCCGCCGCCGCCGCCGGCTTCATGAGTTGGGCAGGCTCAGCCGGTCCACCGGCGGCCTGGGGCGCCTCGGCGATCCTGCCATTGCCCGAATCGATGATCGCGAGCGTCGTTCCGACCTTGACGGTCTGCCCTTCGCCGACCAGTATCTTGAGCAGAGTTCCGGCGACCAGCGACGGCACCTCGGTCGCGACCTTGTCGGTTTCGATCTCGACCAACAATTCGTCGATCGCAACCTTATCGCCTACCTTCTTATGCCAGGCCGCGACCGTTCCTTCTTCGACGGTCTCGCCCAACTGCGGCATGATGACGTCCATAACGTTTCCCCTACCAGTCGACCGCAATGTACTTTTTCTCGAGGAATTCAAGCATGCCTTCGTGGGCGCCTTCGCGGCCGACACCCGATTGCTTGACTCCGCCGAAGGGTGCTGCCGGGTCCGAGACGACGCCCCGGTTGAGCCCGATCATGCCCGATTCGATCTGCTCCGCCACATCGAGACCCTTGGCGAGATCGCGCGTGAAAATGTAGGAGATCAGACCGTACTGTGTGCCGTTCGCCTTGGCGATCGCCTCGTCGGCGGTCGAAAAGCGCTGCACCGGTGCGATGGGCCCGAAAATCTCATCGTTCAGGACGTTCGCATCGTCCGGCACCTCGGCGAGCAGCGTCGGCTCGAAGAAGAAGCCCTTGCGATCGGGCCGATGGCCTCCGGTCACGATCTTGGCACCCTTCTTGGTTGCATCATCGACGAAGGCGACCATATCGTTCTGCGCGGCCTTGTTGACCAGCGGGCCGAGATCGACGCCGTCCTGAAGACCCGGCCCGACACGCATCGCCTGCATCGCCGCGGCAAATTTCTGCGTGAATTCACCCGCGATGCCGTTCTGCACGTAAAACCGGTTCGCCGCCGTGCAGGCCTCGCCGCCGTTGCGCATTTTGGCGATCATCGCTCCCTTCACGGCTTCGTCCACGTCGGCGTCGTCGAACACGATGAACGGCGCATTGCCGCCCAGTTCCATCGAGCAATTGACGATCGTGTTGGCGGCCTCGCGCAACAACACGCTCCCCACTTGCGTCGAGCCCGTGAAGGACAGTTTGCGCACACGAGCATCGTTGATGATTGCGCCGACCACTTTGGACGAGCGATGCGAGGGTACGACATTGACCACGCCCGGAGGCACGCCCGCTTCTTCCAAGAGGCCCGCAATGGCAAGCGCGGTGAGCGGCGTCTCCGAAGCGGGCTTCAGGATTACCGTGCAGCCCGCCGCGAGCGCAGGGCCGATCTTGCGGGTCGCCATGGCCGCCGGAAAATTCCACGGCGTCACCAGGATCGATACCCCCACCGGTTGCTGCAACACCAAAATCCGATTGGTGCCGCCCGGGTTGGTCGAAATCTCGGAAATATTGCGCACCGCCTCTTCCGAATACCAGCGGAAGAATTCGGCGGCATAGACCGTCTCGCTGCGTGCATCCTTCAAGGCCTTGCCGTTCTCCTGGGACATGAGCTTCGCCAGATCCTCCGCGCGCTCGGTCATGAGCTCGAAGGCCTTGCGCAAGATTTCGGCGCGCCGGCGCGGCGCGGTTGCGGACCAGGCGGGCAACGCCCGGTGCGCTGCGTCGACCGCCGCCAAGCCGTCTTCGATGCTGGCCGACGCGACCGCGGCAATGACCTCCTCGGTAGCCGGATCCAGCACTTCTATGACGGCGCCGTCCGAGGCGGCGCGCCATCCACCGCCGATATAAAGCCCGGTCGGCACGGCAATGATCGGTCCACTCATGGTTTCAGGATCGCTCTAGTCGATGGTCTTGAGGATGGTTTCTACGATGCGCGCCACGCTCGGGATGGTTAAGTCCTCGAGCCGGTCGGCCGCGGGCAAGGGCAGATGGGGCGTGGTGATGCGCGTAATCGGAGCGTCGAGGTCCCAGAACAATTCCTCCGCCACCAAGCTCGAAATCTCGGCTCCCCAGCCGCACAACCGCGGATTCTCTTCGACCGTATAGAAGCGGCCGGTCTTCGAAACTTCGGCGAAAATCGTCTGGGTGTCGAGCGGCACCAGCGAGCGGACGTCGATCACCGTCGCGGAAATGCCATGCTCGGTCTGAAGCTTTTCGGCCGCTTCGAGCGCCCGAGGCACCATGAGTGCGAGTGCTGCGATGGTCACGTCCGTGCCTTGTCGGCGTATCGCGGCCGTGCCGAGGCTGTCGAGGTGTTCGCCGTCCGGCACTTCGCCCTTGGTGGCGTACAGCGCTTTGTGCTCGAAGAAAATGACGGGGTCCGGATCGCGGATGGCCGCCGCGAGCAGGCCCTTGACGTCGGCCGGCGTCGAGGGCGCCACCACTTTGAGGCCGGGTATGGCCATCGCCCAATTCTCGATGCTTTGCGAATGCTGTGCGCCGAAGCGCGAGCCGCCGCCGTTGCCCGTGCGAATCACCAGCGGCAATGCAATTTGACCGTTGGTCATGTAGCGCGTCTTGGCAATCTCGTTGGCAACTATGTCCCAGCACACCGCCAAAAAATCCGAGAACATGATCTCGGCCACCGGCCTCAGGCCGGTCATCGCCGCTCCCATGGCGGCGCCCAAGATCGCCTGCTCGGCGATGGGCGTATCGCGCACCCGCAACGGACCGAATTTCTCGAGCAGACCGACGGTGGCTTTGAATACCCCGCCCGCGGCCGCGATGTCCTCGCCCAGGCATACGACCGACTGGTCGCGCTCCATTTCCTGCGCGATACCCGCGGCGACCGCGTCGCGATAAGTTAGTTCCGCCATGCCCAGCCTCCATCCGCCCAGACGTCTTTGTAGATCAACTCATCCGCGGGCGGCCGCGATGCCTTCGCCGTCTCGGTCGCTTGGTCGACCAACCGTTTGATTTCCTCTTCGATCGCCAAGATCGCCGATTCGGCCACACCGAAATCGAGCAGGCGTTGGCGATAGAACGGTATTGGATCGCGCTTCATCCATGCCTCGACTTCCTCCTTGGGCCGATATTTGCCCGGGTCGGCCCGCGAATGGCCGTGGTGGCGATAGGTCAGCGCTTCGATGAGCGACGGGCCCGCGCCCGCCCGGGCCCGCGCGATGGCGGACTGCGCGGTGCGATAGACCTCGTCGGCATCATTGCCGTCGATCAGAATTCTCTCGAGACCATAGGCGGAGGCGCGATCGGCAGCCGGGTATTTGACCGGCGTCACCTCCGAAATCGGCGTGTACTCCATGTAGAGATTGTTTTCGCACACGAACACGACCGGGAGCTTCCAGACCGCGGCCATGGTGAGTGCCTCGTGGAACGCGCCGATATTGGTCGTACCGTCGCCGAAGAAGCACACTGCGACCTGATCGGTGCCGCGATATTGCGCCGACCAGGCGGCGCCCATCGCAATCGGGAGATGGGCGCCGATGATGGCGTAAGATCCCATCACGCCCCGGTCGACGTCGGTCAGGTGCATGGAGCCGCCCTTGCCGCCCATCAAGCCGCACTCACGTCCCATGAGCTCTCCCAATACGCCCGTCATCGAGGCGCCGCGCGCCAACGTATGGGCGTGGCCCCGGTAAGTGCAGAAGCTCCAGTCACCAGGCTTCATCGATACGCCGAACGCGGCCGCAATCGCCTCCTGTCCGAGCGCCAGATGACTGGTGCCCTTGATCAGATTCTGGAGAAACAAATCATAGGCGCGTTTCTCCACCGAGCGGATTTCGAACTGGCTGCGGTACAGGGCCAGCCGCGTCTTCGCATCGATCTCGTCGCTTGCTCGCGGCCGCGACCTGGCCGCTGTCTGTTCTATTTGCAAGACCATATCCTCTTGATTCGAAGCGTTTCTTCGGTTGTATCACCGAGCGCTCAATATTGATTGGCGATCGGCAGTTCCTGTGCGGGAAACAAGGTGATGACTTCGCAGCCCTTGTCTGTGACGACCAATTCCTCCTCGATGCGCGCCGCCGAGCGGCCATCCGACGCCGGGCAGTAGGTCTCGAGCGCAAACACCATGCCTTCCTTGATCTCTAGCGGGTGATCCAGGGAGACCAGGCGCGAGATGATCGGCCGTTCGTGGAGCGCCACCCCGAGGCCGTGGCCGAACTGCAGCGCGAAGGCTTCCATTTCGTTGGGAAAACCGAAATCCTCGGCGCGCGGAAACACGGCCGCGATTTCGTCGGTGCCGACGCCGGGCCGAACCTTGGAAATTCCGGCATCCATCCATTCGCGCGCCTTGGTGTACGCATCCTTTTGAGCTTCGTTGGCTTTCCCCACGGCGAAAGTGCGGTAGTAGCAGGTACGATAACCCATGTAGGCCTGGATGATGTCGAAGAACGCCTGGTCGCCGGGGCGGATGATCCGGTCGGTGAAATTATGGGGGTGCGGGCTGCAGCGTTCGCCGGCCACGGCGTTGACCGCCTCGACATCGTCGGAGCCCATCTCGAACAACCGCTTGGTCGCCATCGCGACGATATCGGACTCGCGAACCCCCGGCTTGAGAGCTTCGTAAATGTTTTGATAGACACCGTCGACCATGGCGGCGGCGGTGTTCAAGAGCATGATCTCGTCGCGGCTCTTGATTTCGCGCGCATCCAGCATCACCTGCTGGCCGTCCACGATCGTGAGGCCAAGCTTTTGCAGCGCAAACAACATCGGGGGCTCGATCACATCGATGCCCACCGGCATGCCGGCAACGCCCTGCTCTTTCAGCACGTCGTAAATTTCCTGCGCCGCACGTTTGACCAAACCCTGGTCGGGCGGAATGGTGCCGCGCAGGCCGACATTGCCGGCGTGGCAGCAGATCGGCTGCAACCAGGGCGCGTAAATGCGGTGATGAGCGGCGGCCGACCCGAAATCCCACAAATGGGGCTCGCCGTTGCCGGTCAGCACCGCGAAGCGGCAGAATTTGTCCCGCGACCACTCCCCGATCGCGGTCGAGGTGATGTAGCGGATGTTGTTATTGTCGAAGCACAGCACCGCGCCGAGGGTGGAGTTGCGGACAGCCTGCCGGGCGCGTCCCAGGCGATAGCGATGAAGCCGCCGAAAATCGACGCGCTCCTCGAAATCGACGTTCATCACTCCGTGAGCATTGAGGCGCGACCAATCGTGGTGCGGATCGATATCCTCCGGCTTGATCTCGAGGCGTTCGGAGACCGCCGCTTTCGTCGGCTCCTCGCGCGAGGCCTTCCGGTTCTTTTGCTGCTGCTCGTTCATGATTTGCTCCGATTTCGCTCTCTGACGTGCCTCGATCGGGACGAATGCACGCACCCGATGAAGCGCATTTTATCCATCGCAGTCGTTGATTCGCAGTCGATTATTTTATCCACCCCAGCCGTTTATCTTATCCATCTTTATTCTATCTGTCGCAATCGTTTGCACTGCCCCGCCTACCATACCGCCGATTGCGCCAAAAGACCATACGCTTGTATTTGCGCGGCCAAGGCGGTATATAATGTGCAAACGTTTGCACGTCGGCGAGCAAACAATGAAATTCCAAAAGCTGATGAGATAGGGAGTTACGATGACGCAGGCGAACCTCAAAGACTATCGGCTGGGCTGGGTTGGAACCGGCCGCATGGGTTATGCCATGGCCACGAAGCTGCTGAAGAACGGCTGCGACGTCGCAGTTTACAATCGCACCCGAGCCAAAGCGGAACCGCTGACCGAATTCGGTGCCGTTATCGTCGATTCGCCTGCCGCCCTGGCCGATCGCGATATCGTTTTCACCATGGTATCGGGCCCCGACGATCTGATCGAGGTGGTAACCGGGAGCAAGGGCATCCTTTCGCGCTCGGACCGAACGCCCAAGCTCTTGGTCGATTGTTCGAGCGTATCGACCGAGGCGTCGGCCATGGTCCGCGAGCAGGCCGCGGCTCGCGGCGTCGCGATGCTGGCGGCTCCGGTCTCGGGGAACGCCAAAGTGGTCAAGGCCGGCCTCCTGTCGGTGGTCGCCTCGGGTCCGCAGGCACAGTTCAAGATTGCCGAGCCCTATCTCGCGCTGCTCGGCCAGGGCGTTTCCTACGTCGGCGAGGGCGAACTCGCGCGCATGGTCAAGATCTGCCACAACATCTTTTTGGGGGTGGTGACTCAGTCGCTGGCCGAGATCACGGTCTTGGCGGAAAAGGGCGGCGTGCCGCGCCATGCCTTTCTCGACTTCATCAACAAGAGTGTCATGGGCTCGCTGTTTACGAAATACAAGACGCCGGCCTTCGTCAATCTCGATTGGACCCCGACCTTCACGCCTTATCTGCTGCGAAAGGATCTCGATCTCGGCCTCGAGGCGGGCCGCAACCTGGGCGTTCCCCAGCCCTTGACCGCGCTCACTCGCGAGATCGTGCAGAGCATGATCGGCAACGGCTACGAAGACATCGATTTCGGCGCGCTGCTGGAGCTCGAGGCCAAGGCCGCAGGACTTGAACTCAAATCCGAGAACAAGAAGGTCGGTGACGGTCTGAGCGGCAAGAGCTGAGTCGCGCGTAGCGTCGGCCGCTTCTTCCAAGGAGCGGAGCAGAATTTTCAGCGACGCAAGAATACACCGGCGCCGGCGTGGCCTCGAAGTAGGAGGCCCGCGGTAGCGGGCCTCCTTGCGCTGCTCTGAATCTCGTTCTGTTCAGCAGCAGAGCGACCTTCGTGCCTCCTCTAGTGGCCATGCACGGCGGATACCAGGTCGGGGATCAAATTCGCCGCGTTCGGTGTGCCGAGACCGGTGATTGGGTCCCATCCGGTCGTCGCTGGATAACCGGCAACAGTCGGGGCTGTTGTGTTATTGCCGAGCGTGATGTCGAAGAAATCCTTCGCGTAGCGGGTGGGATCGGCGCCAATCTTATACAGGGCCGTGTTGATCGGGCCGAGTCCGCCACCGTTCAACTGGTCGGCGATCGCAATGAGCCCCGCCCACTGCGGAGTCGAGAGCGAGGTGCCCCCGATGTCGTACCAGCCCGTGCTGCACGGGGCACCGCCGCACAAGAGACCGCTGCCGCCGTCCGGTGGCAGCGTGATGTACACGAGCGCGCCGGTGCCTGCGCTCGCCTGGAACGCGACGTCGGGCACGCCACGCATCGTGCCGATCGGAGTGGAGCCGGCCGGGAGCGTGTCCTGGTAGGCCGGTTTCGTGAAGACGTGGCTGAAGCCACCGCCCGAGAAGGTCCAGCCGACCTCCGCTGCGCCCGGATTGGCAATGCACTTGGGCGGCGGATCGACGCTGTCGACGACCCGAGCGGCAGTATTGACAGGGTCGGTGCACAGGTAGGTGCCGCCGATGCCGGTGACGAGCGGGTCGGAGGCCGGCCACTCCACCGTCGGGTAGGGGATCAGAGAGCCACCCTGGTGAACCGGAGCTTTTGTGACGTTGGCGGTGCCGTTGTCACCGGAGGCGCCGAGCACCGTGACCCCGTTCTGGGCGGCGTGCACGAATGCATAGCGCAAGTTGAGCAGCGATTGTGCACTGCCAAACGCGTCCTCAGCGGAGGCTAAGCTCTGCGAGATCACGGTCGCCAGGTGATGCTGGACGACGTAGTCCTCCGCCGCCATCATCTGCGGGAAGCCCTGCACGCCCAGCGTCTCCGCGGTCGGTGTCGTCACGAGCAAGATGTTCGCCATCGGCGCAATCGCGTGCGCCGTCTCGACATCGAGCGACACCTCGAGCGCCCAAGCTGTTTTGTTCTCTTGTCCGGTGCCCCGACTCGTGGATGGCGGCGCGATTGTCGCCGGCGATCCCTGCAACTCGAGGCGGCCGAAAGTCGGCATCCCCGCAGCACACGTCACACCCTCCTCGCCGCACATCGGCTGAAGCCCGAACGCTTGGTTGTAGACATGCAGATCGTGCGCAATCGTGTCGCTTCCGTAAGAATCAATGATTGCGATCGTCTGACCGGCACCGTTGTCTCCGGCGGCGTACAGGGGTGCGAGGTCATAGGCCGCCTGCACCGTCTGCGGCGTGAAACAGCGCCGACCGACCGACTCGCACTGCGCCTCGGTCGGCGGCGTCGTACCGGTCGAGATCAACTGTGCATCGCTGAACATCGGCTGCGGCAGCGGCAGCGACTCTACGCCTCCGCCGCGCACAACCACTTCCGCAAGGGCGAGCGCGACGGTGACCACCGCCACGATCGGCACCCAGTACCGCTTGAATCGAAGTGCGTCCATGAGTAAGCCCCCCTCTAGTTGTGATGATGCTCACCGGGCGACCGCGACCTCCGCAAGCTCACCGGGCGAGCTTTTGGGGAAGCGTCGATGCCCCCGTGGATCGGTCGCGGATGCCGGGAGTTGCCTCTTTTCAATGGAGGTCCGACTATACGCCGTGCGTAGTCGCGCGCGTAGTCGCACGGAAATACGACATGAGGCGGCTGTTGTGTTACGTCACACCAGTCAACCCACTGACGCAACGCGGCGATTGCTGCGGCACGTTCTTCGCCGCAGCCCCCGCATGCAGCGCACCTTTTGTGACGCCAGGATCACAATTTCGACCGATGGCGCCGCGGCATTTCCATAACACGGCGTCC
>WNFR01003646.1_pt1 | contig 15898 bp, 23 predicted proteins | sample 5400221 | NCBI WGS metagenome assembly WNFR01 (sample SAMN13153357, study PRJNA577476) | soil metagenome | isolation source: 40 cm soil under Madrone tree | place: USA:California | collected 2016-06-14 | reverse complement strand
GTACCTGGTGAATAGCTCACGCGGACCGGTTGTGGACGAGAAGGCGCTGGCCCAAGCGCTGAAAGACAAAGTGATCGCCGGGGCGGCGCTCGACGTCTTTGAAAAGGAACCTCTGCCGCCGGATTCGCCGTTGCTCGATCCCGAAATCGCCGATCGCACTCGGCTGTTCCATCACTTCGCCAGTGGCGCGCAAATCACCCGGCTCTCGGTTGATCCCGACAAAGGCATGGCTGGGCGTACCGTGGAGGCACTAATTGACGTGTTGGAAGGGAACTATGGCGGCGACCCGACCAAGATGCCATATGTGGTGAATAAGGAAGCGTTTGAGAAATAGGCAGGAGCTAGTAGGTGCAGGCCGGACTGGCACTCATCGTTCACGCGTTGGAGGAAAAGGCCGCGGAAAAGGAAATCGGATCGCGTCTAAACATCTAAAGCGTTGAGTCGCTCGTCCCCCGCTCACTCACCCTCGCCCCCGCGGGGTTCTACAATCTATGCCGCCGACATCCCTTGCGCCTCTATTCGTGCGCCTTACGGGGTAGGTGTAGGAGTAGCAGTCGGCGTAGCGGTGGGAGTGGGAGTAGGACTAACAACGACTACAGTGGTTGAGGTGCTTGTCCCTTCATTGGGCAACTTTCTGAAGGTTATGAAGAGCGTTGCACCAAGGACCGGTGCAACCGTCACTTGAGCCGGACCTGCTATTTTCACTTGATTGATGATTTCTGGCGGATTTTGCGAAGCGCTTCCGGTGCTCGAATCGATTCGACTGGCGGTGAGAACATTGGCGGTTTGACCAGTTTGACCAGTTTGATCAGTTTGACTGTTTAGCGTCACTGTTAGCACGCCGCGATCGACGCCCCCTTCTTGCGTAAAATTCGTGACCTTAAGAAAGTGATTGTCGGGGATTGTGATCGTAAGCGGCGAACTCGTAATGATGCGGCTTTTGAATTCCCCGGCAAAGACAAAGCTTGCGGCACCCAATAGAACACAAGCAACCAAAAATCGCCCAAAGAAGATTTCCATAGTTCAGGGTAAAGCGTAATCAACGCGTCGGCCAGTTGGAATTGGCGTTTGCCGACACTCCGAGCGTAAAATCGCAGCTTCCTCTCCCCGCCGGGCGCGTGTCCAAAAGGACGCCGCATTTGAAAACCACGGCGCTCGAATTTGAGGGAGTGTAGAGACGACCTAGAAAACTCGACCGCCGCCACCGCAAATAGCGCTAGCTGCTTTACACTCAAAGCGGGAGCTGAGTGAATAAATGGAGCGAGTGGGTCGAGCGACTTGCACGGGTCCGAGCCGGACAGGCTTAGCCGCGCGGGTAACGGAGAGTGAGGCGGGAGCCGAACGAATGAAACTACTTGGAACCGGCGGAGAAAGGGCGAGTGTTGAGCCTTATGGGACACAGCCAAGGTAGAGATAACGTTAAGAAACGCGCGGCACGCCGGAAAAAGACGGAGCGCCTCGCCCTCGCCAAGAACAAGAAGAAGGCGGCGAAATAACGAGCGAAGCGGGCAGAAGTAGTGCTCGCTAGAATTACCCAAATCTAGTTCATTCGTCTCAGATGCCGTGGACAAAAGCTAGGAAGCGAGGAAATCCGCTCCGCAAAACGGAGGGCGAATGGGAATGGCAAAAGAAATATCGGATCTGGGACGCTAACCGGAAAATCTTTCTTTATCCGGAGAACTGGGTCGAACCGGAGCTGCGCTTGCCGACCCGATTTCGGGAATCCTTGCGCGAGGTGATGGCATTCATTTGCCCAAATCGCGGTGCGGAGAAAAACCACAAGCGCACTCGCAGGCCGGCGCAGCGGAAAGGCGTTTGCCTCCTGGTCACTGGCAAAAACCGGATCGGCGCGCTCGCCGCCCAAACTCTGGCCCACGATCTCGGAAAAAACCTATACCGGGTCGATTTGGGCGCCGTCGTCTCTAAATATATTGGCGAGACGGAGAAGAATCTGAGGCGCGTCTTCGATGCGGCGAATAGCAGTGGTGCAATCCTCTTTTTCGATGAAGCGGATGCCCTCTTTGGCAAACGCACCGAGGTGAAGGATAGCCATGACCGTTACGCCAACATCGAGCTTAATTATCTTTTGCAGAGAATCGAGGACTACGCCGGCCTCGCGATCCTCACCGCCGGCAATCGTAATAAGATCGACAACGCGTTCTCGCGACGGTTTCATTTCGTGATCTGCGTCCCCCAACGAAGAAAAACGCGCCGGAAAGAATCTTCTGCTCGTTAGGCGCGTGCGCGCGAGTTCTTGACCCAAAATGAGGGGCAACATCGATACCCGAGAATTTTCCATCAACGATTACGACGCGGCGGTTGCGCTATGGCAGCGGGTCGAAGGTCTCGAGATCGCCGAGGGTGATGACAAACAAAGCGTTGCTCAATTTCTCGCGCGCAACCCGGGGCTAAGCCGAGTGGCGATCGATGGGTCGAGGACTGTTGGCGTCGCGTTATGCGGTCACGATGGACGCCGTGGGCACATTTATCATCTGGCGGTTGATCCTGCTTATCAGAGACGCGGACTCGGTAAGCGTCTGCTGGATGAATGCCTCGAGAGTCTGCGCCGGACCGGGGTCAAGCGCGTAATTATCATGGTGGCCGACGATAATCCGCGCGGTCGTAGCTTCTGGCGTCGATGCGGTTGGGAGGAGATCACCGGCGCCATTACGATGGGAATTGATCTTTAGCGAAAGAAAACGGGTCGCGTCTGAACATTTGAAATTATTCGCGAGCAGGTCGCTATAGCGCAGCCGACACGGCTGCCGCTACATCTCTTCTCGGTGGAAGAGCGCGCTTGCATTGACGGCAGTTTCAGTGAACGTAATTCCTTCGCGTCATGGCCGATGAATCTGTGGACTCGAAACAAAATCCACGCGTTACCCGCCGAACATTTCTTGGCACGACTCTGGCAGGCGGCGCCGCGCTTTTGGCGGGAGGATCAGACGCAATCTTCGGAGCCTCTTCGGCAACAATGAACCCGGCCACGAATCCTACCTGGCAGTTAGGCGGCGATCTTCCGGTCAATCGCCTTGGTTTTGGCGCGATGCGCATTACTGGGGAAGGCATCTGGGGTTGGCCGCCTGACCGCAACAACGCGCTCAAAGTTCTGAAGCGCGCCGTCGAACTCGGTGTGAACTTGATCGACACGGCCGACGCGTACGGCCCGGAAACAAGCGAACTGCTGATCGCAGAGGCGCTCCATCCTTATCCCAAAGGGCTCGTTATCGCGACCAAAGGCGGTCTCACCCGACCGGGGCCCAGCCAATGGGTGCCAAACGGGCGGCCTGAACATCTCAAACAAGCTGTCGAGATGAGTCTAAAGCGGTTACGGCTCGAGCGTATCGATCTTTATCAATTGCACACCATCGATCCGAAAGTGCCCATGGAGGCATCGCTCGGCGCACTCAAGGAAATGCAGGACGCCGGGAAGATTCGGCACGTCGGATTATCGAACGTGAGCCCGGAGGAAATCGTCCGGGCGCGAAAGGTTGTTCCAATCGTGAGTGTGCAGAACCAATACAACATTGAGGACCGCAAGTGGGAAAAAACTCTGGTCTATTGCGAGAAGGAGGGCCTTGGCTTCATGCCGTGGTCTCCCATCGGCGGAGGCAGGGGTTTGAAACCTGAGAATGCGCTGGAGAAGGCGGCCAGGGATCGCGGCGCGAGCGTTATTCAGGTCGCGCTTGCCTGGCTTCTGGAGCGATCACCCGTGATGTTACCGATTCCTGGCACGTCGTCTATCGCGCACCTGGAAGAAAACGTCGCTGCCGAAAAGCTCAAATTAACTCCGGCAGAATGGAAGGCCATTGAGAGGGAAACTTAAGAGAAGAAAAAGCGTTACAGTTTACTATTGGCGCTATTCTTCCGACGATTGCGAACGTCGCGACCAGCAAATCAGTTTTCCAACGGTTTCAGCGGTGTTGCAATGGCAACTTTGAGGACGAGTTTTTGGGGTCTATAATGGGATTAGGCCGAAAGATTCTGCGTAAACCTTTAGGCCTCACAAAATATGACTTCGCAGGAGCTCAAGCCTCCACTGTTCGCGATGGAGCCGCCGTTCCCCAACATGGAGGATGGAAAAATCCGTATTTTACAAGGGGACCGAGAGATTATCGGCGACCTGATTCCTTATTATCGCCCTCATTACGGCTTGTTCGGTGCGCGCATCGACATTGTCGGGCCCGTCATTCCGCAGTCACCTTCCGAGCCCGCTCCGCTTGGTCAATGGGCAGATGCTGGTCATTTCATCGTGACGATCATTAAGTTATCTCAGTTCGAGATTGGGCGGATACGGCAGACCGGGGATCGGCGTGTGCCCTATTCGATAGATCTGCTATCGAAATCCTAACCAGATGCCGCAGCTACGGCTACCCGGAAAGAGTCCACGCTTTAATGATTAAATTACTTCCACCACATTTGACGGTCGATTCCAGTAGCCGTAGCTGATCTTATTCTCGTTAGACCCATGAAAACCATGCTTTCCTTACAGTTCATCGCAATCATTTTCTCGACGATTTTGCTTTTATCGGCATGTCAGAAGAAAACCGCTGCTACAAATCCCAATTCTCAAAGCAAAACTGAATTACATGAAAACACAAAACCTCTGCAGGCCGCAGATCTCGTTGGATACGATGGAACAAAGCTCAGGAAGAGCGTAGATCGCATCAAAGAGGCCAACGACAAACATAATCAGGAAGTGGAAAAGATGGCCGAAACTGGGCAAGACCAATAATGAGGCTTAACGAGGCGCGCCAGCCAGCCCCTGGCCGCGATCCGCCGGTTTCCTACAACCGACTGGACTCTCCATTCAGATCATAACCAAAACGGGTGAAGGTCGGCGGACAACATTTTCGAACGATCTGGCTTAAAACGGAGAATGAGTGCGTCGTGCAGCTGATCGATCAGCGGTTTTTGCCCGACCGTTTCGCGATCGAAGAAGTCAGCACGGTCGAGCAGATAGCGACGGCGATCCGTGAAATGCATGTTCGCGGAGCGGGGTTGATCGGTGCGAGCGCGGGATACGGGATGTATCTTGCGGCAATGGAGGCCACGGCGCGCCGTTCGTTCGATCAGCACTTGGCCAGGGCAGCGGCACAACTCAAGGCAACCAGGCCGACGGCGGTGAATCTTTCCTGGGCTGTCGAGCGCCAGCTAAAGAATATCGCCGAGGGGAAAACTGCGGAAGAGAAGATCGCCCTGGCTCTGCGCACAGCCAGACTGATTGCTGAAGAAGATGAGGAGCACTGCCGGATGATCGGGCAGCACGGGTTGAATCTGATTCAGCAAATTGCTCGAAAGAAACCTGGGAAGCCGATCAATGTGCTTACGCATTGCAACGCGGGATGGCTCGCGTTTGTTGATTACGGTTCCGCCACGGCGCCGATCTATGCCGCGCACGATAGCGGATTGCCGGTTCACGTGTGGGTGTCTGAGACGAGACCCAGGAATCAGGGCTCGAAGCTCACTGCCTGGGAGCTGGGAGAGCATGGCGTGCCGCATACGGTGATCGCGGACAGCGCCGGAGGGCATTTGATGCAACATGGCGAAGTAGATCTGGTGATCGTCGGAACAGATCGCACGATCTACACGGGAGATGTTGCAAACAAGATTGGAACGTATCTGAAGGCGCTGGCGGCGAAGGACAATAATATTCCTTTCTATGTGGCGCTGCCTTCGTCTTCGCTTGACTGGAAGATGCGGGATGGGTTGAAAGAAATCCCGATCGAAGAGCGCGGCGCGGAAGAAGTAAAGCACGCGGACGGGTGGTTTGAGGGGCGACAGGTGGAAGTGCGCGTTACGCCGGAGGGAAGTCCGGCCGCAAACTATGGGTTTGACATTACGCCTAGACACTTGGTGACCGGACTGATTACCGAGCGAGGCGTCTGCGAAGCGAACGAGAAAAGCATCCGCGCGCTTTTTCCCGAGCACGCGCCGTGAGCGAATACATAAAGTTCGCGTGCGAACACGTGGCCACGGAGCTCAGCCCGTTCAGCGGTTTTGCCGAATTGAACGCATACAGGCGGAAACTTCTCCAACTTCGACTGATCGGTGTGGATGCAAATAGCATTGGATTCGGTAACCTGAGCATAAGGGACGGCACGACCAACAATTTTTACATCACAGGTTCGGCGACGAGCGGAATGCCTGAATTGGCGCTGGCGGATTGCGCAAGGGTGGTGGCTTACGATTTCAAAAGGAACTGGCTCCGATGTGAGGGGTCCGCGATTGCTTCATCGGAGTCGCTGACGCACGCCGCGGTTTACGAATCGGATGCAAAGGCCGGAGCTGTTATTCATTGCCACGACTCAAAGTTGTGGGCAGCCCTTCTTAATCAAGCTCCAACAAGCTCGAAGGCTGTTGAATACGGGACACCCGAGATGGCGTACGAAGTAACGCGTCTCTTCAAGATTACCGACGTGCAACAAAGAAGGATTTTTGTAATGGCCGGACACGAAGGAGGCATCGTAGCTTTCGGAAGAGATCTCGAAGGAGCGTTCGCTATTCTAATGCGCGAGCGGAAGGAAAATCAAGAGGCTTCGCAAGAATAGAACCGGCAAGGTGAAAAGTACAAATTAGGAATTCGAGAAAGTCTCCGGTGCATCGTCTCGCAGTCATGCGAACTCGCTTCGTTTTGCGAAAATGAAGGTCGCTACACGAATGTATTTACTGCGGTGTGGGAATCGGATTGTGTTGTTCTCCGCAGATCAACCTTGTTCAACGATGCTACGCGGCCACTCCGTTTCACACGACGGTCAGCGGCCCATCAAAGATTGCCAGGCTGATGACTTCGGTGCGCGCGACGTGCGGGCCGTGACGAACGCCTTTGGGCGCAAAGAACAGTGCGCCTGTGGTGTAGGTAATATCGGATTCCTCCCATTCGCCGGACAGAACGTAAGCCCATTCGTTCGCATCCGGATGCGTGTGCGCCGGGATCGTTTGTCCGGCCTTGAACTTGCGTAGCACTACGACTCCGCCTGTGTTCTCGTGCTTGTGCAAAATCATTAGCTCAACCCCTTCATATGGACCTGGCTGCCAGGCTTTGTCTTCGCTCAATGCGACGTAGGGAAACATGATTTCACCGGAGCGGATCGCGCCGGATTTGCAAGCGCAGCGTAAAGGAGTCATTCACGCGCGGGACTGTTGTTTCTGGCAGAAACTTCGCCAGCGCCGAAGCTATTACGCCGTCGCGGTGTCGATTCAGTTTAATCCCTGTTCAAGGGTACGATGAGGAGCAGCGATAGACTCGTTGGATCCTCTTCGCGTCAATGTGCCGAGCAGTTCCATGAGACGCACCTCGTAAGAATCACACAGGGGGCATTCGCCATTTGGCTGGACCCATTCGGGATGTTGGATCCGGAGGTCATCGTGAATCTGTTGCCGGAGCTCGGTGTAAGTGTGGATTTCGTGAGGCACAGCTATTGGCTTGTTGGAACGTTCAAGTGTGACGTGGGACGGTTTGTTTAACTTGCCTCGCCGGTGAGCCCGCTTTCTCCTGAGACTAACGAATTTCATAAACGGCTTCTCTTATTTGGGGTTGACTACTCCAAATCCGCGCGGAACGAGGAACCATCTTCACGAGGCACTTTGAACAGCGCCTCGCATCAGATGCCTCGGGGCTCCAGGTGAATCTGGAGATCGCGCTAAGCGGTGTCTCAGCGAAAGTTAAGCCCCTCAACCGGCTTTTCAGACCGGCCGAAAGTGCGTTGAGGCGCCGGATACCGTAATCAAAGATCTTGTACAGAATCTGCGCCATCGTGTCAAGTCCTTTTTCGATCTACGACGCGATTGGACAGGTAACTAAAGCTGAGGCAAAGGAACTAGCCGATTTCGCGAAAAGTCTGCGCAGCGCGGTGATTGCTTGGCTCAAAGAAAATAGTCGAAACTCGAACACATGAAGGGACAAAAAGATTCCAAAAGTCACCGCTCTAGAGTGCTGATTCTTGTCGATGAATCGAACGTCGGCAGCTCTGTGCGCACGGCGGGGCGCGGTCTGGATTGGCTGAAACTGCGCGAGTTTCTGGCGGGCCCAAGCAAAGAACGGGAACTGATCGAGATGGTAGTCTATGCCGGGCTGCCGCCCCCGATCCCGATCTGGCAGGAGGAGCGGGACAAGAAGAACAAGTTCATGCATTGGCTGCGTTCCAATGGATTCATGGTCGTGACCAAAGATGGGGCGCCCGCCGAAGAAGGCCGTTACAAGGCGAACGTGGACGTAATGATGGCAATCGATGCACTCGAGCTTTCCGTCGAGATGCGGCCCGATGTTGTCATCCTCGTAACCGGCGATGCCGATTTCGCTTATCTCGCCATCAAACTGAGGCGACGCGGAATCCGCGTGGAAGTGGCTTCGGTCGCACAAAATCTTGGGAACATACTCAGATCAGCAGCGAATGACGTGATTGATCTGGCCCCCTTATTCAGGACGTTTGAGATGATGACAGTCCAGGATTCACCGGCGCCGGCATCGCCTCGACCGCAGCGTAGGCGACGACTGCGGTTTCGTCCTCCGACGCCGCGAAACCTGTAGTCGCAGTCTGAGCTCGGGCGGAAAGATTACGGCCTCGCGCCGGACGATCAGCGATTCCTTAGTATTATGAATAAACTGTCATTCAGAGGGAATTGGAACGAAATCAAAGGCAAGCTGAAGCAGAAATACGCCAATCTAACCGATGACGATCTCACTTTCATCGAAGGCAAGGAAGATGAGTTGCTCGGCCGGCTGCAACAGCGCACCGGCCGGACCAGGGAACAACTGCGCGAAGAAATCGAAAAACTCTGACTCGCAGGCCAATCGTTCGTTTAGGCTGAGAGTCGAAAATTTTCGCCGGCAAGCAGGGCTATTTGAGCTTTGCCAGAATGCCTTCCATTTCCTGCTTTCGGAAAGCGCGCAGAGTCTGGCTCTTGACGTTGCCCATTGAACCGACTTTAAGCGTGAAAGCGCTCATCGTCGCGTCATCGGGCGCGTCGAAGAGCACCACGACGTCGTACGCACCCATCGTCCAGAATTCCTCGGTGATCTTCATGCCCATTTTCTCGGCCTCGGCGATCGCCGCCTCGCCGCGTTTGACTGTGTCCTTGACGTTGCGGATGCCCTGGTCGGTAAACTGAATAAGACTGATATACATAGCCATTAGTGTTCGCTCCTTTGTTGCGGTTTTATCTGAAAGATTATTGCAAGGTTTGCTTGTGCGCAAAAAGCAAAGTGCCCGCCGTTCGTCCCTCCGTTTCTCGCGGCGCAATTCTAGGCTCAGTCTTTCGCCAGTGCCATTACAGAGTGCTTTTCGGCTCGCCCACTGGCCTGTACCTTGAATCTGTTCAATGGACCCGTTCAGTTATCTCTCGGTTCTGATTTCCATCGTGCTCGCGTTGGGCATGACTCGCGTGCTTCAAGGTTTGGGTGAAATGCTGCAAGCGCGCTCGCATCGCCGCGTCTATTGGGTCCATTCCCTATGGGTCTTGAACATTTTTCTCTTTCTGGTGGTTGCCTGGTGGGTTTTTTACCGCTGGCGCTTTGAACAGAATTGGACCTTTTTCCTTTTTGTTTTCGTCTTGATCTCCCCAACCATTCTTTATCTCTGTTCGTTGCTTCTCTTTCCGCGTGAAGGTGACATGTCCGTGAGAGATTATAAGACGCACTATTACGCGAATCATCGCGCCTTCTTCACCGTCTTCGCGTTCTTCGTACCGGTCGATGTCGTCGATACACTCCTGAAAGGCATCCCGCATTTCGTCGCGCAAGGCCCACAATACGTCGCCTCCGGTATCATTCTGTTTTCAACAACAGTGACGGGTGCGATCACACGCAACGAGACATATCACAAGTTGTTCGCGATCTATTGCCTCTGCCACATCGTTTGGATCAGCTTTGCGATCTTTCACACGCTGCGGTAGGATTCCCGCCTCCAGCGATGGCAGCGAACATTTCTAACGGTCCTCCGCGCGTCATTGTCCGCGGCGGCGCGACTGGGTTCGCCCAGGAAATTGAAATCGGTGCACATCGTCTCACAGGCGATGAACCGGTGGCTTTCGGCGGAACAGGTACCGGGCCGTCTCCGTACGATTTTCTCCTGGCAGCGCTCGGCACCTGCACGTCGATGACGATTTCGTTTTATGCGCGCCGTAAGGCCTGGCCGCTCGAGAATGTCACGGTTTCGCTTCATCACTCAAAAATTCACGCGGCCGATTGCGCCGACTGCGAGACCAAGGTCGGAAGGATCGACCGGATCGAGCGGGAGATTCAACTCACCGGCGCCCTGACGAACGAACAACGCGGCAAGTTAATGGAGATCGCGGATCGTTGCCCGGTCCATCAAACGCTTACTTCGGAAATCAGCATCAGGACTCGTGCGGTCTAACGTCGTTTCCGATTTTAAATCGACACGAAGAGACAAAGAGGGGGCCTAACAAATCAGAAAACAGAAAGGTTAAATTACGAGTGGAACCGGGCGAAGCTCTTAGCACAGCCGCGCAGGTCGCCGTCGCGCTTGCTGGATTTGCCGGCGTAGTGGTCGTTTTCCGGCGTGAATCGGTACACGAGTGGTCGCCGATCGACAAATTCCGGCTTCGGATTTTGCTGACCAATTCCATTCTTCCCCTCGCGTTCTGCATGATTGGCCTGTTGCTGCTGACGATTAAGCCCAACCCAGCGGGAGCCTGGCGTTGGTGCAGTGGCTTGACGTTCGCGGTTCTCTTCCTCTTCGGAATAGAGACGATGAGGATTTTTCGCAGTTTCGACCCGGCTCAGTTGCGGAACACCCGCGCTACGGGATTTACTTTCTATTTCTTCGCGGTTCTTGGGACCGCGGCGATGCTGTTTCAATTATACAACGTTGCTATCCTTGGTGCGTTCTGGCCGTTCTTCACCGGAATCGTCGTCCAACTTCTCGCCGCCATGTTCCAGTTTGTGCGAATCATTCTTCTACCGCCGGAACAGCATAAGAGCGATCCAGACTAGCGCCCGGTCAGTCATCGAAGCTGTGTTTACTGGTCGGCGGAAGCCCCGTCATATCCGTTACCGTGAACTGCAAATTCCACTTGTTCGGTGTCGTGAAGGCGGCCGTAATCCACGGTGAGCCGGCCGCCGCCATGCTCGGTGTAGATTTCGACAAAGCGGTGGCCGAATTGAACGTTGCGCCAGCTATAATCCTTTTGCGTTTGAACGGCGGCCGCAATGACTGGATCGATTCCGACTACCGAGACAATAAAGAGGGCCCGGCTGGGTTCGAGCGACTCGAGAGTCGCGCCAAACAGCGGACTCGTTTCGTCGATCGTATGCCGCAAAGTCAGCGCCGCGGGAAAAACCGTCAGCCGATCGAAATGGAGTTTGAGAACATAAAAGTGGCGGAAATCTCCGCCTTCGAGCAACGGTTCATCGCGTGAAAACATGATCCGGAACTCGGCCTCCACCATGCTGTGCTGATTTTCGTTACCGATCCGCACCATTAGCGTCGGTTTCCCGTTTAAGGGCGCAATGACCATGGAATTGCTGAACATGATGCGCGCGGTCGGGCGTGAAAAGCGGACAAAGATCAGTCCAGTCATGACTGCGAACAAAAAGATGCCGCTCATGATTTCAATGGTAGTAACAATGTGGCCATAGAGCGTTTGCGGATACATATGGCCATAGCCCACGGTGGCCAGCGTTTGCACGCTGAAAAAGAAGCAGTCAAAAAACCAATGCCCACCAGTGCTGCCGGCAATACTGTTTTGCTGGAAACTGTAGAGCGCGGCGAAAAGAAGGTTTAATCCGACGTAAAGACTCGCGACAAACGCGGCGAACCGCGGCCAGCTCAAACCAAGCAGCCAGCGATAGACATCGCGCCACCTCCAGGCGTCCGTCCCGACTTTGACGAATTCGACCTGACCAGCGCGGATGGAAACGTGATTGGGCCTCCTCAGCATATTCATCTAATCCGCGGCCAGCGGCAATTGGTCAACAAATCCCGTGATGGCTTTCAGGACCTGTTGATCGACATCTTCCTGTGTTTCGCCATTCGTTTGAAGTTTGCGTTTAGGCACGCGCAGGGAATGATCGCCGCCTTCAACGACATGCAAAAAGTTTGGAGCTGTCATTTCGGTGCGAACGTCCTTGAGAAGATCCAAAGGACAAAGTGAATCGCGCGTGCCTTGCACAAATAAGATCGGTGTCATAAGAGCCCGCAAGACTTCATCGCGAAGTTTTGTTCGGTCGCCCATCGCGCAAAGCGGGTATCCAAGACAAACGAGCCCGTCCACTTTTTCGGTGAGCGAGACATGGCATCCCATACGTCCGCCCATGCTTTTGCCGATTAATATTGTGACCGTATTCGGGTGTTTCTGCCGCGCTTCGGCCAAGGCCAGCCGATGCGAGGCGATGAGTTGTGGCAGAGGATCGGGCCGTTTCCGGTGTTCGCGCATATAGGCATAATCAAAGATCTCAACATCCCCGATTGTTTGTAAGCGCTCTTTCCACTGCTGCATCCACGAATGCGTTGATGGCGCGCCTGCACCGGGAGCGAATAAGAACAAAGGTTTCATACGTTATCGCCGGTGTCGCCCCTGTGGAATTAAACTGAACCGTGGTCAGCGACCCCAGCTACAGTAACTTGAGGGTGACCGCTCGCGCTTAGGAAAAAAGGTTCGGCAAGACATTTGCAACAAAGTCCACCAATCCGTGGCCAATCATGTTCGCCACTAGATCGCGACGCCACAAATAGAATCCGGTCAGGATTGCGCCTGCCGCGAGCGCGATGAGAATGTTCGCTGCGCCTCCGGACCAATGGCCAAGCGAAAAAATAACCAGCGGAATTGTGATCGACCAGAAGCGTCCAAAACCAACCATCCGCAAACGTTCGATGGCGTAACCGCGGTAAAATAATTCTTCCACCACTCCAGCCCGGAAAACGATGAGCGTAATTAACCAGAGCGGAAGTGCCTCGAACGCAGCCGAGCCCGGACCGTGCCCGTATCCGGTGAGATAGACCAACCCGCCCACGACTGCTGCCGATATGACCGCGATTACGAGCCCCCATGAGATAGACATCCACCAGCGCGCTGTGCCAAGACCGATCGAGCGCAGGGGCAAATGTTCGCCGCGCCGGATGATAACCAGGAGAGCCGCAGCGCTCGCCCAGATCAGCGTTTCTTTCCAGATCGCTGCGGCGAAGGTGAGGGTCGGCCAAAAATACGAAACCGATTGCCGGACCAGTAGCGTCGCGAACAGCGATACGAAAAGACCGAGCCAGGTCGCGCGCGAAACTCTCGGGGGCGATGCAGTTTTGGTGTCCGTGAAGACCGATTGCGCTCTATCGTAGTTTGTCTGCATAGGTTCCATTGAGATGCCGAAACTGGCGTCTTGGATTCAAAAAGTTTCCTTTCCCGTCGACTTCCCGCCGCCGGACTGAATTTTCGTGCCAGAGACGAAACAAAGATGGACAAAGCTAGGGGGCGGTTGACCCCAATCGATCAAGCGCTTCGCTCGCGACTGATCCGGTCTCCCTATATCGTCTACTGGCTATTTCGCGCCTTGAACCGAAAGCTCCCAGCGGTAACCGTCAGGATCGTGAAACCAGAGGCCCATGTGCGGCGAGCCGGGCCCTTCCGGTCCGATTTCGTCGCCCGGATCTTCAATATTGGCCTCGACGCTCTTCAAGTGTGCGAGCGCTTTTCGCAGCGTCGCCATGTCCGGCAGATGAAACGACATGTGATCGATCGTTTCTGGCGATGGTTTGCCTTTGAACAGCGCGATCGTGACGTTGTCATTGCCGATAGCAACGCCATTTCCGAATTCGAATTCCTTTTTCAGCCCCAGCGCGCTCTCGAACCATTTTGCGCTTTTCTTCGGGTTGCGCACGGCTAATCCAAAGTGACCAACAACACCGAGTGTGAACGGAGCTTTCATGACTCCCTACGGAGACGCTGAGAATCCCCTAACCAGGGTCCGAACCGTTTCGCGAAATGAGCGGCTCCATAAAGTTTCGGTTGAAATCTTCCAACGCATCACACGGCGTTTGTCCTAGTCCGCTCGCGCCCTCCCGCAGTTCGGGTCCGATAAAGGCGAGCCAGACGTCGCCTGCCATTCCTATTTTCGGCCGCAGCCGCGCCGCCGGACTGCGCGGATGATTCTCCAGATAGTCTTCTACGTCTTCTTTTATGATTAGCGGTAGCTGGTCAATCGTAATGGAGATCACATTTACGGGATCGCATACGAGGCATCGTTTGGACTTGAGCAAACCCGGGAAAGTCATTCCCGCGCCGGCAATCGGCTACGGCAAGGATCTGTGAGACTGCAGCTGCAGAAATCAATCTCGGCCCCAAACCATGGCGACGGAAGTAGTGAGGCTACCGCCCATGTTGAAGGTGAGAAATTTTCTCGCGTTTTCGATCTGGCGAGCGCCGGCCTGTTCGGTGAGCTGCTGATACGCTTCGAATACCTGACGCACACCGGTCGCGCCGACCGGATGGCCATCCGCAATCAAACCACCGCCCGCGTTCACCGGAATCTCGAACGGAAGCTTGCCGGTCTTTTGATTCCGAACCTGCGGCAAGGTGGTTGCGCCGCTTTTCACAAGCTCGACGCCTTTGCCCGGCTCGGCGAATCCGAGAATTTCGCAAGCGACAATTTCTGTAATCGAAAAGCAATCGTGCACTTCGGCGCCTTGCATGTCGCGCGGCTTCAAGTTTGCCATCGTAAATGCCTTTTCTGCCGCTTTACGTGCGGTCGAGAACGTGGGCGCGTCTTTTTTATCAAGCGGGAGATAATCGGTGGTGTGACCGTAGCCGAGCAGACGGGCCGTCTTGCTCTTATCGGCGCCGATTTCGTCCATATATTTTTCAGAAACGAGAATGACTGACGCCGCGCCATCTGTGATCTGCGAGCAATCGGAAACTTTGAGTGGCGGCGCGACGCTCGGGTTCTTGTCGGACACTTGCGAGGCACAATCGAGCGTGAGATCAGCATCCCGCATTTGCGCCAGCGGATTCAGCTTGGCGTGCGCGTAGTTTTTCCATGCAACTTGCGCAAGGTCCGCTTCACTCGCGCCATACTTCTCGATGTAGATTTGCGCAATACGTCCGAACAATTTCGGGAACATAAAATCGCCATACTCGGGTTTTTCATTGTGATAATCGGCGGCCGCACCGAGGACATCGGAGCCGTCGAGCGACGACATCGTCTTCTGCTGTTCCGCCCCGACCACGAGCACAACGTCGTAAAATCCGCCCATGATCCATTGCGCGCCTAGCAAAACCGAGAGCGCGCCGGAGGCGCACGCCGCCTCCGTGTGCATCGTGGGAATTCCGCGCAGTTTCGGATCGATCTCCGGAATGAACGCGCCGAGTTGCAATTGCTTCGTGAACTGGCCGGCATTGAAATTACCAACCGCGCCCGCCTGAATTTCCGCGGGATCGATCTTCGCGTCATCGATCGCTTTCTTGCCGGCTTCAATAATCAGATGCCGGATGGTCTTGCCTTCCTTTTTTAGGTTGCGCTTAAAATCCGTGCGCCCGCCGCCGAGAATGTAAACTTCGTTCATAAGACTTCTTCAACTTAACCAATCTCGCCGAGCTTGTCATCCCGAGTCGCGAAGACGGCGAGGGACCTCACATCAGCCCGGACGCTGGTCAACAACGCCCTGGCTTCGTCCATCATCTTTGGTTGTGGGAAGCACACCGCGAGTAGGAGCGATCCTTCGCTCCGCTCAGGATGAAATTCGTTATGCGCCTCGGAATGAGAAGCTCTTCTGTTTGCGCGGATCGGTCTCCGAGATAATCAAGCTAACTGCATGTTGGTTAAATCCTTTGAAGCCGCCTTTGCGCTGCAAATTTTCCAGGTGACTGCCGATTGCGCCTTCCGTGGCGAATTTCTGGAATTGCTCGTCGGTGATTAATTTTGCCGCGCGCAATTTCTCCAAGCGCT
>WNFR01008939.1_pt1 | contig 15902 bp, 14 predicted proteins | sample 5400221 | NCBI WGS metagenome assembly WNFR01 (sample SAMN13153357, study PRJNA577476) | soil metagenome | isolation source: 40 cm soil under Madrone tree | place: USA:California | collected 2016-06-14 | reverse complement strand
GAATTCTAATAATTGCGATCACAGAACTCCACACTTGAGCAATGGGCCAACTTGAAAGAAAAAAGCGCCTCGCGGCGCTTCGGGAGAAGTTTACCCAAAATAAGTGTTGACAACGCGCCCAATTTCATAGATGCGTTTTCCTGCGGCTAATCTTTCCCCGCCGTGATTAAGCCAGCTTACCAGGGCAATTCCTCGCCTAAATGGATGAATTTGCCTGTGTATCCGTCGTCCGGCAGTGTCGCAAGGGCCACTGAAGTCTTTGCGCCTTCCTCAATCTCCATCGGCGCGTTCTCGCCGCCCATCTCCGTCTTGACCCATCCTGGATGTGCGACGTTCACCTTTATTGGCGTGTCCTTCAATTCGTACGCAAGATGCACCGTATAAGAATTTATCGCCGCTTTGGAAGCGTCATATGCTGGTAACTTGAAATCATAGGTCGGGCTCGTTGGATCGGCGTGCAAGGTTGTCGAACCGAGCACACTGGATAAATTTACGATTCGACCTGCAGTGCTTTTCCTGATCAGCGGCAAAAACGTCTGTGTCACCGCGATCTGATCAAAGAAGTTGGATTCAAAGGTTCTTCGGTAAATTTCCAGCGGCGTCTGGCTGGTTTTGGATATCTCAACGTCCAGCGTGGCTTCAAGGTTGACTGCCGCATTATTGATTAAGATATCAAGCCTCCCGAACCTATCGTCGATGTACTTCGCCGCAGCGAAATGCGTGCTCGCGTCATTCAGATCAAGATGAATAAATTCAGCATCCAAACCTTCTGCTTTCAGTCTTGCTTCTGCTTCCTTGCCCCGTTTTTCATCGCGTGCGCCGAGAAAAACTTTTATACCCTTTTTCGCCAATTGCCTCCCGGTTTCAAAACCCAGACCTTTGTTTGCTCCTGTAATCAACGCTATTTTTTGACTTGTGTTATTACTCATTCTCTCTCTTTCCTTTTCAATCGATTGATTCTCTTAGAGCTACCGCACCTCGAAACAACGCTGCCCTGGTTACTGTGTCTTTTTACTGTTCAGCGTATTTCATAGAATCCTGATACCCACCTAACTGTAACTAAATAAGTAACAGTTAAGATGAAAAAAAGTTACGTCGCCGATACGTCGGAAATTACGTCCGCCAGTGTAATACCGTCAAGACTTTCTTCCAACGATTTCTGTACTTTATCCAACACTCCGTCCATTGAATCCTTAATTTTACAACTTACCTTACAGCTCGTTTGAACCGGATAGTCATGAATAGAAAAGGCCTTTGGAGCACCTACGGCCTTATAAATCTCGAGTAAGGAAATGTCTTCAGGTTTCTTTGCCAGAGCGCACGAGCCAGATTTACCCATGGTCGTTCGAACCAGATTCGCCTTCGATAACTTCGCAAGAACGCGCCGGACAAAGCTCGGAGAGGTGTTCACGCTATTCGCCAGGTAAGTCGAAGTAATGTCTTCACGATTGTTACATCCAAGACCCGCCATCAGATGAACTGCAATCGAGAACTGCGTGCTCACCGCCATAACTGTTACTTTATTCGATACAGTATGCTCGCGTCAAGTGTCTCGCGGTTCACCCGTTCACCACAGTCTGTGAAGTTACGGAATTGTCCTCGGCAATCGCCCGGTCAGCGTACTGTAATCGATAGAGCTTCCAATACAGACCGTGCTGTGCAAGCAGTTCCTGGTGGGACCCCATCTCTCTGATCTCGCCATGATGCATGACGATAATGCGCTCAGCTCGCTGAACTGTTGACAGACGGTGCGCCACTACAATCGACGTTCTATCGAGCATTACCCGATCGATTGCCTGTTGGATTAGCTGTTCAGTTTCGGTATCGATTGAACTCGTTGCTTCATCGAGAATCAGAATCGCGGGGTCGAATGCCAGGGCGCGCGCAAAACTTATCAGTTGTTTTTGTCCGACTGAGAGTCCCGCTCCGCGTTCTCTAACTTCGGTTTGATATCCATCTTGCAGCCTTTCTATGAACTGTTCTGCACGAACCTCTTTGGCCGCCCAATGTACTCGTTCATCCTTAATCTCTGTACGCCCGAGTCTTATATTGCTCTCAATCGAACCACTGAAAAGAAAAACGTCCTGCAGCACGACCGCAAAATTCTCGCGCAAAGCCCGCATATCCCATTCCCGAACATCGACTCCATCCAGAAGAATCCGCCCCTTCTGAATATCGTAAAAACGCATCAACAGATTGGTGATCGTGGTTTTACCAGAGCCCGTATGACCAACCAGTGCGATCGATTGACCGGGCTCGACACTGAACGACACGTCCTTCAGAACCCAGTCTTCGCCCTTATACGCAAACCACACGTGATCAAACTCGATTCTTCCACTCGCACGCCCGCTCTTTTTGGGATTCTCCGGCGAATTGATCGCAATCGGCGTATCCAGGGTTCTGAAAATGCGATGGGAAGCCACAACCGCTGCCTGCAGCACGTTATATTTGTCTGATATATCGCGAATGGGCTGAAATAATTGCTGAGAATACTGTATGAATGCGACCAGAGCGCCAAGACTTAAAACCGTGTGCGTAGCAGTATTCCCCATCACCAGCCAGCCACCGTACCAGATGATTACTGCTACCCCGAATGCTCCTATCAGATCGACCAGAGGGAAGAATACCGAGTAGTAGAAGATGGTATCGATGTTCGCATTTCTATGATCGTCGTTGATGTTGTGAAACGTGCGTCTGGACTTTTGTTCGGCATTGAAGATTTGCACTGTCTGCGCGCCGGAAATGTGTTCCTGCAGAAATGCGTTTATGCGCGCTATGCGCGTCCGCACCATGTCATACCCGCGTCGCGCATGTTTCCTGAACCACGTAGTTGCGCTAAACAACAGTGGTACCGTTATCAGCGTCACCAGCGTCAGACGCCAATCCATCCACAACATCATGAAAATGATTGCGATGATCATAACTACGTCGCCCAAAACTTCGATGACCCCGGATGTGAAGAGCTCATTCAAAGCATCTACGTCAGAAGTCAATCGCGTCATAATCCGGCCGACGGGGTTCTTGTCGTAGTAGGCTACGTCCTGCCTCTGCAATTTTGTATAGAGCTCGGCACGAAGGTCGTACATCACCCGCTGCCCTACAGTGTTCAGCAAAACATCCTGAAGATACGAACATGCAAAAGTTACCAGCAGGACGAGGACGTAAATCAGCGCAATCCACTTCAGACCTGACGGTTGCTTCGGAACGATGTACCAATCTATGGCATATTGGGTAAACTTCGGCTGGGTCACACGTAGCAGATTAACGAGCAGAGTGAGCACCAGCGCCGGCACCAGCGCACGAGAATATGGTTTTAAATACCTCAACAACCTGCGAGCTACCTGCAGATCGTAGGTCTTGCCCATTGCCTCTTCTTCATGAAATATCTGAACTGCGGTTGCCATTTGTCTTACTTAAAACCAATCTTTATCCGATGATACTTTGATTAAAATAATTCGACCTTATGTCAGTTCGGCCAGCTCTTCTTCCAGGAGTTGCCGTTCGTAAAGATCCGCATACTCTCCACGAAGCGCGATCAACTGATCGTGTGTACCGCGCTCAACAATCCGGCCCTCATCCAACACACAAATCACATCGGCGTCCCTGACTGTCGAGATGCGATGGGAAACTATGATGCTGGTTCGTCCTTTCATCACATTACGCAGGCCCCCAAGAATCTTCTCCTCTGTATACGTATCCACGGCGGAAAGAGCATCGTCAAGAATAAGTATCTTTGGCTGTCGAATAACTGCTCGGGCAATCGCCGTTCTCTGTTTCTGCCCACCTGATATGGTGATGCCGCGTTCGCCAACCATGGTTTCGAACCCGGCAGGGAATCCACTTACATCGTCGGAAAGTCCCGCAACTTCGGCCGCCCATTCGATTTCGGCTTCATCAGCCTTTTCAACACCAAAAGCAATATTTTCGGCAAGAGTATCGCTAAACAAAAATGTCTCTTGCGGGACATATCCGATCGCTCTCCTGAGCTGTGATAACGGATAATCCCTGACCGATACACCATCGATAAACACAGTATTTTCAGGTGCTTCGTTGATTCTGGGAATCAGGCTGATCAGCGTCGACTTGCCGCTGCCCGTTCGTCCTACAAACGCAATGCTCTGGCCTTCCTCAATCGTCAGATTGATATCGCAAAGCGCCGGTTCGCCGCTATTCTTGTATTGGAATGTCAGGTTCCTGAACTCAATCTTTCCCTCTATCGGCGGCTGCAGCTTCGTGTCGACCGAATCCGCAATCGATGGTCGGACCGCAAATATTGCGTTAATTCTTTTCAAACTGGCTGTTCCGCGTTGATAGAGATTGACGACGTAGCCCAATGCAATCAGTGGCCAGATCAACTGTCCAAGGTAAAGCATGAATTCGGTAAATTGCCCAGCCGTCATGCGACCGGTAGCAGCCAGATTTCCACCGTAAAAGATGATCAGCGCATATCCCAACCCAATCAGACACTGCAGCAACGGCCTCATTACAGCAGAGATTCGTACCAGCCCGAGGTTTCTGTCGGCATAAGCCACATTTAGCGTCTTAAACGATTCAATCTCTGGCCCTTCCTGTGCATAGGCCCTTACGACCCTTACGCCAGTGAAGTTCTCTTGTGCGCGAGCAGTGATCTGCGCGAAATAATCCTGGATCTTTTCAAATCGAACATGCACCTGCTGCCCAAAGTACTTAACGGTTAGTGATACCAACGGCATCGTAATGAACAGCAATAGCGTCAGCTTGACACTAATTCGCAGCATTAGTGGCAACACCAAAACCACTACAAACACCGTTTGCAGCGTATACATGATCATCGGGCCTGCGAGTTGCCGAACTGCGGCCAGGTCGTTCGTTGCGCGGGCCATCAAATCACCCGTGCGGTGCTCGTGAAAGAAAGATAGCGGCTGATCGACGAGGTTATCGTAGAAATCGCGCCGCAGGTCATATTCCACATGACGCGACATGTTGATTAGAATTCGCCGTTGCAGAAACAGAAAAATGCCGCTGATAATGCTCGCGGCCATCACCTTGATTCCTGCGTTTACAATTTTTGCCGTGGTAATACCGGCGCTAAGGCTATCGATTGCATTTCCGACGAACAACGGAAGCAGCAACTTTGCAACGACAGAGGCGAAGATGCAAAGAATACCTACAACGAGGGCCGTCTTGTACGGCGCAAAATAACGGCCAAATTTCTTCAGATCATCCATACAAAAAGGGGCCTGCCGGGTCCCCAATACCATCAAGCTTTACCTTAATATGCTTGATTTTGGTCCGGGATGCCAGAGCGCAGCGCCGATTTCAACTGGTGCCCCATAAAGCTCGCAACTGTGGGTTGAAATCAGGTCCCACAGACTAGAGAGCTGCAAAAAATGTCGGATTATTTCGCAGAAAATACGAACGGACAGCTGATCAACCAGGGTCATTTTTCAGCCTAAAGAACGCAGTCATCCCGGTTGCAATAATCTCTGACGGCTGTTGCTCAACCTCGACCGAGATTACGATAACACTGCGGCCTTCACGCAAAATCGATGCTTTTGCTTCCACTTTTCCGACTCTAAGTGGACGCAGATAGTGCACAGTCAAATCTATCGTGGTCGATGCCTCTCCGGCACCCAGAACGGTCGCCACCGCCATGGCTGCGGCCGTATCGATCAACGAAGCAATTACGCCACCGTGGACGACTCCGTGATTCTGTTTGAACTCCTCACGAACCTCAAGCGAGAGTATCGCTTCCCCACGCCGAATCCTGGAAATCGAAATTCCAAGTACGCTTGCAAAAGGGACCGCGTCCAGCAATCCGATTGCCATTTCATGCAGTCTCTGGTCATCCTCGAACTCGCTCATGAAAGATAGCTGTCCGATCCGTCAAGTGGTTCAACTATAACCGCGGTTCCATACGCAAGAACTTCGGTCACACCGCTCGAAATCTCGGTGGCGTCATACCGTGCGCAAATCACCGCGTTTGCGTTTAATTCAGTTGCGTGCTGAATCATGATTTCAAAGGCCTCGGAACGCGCCTGTTCGCATAAACTACTCCACGCGGTGATATTTCCGCCAACCAGGGTTTGTAACGCGGCGCCGAAGTTCGCGATAACATTTCGTGAACGTACGACTATGCCGCGCACGATTCCCAGATTTCGCGTTATCTTAAATCCCGGTAGTTCGAGCGCTGTGGTAACCATGTGATGAGCCACCGAATACTTGGGAGCACTTACCTGATACGGCGAGCGCCTTGCCACTGGATCATTGTTCAAAGGGGTGTCCTCCGTTTATTTGGGTCAAATCGAGAGCGCTGCCCGAAATTCTACTCTATCGATATCAAATCCAGGAAAGTATTGTCTAGGCGCTAACAAACAAAAAAGTTATAGGAAAGGGTTAAATCGAAAAGGCTAATAGTGTAAACTTTAGGGAAAAGGGTCAAATGCCTTACGCCTTATCAAACTCTCGTTACAGTTAGTGGAATTCTTGATTTGCTGAGATTGGAGGCCGTCAGTGAAGAATAGACTACAGCTATTGTTTACATGTGCGATGATCAGCCTGTTAAGCGCTTTGGCGTCAGCGCAAACCGCCACGCCAGATCCGAAAGCACAGCTTGTCACGCAGACCAGCAGTAATTTAGAGCATAAATTGCGACAAGCGCCCTATGCTGCGACCAGTTTCAAACCGATTGTTAATGCTAAGCTGCTCGATTATCTGGTGTTTTACGCCTATTACACTTTCAGGGACAAACCACCAAAAAAACCAGAAACGATCGTATTCGGCTATGCAATTGACCGCAGTAATTCTCCGATAAGCTCAGATGCTCCGCTAAATGTTGTCGCTGACGGCGAAGGCATTGATTTGGGTGATGCGCAAGTGGGAACTTGCGAGGATATGACGTTTGTTACTCACCTCCAGGAATGTCGTACCCACAAAATCTCTTATGAAACATTCTCGAAGATTGCGAATGCTAAGAGTGCCGATTTTTACATAAACAGCTCGAAGTTTGTAGTGCCTCAGTGGAGCCTCGAAAGCTTCCGCAACCTTATTTCTGGAAAGTCATTAATGTCGTCGAAAAATTGAATCGCTCGGATCGCACGAGGTAACAAGTGCACTTACATGGAATATGGCCAGACTACCTAATAACAACTCAATCATCAGAAAACAGTTTTGGGTGATCAAACGTTTCCTCAGGTTCTTCGACATCCCATCGAAACCGCTTCAGGTCGCACTTACCCTTTTCGTTGAATACGACTCCCTCTGCCTCCAGCATTCTCTGTTGCTTATCCGGAGGAATAACAATCCTTCCGGTTGAACATGCACCCTGCGAGTTGATCACCCTTTGCCATGGAACATCTTCTTCACCCGCACCGAACATCACATAACCGACTGTTCGCGGCGTATAGCCCTCTCCCAGAAGAGTTGCTATTTGTCCATAGGTCATAACCCGCCCACTGGGGATACCGCGTACGATTTCGTAAACCCGCTCGCGATAGCCAGGGGAATTGACATCCGTTGCGATTTTATCGTCAGCCTTAGTTCCAGCCATTTTCTTCACTCTAATGTTTTTCCAATAAGCGTAATACCGCCCTTGCCGGCGCGCCATCCCCAGTTCCTTCAGCTATCTTTAAAGGCAAGCAAATAAATTCATACTCTCCCGGCGTGACATTTCGCAAATCCAGACCCTCGACAATTACGACTCCGCCAGCCAGCAACGTCGTATGGGTTTCGTAGCTGCCAGAATGAAACTTTTCAATCGACAGGTAATCGATTCCGACTAGTTTAACACCCGAATCTACTAATACCTTTGCTGTTTTCGGCTCGAGATAAACAAAATCCGTACGAAAGCCCGAACTCATGTCGTTCCAGAACAAGGAATTCTTTGTCTTGAACAGGACCCGTTCTATGCCTTCGAACCAAACATCCGTCAGATGTTTTACGGTTATAGAATGGTCTTCAACCGGTATTTCGACCACCAGCGCGCGGCCGATCAGCGACCCAAGCGGCATAGCTTCAACGCGCGAACCACCTGCAATAAAGTGCGCGGGGGCATCGACATGCGTCGCCGTATGCGCACCAAAATGCAGCATAGTTACATTTGCATCATCGCCACGTTCAATCGCTGCCCACTGCTGAATCTCAATTCCCGGATCGCCCGGAAACGTGGGCGTCGCCCTCGATATGGGAACTGTTATATCAATGATTTCCATAGGTTTACAAAAATCGCACTTTCAATCTCAACTATTGCCACGATTGCGAAATACTTTAGCAGAAGACCCAAATATAGACGCTAGATCCAGGCCAAGGCAAAACAATCTTCATTCTTCCAACCACTTTTGTCTCTACGACCTGATTGAGATAGTCTGTTCAACGTCTTGACGATTAAAGCGAGGGCGCGAATATCGATTTCGCAAATTGCACATGAATGAAGCCAAACTGCCGCGAATTGCGGCGTCCAGTTATCTCAACACGGCTCCTTTGATTTGGAGCTTCATCGAAGGCGCACAGTCAGGAAACGTCCACCTTTTCACTCACGAGGCGCCGGCCCGGTGTGCGGTCATGTTGTCACAAAGCGACGTTGACGCTGCTTTGGTTCCAGTTATTGAATATCAGCGTATGGACGGGGTGCAGTTGGTTCCGAGTGTGTGTGTCGGCTCGCGCCGGCGTGTGAAGAGCGTCGTGATGGTCACGCGCCTGGCGGATTTACGCGAGGTTCGGTCCGTTGCGCTCGATACCTCGTCCCGGACCTCGGCGGCGCTGGTCGAGATTATCTTCAAGGAGTTCATCGGTATCAGTCCTGTCCTCCAGCCTGCACATGCAAACCTCCGGGACATGCTGGCCGGTGCAGATGCTGCATTGATCATCGGCGATCCCGCCATGACATTCCCACGTGACGGACTACATGTTCACGACATGGCCGCACTTTGGCGCGAATATACAGGTCTTGGCTTTGTATTTGCTATGTGGATGATCCGAGAGAGCGCATTGGAGATTCTAAAGCAAGTGGATTTCGCCGCGGCTCGTGACGAGGGCCTTGCTTATGCTGCGAAAATTGCCGATCGTTATGAAAAGGATCTTGGACTGCATTACGAAGAGCTGTACGCGTACCTGACCGAAAACATCTCGTTCTCGCTGAACGAAGAGATGAAGCTGGGGCTTGAGCGGTATTATTTCCTTGCGAAAAAACATGGTCTTATCTCAGAGGTTCGACCGCTGAAGTTTTGCCCCAGCACTGCTTTTGTGGATAATAACGCAGATGCTGGAACTCGCATGGCTTAATTATTATGACTGATATTCAACCTATCCTGGACAAAGCTCTCGCTGGCGAACGCCTTACCAGCGACGATTGCACCGCGCTGTTGGAATCCGACGATTTTGTGCGAATCGGGCTGGCAGCGGACGAGATTCGGAAGCGGTGGCACCCGTCGGGTATCGTCACCTATATCATCGACCGCAACATCAACTACACCAATGTGTGTAACGTGGTATGCACGTTTTGCGCGTTCTATAGGCGCCCCGGTCACAGCGAGACTTACGTAAGATCGCTCGACGAGATCCGTGCCAAAATTGACGAGACCATCGCGCTCGGGGGCACCGGCGTGTTGATGCAAGGTGGGCTGCATCCCGATTTCGGCATCGAATGGTACGAAGATCTACTCAGAACCCTGCACGCCGAATATCCCGGGTTTCAGCTCCACTGTTTTTCTCCGCCGGAAATTCATAATATCCACCTGATCTCAGGCCTCGATTACGAAACGATCCTGGGCCGGCTCAAGGCGGCGGGTCTGAACAGTCTGCCGGGTGGAGGTGGGGAAATCCTCGATGACGAGGTGCGTAAACGCGTTTCCACCAAATGCACTACTGATGAATGGTTGGGAGTCATGCGGGCCGTTCACAAGGGCGGCTTTACCGCGTTTATTCCGTGGACCTTCCAGCGCGAGAACACCGCACTTGGAAAGCGTATCAAGGAAGAGCCGACAGGGATTGACTATCTGAAAATGCTATCCGTTTCGCGCTTGTTTCTCGACAATATCGAGCATTTCCAGTCGTCCTGGCTGACTCAGGGGTTAAAACTCGGCCAGGCTGCGCTTCGATTCGGCGCCGATGACATGGGCTCGGTTATGATTGAAGAAAACGTGGTGTCTGCCGCAGGCGCACATAATGTTGCCGATGAAAAGGAACTCCGGTACCAGATTCGCGAAGCCGGATTTATACCGCAGCAGCGCGACATCCTCTATCGCCATATTAACCGGGAAGAGTCACTGGCAGCCGACGGAAGGGAATCGCTTCCGCTCAAGGAATTGACGGTCTTGTTCGCCGACTAAATCCGAATAGATTGTGGATCGGGTTTTTGGCCCGGATGGGGCATTAGCATAAATCCAGGAGTGATGGCATGACCTCCTGGTCAATCTTTTTCGCTTGTGCCTTGAAGCCGCGCGCAACGTTCTTTTGCGGCTAAAGTTTCTCCGGTTTACCAACCATCAATCTTCCTTGCCACCGAACGCCAGAGTTTCCAATGCCTCTCCGGTGACGCGAAAAGCTCTCCACTTATCCATGAGCTTTGCATTCAGGCTCTTGTAAAAATTTATTGCCGGTTCGTTCCAGTCAAGTACGGCCCACTCAAGCCTTCCACAATTGCGCTCCATAGCTATCTTTGCTAGTTCGGCCAACAGTGCTTTGCCAATACCATGACCACGCCGGTCGGGGTTCACAAACAGGTCTTCCAGGAACAGGCCCTTTTGTCCAAGGAAAGTCGAGTAATTGTGAAAGAACAAAGCAAAGCCGGCAGGTTCGCCACCTTCAAATGCAATCAATACTTCAGCTGACGGGTTCGTTCCGAAAAGCGAATCTCGAAGGAGTTCTTCAGTTACAAGAACCTCGTGCGACAGTCGTTCATAATCGGCCAGGCCTTTAATAAACGACAGAATGACCTTGGTATCCTGTTCGGTCGCGGCTCTGATTTTCAGTTCAGCGGTTCCCATGGATTTCATGTTTTTCATCGAACGCTCGGTTTCCGGCTCGCCAAACTGACCACATTATTTGACACCGGCTGCGCGAATATCGTTTGGACCAGTTTGTTGAATCGGTCCGGATGCTCTTCGTGTGGAAGCATCCTGGCTGCTTCAAATACTTCAAGCTTCGTGCGCGAGTTCAATTGCAGCAACTGCGCCGCGTTTGCGATCGGATTGGTTAGGTCTTCCAACCCCCACACCAGATGAATCGGTTGCCGAAGTGTCGCAAAGGGTTCGCGAATGTCCGCGTTAAGAAAGCCTGATAAGAATGCAGCGATCGCATGTTGCGCTCCGGGTAGATGACTCGCTGCATAGTGGTGTGCAACAAACCGGTCTGTCACCCGTCGCCTGTCAAAGAACAATTGTTTGGTCGCGAATTCCCTGATGCTGCGCTCGCTCGAGACAACATTGTAAAAGGACGTGCCCAGGACAGGGGACTGAAGCAATCCATAAAATGCAGCACCTGCCATCCCCGGTCGCGTGCTCAAATTACCTGCGCCTGTTGGCGAGATCAGAATCAGTGATTCAATAAACTCAGGTCGATCGCTTGCCGCTCGAACAGCGTATGCAGCCCCCAGTGACGACGCGATTATCTTCACGGGACGACCAGCAACCTGAACGATAAAGTCCAGGATTAGTTCGGTATATAGTTCGGCAGAATAGGGGGCCGTTGCAGGCTTTTCCGACAAGCCAAATCCAAGCAGGTCGATTGCGTAAACCTGAAAATCCTTCGAAAGCGCATCAAAATTCTTACGCCAGGTGAATGACGAGGTACCCGCACCGATCCCGTGAATAAGCAGGATTGGGTTCGTCGATTCGCGCGGACCTGCAACTTTATAAAAGACCTTTCCATGCCGCCACAGAAACGTCTTTGGTTCGCCACCAAACACAGTTTCGTCGGGATCTTTTGCACCTCGACTGATTTTGGCATTCAACGCCGCAAGTGCAGCCATGCCTGCACCTCCGGCGATCATCGTTTTCCACAGCTTTCCGACCTTGCCCACTTTGAACAAACCTCTTCCTGCAACCCTCGACCATCTTGACTGCTTTGACTGTAGTTACTACGAATTTCTCTCAACCGATTATTAAAATTTACTATAGCATGCGTTCGATTGGAGGTGCATCAAGTTAAAAAAGCAAAAGGCAGCTCGGTCGTCTGACCGGGCTGCCTTTTTTAGCCAATCTTAGTTCTTTAGATGAACGCGAAGTCGAACTGCTCCTGGTGGACATGCCCATCACTTGTCAGGTCGACTGGCCCAAGATAATCTTCAATCTCGGCCAATACGTCCTTCTCAGTGCTTCGCAATGCTTTCCCAACTTCAGGGTTCACACGCAGGGTCGTCTGCTTGATACCATCCTGTTCGAAGCTTCGGCCAAGGCGTCTCGCTTCTTCAAGAATTTCGTAACAGATAGTTTGCGGCGATTTGACCAGTCCTGCTCCGACGCAATATGGACATGGCGAGCACATGGTGCGTTCCAGTGATTGCTTGACGCGCTTTCGCGTCATGATCACCAGCCCGAAATCATTGAACGAAAGTACCTTCGTCGGCGACTTGTCATGTTGCAGCGCTTCCTGCAGTGCCTGCATCACGCGGTTGCGATTTCGACGATCCTCCATATCGATCAGATCCAGCACGATGATTCCACCAAGATCACGGAGTCGAATCTGACGCACAATCTCTTCGACAGCTTCCATGTTTGTACGCGTAATTGTGTCTTCCAGTCGCGTACCACCTCGGCCGACGAACTTTCCAGTATTAACGTCAATCGCTACCAGTGCTTCAGTTTGGTTAATCACCAGGTAACCACCTGATCTCAGCCAAACTCTCGGCTTTATTGCCTTGTCGATCTCTGCCTGCACACCATAAGTTTCCAGTATCGGCTCGGCTCTGGTGTGTAACTTCACGCGCTTCACCATTCGCGGTTGAATGCGATTTATGAACTCAACGATCCGCGTATACTCTTCTTCCGAATCGACCCGAATCGCGGAAAAGTCATCTGACAATTGATCGCGAAGCAGGCGCTGAACCAAATCCAAATCCTGGTGAACCACGGTGGCCGGCTTTGTTTTTTCAGCGTTACGCCTGATTTCGAGCCATGTGCGGACAAGATATCTTGCATCGTCTCGCAGATCTTCTTCACTGATGCCAACGCCTGCAGTTCGGACGATGAAACCGCCGGATGGCACGTCTTCCTCAGTGCGGATTGCTTGTATTAGTCGCCTAAGCCGTTGCCGTTCAGAGTCCGATTCAATCTTACGCGAGACACCAACATGCTCGACTGTCGGCATGTAGACCAGAAATCGCCCAGGCAACGCGATATGCGACGTAATACGCGCACCCTTCTTTGCGATCGGCTCCTTGGCGATCTGGACCAGTATTTCTTGTCCTTCGCGCAGCAAATCGGTGATGGTTGGCTGCTGCCTGTCGCGTCGTTGCCCGCCGCCACCACCTCCTCCTCCGCCGCCGCGATGAGGTCTCGGATCTACATTTTGCTGACGGTCTCTAACCGCAGGAGCCTGCGGAGCCGCTGCGACGACGGGCGGTGCAACCACCGCTTCCGTCTTCTCCAAAATCGCCGGGCCATCGTCGTCCTTCCCATTTGGACGGTCACGGTCGCCTTCACCGCTCTGTCCATCGGGTTTGCCCGGTCGCCGGCGCCTGCGTCCTCCACGGCGAGTAGCAAACTCAGCTCGCTCCCGCCCAGTGGCGACGCTGGCCTCGGCATCAGCATAGCTTTCCTCGGAGGTCGGCGTTTCCGCCTCGCCGACTTCTGCTTGCCCTGCCTCGTCCGGACCCATTACGCTGACACTTGCGGTATTTTCAGTTCCCGCTGTTCGACGAGATTTCGATTTACTTGCTGCTGCCTTTTTCGGCGCGCTCTTGCGCACACTCTGCTTTGCCGGCTTACCGGCCTTGGCCGGCTTGCTTGCGGCTTCTCCACTAGCCTCAACAACTTCCGGTGCCTCGGGCTCAGCTCCGATATCCTCGGCAACAATTGTTTCTTCAGTTTTCTTGTTCCGTCGGGCTCCCCGTCCCCGTTTTGTCGGCGCTTCAGTTACGACGGGCACTAACTCAGCCTTTTCTGCCGGCTCATCGTCGCTTACTCGTTCAAAGCTGCGCGCTCCGGGAGTATTCTCGAAAACCTCATCAATAAATGACTCAACGTGCGCTGCTACCGCCTCCTGAGCCCGTGCTGTAGCTGCGACTTCGTTTGCTTCATCGCTGTCGTCAATACGCTGGAAAGAATCGTTTGTTGAAATTTCAGCTTGCAGGATCGATCCAACCTCCACTGTCGGAACGCCTTCCATGTCAAACTCGACGGCGTGAATCTGATCGAAGATCTTCTCCTGGACCCTGGCATCCTTAAACATCGCGCCATCTTCCGCTGCAATTTCATCCTCATCCACAACTCGTTCGAACGAATCCCGCCCAAGCGAAAACGGTGTGTTGATTTTCTCCGATTCCTGCGCCCGCTCTTCCTCTTTGACAGCTACAGGCTGAACAGACTGGGGCTCATCCGGGCCCTTGCCACGCCGTCTACCCCTGCGGCTTCTGCGCCGGCCACCGGATTCTCCTTCGCGCGTCGCCTCGCCTGCCGATACAGAGGAAACTGCCGGAGTAACCACAACGACCTCTTCAACTTCAAACTCGGCTGGTTCTTCCTGCTCTTCGTCGTCTGCGAGTTCGGCAACCGAAACGCTTTCCACATCAAGCAGGGGCTCCGCTCGTTCCTGTGTATTCTCGATTTTTTGTTCCCGCTCAACCCGTGCCGCTTCGATATGCTCTTTGGCCGCAAGCTGGGCAGCAGCGGAATCGACTTTCTTTGACTTGTCCATCACGATACGTTCGTACTCTTCTTCTTCGTCGAAAAAGTCCGACACATAAAGAAACGCATCGCGCTCCAAACCAATGTCGACAAACGCCGATTGCATACCAGGGAGGACTCGCATCACCCGGCCCTTGTATATGTTGCCGACAATGCCTTGATTATCTTCGCCTCGCTCGATGTAAAACTCAGTTACTCGTTCGTTCTCGATAATCGCAATCTTCTTTTCGCGCCCATTGACGCTAACTATTAACTCTTTTGCCATTTTCTCGAAATGATCCTTTTTGATAACTAGCAGCCGGACCAAAAACTGGCTATGCTGATTCGAGTATCGCGGCCCGCTTGGGGCGAAAAGCTCGAATATCCGATGCTTTCGGTCAGCGCTGCTGTCAATCGAAATATTTGTAGGGAAAAACGACGTAGATCAATCTGGCCGTGAGCAAGCCAAGCGCTTCTTGCGGTCGTCTTTATGTCGTTTTTCGAAGGGTAGGTCGTTTCAAAACACTGGTATGGCATCTTTGCCTTCATACCGGACCGTATCGAATCCTCATTTTCATGAAGCGAAACACAATTCCGGAAACATGAAGGCGCGTATGCCGCCTGATGTCCTAAAACCTCATACGTATATTGAATCAACGGGAATTCCCAGTTCTCGCCGTTCGGAGGGAGTCGGAAAGTACCTTGTCGAACTGGGGAGCACATGACCTGTGGGTCACAAGCTCGGGAACCCGATCGCTAAGATAACCAATCTGATCCGACCAAATTTGGATTAAAGTTCCTCGTGCAGTTACGCCGGGGGACTTTGCTCATCCTTGACGAGCTCAAATCAATACCCATGATCGCTTGTCGAAGCGATCCTAAACTCTTGCCCGGCTAATTACCAAATACGGCCGACTCCAACTTTCGTACTTTTGAAAAGGACGTTCGCGCTCAACGATCACGCGATAAGAGGTGAATCGCCTGTGACGGGCACTGGAAGTATAACCGACTTGGGGGCCAAATGCGAAGTCGTTATGAGCGCGTGGTCAATTTACAAAACGCCGCAACTGGACACTAATCGCGAATCCGATTGTGATGAAGATC
>WNFR01011385.1_pt1 | contig 15903 bp, 8 predicted proteins | sample 5400221 | NCBI WGS metagenome assembly WNFR01 (sample SAMN13153357, study PRJNA577476) | soil metagenome | isolation source: 40 cm soil under Madrone tree | place: USA:California | collected 2016-06-14 | reverse complement strand
GATCTGACCGAGCCATCACCGCTCGCGCTCGAGGCCTTGAATGCACGCCCCTATGCCTACCTCGACGATGCACCACTCGAGGAGCGGCGCACCCAGGCCGTGATGAGCCGCCGCTGGATCGACCCCGAGTCCGCCGCCGACATCGGCAAGCTCGACCAGCAAGCGATCGAGCGTGTTCGCGCCGAGGCGTGGCCCGATGCGGCGACGCCCGATGAGCTGCACGACGCATTGTTGTGGCTGACGTTCCTGACCGACGAGGAGCGGCAGCGCAATGCGGCGTGGCCGCGATTGATGGACGAGCTCGCGGCTTGGGCGCGGGTAGTGCGCATACCGTTTGCCGGGCTCTCACCAACGGGAACCGATGAGCCGCGGGCGATCGTGTGGGTGGCAACGGAAAGACGCGCGCTATTCGAGCCCTTGCCGATATCGGATGAGTCCTTGGTCGAAATCGTCCGCGGCCGGCTCGAGGGACTGGGGCCGGTCACGGCGTCGGCCATTGCCGATTCACTGGCTCTGCCTGCATCGAGGATCAAGATCGCTTTGGCTGCGCTCGAGGCCGAAGGCTTCGCCATGCGCGGCCGCTTCGGCCCCGGCACCGTACAAGGACCGGGCGCCGTGCAAGGGCAGGGCGCCGTGCAAGGGCAGGGCAGTCCCGAAGAAGAGTGGTGCGAACGCCGACTGCTCGCCCGGGTACATCGCTACACCGTCAAACGTCTGCGCGCCGAGATTGAGCCCGTGCAAGCCCGCGACTTCCTGCGGTTTCTCTGCGAATGGCAGCGAGTGCTGCCGGAGTCGCGGATGCAGGGGTCCGATGCACTGGCGGCGGTGCTCACGCAGCTCGAGGGCTATGAAGCCCCCGCCGGTGCGTGGGAGACGGAGATCCTTCCGTCGCGGATGGCCGAGTATGACCCGGAATGGCTGGATGAGCATTGCCGCGCGGGCCGGGTCATCTGGACCCGGCTCGCCGCGCGAGGGACTTCGCGCCCCGCCACGGCTGTCGCTGTCCACGCCGATGCCCGGGCCGCTGCGCAGACCGCCGAGCCCGAACGCGGCCGGGGCGCTTCTCCGATTCGCTCCACACCCATCACTTTGCTGGCGAGGCGCAATGTGCCGCTGTGGTCCGCGCTCACCGACCAGACCGATCCGACGCAGCTGACATCAAGAGCCGCCTCCGTGGCCGAATACATCCGAGAACATGGCGCCTCGTTCTTCGATGAAATCGCGGAGCATGCCGGCATGCTCCCCGTGGAGGTGGAGGACGCGCTCGCCGAGCTCGTGGCGCTCGGCATGGTGAATTCCGATAGTTTCGCCGGCCTGCGCGTGCTCCTGCTCCCGAGCGGCCGCCGCGGCAGGTCGAACTCCCATGCGTCGCGCCGCAAGCGCCGCCTGGCGCTGTTCGGAATGGCGGATGCGGGTCGCTGGGCGCTGGTGCGGCGGCCCATCGCAGCCGCGTCCAGTCGTGGAGACGAGGCGGTCGAACAAATAGTGCGCACGCTGCTCCGCCGCTGGGGTGTGATCTTCTGGAAGCTCCTCGGTCGCGAGGCCAATTGGTTGCCGCCGTGGCGGGACATGCTCATGTGTTGCCGCCGCTTGGAGGCGCGGGGCGAGATTCGAGGCGGCCGGTTCGTCGCAGGCCTCTCGGGCGAGCAGTACGCGACGCCGGAGGCGGTCGGTCTTTTGCGCGACGTGCGCCGCAAGCCGCACACGCAGCAATACGTGTCGCTGTCGGCCGCCGATCCGCTGAATTTGATCGGCATCGTCACGCCGGGGGCAAGGCTGGCCTCGCTTGCCGGCAATCGGCTGCTGTATCGCGACGGGTTGCCGATCGCGACGTATGCCGCGGAAGAAGTTCAGTACCTCGTAGAGCTTCCGGAGAAAGCGCAGTGGGAGGCACAGACCGCCCTGCTGCGGCGCCACACCCCTGTCGCGCTGGACGATTTGGCCTGAGAAATACCTCTACTCCAACAAGGCAGGCGACGAGGCTGACCGGTTCGGCCGGGATGTGAGCCGCTATGGCAAGGGCAGCTGCGACGCGTTCCAGCCGCCGCCCACGGCTTCGATCAGCGCCACGCTGGACTGCAGGCGGCTCGACAGAACGCCGAGCGCCGTCTGTTCGGCGCTGAGGCGCGCGGTCTGCGCGGTGATCACGCTGCTGTAAGGCACGGTTCCGGCCTTGTACTGGTTGAGTGTGAGCTTTTCCGCCTCTCTCGCGGCGGCCACGGCCGCATCCTCGATGACGGACTGCTGTTCCAGCACGCGCAAGGTGACGATGTCGTCCTCGACCTGCTCAAAGCCGGCCAGCACGGTCTGTCGATAGTCGTCGACGCTCGCGTCGTAGGCCGCGCGTGCCTGAGCCACCTGCGCGCTGCGCAATCCGCCGTCGAACAATGTTTCCGCCAGCGACGGACCCAGCGACCAGATGCGATTCGGTACGTTGAACAACCGAGACCAGGTACGGCCCGTGTAATCGTCCGACCCGGATAAGGTCAGACTCGGAAAGAAAGCCGACTTCGCCACGCCGATCTGCGCGTTGGCCGCGGCAACCTTGCGTTCCGCTTCCGCCACATCGGGGCGCCGTTCGAGCAATGCGGAGGGAATGCCCGCGGGCACCGTGGGTACATCGGTCCGCATGGAGGTGGGGCTCACGGAGAACGCTGCGGGCTGCTGACCGATCAGCACGGCGATCGCGTGTTCGAGCACGGCACGTTGAATCTTGGCGTTCACCTGCTGCGCCTGGCTCGACAGCAATTGCGCCTCGGCGCTCACGACATCGGCTCTGGCCGCCACCCCGAAGCGGTAGCGGCTCTCCGCGATCTGCAGCGACAGCTGTTCGGCGACCACGGTATCGTCCAGCAGCTTCTGCAACTGATCCTGCGCGCGAAGTTCGAAATAATCGGTCGCAAGCAGCGCCTGAGCCGACAGACGCGCCGCGGCCAGTGCCGCCGCGCTGGCTTGCGCGGACGCGCGGTTGCTCTCGGTGGTGCGGCGTATCTGGCCCCAGATGTCCAGGCCCCAATTGCCGGAAATTCCCGCGCTGTCGGTGGTGCGTGCGGGCGCGCCGCCGACCGCGCCGCGCGTCTGCGAGGCGCTGACGCCGACGGTGGGCCAAAAACCCGCGCGCGCCTGTGCCACCAAGGCCCGCGCCTGATCGTAGGCGGCCGCCGCGGCCTTGACGTTTTCGTTCGATATGTCGATGCGAGTTTCCAGCTGATTCAATGCATCATCGTGGAACAGTTCCCACCAGGGTCCTCGTCTGAGCGCGTCGCCGGGCTCGCTGGGTTTCCAATCGCCGGCTTCCTTGTAATCGGGGGCGGCGTCGAGCTTCGGGCGGTGGTAATCGGGGCCGACCGCGCACGCGGCGGTCACGGCGAGTCCCATGGCCACGCTCAACCATCGAGTGAATCGCAGGCCCAAGTTGGCGCGAGCCAGCCGCATCAGGCGCCGACTCCCACCGGGTCGAATCCCTGGCTGCCCCGATCCTGGCCGATGGGCCGTGCCGGCGGCGAGTTGTACCTGCCTTGTTTCAAATGCTTCCAGTAGCGGTGTATGTATAGGTAGACCACCGGCGTCGTATAGAGCGTGAGGAGCTGGCTGACCACCAGGCCGCCGACGATCGCTATCCCCAAGGGCCGCCGCATCTCGGTGCCGTCGCCGTGGGCGATGGCCAGGGGCAGTGCGCCGGCGATGGCGGCACAGGTGGTCATCATGATGGGCCGAAAGCGCAGGCTGCAGGCATGCGCGATGGCGGAACGCGGGTCCATCCCGAGAGTGCGCTCGGCCTCGAGCGCAAAATCCACCATCATGATCGCGTTCTTCTTGACGATGCCGATCAACAGCAAGATACCCAGAAAGGCGATGAGGCTGAACTCAGTGCCGGTGGCCATCAGGGCCAGCAGCGCGCCGACCCCCGCGGAGGGCAGGGTGGAGAGAATGGTCAGCGGTTGGCTGTAACTTTCGTACAGTACCCCGAGGACCACATAGATCGCGATCAGCGCGGCCAGCAGCATCAGCGGCGTGTTGCTGTTGCTCTGTTGAAACAGGCGGGCAGTCCCATAGGTGCCGCCGCGAATGCTGACGGGTACGTGGATGCCGCTCATTTTGCGTTCGATCGCGGTGAGCGCGGGTTTCAGCGACTCACCCACGGGTAAATTGAAGGCGATGGCCGTCGATACGGAGCTGCCGGTGTGATTCACGCTCACCGGCGTCGTGCCGGTGGTGAAATGGCTGAACGCCGCAAACGGCACCACGGTTTCCCGGGTTACGCTGACGGCCGTGCCGGTGGAGGTATTGCCGCGGCCCGCGTTCGCGAGAGAATTCGCGGCCAGATTGCGTGCCGCATCCTGGGCGACCGCCGCGCCGGACGACGCCGTCGACGATGCCTTCGAAGTCGTCGGCGATGCCGATTTGAGCGCGACGGTGCCTGCGACCGCCTGCGTGGCCTGTGTCCCCGCGACCGAGCCGCCGGAAGTGCTCACGTACAATTCCTGGAGCACTTCCGGGTTCTGCCAGAATTCGGGCGCCACCTCCATGACCACGTGATACTGCTGCGGGCTGAATGGATTGTAGATATTCGACACCTGAGCCTGGGCAAACGCGTCGCCCAGCGCATTGTCGATCTGAATTTCCGTGAGCCCCAGCTTCGAGGCGCTGTCGCGGTCCACGATCAGGGCGGCCTCGAGGCCGCCAGGCTGCATATCCGTATCCACGTCGGTGATTTCCGGCATGTCCTGCAATGCCGTCCGAAGCCTCTGGGACCAGAGCCGCAGCTCGGTCAGGTCGTCGCCGAGCAGCGTCCATTGATATTGCGAGTTGGCCGATCGTCCGCCGCCGCCGCCGATGTCCTGCACCGCCTGCAGAAAGGTCGAAACCCCGGCGACCTTGTTCAGCTTCGGCCGCAATCGGGCGATGATCCGGTCCGCGGAGATCCCGCGCTCCGCAAGCGGCTCGAGCGCGATGGTGAGGTTCGCGTTCGCGCCGCCGCCGCCGAAGGGCCCGAAGCCCCCACCTCCCACCGAACCCGTCACGGTCTTGACGGCGGGATCGGCTTTGACGATGGCCGCAACTTCCTGCAGCTTGCGCTTCATCATTTGAAACGAGATCTGCGCATCGCCGCGAATTCCTCCCTGCAGCTGGCCGGTATCCTGCTGCGGGAAGAATCCCTTGGGTATTGCGACGTACAGATAGACATTGAGCCCGATGGTCGCGCACAGCAACAGCATCATGACCCGCGGGTGATGCAGCGCCCAGTCGAGGGATCTTTCGTAGCCGCGGCGCATGCGCGCGAAGCCCCGCTCGAAGCCTTGCGCAAACCGGGAGGGCCTGCGCTCGCCTTGGCGCTCGAGCAGCAACGAGCACATCATCGGCGTCGTGGTCAGGGAAATCACCAGAGAGATGAGGATCGATACCGACAAGGTGACGGTGAATTCGCGGAATATCTTTCCGACGATGCCTCCCGCAAACATGAAGGGAATGAACACCGCGACCAGCGACAGGCTCATGGAGACGACGGTGAAGCCCACTTCGCGCGCGCCCAGCAGGGCGGCGCTCATGCGCGGCATGCCGGCTTCGACATGGCGCGTGGTATTTTCCATGACGACGATGGCGTCATCCACCACGAAACCGGTGGCCACGGTGAGCGCCATGAGGGAGAAATTATCGAGGCTGTAGCCGAGCAGATACATTGCGCCGAAAGTCCCGATGAGCGACACCGGCACGACCAAGGCGGGGATCAACGCCGCGCGATGGCTGTTGAGGAAGATGTAGACCACGAGGATGACGAACGCCACGGCCAGCAACAGAGTCTGTTCGACCTGGCGCAGCGAGGCGCGAATCGTGACGGAGCGGTCGAAGGTGACCGCGAGATCGATCTTCGGGTCGATCGAACTCTTCAGAAGCGGAAGTTCGGCCTTGACGGCGTCGATCATTTCGATGACGTTGGCGCCGGGCTGCTGGAAAACCGTGACGAACACGGCGGGTTTCCCGTTGTAGAGACCATAGGTGCGGATGTTCTCGGTGGCGCCGTCCTGCATGTCCCGCACCCTGGCCACATCGCCCAGCCGCACCGTTGCGCCATTGCGGTTCGCGATGATCAGATCGCGGTAAGGGCCGGCGTCGCGGGCGTTGTCGTTGGTGTAGATCTGATAGTGCAGCCGGTCGGATTCTATCGCACCCTTGGGTGCGTTGGCGTTGGCATTGGAGATGGCGGCGCGGACGTCCTGCAGGCCGATGCCGTACTTGGACAGCGACAGCGGATTGATTTCGACCCGCACGGCGGGCAGTGCGCTGCCGTTGACGTTCACCCCGCCGACGCCCTGAAGCTGCGACAGCCGTTGCGAAATCACGGCGTCCGCGGCGTCGTAGATCTGGCCCTGCGTGAGCACGTCCGAAGTCATGGCGATGGCCATGACCGGAAACAAGGAGGTGTTGATCTTGCGATAGGTGGGGTTGCGCGTCAGCGAGGAAGGCAGGTCGGCATGCGCGGCGACGATGGCCGCCTGCACGTCGCGCGCCGCGCCGTCGATGTCGCGGTCGACCCCGAAGGTCAGTTGAATGCTCGACGTGCCCACACTGCTCGTGGAGGTCATGTCGTCGACGTCGGCGATGGCGCCGAGATGCCGCTCCAGGGGCGTTGCCACCGCGCTCGCCATGACCTCGGGGCTGGCTCCCGGGAGCTGCGCCGAGACGAAGATCGCCGGCACACCGATGCGCGGCAGCGGCGCCACGGGCAGCAGGGTGAAAGCCGCGGCGCCGCACAGGGCGACTCCGGCCGTCAGGAGCATGGTCGCCACCGGCCGATGAATGGAGGGAGCGGAAATGTTCACGTGGAACCGTCCGCCGCCATTGGGCCGCCCGCGGCAGCCCGTGCCGGCCCGCGCAGGCGGGACGCCACGCGGTCGAAGGCCAGATAGATCACCGGGGTCGTGAACAGGGTCAGCACCTGGCTCACCAAGAGGCCGCCCACGATGCTGACGCCGAGCGGGTGGCTGAGTATGGGGCGAAAGCGCAGCAGGCAGGCCTTGTAGATGGCCTCACGCGGCGAAAGGCCGTCGTCGCGCTGGGCGACGACCGCAAAGTCGATCATCAGAATCGCGTTCTTCTTCACGATGCCGATGAGGAGGATGATCCCGATCAGCGCAATGATGGTCAGATCGTCCCCGGCCATCATCAGGGCGAGCAGGGCCCCGATGCCCGCCGACGGCAGCGTCGAGAGAATCGTGATGGGATGGATGAAGCTCTCGTACAGCACCCCGAGAACGATGTACATGACGAGTACGGCGGCCACCAGCAACAGAAGCTCGTTGGTCAGGTTGCTGCGGAAGGCAAGCGCCGCTCCCTGGAAAGTCGTGCGGATGCTGTCCGGCAACCCGACGCCGCGTTCGGCGCTTTCGATGGCCGCCACGGCGGCGCCGAGCGAGGTGTACTGGCTCAAGTTGAAGGATACCGTGGTCGCCGGAAATTGCGCCAGGTGATTGATGAGGAGCGGCCGGGTTTCGACGTGCACCCCGGCGATGGACGACAGCGGTACCTGGCCGCCGGCCGCCGACGGCACGTAGATGGACGCAAGCGAGTCCACGGATCGGTAGTAGGCCGGATCCGCCTCCATGATGACGCGATACTGATTCGACTGAGTGAAGATCGTGGACACGATGCGCTGGCCGAAGGCGTCGTACAGGGCGTTGTCGACGGTGCCCACGCTGATGCCGAGACGCGCCGAGCTGTCGCGGTCGATGGTGATGTAGGCCGCAAGTCCGTTGTCTTCCTGGTTGCTGACGACGTCCGCGAGCTCGGGCCGCCGCCGAAGCGCGGCCAGGAGCTTCGGAGTCCATGTGGACAATACCGCGGAGTCCGCGCTTTCCAGGGTGAATTGATATTGGGTGCGGCTCACCGTGTTGTCGAGGGTAAGATCCTGCACCGGCTGCATGTACAGAGTGATGCCCGCGACATCGGCCGTCTCGGACTGCAGCCGTCGGATGGCATCGGCGACGTTCGTGCTGCGTCCGCTCCGCGGTTTCAAGTTGATCAGAAAGCGCCCGCTGTTCAAGGTGACATTGTTGCCGTCGATACCGATGTAGGACGACAGACTGAGCACATCCGGATCCCCGAGGATGGCGGCCGCGAGCGCTTGTTGCCGCTCGGCCATGGCGGCGTAGGAAACCGATTCGGCGGCTTCGGAGACGCCCTGGATCAGTCCGGTGTCCTGTGCGGGAAAGAAGCCCTTCGGAATCAGAACATAGAGAATCGCTGTCAACGCCAGAGTGGCCATCGCGACGTACAGGGTCAATCGCTGATGATCCAGGACCCAGGAGAGCCTGCGGCCATACCACTCGACCATGGCGCTGAACCATCGTCCCGACTCGAGCTGCGCATGTTCGCCCGGCGGCCGATGCTTGAGCAGCTTGGCGCACATCATGGGCACCAGTGTCAGGGAAACCACGGCGGAGATGAGGATCGTGACCGCGAGCGTCACCGCGAATTCGCGGAACAAGCGCCCGACCACATCCTGCATGAAGAGCAGCGGGATGAGCACCGCGATCAGCGACACGGTCAGCGAGATGATGGTGAAGCCGATTTGTCCGGCACCCTTGAGCGCAGCCTCGAGCGGCGTCTCCCCGAGCTCGATGTAGCGCGAGATGTTTTCGATCATCACGATGGCGTCGTCGACGACGAAACCCGTCGCGATCGTCAGCGCCATCAACGACAGGTTGTTGAGACTGAAATTCGCCAGGTACATCACCGCAAAGGTGCCGATGAGCGACAGCGGCACGGAAAGGCTGGGAATGACGGTGGCCGGAACATTGCGCAGGAATACGTAGATCACCAGCACGACCAGCACGACGGCGAGCACCAGTTCGAATTCGACGTCGGCCACCGAGGCTCTGATGGTCGTCGTCCGGTCGGTGAGGATGGCGAGGTCCACGCCGGCGGGCAGTGCGGCCTGCAGCGAAGGGAGGAGATCGTGGATTCTATTGACGACGTCGACCACGTTCGCACCCGGCTGGCGCTGCACATTGAGGATCAGGGCCGGAACCCGGTTCATCCAGCCGCCGAGCTTGGCGTTCTCCGCGCCCGGGACCAATTCGGCCACATCCTTGAGCCGGACGGGGGCGCCGTTCTTGTAGGCGACCACGACGTTGCCGTAGTCCTCCGCATTGCGGATCTGATCGTTGGTACTGACCGTGTAGGCGACGCTGGGACCGTCGAGCGTGCCCTTCGGGCCGTTCTGGTTGGCATTGTTGATGGTGGTGCGCAGATCGTCGAGATTCAATCCGTAGGCGGCCATGGCGCGCGGGTTCGTCACGACGCGCACCGCCGGGCGCTGGCCGCCGCTGATGCTGACGACACCGACCCCCTTGATCTGCGAGATCTTCTGCGCGATGCGCGTATCGGCCATATCCTCCACTTCGGTGAGCGGCATCACTTTCGAGGTGAGCCCCAGGATCAGCACCGGTGCGTCGGCGGGATTCACCTTGGCGTAGATCGGCGGCGCGGGCAGATCCTGCGGCAGCAGGTTTTGCGCGGCGCTGATGGCCGCCTGCACCTGTTGTTCGGCGACGTCGATGGCGAGAGACAGGCTGAACTGCAGTGTGATCACCGACGCGCCGGCCGAACTCGTCGAGGACATTTGACTCAGGCCCGGCATCTGACCGAATTGCTTCTCCAGCGGCGCGGTGATGGCCGACGTGATGACCTCGGGGCTGGCGCCGGGGTAGAACGTCTGCACCTGAATCGTCGGGTACGCCACTTCGGGAAGCGCCGACAAGGGCAGCTGCAGGTACGCTATCGCGCCGACGATCAATATCGCAACCATCAGCAGCGTGGTTGCGACCGGACGCAGGATGAATATGCGCGACGGGTTCATGCGGGCGCGGCCACGGGAACGGCTGCCGTTGCGGCGTGGGCGGTGAGCGCGTCCGCGATCGGCATCATGACGATGGGTTGGGTTGGTTTCGCGGGAGGCGGGGGCCGGGTGAGCCAGGACCGCCGGGGCGCCCATCACCGGGCGGCTTCGCGGCGGTGCCCGGCAGCTGCACTTGCGCGCCGTCCCGGAGGCGGTCGCCGCCTTCCGTCACCACGGCTTCGCCCGCGCGGAGGCCTTGGGTGACGGCGACGCGCTCGGCGTCGACCACACCGAGGGTCACCGGACGCACCTTCACCGTGTCGTCGGCATTCACGACGTAGACAAAAGTGCCCACCACTCCGTTCGGCGCGCCGCGGCGCACCGCCGAGTTGGGTATGACGGTTTGATTCTGCAGCAGTTCCTGAAGCAGCTGGATGTTGACGAACTGGTTCGGAAACAGCTGACCGTCTGCATTCTCGAATTGCGCGCGCAGCTTGACCGTGCCGGTGGTGACGTCGATTTCATTGTCCACGGTGAGCAGCTTCCCGACCGCGAGCCTGGCGCTGTTGGTGCGGTCGTAGGCCTCCACCGTCATGGGAGCGCCGCCGCGCAAGCGCTGCATCAGCGCCGATACATAATCCTCGGGGATGGAAAAGATCACGGTGATCGGCTGCAGCTGGTTGATCACGACGATGCCGTTCGTATCGCCCGGCGTGACGTAGTTGCCTTGATCTACCTGGCGCAATCCGACGCGCCCCGTGACCGGCGCGACGATGTGCGTGTACGTCAGATTGACGCGCGCGGTATTCACCTGACCCTCGTCCGATTGGATCGTGCCGGTGTATTGGTCCACCAATGCTCGCTGAGTGTCCAGCTGCTGCTGGGCGATCGAGTCTTCCTTGACGAGGCTCTCGTAGCGTTTCAGATTCAACTTCGCATCCGCCAGCAACGCTTGGTCGCGCCGTAGATTTCCCTCCATTTGCTGCAGGGCCGCCTCGTAAGGGCGGGAATCGATCCGTGCCAGAGCGTCGCCCTGGCGCACGATCTGCCCCTCCGTGAACAAGATCCTTTGCATGATCCCGCTGATCTGCGTCCTGACAGTGACGGTGGCCAGCGGCGTGACCGTGCCCAGGGCGGGAATGCGCAGCTGGATGTCGCCGGATGTGGCCGTCGCCACCGACACGGCTACCGGCTCGCTCGGCCCGCCGCGCCCGGGACCTCCCGCCGGTACCGGTTGCTTGTGCTGGATATATCCGACCAGCGCAACCAGCAGCAGCAAGGCGACGACCACGACCAGCAAGGCGACCCAGTGCCGACGGATGAACGCCAGGGGTCCGCGCTCGGGTGCCGGAGTCGTTACATCGTCTTGGTCTTGTATCACTAATTCACCGCATGCTTGAACCCACGCCGGGCCAACCGAGGACGTACGGGCGTATGGCTAGATTACACGGAGGGCGGCCACTCTCGGCAGTTTCGCATGCGCGACTGTCGGTTTCTCATCGCGATTGTCACGAAATGTAAAGACATTGACACGCAAAGTCGTCCCCGCCCACGGTGGGGTCGCTTGGCGGCCCGTACCCGTGCCAAAATGAGGCTCGGAGCGCGGATGGGAAACTGGTAAAGGAGCTATGATGAAACCATTGAATTGCGCCGCTTTGGCGGCGGTGCTTGCGTTGAGTATCGGCGCGCCGGCGCGAAGTGCGCCCACGTGGGTGGAGGGTGTCAACTACTTCTTGATCCAGCCGGCGCGGCCGACGTCGATGCCGGCAGGCAAGGTCGAGGTCACCGAGGTGTTCTCGTACGCCTGTTCGGCGTGCAAATTATTCGTGCCCACCATGCACAAGTTGAAGGCGAGTCTGCCGCCGAATGCGGTGTTCGATTTCCTGCCTGCGTCATTCAATCCAGGCGAGGACTGGCCCATGTTTCAGCTCGCGTACCTCACCGCTCAGACACTCGGTGTCGCGGACCAGACCCACGATGCGATGTTCAATGCGGTCTGGCAAAGCGGCGCGCTCGCCATCGTCGATCCTGCGACCCAGAGCATCAAGAGCCGGCTGCCGACCATCGAAGATGCCGCAAAGTTCTACAAGGCCAATGCCGGCGTGCCCATCGACAAATTCCTCGAGACCTCGAAGAGTTTCGCGGTGGACAACAAGGTGCGCGCCGCCGAGGAAATGATCCAGAGGTATCGGGTCGATCGCACGCCGACCATTGTCGTGAACGGCAAGTATCGATTGCAGACTGAATCGGCCGGCGGCGGCGACCAGCTGGTCGAGCTCGTGAAATGGTTGGTCGCGAAGGAGACCAGGTAGGCCGGAGCCGTCGACGGCGCCGCGCTCCGCGCGCATGCCGTATCCATGAACAAGCTACTGCTCTACCACCCCAGGATCTGGATCTCCGCGGCAGCCGGGGCCGCGGTCTTTTTCTTGTTTCCGATTCAGGCGTCGACCATCAGCCGTTTGCTGGTCGCTTGGAATTGCGGCGTCGATCTGTATCTGATCTTGATCTACTGGTGGATGAAGAGCTTGAATGCCGAGCAGCTTTGCAAGCGGTACATGGAAGAAGACGAGACCGCGCCGTTCATTCTCGCCGTCGTCACCCTCGCCGCATTGTTGAGCGTGGTGGCCATCGTCGAACCGCTGGCCACCATCAGGCAGGTATCGGGCACCGCGCGGGTTGTGCACTTCTCGCTTGCGGCCGTGACCTTGATCAACTCCTGGCTGTTGGTTCCGACCATGTTCACGACCTGCTACGCCGACATGTTCTACAGCGCTCCGGAAGATGATCGCCCGCTGCTGTTTCCCAAAACGCCAATGCCCGTGTTTTGGGACTTCGCGTACTTTTCCTTCACCATTGCGGCCGCATGCCAAACGGCGGACGTTTCCACGACCCAGCGCTCGATCCGCAAGGTCGTCATTGCCCATACACTGGTTTCATTTTTCTTCAACGCCTCGATTCTCGGGTTTGCGATCAACGTCACGGCGGGACTCATCGGCGGGAATTGAAATTCGGCGAAGCTACCACGCCCCCGGCGCCGCAGGCTCCACCGCCGGCATCAGCGCGTCAAGATGCGGCGGATCGGCGCCGCTTACGTAAGCGAGCGCGACGATGTGCTCGAAGATGTGCTGCACGTAACCGCGAGTCTCGGTGTAGGGGATGTTTTCGATCCAGACGTCGGCATCCATCGATTTGGCCGGCAGCCAGCGTGCGACCGCCGCCGCACCGGCGTTGTAGGCGGCGAGGCTCACATCGAGCTGGCCGGCATGGCGGTTGAGCAGTTCGCGGAGGTACGCCGCGCCGAGCGGCACGGCCACGGACGGCTCGAACAAGGCGTCCTTGCGGGGCGGGGGCAGGCGCCACCGTCGCGCGACGGCTGCGGCGGTGGACGGCAGCATTTGCATGAGGCCGCGCGCATCTGCACGCGACACGGCGTCCTTGCGGTACAGGCTCTCCTGGCGCATGACGCCCAGTATCCAGTCGGCGGGTACGCCCGTGAGTTCGCTGGCCGCGGCGACGTCTTCAAGGTACGGCCGCGGATAGCGCAGCGGGACATCGTCCCAGTCGCCGGCTTGTGCGAGGGTGGTGATGGACTCGGCATACCAACTCCAGCGCGCAGCCAGATGCGCGGCCTGAACCTTGACGGCAGGTTCGGCTCCTCCCAGCGCCGTCGCCCACTCGAGGGCGGCTTCATCCGTCATGTCGCATTCGAACAGCTCGCGAGCTCGGATCAAGCCAGGTTCGGCTGCGATTGCCGTCTGCGTCTTGATGTCGTCGGTGGACGGCCGCACATTCAAGTTGTAGCGGCGATGCAGGCGATCCGCCGCGAGGTAGCCGTAGTAGTCCCGGAGGCCTGCGATTTCGTCGAACAGCGGTTCGGCGGCATCGGCGCCGGCGACGGCGGCCACTGCGCGCGCGCGCCAGTAGCGCCAGCGAGGCTGCGCCGCGAGGGTGGCGGGCATGTGCTCGATTTGTCCGAGCGCCCTGCCGTAGTCGCCCATCCACAGCGCCGCGCGCGCATGCCATTCCTCTACTTGACTGTCGACGGCGTCGGGGGTCAGACCATCGAATGCGGCGATGGCCCTGGGATCGTGGTCGTAGGCTGCGCCGAGTGCGGCGGCGCGCTTGAGTCGAGCTTGCAATGCCTGTGTCAATCCCTCGCGGGAGAGAAGCATGGGCAGCAGGTTCAACGCGCCCCCGGAATCGCCGTGAGCAAGTTTCTCGAAGCCGGCGGCGAGTGCGTCCGGTTCCACGGATAGCGTGGGATGGGTGGCCAGCACGGTCAGAGCCGTCTTGGGCGCCTCCAGCAGGTCCGACCATTGGAGCAGTGCGGCGGCCCGCGCGACGGGTACGTCGGCGGCAAATTCGCGCGCCAAGCGTGGGTTGTCTACGCTGAGCGCGGTGCGCACTCGGTTCTCCGCCAGCGCCGGCGTCACCAGATTTTGGCGCCGAAGCCACGCGAACACCTCGTTGCATTCGGGCGGCTGCTTCTGCGGCAGGCTCCAGCGCGCGAGCACTGCCGGCCCAAGGCCTTCGGTGTCGCCGGCGGCGAGTCGGCCCTCGAGCCGGCCGCAGACCAGCGCAGGATCGGCGACATCGACGGAGCGCGGCAGAAACCAGTCCCAGCGGCGGCGCTGGGCAAGGCTCGCCAACCAATCGTGCCGCAGGCCGCGCGTGACCGGTTGACCCGCATGGGCTTGCATGAACTGATCGATTGCCGTGTCCAGACCTTCGTCGGGCTTTTTGACCAGATCGCGCCGGAATCTTGCGGCAACGAGATAGTGGTGAATTGCGTAGGCCTCGAGCGCGGGCGAATCCGGCGTTTCCGGCAGGTTCAGGCGGACGCGCTGCATGGCCGCGGCGAACTCCCGACGGGTGCCGGCCGGATCGGCGGCTGCCGCCGGCGGGCCGGCCGCGGCCGCGGCGAATTGCACGCAGAGCAGGGGGAGCGACAGGGCCGGGAGCCAATTTGAGCGGATCGACATCCGTGCATTTTAGGGGGGCGGTGCGATTCGCGCTGCATTCCGTGCGCCCCCGTGGTTGAATACCGGCGTATGCAATCCAAAGTCGTGGCGATTCTCGAGACGCGCACCGGAGCGCATTTGGGCGAGATGATCGCCCGCCGAGGCTGGATACCCATGCTGGCGCCGGCGCTCGAGGAGGTGCCGGATGTCGACGGCCAGGCCGTGGCCTCGCTGTTGGCGCAATGGCGAACCGATCCCTTCAAGATCGTCATTTTTCAAACCGGCGTGGGTACGCGAGCCCTGTTTCAGGCCACCGATGCGGCAGGCCTCACCGGCGAGCTGCTGCAGCACTTGAATACCTCCGTGGTGGTGGTCCGCGGACCGAAACCTGTCGGAGAACTGAACGCGCGCCGGGTGCGCATCGACATACGGGCCGTCACGCCGTTCACCACCGAAATGGTGTTGGCGGCGATGTCGGAGATACCCGTGCACGGCGAGCGAGTGCTGGTGCAGCGTTACGGTGCGGCGAATCAGCTGCTGCGCGAGGCCTTGGAGAAGCGCGGCGCCGGTGTCCAGGAAATTGTGACGTACCGATGGGCACTGCCGGCGGACACCCAGCCGCTCAACCGGCTTCTGGAGGCACTGGCAGGCTCTGGTGTCGACGCCGTCGTGTTCACCAGCGCGGTGCAGATTTACAATCTGTACGCGGTGGCGGAGAAAGCCGGCCGGGCTTCGGAACTCGCGAATCAGCTGAATCGCCTGGTCGTCGCGTCCATCGGTCCGGTGTGCTCGCGGGCGCTGCGAGAACATGGAGTCACGCCGTCCTTCGAAGCGGATCCGCCGAAACTGGGACCGCTGGTCGCCGGACTCGACGCAGCCTTGTCGGTGGCTCGCTGACAGTGACTTGTGCGGTGGGCTGACGCCGCACACTAAGGTTGCTCCCCGGCTCGGGAGAGCCTAACTGCTTCCGCCCACGGACGGCGAGTCGCTGGCGGGAAAGGACTCGTCGAGCGCTTCGTCCAATAGTTCGTCGACATGCTGCTTGCCGGAGCCTGGCGCATGCATCCACTCTTGCGGGTGCTTTTCCAAATACGCTTTGGCGTA
>WNFR01003644.1_pt1 | contig 15904 bp, 12 predicted proteins | sample 5400221 | NCBI WGS metagenome assembly WNFR01 (sample SAMN13153357, study PRJNA577476) | soil metagenome | isolation source: 40 cm soil under Madrone tree | place: USA:California | collected 2016-06-14 | reverse complement strand
CGGCGGACCGGTCGGATCGGGAAGCGGATCCGCGACGCTGTCGACATTTACAGTCTCGACGGTCTTGGTTGTGGGGCAAGGCTGAACGTCCAGCCCTGCTGTGTCGCCGGTTACGACTTGGCCCGTGGCGAGACACTGAAGCGTCTGCGCCGTTGCCGTCCTGCTCGCGGTGGCTGCCAGGGTTAGGAGTACTGCCAGTGCAGCACACCGTGAGGTGATTTTCATAGACTTGGGCATCAGCATCCTCACTTTTCCTGAATTCAATGAGTCTTGTAGTCTTAGCCCCATACAATCAAAGAGTTCCCTCGATCACTCAGGCTCAAACGCAGCAAACTTACCCCACGGATTTCTCGCTTTCATCGCTGAGCAATGTTCCCTTCTGTGCGGATGGCCGTATCGCCAGGAATACTAGTGATATCCATCGAGGTGAAAAGCAGGCGTTTTCTGTAAACCCGCGTGCAGAGACTGTTGTAATCACCCCTCGGGTGAATACCCGAGTTGGCTCACTGCTTGAGCGCAGACATAACCTTCACATCAAGAATCCCAGCCGAGGTTTTCGTTCTCAGCAGGGTATATTTCTCAATCCTGCGTAGCCGCGGGCTCACTTCTTAAGTTGCAGTCCCAATCGTTCATAGGCGGCATGGCATTCCTTATCGCCTCCGTGAGCCCGGAAGGCAGTGCGATATTCGCGGAGGGCCGCTTTGAGATCACCTTTCAGTTCCAAGGCGCGGCCCAGTTCACAATTGGCTGGCGATAAGTGGTTTTTGTGTTCTTTCAGAGCCCATCGCAGTTCAACAATGGCGGCGTCCGGATCATTTTTCTTGATAAGCAGCCGGCCCAATAAATAGTGGAAATACGAGTCGTCTGGCCAGATCCGAATTGCCTCTTTGATTTCGGCAAGTGCAGCGTCCGGGTCACCGGAATCTTCGAGAGCATTTACCAAGCCTATTCGGAAGCTTTCGTCTTTAGGGTGGAGTTGCACAGCGGTTCGATATTCAGGAATAGCATGGACAAAATCACCCTTTTCTAGGAATAACCTCGCGATCTGCAAATGCAGGTAGGGTAGGTAGGAAGAATCCGGCTCTAAGGTAAGAGCTTGCTGACATTCCTTTATAGCTCCGTCCAAATCACGGCCCTGTACAGACGATTCGGCCCCGTAAAAGATGCAAGAAGCCATCGTTCTGCCTCGTAATGATTCGCGAAACTGCGCCTGCCCTGCCCTCAGCTTTGCAGCGTCAAGTGCAACATTTTCTGCCACATGAGCGACCGCCGACGCATCCTTGTGAAGGAGGACCTTCTTCCCGGGGAAAAGTTCCATTACCGCGAGCACCGGCACAACCATCGGTAAAACCGGTATAATCTGGGGGGCCCACGTCACCATTCCTGGGACATCCTTTAGCCTTGGTTTGCCGCCAAGGCTCGCGTCGTCCTTTGTCGTTCCTGGGCCTGTCAGGCGCACCATTTCTCCGGTAATCGTTTGCGTAGGTTCCAGATCAATGAGCAGCTTGGCCGGACCCCTGCCCGTCTGGTCAACCTGCCGAACGCTCCCATTAACCGCCGCTCCGCTTGGAATGACGACTTGTTCGTCTACGATGACATCAAAGGCGACCTCGAATTCCACTGGCCATCCGGGCTTCGCGTCTGTCTTGTATAGGTTCTTCTTCAGGCGGAGTTGCACAGAGGTGTTAGCGAGCAGGATCGGCGGGCTTGAAGTTTCAGCGGTTGCAGACTGCGCCCTGCATTCCACCGAACCCAGCAGCAACGAAATCGCGATTGGAACGGACGCCGCAAGCCGTCTCGGAAACGGGAACATGTTGCCTCCCGCCTTACGCCCTGACTAATTGGAAGGATATCGCCAATTTAAATCTCTGCACAAGCACATCGAAACAACCTTTACGCATCCAAGTGGACGATTAGTTGCTTACCGGAGATGTGGTTCGCATCGGCACTTTGGCGATTGTACCTGGATCACGGGCTATGCGGAAGTTATCTCAGTAAACTCGACCGCACGATTACTTCCGGCTTGCCGACCACTCGTCCGGAATCGTCGGATCCGCGGCGCCAGAATGAAAGTTAAAATCCTGGTTGCCACATGTACGAGTTGCGCGTCATAAGGCCAACTAGCTTCGACCGTCCGATACAACGCCCGACACGTGGGAACAATTTGGAATGAGAACGATTTAAAACATCTCGTTTAGTTCAACCGCGTCCCACATGATTTCGGCAAGTATAACTTAGCCCGACTTTACCACGCTGAGGCCCTGAGGCGAACTAATCAGCATCTGGGCCGCTCTTGGCGGGGCACGCGAGGTGACGGATGGTATGACCTACGCGTGGTAGTGGCGTTGGCAGGCCGTATCGCGAAAACCGAAGGAAAGGCGTGGTAAGCCTTGGCTGGTTTTCGGCTCATGGAGGGCGAACAGGTTCGCCAGGTGAGGACCTCGCAAAGTTTCCTTCACTTTCTCTCGGATCCCTTCGACGATGGGCCTCTCCCCCCGTCCTTCGTCCGGCGTCGCTCGATATCCACTTGCAAGTCCCAAGCTTCCCCATGCGCTTGCGGACCTCGCGAGAGAGCGTTTGGGCATTGAACAGCTCTCCCGGTTAAAGGTGCCAAGGATTGTGCGCTCAACCCGAAAGACCACTTTGCGGGCCCGGCCCGGTGCGAGATGTGGAGAAGATCTTGGTGTTGGCTGTGCACCAGCCAGCCCACGATGCTATGCCCTCAACAAGCAGATTGCTTTTCCCCCGAGAGCAAATCCCGCTCGCGGCGGCATTCGAAAAAAATCTTCCACTTGAATCGGGCGGTCGCGTTTCTGGTCCCTATCCAGCAAGCGTTCGAACACGGTCCTGTCGAGGTCCAGCTGCGTGTTTTCGCTCAATTCGCTATTCGAGAAGAATCAGGGGCGAAACACCGCATCCACGGCATGCGAATCGAGCGACCCTGGCACGGCGGTGATATTGCGTCGCTTGGCCCGTATTTGCTTGACTCCCAATAGTCCCAATATTAGGATTCGGCAGCTTTCAGCTTCAGCAGCTATCGAGAAGTGAAAAGAGCTACTGGCTCTCGACTATTCTCTAGCGAGCCTTCTAACCCGCGACTGCCGGAAACAACTTTGCCGCTATTCGAAATCTAAAAAAGTGGTGAACGCAATACAAATGACGCAAAGCTTAGCATCTGTCGTCCTCAGCCCCCCGCAGATTTCGAAAGCGCCTGCCTGGCACGATACTACTTGGCTGGCCGGCGCCCTCACCCGAGTAAATAAGCAAATTCGAAGTATGTGTGCCGGGTGCGAAGCACTGGAAGAAGAAATTGCTTACGCGACGCTGGGTCCTGGCAAACGGATCAGGGCTGGTTTGTTGCTTTCCTGGCACGCCATTGCTTTTGGAGATACCAATTCGGATGAGACCGCCGAGCGTGCCGCGGCGGCAAGTGAACTCATTCATGAAGCCTCGCTGATCCATGACGATGTGTGCGACAACTCGGTATACCGCCGCGGACGTAGTTCCGTGGCTGCCAGGTTCGGGATTCCCCGGGCGACTCTAGCTGGGGCGGTTCTGTCTGGCCGAGGCATTGCGGAGTTAGCTGCAATCTGTGAGAGGGAAGGTATTGAGCTTGATCTTGAGACACTGCGATGCTTGGTCAAAGGCCAAATTTTCGAAAGCCTTGCGGGCAGGACACCGTACTTTGAGGGAGCCCATCCTTATTTCGGCATCATCTGTTCGAAAACAGGTTCCCTGTTCAGATTGGCCTGTGCCTTAGGGGCGAACCTGGGCGCGCGTTACAGCGAGCCCTTTGATTTGGCAGCGCCGCTGGCCTTTGCCGATTCTCTCGCCATCGCGTATCAGGTCCTGGATGACGTACTGGACATTGAGGCGGACCCGCTCCTTAAGCCTGGGCGGGGAGACATAGCAGGGGGAGTACCCACTTGGCCTATCCTCGAGTGGATTGCCTCGACGCCAACGCCACAGATTGCGTGGGAGCGGCTGCGGCAAACACATAAGAGTTTTCTGGATATTCAGCAGCTCCATTCCGAGATTGCCGCCTCTGGTTCGATCCAGAAAGCACGTTCCCTGATTCAAGCGGAGCTGGAAACTGCCGAGACGTTTATTTCCGCATTTCAGCCAGGTGAAGCGGTGGATGGCCTCAGAAAACTTTTGGCTTTTCTCGCTTCGCGGTAAGAACAGCGGGAGCAATGAGTCGAGTGTCGAGTTTTTTCAGTCCCATCAAGCGCGTTGGCCGCATCTTTAGTGTTGGGATCAGACTTCGCCAGCCGGCTGCCATAGAATTGATGGAGGAGATCGAGGATCCACGCCAGTTCGCTGAGACGGCGATGATTGCTTCCGGACGGCACCTGGCCCTGGCCGTAGCATTTTTGCCAGACGAAACCCGGCTTGAAGGAATGCTCGCGTTCCTGCTGTGCCGTGTGCTGGATGCCTATGAAGACCTTTCCCCTTCACCCGAGTACGCAATTTCTGCTCTGCGGCGCATTGTCGCAGGGCTTGCAGGAAAAGAAGAGATTCCACCGCTATCCGCAGAGTTGATTTCTCGCAATCAATCGGATGCCGTGGAGTCTCTTCTCGCGTCGAAGCTTGAATTGCTGCGCCAGCTTTTCATGGGTTTTCCCGAACAGTCCCAGTCGCGTGTTCTTGACCTGGTTTCGAGGATGGCCTCGGCAATGGAGATCTCATTGAGAAAGCGGTCCGCCGGCAGCAAGGCCGACCTCAACCTTTATTGTGACAGCGTGCTGGGGAACGCAACGAGCTACGCGTTTCGTATCCTGACCGGACAGGAGCCCTACGAGCGCGGGAGAAAAGCCGCAGGAAGGCTCGTCCACATTGCCAACTATCTTCGTGATCTCGAGCAGGACCATGCTTCCGGTCGCAGCCCAACTGCCGGTGCCTTGGAACAGGTGCGCAATGAATTGACCTTGCAGGTACTCCAGGAGGTTCCCCATGTGCCCCAACTGTTGTTCAGCACGCGGTTTCCAAGGTGCTGTGGCTCGCGGGGAGCATTGGCCATCATAGTTGCTACTACGACCCGTTTCTATCTGCGACAATTTCGCGGCCGCGTGCCCCGGTCTTTTCTGCGAACCCTCTGGATTGGCGTTAGCTGCACATTCAGTGCATATGCTTACCGGAAATTGATCCAGCAGCTTGATGCTGCCATTCTTGATTCTTTGTCTCTGGGAAATGGCGAGGCAGTCACATCTACGTTGAAGCCTAACCCGCAGAGATCATCTGTCAGGCGAATAGCTTACAATCAGCAGGTATTCGAGTATCAACTGGCTCTGCGGCACCCTAGCCACGAAGCCGCTGAGGCGCTCGCGGCTGCTACTCGTCTGTTGCACTGTTCGTTGGACGTCTTCCGCTCTCTGCCGCAAACCTTGCTCGGAGAAGGCGTTGATGGCAGAAATCTCGGGGTCAAGTTGGTAGCTGGCGATTTGTTTGCCATATCCGCGGCGTCGGAATTGTCCTTAGTTGGGAATGATGTTGTTCGTCAGTTTGCCGAGCTCATCGTAAGGCTCTCCTTGCACGCTGCGGCGTCCGATGCAGATGGCGATTCCGGCGGGGAAACGGCAGCGTTCTTGTCGCTTGTTACAAGCCTGGGCGCCGGAATCGACCTCAAATCAGCCGAGGGTTTGGCGGTACAGCACCGCAGGATTTCCCAGCAGCTTTACGCTCGCGACCGGCAATCTTTCTGGAGCCGAGCATTCAGGCAATCTGCCGGCTCAATCAGCCATGGGGCTACTCCATGAAGGCTTCGATTCCCGCTCTTGCGCGCGCAGAACGATTCCTCGAGAAGTCCCTCAAACTCGAGCATGGGGCCAACGTTTTTCCTCTGTTCCACGTATTCTTATACTACTCGTTTTTCCTCATTCTGGCCGTTCCCTGGCTGGTTCAATGGCTGCCCTTGAAGATTGTGCTTTGGATCCTGCTAGTCCTGCTGAATTACTCCTTGACCATAGGAATCATGCACATGCATTCCCATCGCCCGCTCTTCACTTCGCCGCGACGTAACCGCGTTCTCGAACTTCTCCTCTGCTTTCCCAGTTGTGTAGCCTTTCCAGTGGTAAAATACTCCCACGCCTACATCCATCATACCTTTGACAATGGTCCCAAAGATTTTACTTCTACTCACGGGTATGAATCTGGTTGGCGAGCAGTGTGGTATTGGACCCGATACAGCTGGCTTGTGACCATCAAAACCGGGCAAGGGCTCTTTGCCCGCGACGCTAAACCATGTTGGCGAAGGATGCGAGCGCAGTACGTCCTCGACATTCTGACTACGATCTGTTTGTTCGGAACCTATTTCTTCTTCAGACCCAAAGGCACGCTGTACTTTTATGCACTGCCGCTTTTCGTGACTCACGTTAGCTGCGGCTACTTTGCCTGGTTGACACACGCTCCTGCCAAAGAAGGTCCATTCAATGGCTCGGTCAATACTGTCAATAACTTTATGGGACTGTTCATTCATAATCAGGGTTATCATGCGGTCCACCATCGCTATCCAGGAATTCACTGGACGGATATCCCGGACGCTTTGGAGTTAATGCTCGAGGTCGAAGATCCGTATATCGTTCCCTATTGGGTAGTTCTGCCTTCGGCAATTCGGATCCTTCGTCCTGCAGCGTTTCTGAATCACAGATTCGGGAAAAAATGGAAAAGGCGCTACGAAAAGCGCCAAGGGAGAATCAGGCTCCGCTCTCTCCCCTACTTTAGTTGGATTTGAGCGTCCTGCCCCTCGTTTGATGGAGCAAAGGCCGGGCATTCTAACCAGGATGCAATCGGAAGGCGCACTTTTGACCGCAATCCGGAAATGGCGCGACACCTTGCGCATGATGCGGATCTGTTGCAACGGATCCAGAACTCGGTCTCGCCTCGTCTATGAACTGCTCGGCGATACCAACTTGATGTGCAGGAACAGTCTCTACCTTAATCTTGGATACTGGGAGAAAGCTCGAAATCTCGACCAAGCGTGCCAGGATCTGGCTGAAAAAGTCGGCATTGTTGCCGGGCTTGCGCCTGATGATCGCGTGCTGGATGCTGGCTGCGGCTTCGGGGATCAGGACATTTACTGGGTGGAGAGATTCTCTCCGCGGAAAATCACGGCCATCAACATTACCCCTCTTCATATCAAGATTGCTCAATCACGAGTAGGCCAGACGCCGTGGTCTAGCCGGATTCACTTTGTCGTCGCTGATGCCGCGCGTCTGACTTTTCCTTCTGATACGTTCGACAAAGTTCTGGCTTTGGAATCTGCCTTTCATTTTTCCACGCGCGAAGCATTTCTTCGTGAAGCATTCCGGGTACTACGCCCGGGTGGCATGCTGGTGGCTGCCGATTTTGTCCGCAAATCCAGTCGCCCCCGCTGGAACGTTTCCGGCTGGGCAGCTCTGCAGCTTGGCACCCGCGCCTGGCAGATCCCCATGCAGAATCTGTGTGGTGCTCCGCTCTACATGGATATCCTGCGCCAGTGTGGTTATGAGGAAGTCAAGATGAACTGCATCTCCGATCAAGTATTTGAGCCATTCGCAGAGTTTCAGCGCCCCCGATTCAACGAACCGCTGTTTCGGGAAAGGTTTCATCCTCTGGTGCTTGCTGCCGCCAAACTTCAGATTGACTTGGGATTCTTACAGGAGCTGGATTACATCCTGGTAAGCGCAAGAAAACCGGGAGATTGAGACAGCAGCAGCTGACTCTCACGAAACGGCGGCCGCAGAATTCGACGTACGAGAACGAACTTAAAATACCTCTTCTGGGCGTTGCTTACCAACGGTTCACGCGATGTTCATCACGCCGATGTGCTGATATTGCAGCCCAGGTCCGGTTCGCTGAGACGCCAGAAGATCGAGTACTTGTTGAGGCTCCAGCAGGTAGAGTTTCCCCTCCTGGCGTCCCAGAACAGCCAACTCGCGGCGGCGAACCAGCGAAGCCATGGTTTCTGCGCTGATCTCTGAGATACCAAGGCCCCGGTTAAGAGCTCTTTCCGTGTACCGGACCAAAAGTGTCTCCATGTGATCGTGTACTGCTGCGATGACGGGGTTCACCTCGCACTGCATCCCGGAAGCACGCTCGAAAGCTGCTTGCTCACTTTCGAGCACTTCTGTGTCCTGATGAAATGCTTCCATCATGGCGCGGGAAACGAAAGGCGTCCATAATTTCTGTGATAGGCGCAAAACTAACCGCGATGGAAATGAGATCAGCCACCAAAGAGTGATCTCTGTTCCGTTGGCGGATCTTGGCGTGGCACAAGCGTGAATGACGGGCAGGCCGTCGAAATCCAGGCGGACCATGTTTCCCTTAACCTGAAGGTCGATGTGTCCGGGACGCGGGCGGTTGAAAATAGTGCGCAGCGTGGCTTCGTATCGCGCATGGAAAGCGTCGGCGTTGGGCCCACAATGTTCCAGTGCGTGTACCTTAAAAAAAAGGGGCATCCCCGTGTGCAGATGGTCATGAAACAGATCCAGGCCGTTATCGAGTGCAAAGCTCCAATGGGTTCTTACCTCTGCGCTGAGAAGAACGTCGATGCTCTCTGACGTTGCGTAGGGTGCTACCTCTGGCAAGGGAATCATCTCCGATACCGACGGATCACCCAAAAATACCCACACAAGGCCGTATGCCTCTCGGGCGGCGTAGTTTCGCCCTTGCAGATCGAGAGCACCCAGGCCAGGTGCATCGCAAACTCGGCCTTTCTTGTCGAGACTCCAGCCATGATAGCTGCATTGCAGCCAGCTTCCGTTCACCTTGCCTAATGACAGGTTCACGCCGCGATGTGGGCACCTGTCTTCGAGTACGCCAAGCGTCCCGTCCTGCCCCCGGTAGATTACAATCTGCCGGCCAAGTAGTTTAGCCGTCCTAATCTGGCGAGGCTTTATGGCTTTGGAAGGCAGCATTAGCACCCACTCATCGATGGGGCCTGGAACACAGCGCAGCCGTTGTGGGATTAAATAAGGCCGCTGACGCCCTGACTCCGAAAAAGTCAAATTAAATCCATTCGGCGCAATGGCAGCAAATGCGATCAGTCGATTCGGACGGTCGCAGGGGCAACTAACCTCTGAGCGCGCATGAGCATAGTTGCGCCGGCCCGATCTAGCAAGCGGAAATGTTGGAGCGTCTTCTTATGGGCATGTTGACGGTTGCGGCGGTGCTCTCCAAACCCCGTGGATAAGTTGTATTGGCGAATGGATCGATACATAATTCCGGGCTGTGATTGAACTTAAGGATGTCTCGAAAGTATTCAGCGGAAAAACATCATTCACTGCTCTGGCCAACATAAACCTAACCATCGAAAAGGGCGACATGGTTTCCATCGTTGGTCCCTCCGGCTCGGGCAAATCAACACTATTGAATCTTGTTGGGACGCTGGACCACCCAAGTACGGGTGAGATTCATATTGAAGGCCAGCTACTTAGCCGACTAACCGATGATGAGCGGACTCGTATGCGGGGAGATAAGATTGGCTTTGTTTTTCAATTTTTCCATCTTCTTCCCACCTTGGGCGCTCTGCAGAACGTCTGTGTCCCCTTGCATTTGCGTGGCTGGCCCCGAAAAAAAGCCGAAGCCCGCGCCCGGGAGTTGCTACGGCTGGTCCAGTTCGATGGAAAGGAGGAACGCCTGCCCGACGAACTATCGGGAGGAGAGCGTCAACGGGTGGCAATCGCGCGAGCCTTAGCCAGCTATCCACCTATCCTCCTTGCGGATGAACCCACCGGCAACCTGGATACGCAAAGCGGCAAAGAAATTGTCAGGCTCATCAGTGACCTGCACAAAAAGCTAGGCGCGACTGTATTGATCGTCACGCACAATGAAGAGGTTGCGCAACGATGTTCCCGGACAATTGTCCTGCGTGATGGCCGGATCGTCGGGGACCAGCGGCGGTGAATCTGGTCCGCCTCATCAGTTGGCCCTATGCATGTCAGCACCGGCTACGGTTGATATTGACTGCAAGCGGCATCGTTCTTGGAGTGGCCGTGCTCGTGGCCATTCACACCGGCAACGCAACCGTGGTGCACTCATTCAGCCAGACCGTGGATCGCGTCGCAGGCGCCACACAGCTCCAGGTATTTGCATCGGGCTCTTCCGGCTTCTCCGAAGAGTTCCTCGATGCAGTCCGGCAACGTGCGGAAGTTCAAGTGGCTGCGCCAGTCATCGAACAATCCACGAATTTTGGTCTCCAGAAACAGGAAAGCTTGCTGATTCTCGGAGTCGACATGCTGGCTGATTCCAACCTCAGACAATACGATATTGACGTCGGTGCCGACGAGGTTGCCGACGACATCGTTATGTTCTTGGCTCAACCGGATTCGTTGATTATTACCCGGGAATTCGCCCAGCAAAACCATCTCGCTGTTAACAGCCAGATTTCGTTGCCTACTGCGGAAGGTTCAAGGCAGTTTACGGTACGGGGCATTATGCGGCCGGGCGGCCTCGCTAGTGCCTTTGGCGGAAGTTTGGCGTTGATGGACATTTATGCTGCCCAAGAGATGTTCGGTCGGGGGCGCTCTTTTGACCGCATTGACGTCGTGCTACGGCCGGGTTTCAGCGTCAAGGATGGCCAGGCGGATCTGGCGCGGGTCCTCGGCCCAGGTTTTTCGATCGAACCTCCTGCGGCCCGCGCACAGGAATTTGAGTCCCTGTTGGACGCCTATTCCAGGAACATGAATCTGATGAGCATCTTTGCTCTGCTGATCGGGATATTCATCATCGACAACTCGTTCAACGTTGCAGTCGCTCAGCGTCGTTCTGAAATCGGCGTTCTCCGCGCTTTGGGAGCGACACGCCGCCAGATTCGGTGGCTGTTTTTGATCGAGAGCACTCTTGTGGGACTTCCTGCGTCAGCCGTGGGTGTAGCTTTCGGTCTGCTCCTTGCCTGGGGATCGATGAAGTATATTTCCGGTTTTCTGCAGTCGCTGTATGGTTTCTCGATGTTGACGAAGGGGATCATTCTGGCTCCAGGACTCATGGTAAGCGCATTTCTCATCGGTGTGTTTACCAGCGTACTTGCCGCGGTCTTGCCCGCTCAATCCGCTGCCTCCATTGACCCAGTTCAGGCTTTTCAAAAAGGCAGGTACCAACAACTATCGCTCAAGGAACACTGGATTCGACGCGCCACGGCCGTAGGCATGGTTGCTGTCTCTGCGGCCTGCCTGTGGGTCCCCAGCAGCTCCGCAGCTTTCTACATCGGCTACATATTCTCCGTTTTGGCCGTAATCCTTCTTGCTCCCACTCTGGTCATCTGGCTGGCCCGCCTACTGCGGCAGCCTGCACAATGGCTGCGTCCGGTGGAAGGCACTCTCGCGGCTGACAGTTTGATCGCGGCTCCACGGCGTACCACTACAACCGTCGGTGCCCTGATGCTTTCGTTGGCCATGGTCGTGGCGTTAGGTGGTGTGTCCCAGGCGGCTTACGTTTCCGTGCAAACCTGGCTCGATACAACGCTTAATCCCGATCTTTTCGTGTCCTCTTCTGACAATCTTCTATCGTCCAGATTTCTCTTTCCACCTTCCATGGAAACGGAGTTGCGAGCAATTCCAGGGGTGGCGGACGTGCAAGGTGTGAGAACGGTACGGATCTCGATAGCTGGCAGTTCTAGAACCTTGATTGCCACGGACCTGGTCAAGCTTTTCGAGCATATCAAGCCGGAGGTTTTCGAAGGAGATCTTCAGCGGATGGCTCAACTGGCCTCTCAGGGACAGGGTGTGATTATCTCTGAAAATTTCTCCACATTAGAGAGTCTTCATTTGCAGAACTGGCTAGAAATTCCGACCCCAAGCGGACTCTTGCGGCTACCCATTGTGGGCGTAATTAGGGATTATACTAGTCAGAAAGGCAGTTTGTTGATAGATGGAGCCGTTTTCCAGCGATACTGGAAGAGCGGGGAACTCGATGTGTTTCGCGTCTATTTGCAGTCCTTGGCATCGGCAGACGACGTGAAGCGCCGCATCCTGGAGAATTCAAGAGACCGGCGAGAGGTTTTTGTTCTAACTAGCCGGGAATTGAAAGATTATGTCCTGCGGTCGGTTAACCAGTGGTTTGGGCTGACGTACCTTCCGATTCTCATCGCAATTCTGGTAGCCCTGCTAGGAATTGCCAACACGTTGCTTGTGTCCGTAACCGATCGCCGCAGGGAGCTCGCCATTTTGCGCGCAGTCGGCGGCTTGCGCCGTCAAGTCAGGAGCATCGTTTCAGCCGAGGCGCTTCTGATCGCTTTGATCGGCCTGGTCATCGGCATTGCGCTGGGTGCGGGGAACCTCTACTATGCACTGGAAATTGCTCGTCGCCAGATCATCGGCGTTGGGCTTTCCTACCAGTTTCCCTGGAAGATAACTTTACTGCTGTTCCCGGCGATCCTCTTAGCGGCCTGGGTTTCTGCGGTATGGCCGGGACACTCGGCCGTTCGCCAGTCTGTGGTAGAAGCCTTGGAGTATGAGTAGACCACTTCTAGTCTGGTTTGCTGTTCTTGCGCATGCGAGCCTCGCGTTTGGCGGTCCCCAAAGCGCGCAGCAGATCCTTGAAGAGTCGCAGCGCCGGGCGGATGTGAAGTCATTGCGCTACGAGGGGTTGTTGCAAGTCACCACTTCGCGTGGCAAAACTGTAGAAAAGCGATGGCAGCTTGAGCGTGTAGGTTCTCAAGGCTCCAGCAAGATCGTCTTTTACTTCACGGATCCTCCCCAGATAAAAGGAGTGGCCATCTTGATCGTCAATCACCCCGGAGAGAAGTCCGATTGCTGGATGTGGATCCCCGCAGCTCATCGGGAGCGTCGGGTCGACCTGGAAAGCCGCTCTCGCCGATTTTTTGACACTGATTTCAAGCTTGAAGATCTGGAACAACGAGACGTCGAGGAATACGACTATGAATCGACTGGGCAGGCGGATATCGACGGCTTTTCCTGCTGGATTGTCCGGGCCGTGCAAAAGGGCAAATCCGCGCGGTACAGCTTCTCTCGGCTTTACATTCGGCAGAAAGATTATGCCATTGCCCAGGTAGAGGATTACATCGATAAAGCAATCGTAAGGACCCTTAAGTTTGGAGATATACAGGAAGTCCAAGGTATCGCGACTCCGCACCTCATCGAGGTGGCCGATCTTCGGCGTCACAGCAGCACCACTTTGAAGCTGGAGAAAATCCAATATAACGTTGTTTTGCCTGACGAAGACTTCACGATTGCCGCTATTAAGCGAAGCAAATGATCCACATTATTTCATGGACGGGAGCCTCGACTCGGAACACGCGTCACCTATCGTCTTTGCTCACCTGGCCCCGGTCGCGGAGTTCCGCGAACTCCGAGGAAAACGTACTGGTACCAAGATTTTTTCTCCTTTTTTCTCTTCTCGATGTTCCTTATAAGTAAGGGGCTGCGGTTGGCATCTCTCTCTCAGCCCGGGACCTCTCCGACGGATAAAAATAGTTTCTTACTTTTTCCCGTTTGGATGTTCCTTCATTTAAATAGGGGGCGTGTAAGGCAGTTCTCTTCCAGCCTGGGGCACCTCCGAGGGATTAATGTTTTTTTCTTACTTTTTCCCGGCTGGAGGTTCCCTAGTAAGTAGAGGGCGCCTCGTCATACTTTTTAGGATGAAGCGCTCACTACAATTTCTTGCAGGTTAGGCGGCTAACGTTGTTATTGAGCTTTTCCATTTTCGAGGCCTCTTAATGGTGTGGGACTTGACTGTTTCACAGAGCTTTGACCGCTATTTGCAGCGCGAAAGGGTAACGGGTGCATGAGAGACACAGATCTGCGAATTCTTGCCCCGCAGCACAGCCGGCTCTGCACGAAACCTCGCAGCCTAAAGAAGCCGGAGTTTTTGACAGCAACATACTTCTCATTGTCATTCTCTACAGAGGGCGGCGGCGCCGGCGATTCCGGCGTCGGAGCCGTATTTTGCCAGCAGCAGCGGGATTTCGCAGCAGCGCGCATTGATGGACCACTTCGGCAGTTCGTTTTGCATGCGGGGGAAGAACTCGCTCATCAATTGCGCCACGCCGCCGCCGAATACGATGACGTCGGGCTCCAGTAAATCGATCATATTGCCGAGCCACACGGTCAATAAATCGGCTGTTGCTTCCAGAACTTCGCAGGCTAGCGCGTCGCCTGCTTGAAACGCTTCCGCAACATTTTCCGTCGTTAGTTTCTCGAGATTGCCGCCGGCAAGTTCGCGCATGCGCGACGGTGTATTCGATTCCGCCAAGCGTGCCCGCGCGCGCTGCGCAATCGCCGGGCCGGAGCATAGCGCTTCGATGCATCCTCGTTTTCCGCAGCCGCAGCGCGGACCGTTGTAGTCAATGCTGACGTGCCCGCCCTCCGCGGCGCCGCCGGTGCGCCCGTGGTAGATGCGGCGGTCGAAAACGATTCCCGTCCCGATCCCAGTGCCGAGCGTGGCATAGAGTGCGTTGCGAAATCCCACGCCTGCGCCCCAGACTGCTTCGGCCAGAGCTGCGGCATTCGCGTCATTGTCGACCTTCGCACAAACGTGGAAGACACGCTGCACCTCCGCGGCCAGGGGGAAATTTCGCCAGCACGGCAAGTTCGGCGGATTCAGGACCACGCCGCGAATGGGATCGAGCGGGCCGGGCGCGCAAATTCCGATTCCGGCCAGCGATGCGCGCGCTCCTGGATGCTTCTCAAAAACGGAATTGATCGCGCGCTCTACCGCCGCAAATCCCGCCGCCGCATCTTCGCGTGCGGGCATGGGCACGCGCGTCTGAAATAGGATTGTGCCTTTCGCGTCGACGAGGCCGGCGGCAACTTTCGTGCCGCCGATATCTACCCCAAGCGTGAACTTGTTTCGTTGACTTTCGGCTGCTTGCTCCTTTGCGCGCATTTGATGTTCATCTGAGGACAGCCAGAATTGGCTGTCCCACAGGAGAATCGTCCATCGCTCTAGTCCATCACTCGATTCCGAGGCGCTGCTGCATTTGTTCTAGGGTGACTCGTTTGGTTTCCGGGTAGAAAAATAGAACCACGAAGAATTGCAGGACCATCATTGCGGAGAAAAACATGAATGGGTACGCGCCGGAGGATTTCGCGAGCTGCGGGAAGGTGTACGCGATGATAGCGTTCATCACCCAGTGGGAGGAACTGCCCAGCGCCTGGCCCTTGGCGCGCACGCGATTTGGAAAAACTTCGCTGATATAGACCCAGATGACCGCGCCTTGCGAAATGGCGAAAAATGCGATGTACGCCACCAGGAACCACAGCAAATATTCCTGATGCTGGTGAGTCAGAAAAACGCGCGCGACACCGGCCAGGCACAGCGCCGTGCCAACCGAACCGATCAGCAGCAGGGTTTTCCGTCCGAGCTTGTCGATCACGGACATGCCTAGAAGCGTTGCGAGCAAGTTCATGCCGCCAACGGCCACGGCTTGCAGATCGCCGGAAAGCTTGCTGAATCCGGCGGCGCCGAAAATGTCGTTGAGGTAATAGAGAATGGCATTGATGCCGGAGAGTTGGTTGAACATGCCGATGGTAATGGCGAGAAAAATCGGCAAGCGGTATTTCCAAGCGAACAGCGGCTCGGTTTTTTCGAGCCTTTCCAGATGCACGGAGTTGACGATTTCCTGGAGCTCTCTCTCCGGATCTTCCCCACCCATTTTCTGCAGCACTTCGCGCGCTTCATCGACTCGCTTTTGTGTGACCAGCCAGCGCGGGCTTTGCGGGATGCCGAATAGCATGACGAGGAAGAGGACGGCCGGCAGCGCGGCGACGCCGAACTGCCAGCGCCATTCCACTGCGCCCAGACCCTGGCGGGCGATTACGAAGTTCGACAAATAGGCAAGCAGGATGCCAATGACGATGTTGATCTGAAACATGCCGACCAGGCGGCCGCGGATTCTTGCCGGCGCCAGTTCCGCGATGTACACCGGACCCAACACCGACGAGCCTCCAATGCCCAGGCCGCCGAGAAA
>WNFR01003643.1_pt1 | contig 15905 bp, 7 predicted proteins | sample 5400221 | NCBI WGS metagenome assembly WNFR01 (sample SAMN13153357, study PRJNA577476) | soil metagenome | isolation source: 40 cm soil under Madrone tree | place: USA:California | collected 2016-06-14 | reverse complement strand
GTGCGCTGAACGCGACGGTGTTCGCCTCCGCGTCGATTCGATAGTAGCCGGCTCGTTCGACCGTGAACGCCGCCGCTGGTGTGTCGATCTCCAGGCGCTCGCCGTTCGGTATCTGCTTCAGACCGACGGCGGCGTGGCCGCTCGTCACCTTCAGCTGGAGAATAATCGGGCGCAAGGCTCTCGAGCCCGATCTCGGTATCCGCTCCGCCACGCACGAAGGCGCGCGGACCGATTTGCAGCTCGAAATTTCCGCCGTCGGCCGCCTACAGCTCGTCGCCGGCCGCGCCCGCGGCGTCCCGCGACGCCTCTGGAGTCACCGCGGCTCAGCAGCTGGAGTCCGCGTGCAGAAAGGCGAAGCCGATCCTAACCGCGCGACTCGAGCGCGTCGCTGCCACGACCAATCTCGAAATCGCGCGCGGTCCGGACTTCCAATGCCAGCCCTCACGCAACAAACCGTACCAGCCGAATTCCGTCATCTATTTGGAGTCGCAATACGAGGCGGTGCGCGACTTCTATTTCGCGACATCGCCCGAGGAAGGGCGTTTCCTCGACATCACCACACATTTCGCGACCGACGCCGCGCTCGAAGGCCACCGCGATCCCCACTGCTTCGACCTGACGCATCTCTACGCGCTCATCGCCGCCACCGTCGGCCACGAGAAAGGCACGACGCACGGCATTCCGCCGACATACGGCACCGAGTGGGGGCAGTCAGTATGGTGGGATCGTCGCATCTGCGGCGGCAGCGAGCCGCCGGCGGATTGAGCTGCGACCGCCGTCGTTACGCTGCGCTGTCCTTCATTCCGGACGTTCGCGGCGGGTAAGCACGTAGGCAATGCCGCCGACCGTCAGCCCGACGACGCTCCCGGTCACTTCGTTCCAGAACGTGCATGACGGACCGCATTCGGGGTTGGCGAGCGCGATCATACCCGGCGGCAGCAGCATCAAGAACCCGATCAGCGGCCCTCTGATCCACCATCGCACCGGCCAGATGGTGATGCCGATGAAGAAGCCGATGAAGGACCGCGCCAGGTACCAGTCCCAGACGGCGATCGAGCCGCGCAGACCGTGGATGTTGAACTTATACGGAATCGGACCGTGAAGGAGCGTCGGCACCCAACCCAACAGCAGGCCGACGATCGTGCAGATGAGTGGATACCGGAAGCGCACCGTCGAGTCTCGGATGGTTCCTTAGCACGGCAATGAAGCGCCGTTCAAAATATCTGCGCCTCGCGTCCTCGCACCGTCCGGTCCGCAGCGCGCCGAGCCGTTCGGACGCGAAGACCGTCCACGGTAGCGACGAACGCCAAGCCAAGCAGACACCCGTAGGCGAACACGTCGCCGAACCGCTTGTAGAACGTCGCCACGTGCAGGGGCACGATCTCGCCGTCGAGTACTGCGGGCGTGAAGGTCGCCGTGCGCGCAATGACGCGGCCGAACGGATCGATGATCGCGGAGACGCCGGTCGTGGTCGCGCGCACCACCCAGGTGCGATTCTCCACCGCACGCAGGGTCACCATCGCGAGGTGCTGCTCGGGTCCGCCACGGCGGCCGAGCCAGGCGTCGTTCGAGAGGTTCACCAGTAGGACGGCCCCGTCGGCCATCGGGCCGCGAACGAGGTGGGGGAAGATGCCCTCGAAGCAGATGACGGGCGCGACCGGACCGATCCGGGTGTGGAGGAGGGCGGGCCCCTCCCCTTCGCTGAAGAAGCGGACGCGCTCGAAATGGCGGCGCAAGAGCTCGATCGTCCGCAGCGGGAAGTACTCGGCGAACGGCAGCAGGTGCCGCTTGTCGTAGCGTTCGCCCAACGTACCGTCGGCGGCGAGGTAGAACGCCGAGTTGAAATATCGTTGATCGACGTCGCCCTCGCCCTCGCGCTCGTAGTGCGGGGCGCCGACGATCAGGTCAGCGTCCAGCGGGCGCAGCATGCGTGTGATCGCAGAACGGTAGCTCGGCTCGTGGGCGAGAAAGAACGTGACCGCGCTCTCCGGCCACACGATCATCGGTCGCGCCGACGTCGGAGGTGCCCACCCATCGGTCGACATGCGTAGATAGTCCGAAAGCCCGCGACCGTAGTACTCCTCTCGCCATTGCGTGCCGAGATCGTTGTTGCCCTGCACGATGCGGAGCGGGATGCGAGGCGCATCGGGCAACGGCGTCGCGAGACGAAAGTTGCCGTACGCGCAGAGCGCCGCGACGAGGGCGATCGCGAGCGCGACGGTGCTGGCCGCAGTGCGTGCGGTCGTCTCGACGGCTTCCTGCGGCGGTGGCGCACCGATCAGCGCAACACGAAGCACGGGCCACACAGCGATGAGCTCCGCGAGCGCGACGTTGACGACCACGACGACGAAGGAGAGCACATAGACGCTGCCGAGGTCGGCCGCCTGCGTGAGAATCGGTCGCGGGAGAAGCGCGTAGCCGAGAAGAAGCCACGGATTGCCGGTCAGCAAATGGCCGCGCGCGAGCTCCCACACCACCCAGAGTGCGGCCCACAGGATCGCACCAGTTGCACCGGCGCGGCGGAACGGTCGTGCGCACGCGCACGCCGCGAACCCCGCGATGAACGACCCGACGGCGGGGATCGAGAGCACGAACGAGAACACCAAGCTGAACCACAGCGGCTGCTGATAGTAGAAGGCGAGCGCCCCCGGCACCCAGTAGCCGAACGCCCAGTTCTCCGCCGTCCCCCACAACAGGCCCGCCCATGCACCCGCCGCCGGTCCGAGGTCGCGCAGCACGAGAAAGAACGGCACCAGCGCGATCCACGCGAGCGGCCAGACGCTCCATGGGGGCAATGCGAGCGCGTACAACGCGACCGAGAGCAGTATCAAGGCGATCTTGCGGGACATGACGTGTGCGTGCCGGACGCGTTCGCTGTGTTGGCGCGAGAATTCCGGTTGCATGCCTGGCGTTGGATCAACTATCACGAGACGGGTGCAGGCGAGCATCGCAATCGCGACGGGTGAGACGGCCGTCGCTCCCGCCAGCGCGGACACGCGGACGCCGCGCTGGATCATGGGCGCGCGAGCCGACGTCGCGACGATCATCCTGCCGGCGGTGACGGGGTATCTCTGCCTGTACGCCCACGTGGCGCTCGGCATCTCGTCGTTCCTGATCTGGTGGTTCTGGAACCTGACGATGAACGGGCCGCACTTCTACGCGACGATGTCCCGCACCTATCTCGACCGCGAGGAGTGGCGCGAGCGCACGCCGCTCCTCCTCGCGTCCTTCGCGTGGGTGCTCGTCGGACCGCTGGCGCTCTGGGCGAGCATCGCTACGCGCAGCCCGCTGCCGTTCTTCGTATTCTGGGGATTCCAAGTGCTCTGGGCGTATTTTCACGTGACGCGCCAACATTACGGCTTCATGGCACTTTATCAACGGCTGAATGGGGAGCCGTCGGGACACGCAAACCGTTTCGACTTCTGGGCATTCCATCTGCTCATGTTCGGTCCCGTGCTCGCATGGTTCGTGCAGTTTCCCGAGCTGCGCGAAGCGCTCGGGTGGAGCGCCGTACTGTCGACGCGCGAGTCCGCGGTCGTCCTCGTGACGCGCGCGAGTGTCGTCGCGATCGTCGCGCTCTATCTCGGGCGTACCCTCGTCTCCGCACGCGCGGGGACGTTGAACGTCCCGAAGGCGCTTCTGCTGGCCGCGTATCTTCCGCTGCATCTGCTGCTGTTGCTGTACCCGCGCATCGCCGGAGGCTACGACATTCTCTTGTTCAACGCCGTCGTCACCTTCCCGCACAACGTGCAGTACCTCGCAATCGTGTGGTTCCATAATCGCAATCGTTACGGCGCGGCGGTCGAGCCGGCGCGGTACGGCTGGGCGGTCCCTGCGAGCGCCACGGTGTGGAGGTTTCTCGCCCTCGGGGCGGTGTACAGCGCCGTCTTCTTCTACGCGCGCTGGGTGTTAGAGGGTCAACCGGTGCCGCTCCTCCCGATGCGCTTCGGCTGGTCGCACACGGCGCTGGGACACTCTCCGTACCGAATGGCGGACTTGGTGTTCGCCATCTGGATCGGCTTCGTGTTTCAGCACCAGTACCTCGATCAGCGTATCTGGAAGATCAGCAGCGACCGCCGGCTCGGCGAGGATCTGCACCTCGCCGGCGCCGCCGCGTGATCGTCCGCCGCCCGATCAAGCGGTTTCACGCGTCATTGGCCGCTCTGTCCAGCGTCGCGACGATGCTGTCGATGACGGCATCCTGCTCCGCTTGCGATGTCGCATCGATGTATTGAAGCAGCCGAAGTCGGCGCGGCACGCGGCACGGCCGCCGCAGGACGGAAACGATGACCTTGCCCTCTTCGAGCGCGACGCGGAGCTCGCCTTGGACCTCGGGCGAGTCCACCGCCGCGGGTGAGAGCACGATCAGGAACGCGCCAGACGCGCTCAACGCCTGATCGATCGACGCATCCCAGTTGGCGCCGCTTTGAATCTCCCACTGGTCGACCCACATTTTGACACCGCGCTCCCGGAGCGCCGTTGCGAGGCCGAGCACGAACTCCTGATCCTCACGCGCATACGATATGAACACTTGTATTTGCGTGGAGATCGGCGACGGGGCCGCTCGTCGGGTGGTGTCCAACAATGAAGCGTGTGCGCGCGACACGCGCGTCTCCGAATGCCGGCGCAGGCGCGTGATCGCGTCGTCGGAAAGAATCCGTTCGCCGCGGAACTCGAGGACGCGATGTCCCAGGAACTGGTTCCCCGACACCTCGTCGACGAGCTTGACCTCTTCACACGCGACCTCGCCGCCGAGCAGCTCGCGTGTGGCGGGGCCGATGAGCGTCTCCCCCGGACCCGCCATAGTGACGAACTGCGCGGACCGTTGCATCACGCGTCCGATGACTTCGTACTCGAGCCGCGACCCGACACGAATGAATCCGACAGTCGCGAAGCCGCTCTCGATGCCGATGCTGACGTGCTCACGTTCGCCGGTGAGAGGCGCAATCTCCGCCATACGACGCTGCAAGCGCGCGGCGAATGCGAGGCCGCGGCGCTGATCGTCGTCGACCGACTCCGGATCGCCGAACACCACGACTGCCCGCGCGCCGCGGACGCGGGCAACCGTGCCTCCTTCGGCCGCCGACTCGTCGGCGACGATCGTGTAGTAGTTGCTCAGCACGTTCGTGATGACGTCCGGAGGGAGCGCCGCATCGCGTCCCGTCAGGCTCGACAAGTCGCACGAGACGACCGTCAAACGCCGCCGCCGGCCACTGTCGCCCGGAAGCTCGTCGCGGAGCACCGCCTCGGCAGTCGCGCGCGGGAGAAACTGCGCGAGGCGCTCCATCTCGATCTTCGAGCTCCGCAATCGTTCCACGTCCCGGGCCCGCATCATCGACAAACCTATGCCGGCGGCGACCGCACGGACGACCTGCAGCTCGGACTCGGCGAGCTCGCGCTCCGCGCCGCCCCAGCCGAGAGCCAGGAGACCCACCAACGTGTCACCGTACTCGATCGGGAAAATGACGTCCGCACGCAGCTGATCGAGCACTTCCACGCAGTCTGCGCGGACGTTCGCATATCGAGGCTGGCTGAGGATCATGCGCGTCATCTCGGAATGCAGCGTCGATATGACGCGTACGAGCGCGTGCTCGATGCTCACGTGCGGCAATGCCGCACCGATGCCGCTCGTCTCGTCGGGAATGAGGCCGCGCTCGTCCGGTGCGATGCGGAGCAGTACGACGTGCGCACACAGGAATTCGTCGGCAACGGCGCGTACCGCGCGATCGATCAATTGTGCGGGCTCGGGAGACGCTTCCATGTCGCGGAGAAGGGTCGCGACGGCTCGACCAGACTGCGAGCGGTCGACCGGCAATAACGCATCGATGCGGCGCTGAACGATCGCTTGGAGCGGAAGACCGGCGACGACGGCGAAGACGAAGCTGGTCGCGAAGAAATACCGTGAGCCCGCGATCAGTGACCCGGTTCCGGTGTGCCCGATCGCGCGCGTCGCCAGGCCGTAGAGCGCACCCGAGAGCACGATGACCGCTCCGTACGCCGCGTATCGCGGCAACGCCGTCCGGCGACCCCAGAGTGCCGCCGCCAAAGAAGAACGGGACGTCACGACGGCTTCTCCTCCAGTGCGGACACTTTCAGCGGAGATGCGCGGCCCGGCATGGCGAATTCTCCGATCTCTCGCGCCGAGATGGTCGTCTTCACGTCCTCGACGACGGCCTCGCCGGCAAGAACGGTTCCCGGCTTCGCCGCCTCACTCAAACGCTCCGCGACCTCGACCGCAGTTCCGAACGCCGTGTAGGTCGGCAGCCGTCCCGTCTCCTCGAACCCGACGTTCGCCAGCCCGCTGATGACGCCGATGCCGATGTCCACGCGAAACCCGCTTCTCTCCCATGCTGTACTATTGTTCTTCACCTGCTCACGGAGCGCGACCGCGCATCGTGCGGCGGCGAGAGTATGAGCCGGAACGTCGACCGGGTGGCCGAACACCGCAATCATCGTCTCTCCGTCATAGCGCTCGACTATGCCGTGATGGGCGTCGACGACGCCCGCGCAACATTTGAAGTACCCGTCGAGGAGGCTCCACACTGCGGCGGGCGCCGCGCCCTCGACGAAATCGAGCAGTCCGCGAAGTCGCGCACACACGATCGACACATGACGGCGTTGCAAGCCGAACTCGCGCAGGTGCCGCACGGCGTCGACGGCCAACCCGCGCCCCGGGAGATACCGTTCGACGACATCCCGCTGCAGCGCCAACCGAGTACCTTCGAGTACGTGCTCGTGCCGCGCCACCGCCAAGCCGATGCTGGCGGCGAGCGCGCGCAGCTCTTCCATGTCCTTCGAAGTGAACGGATCCCGGCTTCGCGTCGGACCGAGGGCGAGAATGCCGACCATTCCCCTCTCGTTCACGATCGGCACCAGCGTCTCCGCGTGAAGATCGGCGAAGATCGCCCGTGCCGGGTCTCGCAAACCGCGGAGCTCCGGATCCTCCTCGAAATCGTCGGCAAACATCTGCTGGCGCGTCGCATCGAGCAGCGTCACGATCGGGGATTTCGGATCCAAGCAGGTGTCGCTCAGCGTGCGCCCGAAAGCGCCTTTTCCTCTGAAGCAGGCGCCCGCATCATCCCACAACAATACCGTCCCGGATTGGATGTCGACGCCCTCGTCGAGGGCCTTGATCACTTCTGTCAGCGCGGCGGCAAGGTCCACCCTGGCGCCTATTGCATGCGATATTTCGCGAATCGTCTGGTGAAAGCGGTATTTGTGCGGAAATAGACGGCGATCGATGATCCCTGTCAGACTCGTCCGCAGCGGGAATGCGATCGCCAGCGACACTGCCATGATGATCGCGGACAGGGTCGGCGAGACCGCGATATCACTGCGGCTGAGAACGGTGTTCGACGCGCTGACGACGCTTGCGTGCATCATCGTGACGATCGCGACGAGCGTCCCGAGAACGAGGCTGCGACTGACGATCAGCTCGACGTCGAACAGCCTGTGCTTGACCATGGCGTAAGCGATGGACAGCACGAAGATCGGGATCGTGAGTGCCACGAGATTCAGGGGGACGTCGCCGCCGCCAAATGTATTGTTCAAGAATAACCATATTGGTCCTGTGAATGCGGCGATGACTCCCAACGCGACGATCTGAACGCGGCCGCGGACGACCGAGCGCCGATGTTGGAAATACGCGAGGCAGCTTCCCACGAGCACTGCCAAGCCGCCCACTGCTTCGAACGCATAACTCAGGTGCAGCGGCGCGAGGTCGACCGGCGTTCCGTAGTACCCCCGCCAGACCAGCACGAACAGCCCGGCTCCGGCTGCATACACAGTGGCAATGAAAAAGCGCGTGATCGCGTTCCGCTGACGCTCGACGGGAAACACGGTGGCGAGGTGAATGAACAGCACCGCCTGGAAGCATTGCGAGATGAATTGCAGGAGCCCGAACCGATGATTGCGCCAGAGGTCCGAGCCCGTGACGGGATAGAGAGCCATGAGGACGCACATCACGACGAAGATGCGCGTCGCGCGATTGCGCGGACTCAGCAGTCCGACCGCCCCGCCGATCAGCAGCAACGCCACCGCGTTGAAGCCGAAGAGCCCGAACAGCGACGCGAAATCGAACAGCGTGAACCGCATCGTCGGGACCGAGAGCGTCCGCTCGTGCCCATCTTTCGTGACGAGGTATGTGACGGGCACGCCCGCTTCCCGATGCTCGACGGCGCGGTAGACGTCGTTCCCCGTTCGGATCGGCTGCCCGTCGACGGCGAGGATGACGCTGTGGAACGGGAGCCCCGCCCGCATCCCCGTCCAGTGGTACTCCGCGTTCGAGGCGACCGCGCGATTCTCGAGGACGAGAAATCCCGGGAAGACCCGTCCGATCCACGGTACCCCGTCGCTGACGCAGATCGCGACGACGAGGAACGCGGGGGGCACGAGGAGGAGCGTCAGCCAGCGATCGCGGATCCAGCGGGCGACTCGTGCGAGGCGTCGAGACAGAAATCGCGGGTGCGTCCCCGAGATGGCGCCGTCGCCGTTCATCGTAGCCAGGCTCTATAGCCTATCGCCTGCAACATCGCTCCCGGCCCGATCAGGGCTGACGCACGCCACCATTCGGGAGATCGACCGCGACCCGAGAGATGATGGACAGGAGCCGCGAAGGCATCCGTTCTGGCATTAGCTCGTCAGTTGCAGATCTGCGGGGTGTCGATCAACGCCGTCGACGTTCTGGTGAGCCGCTCGGCGGCTTCGTAGCGCCATTGTGGAGCAGTCGAGTGCTCGATGTGAATTGCGATCGCGGATTGCTGCCGCACAGTACGATTTCCGTTGACGTTTTCGCCTGGTCATCCTAGAAGAACCCGCGCCGCGAGCTCCGCGAATGCCTCGATTCTCTCCCGCTCCAGTGCCGTGCTGCAGTCCAGCTCGAGTCGTTGATAACATTGTAAATCGCAGCGCGACGGGCCTGCGAAACGAGACGGTGTATTGCGACGCACCGAAAACCCTTCGGGCGTGGCATCGGTTTCTCCGCGGCCGGCTGGGAGCTCTCGTCAGCATCTTCATTGCCTGCGTGATCTCGCCACGGGTCGCGCTCGCGTCCTGCGACGTCATCCCCGGTGCGACGGCGACGTTTGCGGGGACGATCGGAACTGTGGATCGCCCCTACGCGAGCCCCGGCGAGCCCGTCGAGATCGCGCTTCGGCCTTGTGACCCGACGTCGGCACCGTTGACGGGGGCCGGCGGGTTCATCGGACAAGACGGTTCTGATTACGTCGTCACGGTTGTATTCACACCACCGAACGCGCCTGCGCATGCTGTTGTGCTCACGGGGGCGGACGACTGCGCGATGCGGCAACTTCCATCGTGCCCAGCTGCCACGGACAGTTTCGCGTGCTGCGTCGCCGTTCCCGATGCGCGTGTCGTTATCGTGCCCCGCAACGGCGGCGCCGAGCGACATCTGAGCTTCACGTTCCCAGACACGGACGCTCTCGTCGGCGGGACGACCGATCGGCGCACACTTGCCGGTCCGGCGCTCATCGCCGTGACATCGGCACAGGCGCAACCCGTGTCCCTCGCAACGACATCGTGCGCCGGCCGGACCGATCTGTTGGCGTGCATCGATACGCTGTACACGGACGGCGGGAAATGCACGACCGCGACCAGCTTGGAAACATTTTCGCACTTCACGGCTTTGCCACCGCCGAATGATTACCAAGCGCTGTGCGTCGCGCCCGATCCACCATGTACCGGCACGCAAAAGGAAGTGCGGTTTGCGCTGGACGCAGACGGCAACATCCTCATGCCGATGGATTGGCAGGGGGTACAGGTCAACAGCCACGACGTCCCTGTCCCTCGACTATTGCGGGCGAGCACGAGCGTCAACGCGTTTGCCGAGAGCGGTCAACCGATTCGCATACCGATCATCGTCGTACCGGGTCTGCCGAACGCATCGTTTCTCGGGTCGTACGCGCTGAACGGCCGGAAGCTTCAACCCGTCTTCGACCCACAACAAAATGCCGCCACTATCGACGCCGTGATGCTGTACGGCTCCGTCGACGCGCCGGCAACGGTGCTGCGGATCGCGCGGCGTAGTCCGATGGGGCTGAGATGTATCGGCGGCGATGATGCCGGACTGTCGTGCGCAACGGATTCGGCGTGCCCCGGAGGGACATGCGGAATCCGAACGTGCGTCGGGGGAACGAACAAGACCGCGAGTTGCGTCGACGATGGCGGTTGTCCTGGCGGGGCGTGCCGCGAGGGACTCTTCGAGTTCAGGGATCGCGTGCTCGATGGCGTCGGACCCGTGGTTCTCGTCGACGGAAATTGCGTCGGAGGCACGAACACGCTCGCGACGTGCACGGTGGACGGCGAATGCCCGCAGGGGCAATGCGGTGACCTACAGGCTGTCGCCCTCGATCCGGTGCCTCTCGATGGCCTCATCCAGAGCGTGGCCGCCAACGTTTTTGTCGGCAGCGAGGCGATCGACACGCCGCCGTGTGATTCCAACGGCGACACTGACACGACGGACAATGTCGTTACCGTGAGCAATCGCATCAGCGGCGCAATCGAGCCGCTCGGAGCCGCAACGCAGTGTGGGATGCTGGGCAAATCGTGCGGCTCGGACGACGAGTGCGGCTGCGGGACCACGGGCGTTTGCAATGGGGGCAGGTGTGCCCCCGTCGGCCGCGCCGTTCTGCGCAATCACGTCCCGCCGTTCACGTTTCCCGCGGTCGCGGCGGATGGCGACGTCGTTGCGTTCCTGGAATCGGAACCGGGCGAGAACGGCTGCGACGAAAATGGCAACGGCAACGTCTTCGACGCGATTCTGCGCGTCTTCCGGTTGGAAAGCGGCGGTATCGTCGACGTGTCCCCCGCGCCGCCCCTCACCATCGACACGACGCCGCTCATCAACGCGCGGAGCGTCGTCGTGTCGAACGATGTCGCAAGCAACCGCCGGCTCGTGTTCCTGCGAAGATCAGAAATCGCCAGCGCACGCCAGGTGACGACTCAGGTAAGTGTATCCTCGGCTCCCGAGGAGATCGGCGCGAACGCGCAATCCGGCCGGCCAGCGATTTCCGCGAATGGCCGGTTTGTCGCATTCGAGAGCTACGCAACGAATCTGGTCCCCGACGGCAACAACGGCACGAATCATATCTATGTACGTGATCTGAGGGCCCGAACGACGGAGCGCGTGAGCATCGCCTGGAACGGCGAATCGGCGAACAACGCGTCGGGAGCGCCGGCGATCTCAGCGGATGGTCGATACGTCGCCTTCGTCAGCATGGCGACGAATCTCGTGGAGGCCGGCACTAACGGTAAGTGGCAAGTATTTGTTCGCGATCGATGCAGTTCGAATGGGGCTCAAATCGCGAATTGCGAGCCGACAACGGAACTCGTGAGCAAATCTTCAGGGCCATCCGGAGTTCAGGGAAACGATGACACCGTCATTCAGAATGCAACCATCATTGGATTGTCGACCGACGGCCGATACGTGGCGTTCGCGAGCGCCGCTTCGAATCTCGTACCGAACGACAGCAATGCAAAGACGGATGTGTTCGTTCGCGATCGAAGTGGCGAAGGTACAACGGTGCGCGTCAGCATCGCGCCCGATGGTGTCACGCAGGGGGACGACAATTCTGGGACGTACGGAACAGCGTTGTCGGGTGACGGGCGCGTCGTGGTGTTCGAGAGCGAGGCCTCGAATCTCGCTTCTGGGGGAGCCAATCGCGTCTTGAACGTGCTTGCTCGGGCTTTGGACCAACCAATCGAGAACGCTACGGAGTTGATCAGTCAAGCAACGAATGGTGAGTTCGGCAATAATAATTCGTTCTATCCATCGATATCGGAAGACGGCCGGTACGTTGTGTTCAGCAGCTACAGTTCGAACTTCGCTCCTGGTGCACCGGTAACACCGGCGGGCCTATTTGTCCGCGATCGTCTCGCGCATACGACGGAATACGCAGTGCTGAATTCCGACAGCGAGTTCGGCGTGAGTGGAGGTATCGGTGTAATATCGAAAGAAGGCCGATTCGTCGCATTCGGCACCAACGCCAACAATCTCGTCGTGGACGTCCATAATCAACATTACGACGTGTTCGTTCGCGATCGTGGGGCGGGAATGACGATGATCGCGAGTATCAACGCGTCGCGAGAGGAGGGTGATGGAGACAGTCCGTCGTTCGGCGGCGGATTTCTTGCGATCTCGGGTGATGGACGCACGGTCGCCTTCGATAGCCACGCACAGAACTTGGGTCTGCCTGGCCAGAATGTTAACGGCGCTATTCCCGATGTGTTCGTCCGCGGCCCCGTTCTGACGACAGTTGCAGCGGACGCGTCGCGGGGACGCGACTTGGATGATCTCGAGGTACTCGATTCGGCTGGCGCCGTGGTCGGCCCCTCGTGCCCCGCTGACGAGGTTGCGGTTGCGAATGGCGTAGCCGCGTTCCTCCGGCCGGAATCCGCGGGGGACGCGCCGGGTTGCCCGACGGCAGGGGTAAGCTTGAACGGCGACGCCGATAGCGACGACGACGTCGTCCAGTTGTGGATGGGCGGGACCGTCCAAAATCTCGGCGTAGCAGCGACACACGTCGCAACGTCCGATCAGTACGTCGCCGCTCTTGTCAGCGAGGCGGCTCAGGGGCACGCGGATCTGGACCATAATGGACGTACCGACGATTTTGTGGTCGAGGTTCACCCGGTCGGTTCCGGGTCGTGGACGCCGCCGATCGGCCATGGCGGTGATCTGCTGCGCGTCTCCGGTCGCGTGGTCGCGTTCGTCACGCCGGATAGTGAAGGCAGATCGCTCGTAATGTATCTGGCGGACACCGCCGCGCCCCCAGTCGATCTCGGCACTGCTCGGGATTTCGTGTTGGGAGGATATCCCGGCCACGAGCTCGTGGCGTTCCGCGCACCGGCTCAGGGTCACGACGTGTTGAACGTCTACGACGTGGCGAACGGCCGGACGATTCCGACCGGTCAGACTGTGACGCCATGCAAGTACGAGGCATGCGATCCCAGCGTCCCGTACAAGGTCGGCCGCGATACAGTCACGTTCCTGACGTACGAACCCGATCAGGGTGAAGATCTGAACGGCAACGGCAAGACCACCGACCTCGTTCTTCAAATGTTCAATGCGAGGCAGAATTCTCTCAATGCGTCGTTCGCGACGGTCGCGGGCCAGCGGCTGATGGCTTCCGATGCGCTGGGAGCGCCGACGGCGCATGTCTTGGCGGCCATAAGCACGGGTGTCTGTACGACGACCGGCCGGCCGTGCTCCACAAATGGGGATTGCGTATGTGATGGCACGGACCCGAATTGTCATGCTGCAGGCATATGTTTCGTGCCACCGGGCGGATGCATTCGAGATATTGGCAAATCATGTGTTCCAACTGCGATCGGATCCGTTGCCGACGCCGTCGCCGTGTGCGGTGACGGGAATTTTTGTCAGCCGACTGGAACAAACACGGGTGAATGCGAGCGTACCGAGGGGCCGTGTGCGAGCGATTCCGATTGTCCGATCGGAGATCTTTGCAACAATACGAGTCAGAAGATCCAGCGTCTCGTCGGCCCGCTGGCGGCTCCGGGCAATGCTGGCGCAGTCTTCACGAGCGCCGGACGATGCGTCGAGACTCTCGCGACAACGTGTGCAGATTGCCCCACGCCCGCGTTCTGCGACTCTGGCGTTTGCAAACGGAAGCACGGCACGTGTCGCATCGGTGCTGCGTCTCCGTCCGGCTCGGATTGCCCCGCATCCTTTACCTGCGCTCCCGATCTGATCGTCGCGACGGATGCCGACAGCGACGGTGACGAGATCCCCGATCGCATCGACAATTGCCCGACGGTGCCAAACCCCGATCAAGTCGACTCGGACGGTGACGGCGTCGGTGACGTATGCGAGAATTCCTGCTCATGTAATTCGACCAGTCCCTCCTGTCAGAACGGAGCGGAACCCGACGGCGATGCATGCAATGACGGCAATCCATGCACGCGACATGACACGTGTCAGGCAGGCCGCTGCATCGGCAGCGACGCCGTCGTTTGCGCTCCCGTCGATCAGTGCCATTTGGGCGGTATCTGCGACACCACGACCGGCAGCTGTACGAATCCCGCAAAGCCGGATGGCACGCCGTGCAACGGTGGGGCGTGCCAAAATGGTGCGTGTACGAACAGAGCTCCCGACTGCAGTTTAGCGACTGCGTCTTCGGCCCAGCTCTGGCCGCCCAATCATCGGTTCGTCGACGTATCTGTGAAAGGTGTAACCGATCCGGACGGCGATCCGGTCGCGGTCGCGATTACGGGCATCGGCCAAGACGAGCCGTTGAAGAGCTTGGATGCAGCTGACGGGTGTCCCGACGCGAGCGGTATCGGAAGATCGACGGCGGCCATTCGTGCTGAGCGGAACGGTACCGGCGACGGTCGCGTCTACCGGATCAGTTTCACGGCCGACGACGGGAGAGGCGGGCGCTGCACCGGGGCGGTTTCGGTCTGCGTACCTCATGACCAGCGATCGGGGCAGGTGTGCGTCGATCAAGGCGTGCGCGTCGATTCGACCGGCCCGTGCAAATGAGGAGCGGCGAGAGCCGGTAACGCACCCGGGCGCAGGTGTGGCCGAAACCGCAAGAAGAGCGGCCGCGGGTGACCGCATGGCCGTCGCGCGTGAGCAGGCGGATGCGCGGGGCCGATCGACACGCGACCCAACACCGTACAAGCGTCCGGGGAACCTGTTGATCGTCAGCAGAGGAGTGCGCCGAAATGGCGCATGCACGGCGATTGGAATACCGCGGGAGTAAGCAACCGAAATTGATTGACAGTTTAGTCACGCGGAAGGTAGGGTCCGCGCATCTTCTAAACCTTCCGGTTACGATGTCTTTCGGTCCGACAGTCACTCCCCAATTCGTCGCACGCGGCAGTTCCCCTCTCGGTTGTCGGAAGCGATATCATCGACTCTGTTGCAGCATCCTCGTCGCGCTGACTGGTTGCCTGGCAACACTTGGCGTCCGCCCAGCCTATTCCTCGTGCAACGTGATCCCTGGCACGACGCAGACCTTCCGTGCGAGTCAGACGACGGTTGATCGTCCGTACGCTGGTCCTGGGGACTTCGTCACCCTCGGGCTGGATACGACGTGCAACACGCTCAATCGGACGTTCTCGACGATCCCTGGTGATCAGGTCATCACGGTAGTCTTCACGCCCCCGCAAGACGGCCCACGAAACGTCGTCGTCCTCGCACGGAACTGCGCGGCGGTGGAAACGTGTTCGGCAGCCGCAAGCACGACGTGTCTCGAGATGAATCAGCCCGGCGGCGCGATCGATGTGGAAGTGCTGGACGCGCAGCATCTCCGATTTCGGTTTCCGAACACCGATGCGCTTGTTCGCGATGGGACAGACGCGTTGACCCTGACGGGGCCGGCGACCGTGGCGGTGACACGAGCTGGCGATCCGTCGCCGTGTGCGCTGATAAGTCAACCATGTGCTGGACGGCCGGGACTCCTAGCTTGTGTGGACGCCCTGTTCGACGCCGACGGCACCTGTGATGTAGTGTCGGCCCCCACCTTCTCGCACTTCACGGCGCTGCCGTTCCCGAACGACTACCAAGCGCTGTGCACGGACCCCGTCCCGCCGTGCATGCCGGCGCCCGTGCGCGACCTCCGGTTTACCGTCGACAGCGCCGGCAATCTTCTCATCCCGATGGACTGGCGCGGTGTGCTCGTCAACCATGATGCGGTGCCAGTGCCGCGGCTGCTGCGCGGCAGCACGCCGCTCGAAGCATTCGTCGGCACCGGATTGCCGATCCACATCCCGGGCTCGGCCTTCCTCGCTTCCTATGACTACGCAACGGGTCGGAAAATACCGCCGACGTTCGATGCGCAGGCCGATCCAACCGACCCGCTAGCCGCCACTCTTTTCGGCTCAGCCGATGCCCCGATCAGCGTCCTGCGCATCGCGCGGCGTGC
>WNFR01009399.1_pt1 | contig 15910 bp, 12 predicted proteins | sample 5400221 | NCBI WGS metagenome assembly WNFR01 (sample SAMN13153357, study PRJNA577476) | soil metagenome | isolation source: 40 cm soil under Madrone tree | place: USA:California | collected 2016-06-14 | reverse complement strand
TATTTCTGCGCCAACACGGTCGAACTCCTCGGTGAGGCTTGTGCCGCGAGCAACCTGCGCCACTACGCGCGCCGCGTGCACGAGCTCGGCCGCGAGCGCCGCGCCAAGCGTCATTCGAACCTGGTGCCGGGAGCGAGGCGGCGGCCGCGCAGGAATTCGACCCCGCTCATGCGCCGCCCGCCTGCCGGTTGCAGTTCGTCGAGCGCTAGCGCGTCGCTGCCGCAGGCAACCTGCAGTTCGTCGTCGCACCGCAGGACAGCGCCAGGCGCGCCGGCGCCCGCTACGGCGCGAGAGCGCCATACTTTGACGGGCTCGCCGGCGAGCTGCGCGAGCGCACCAGGCGCGGGCCTGAAAGCGCGCACCGCGCGCTCGAGTTCGGCGGCGGCTCGCGCCCAGTCCAATCGCGTTTCGGATTTGTGGATCTTGGATGCGTAGGTCGCGCCGGCTTGCGGCTGCGGCGAGGACCGTGCGCGTCCCGCGGCGATATCCGTGAGCGTTGCAGTCAGTGCCTCGGCGCCGAGCAACGCGAGCCGATCGTGCAGCGCTCCATAATCATCATCGGGCGCGATAGCGAACCGCCGTTGCGCGAAAACGGGTCCGGTGTCGAGCCCTGCGTCCATCTGCATGATCGATATGCCGGTCTCGCCGTCGCCCGCAAGGAGAGCGCGTTGGCGTGGACGTTGATCGCACCTTGGCCGCCGATCGCGAGCACTGCCGGCGGCAGCAGCAGTCCGTAGGCGACAACGATGATCGCATCGCCGCGCGCGGCCTTCAGCTCGGCGATGACGGTGTCGTCGCGCAGGCTTTGCGGCTGCAGCACTTGCAGGTCGCGCTGCAGCGCCAAGGTCTTGACCGGGCTCGCACTCGCGCGCAGGCCGCGGCCGGCAGGACGGTCGGGCTGCGTGAGCACCAGGACGATGCTGTGGCCGGCGTCCAGCAGCCGGACGAGGGAGTGCTCCGCGAACGCGGGAGTTCCCGCGAAGATTAGGCGCAGGAACGCGTCAGGCTGACTTGCGCAGCTGCTTCGCGAGCTTGGCGCGGATGCGCTGCTGCTTGAGCTGCGAGAGATGTTCGACGAAGACCTTGCCCTTCAGATGATCCATTTCGTGCTGGATGCACACAGCGAGCAGGCCTTGTGCCTCGAGCGTGAATGCATTGCCGTTCTGGTCGTAGGCGCGCACCTTGACGCGCTCGGCGCGCGGGACAAGCTCATAGATGCCCGGCAACGAGAGACAGCCTTCCTCGATATCCGATTCGCCGGTCGCTTCGCCGATCTCCGGGTTGACCAGCACCACGAGTGAATCGCGGCGTTCCGAGACATCGACCACGATGACCTGCTTGTGTACGTCGACCTGCGTAGCCGCGAGGCCGATGCCGGGGGCGGCGTACATGGTCTCGGCCATGTCGGCGACCAGCTTTTTCAGGGCTGCATCGAAGACGGTCACGGGAGCGGCTAGCTTATGCAGCCGTACGTCGGGGTAACGGAGGATGTTCAAGATCGCCATCTGAAGCCGAATTTATTTGCAAATTGAATAGATTATATGGACAATCTCAGGCGCCATATAAGCTATTGGAAAAAAGGCCGATCCACGAGCCGCAAACAAAAACGAGGCGGGGTCACCATGGTCCAGCTATTGCGTAAGTCTATCACGGCACTCGCTTTCTTCGCGATATCGGCGACCGCCTGGGGCCAAGCGCCGAGTTCGCCGCTCACCCTGCGTCCGGATGCGCCGGAGCGTTACGTCGTGGTTCCGGGCGACACCTTGTGGGGCATTGCCTCGCGCTACACCGATTCGCCGTGGCGCTGGCCGGAGCTCTGGGGGCTGAACAAGGACGAGATCCGCAATCCACACCTGATCTATCCGGGATATGTAATCTCGCTCGATCGCGCGCGCGGCCGGCTGAGCATCGGTGGCGAGCCAGGCAGAGAGCCGAGCGGGGCGCCCAGCGGCGCGCCCAGCGGCCTCGCGAGGGACGAGATTCCAAGCATTCCGTCGTCGCTTATCGAACCGTTCCTGTCGAAGCCGCTGATCATCGAGCCCGACGGCCTCGACAAGGCGCCGACGATCGTCGGCACGCAGGCCGACCGCGTAGTGCTCGAGGCGGGTAACAGCGCCTATGTCCGCGGCATCGGCGGCTCAAAGGAAGAGAGCTGGTATGTGTTCCGGCGCGGGGTGCCGCTGGTCGATCCGGACAGCGACCAGACGCTCGCGTACGAAGCGATCTACCTCGGCACGGCAAAACTTCAGCGCGGCGGTGACCCGGCGACCGTGGTACTGACGAGCGTGACCCAAGAGGTCGGGGCAGGCGACAAGCTGGTGGCGGCGGGCCGGCCCCAGCTGATCACCTATGCGCCGCATGCTCCCGACCGCAAGATCCGCGGTCGCGTGATCGGCATCTACGGCAGCCTTGGCAAAGTCGGCGAAGCCGGACCGCACTCGATCATCAGCCTCAACAAGGGCGCGCGCGACGGTCTCGAAGTCGGCCACGTGCTCGCGCTCTACTCGCTCGGCGGCTCAGTGCGTGACGTGTCGAGGGCCGGGGGAACGATCAAGCTTCCCGACGAACGCGCGGGCCTTGCCTTCGTCTTCCGCGTCTTCAACCGCGTGTCGTATGCCTTGATCATGAATATCACGCGGCCGATCAGTCCGCTCGACGTCGTGCAAACGCCTTAGACGCGATTCGCCGCCGCGATGAGACCCGATCCGGAGCTTGCAGGCTGGCTGCGGCTCTCGCTCACTCCGGGTCTGGGAGCAACCACACTACGCGATCTGCTGCGCAAGTTCGGCTTGCCGCGCGAAGTCCTCGCGCGTAACCGTTCCGAGCTCGCCGCTTTCGTCGCACCCGGAAGCCTAGAGGCCATGGAGTCGCAACGCGTGCGCGACGCCGTAGCACGGGCGCTCGACTGGGCCGGCGCCGACGACCACTTCGTCATCACGCTTGCCGATGAGAGCTATCCGCGCGCACTGCTGGAAATCGCCGACCCGCCAGCGGTGCTCTACGCTCACGGGCGCGCCGACTTGCTGCAGCGTCCGGCGCTCGCCATCGTCGGCAGCCGCAATGCGTCCGCGCAGGGCGAAAGCAACGCCGAGCACTTCGGAAGAGCGCTGAGCGATGCGGGCCTGACGATCGTCTCAGGGCTCGCGCTAGGCATCGATGCCGCCGCCCATCGCGGAGGGCTCGCCGGCGCAGGGTCCACGATTGCGGTGCTCGGCACGGGCGTCGATGGGGTCTATCCAAGCCGCAACGCCGAATTGGCGGCCGAGATCGCACGTCGCGGCCTGCTGGTCTCGGAATTTGCGCTCGGCACACCCGCCATCGCGCACAACTTCCCGCGCCGCAACCGCCTGATCAGCGGTCTTGCCCGGGGCTGCTTGATCGTGGAAGCGGCAATCGCCTCGGGCTCGCTCATCACCGCGCGCTGCGCGGCAGATCAAGGGCGGGACGTGTTCGCCATTCCTGGATCGATCCATTCGCCGCTCGCGAAAGGGTGCCACGCGCTCATCAAATCGGGCGCGAAGCTCGTCGAATCAGCCGACGACGTGCTTGCGGAGCTGGCAGGTTTCCAGCCCACTGCGCGCGCCAGCACGCTTGCCGCGACGCCAAGCGCCGACACGGGCCTGCTCGCCGTCATGGGACACGATCCGGTGGACGTGGATTCGCTTTGCGAGCGCGCGGGCTTGTCGCCGGAGGAGGTGACTTCGCAGCTGCTGCGCCTGGAGCTTGATGGCCGTGTAGCCGCACTGCCGGGAGGGCTTTACCAGCGCCTGGAGAAGGCGCACCGCGGGTAAACGCTTGTCGCGTCTCCGCGTTAGAAGAAAGGAGTGCCCATGTACGACATCTTGGCTTACCTGTTCGAGAACTGTCAGCAGGCAGAGCTTGCCGACGACCGCGAGCGCGTGGTGCGCAAGCTCTCGGCAGCAGGCTTCGAAGATTCGGACATCAGCGAGGCGCTGCACTGGCTCGCCGGCGTGCTGAGCGCGCCGCGCGGCACGAGCCGAGCGCTGCCTGATGCCCGCGCGAGCTTCCGGGCCTTTGCGCCGCGCGAGTTGGCGAAGCTCGACACCGAATGCCGCGGCTTCCTGATCACCCTGGAGCAATCAGGTATCCTGACGCCGGAGACCCGCGAACTCGTGCTCGAGCGCTCGCTCGCCGCTTCCGGCGCAGCGCTGTCGCTCGATCAACTCAAGCTCATCGTGCTGATGGTGCTTTGGAATCAGCACACTTCCACCAGCCAGCTGCTCGCCGAAGATCTCTTCAGCGTGGCGCATACGCGACTGCCCAACTGATCCTCGCGCGCGCACGCGCGCGCGAGGCAAGCGCATGCCGCCGCCGGCGGGTTGAAGCGGCTGCCGCTTTGCACTTATGATCTGCGGCCTTTCGCCGGCATGGCCAAGAAACTCATCATCGCAGAGAAGCCGTCGGTGGCGGGCGACATTGCGCGCTCGCTGGGCGGCTTTGCGCGCACGGGCGACTACTACGAGAGTGACCGCTACGTGCTGTCGTCGGCCGTCGGCCATCTGCTCGAGCTCGCGGTACCCGAGGAATACGAAGTCAAGCGCGGCAAGTGGTCGTTCAAGCATCTTCCGGTCATCCCGCCGCGCTTCGAGCTGGCGCCGCTTGAGAAAAGTGAGCAGCGTCTGAACCTGCTGCTGCGCCTGATGAAGCGCAAGGACGTGAGCGCGCTGATCAACGCGTGCGATGCCGGGCGCGAGGGCGAGCTCATCTTCCGCTACATCGTGCAGCATGCGCGCATCAAAAAGCCGATCGAGCGCCTGTGGCTGCAATCGATGACTCCGCAGGCGATCCGCGACGGATTTTCGAAGCTGCGGCCGGACCGTGAGCTGCTGCCGCTTGCGGATGCGGCGAAGAGCCGCTCTGAAGCGGACTGGCTGGTCGGCATCAACGGCACGCGCGCGATGACCGCCTTCAATTCCAAGGAGGGCGGCTTCTACCTCACCACGGTCGGCCGCGTACAGACGCCGACGCTCGCGATCCTCGTGGAGCGCGAAGAGAAGATCAAGGCGTTCACGCCACGCGACTACTGGGAGGTCCACGCGCGCTTCGGCGCCAAGGCCGGGGAATATCCCGCCCGCTGGTTCGATCCCAATTTCAAGAAGGACGACGACTTCGAGCGCAAGCCGGAGCGCATCTGGGATGCAAAGCAGGCGTCGTCCATCGTTGCCGCATGCGAAGGCAAGAAGGGCGTCGCCAACGAGGAAACGAAGCCCTCCACCCAGCTCTCCCCGCTGCTTTTCGACCTGACGGGCCTGCAGCGCGAAGCCAATGGCCGCTTCGGCTTCCCCGCCCGGATGACCTTGTCCCTGGCGCAGGCGCTGTACGAAAGGCACAAGGTGCTGACGTACCCAAGGACCGATTCGCGAGCGCTGCCGGAGGACTACCTGGGCACAGTGAAGGACACGCTCAAGGAGCTTGCCGAGACGAATGCGTTCGGCACCTTCGCGCGCCAGATCCTGAAGCAGAGCTGGGTCAAGCCCAACAAGCGCATCTTCGACAATGCGAAGATTTCCGACCACTTCGCCATCATCCCGACGTTGCAGACGCCAAAGCACCTCAACGAGGCCGAAGGCAAGCTCTACGACATGGTGGTTCGCCGGTTCTTGGCGGTGTTCTATCCGGCGGCGGAGTACCTGCAGACGACCCGCATCACCAAAGTCGCCGCGTATCACTTCAAGACCGAGGGCCGCGTGCTGCGGTCGGCGGGCTGGCTCGCGGTGTACGGACGCGCCGCAGGCGAGGACGAGAAGACGCTTCCGGCCATAGAGGCCAATGAGTCGGTGCGGGTCCTGGAAGTCCTGCGGCAGGCGAATCAGACCAAACCGCCGCCGCGCTTCACGGAAGCCACGCTGCTCTCAGCCATGGAGGGCGCGGGCAAGCTGGTCGATGATGACGAGCTGCGCGAGGCCATGGCGGAAAAGGGACTCGGCACGCCGGCGACCCGTGCGGCGATCATCGAAGGGCTCATCCGCGAGGAGTACGTCAACCGCGAGGCTCGCGAGCTCGTGCCGACGCCCAAGGCTTTCTCACTGCTGCGACGAGTTCATGAAGCAGATCAACGAGCTCGTGCGCAAGGTGGTCGGCGTCATCAAGACCGGCGAGATTCCCGACGTGGTGTACGCCACCGTGCCGGCACCGTGCCCGAAGTGCGGCAAGGGGCCCGTACAGGAGAACTACCGCAAGTTCCAGTGCCAGAAGTGCGATTTCGCCATCTGGAAGGTGACCTCAGGACGCGAGTGGTCGCCCGAGGAGGTGGCCGAGCTCATCACCAAGCGCGTCGTCGGCCCGCTCACCGGTTTTCGCAGCAAGCAGGGCCGCCCATTCAGCGCGCTCGTGCGCTTAAGCGAGGACCTGCGTCCGGAGTTCGACTTCGGGCAAGCCTCGGGCGAAGGCGACGAAGCACCGGACTTCAGCAGCCAGGAGCCGCTCGGCAAGTGCCCGAAGTGCGGCGGGCGCATCTTCGAGCACGGCGTGACCTATGTGTGCGAGAACGCCGTTGGCGCCAAGCGCAGCTGCGACTTCCGCTCAGGGCGCGTGATCCTGCAGCAGCCGGTCGAGCGCGAGCAGATGAAGAAGCTGCTCGCCACCGGCCGCACCGATCTGCTCACGGGTTTCGTGTCCAAGAAAGGACGGCGCTTCAAGGCGTTCCTGGTGAAGACCCCCGACAGCAAGATCGGTTTCGAGTTCCAGGCGCGGGCCGCCAAGGACAAGCCCGACGAGGCGAAGAAGGGTCGGCGCGCCGCCTAGACGTCTAGGTTGCGCACACCGAGCGCGTTGGATTCGATGAAGGCGCGCCGCGGCTCGACCTCGTCGCCCATCAGCTTGGTGAAGATCTCGTCGGCAGCAATGCCATCCTCGATCTGCACCTTGAGAAGGCGCCGCGCCTCGACGTTCATCGTCGTCTCCCAGAGCTGCTCCGGGTTCATCTCGCCCAGCCCCTTGTAGCGCTGCAGCGTCATCGATTTCTCGACTTCGCCGAGCAGCCAGCGCATCGCTTCGGAGAAATAGCGCACCGGCTGGCGCTTGTCGCCGCGCTGCACATACGCGCCCTCGCCGATGAGCCCGGCGAGCATCTGCGCGGTCTGGCGGATCTGCGCGTAGTCACCCGAGTGCACGAACTCGGTGTCGATCGTGCTCATGCGCACGTTGCCGTGCCGCGTGCGTTCGATACGCACCTGATAGCGATCGGTCTTCTGGTCGAAGTGCGGCGCGACCGCGATACCCTCGCCACCGATCGCGGCCTCGAGCGCCTCGGCGGAGGCCTCCGCCGAATCGCGCCGGCTGAGCTCGATCTGCACGCCGCGCAGGATCGCCTGCAGCGCATCGCGGTCGATGAGCCGCGCGACGCGCTCGATCACCGCCTCGGCGAGCAGAAAGGACTTCGCGAGCTGCGCGAGCGCCTCGCCGCTGATCGGCTCGGCGCCGGCGCGCGGGTAGAGCGCGGCATCGACCAGCGCCTGCCTGAGCATGAACTCGTTCAGCTCGTGCTCGTCCTTGAGATAGCGCTCTTCCTTGCCGAGCTTCGCCTTGTAGAGCGGCGGCTGCGCGATATAGATGTGCCCGCGCTCGACCAGCTCGGGCATCTGCCGATAGAAGAAGGTCAGCAACAGCGTCCGGATATGCGAGCCATCGACATCGGCATCCGTCATGATGATGATGCGGTGATAGCGCAGTTTTTCCGGGTTGTACTCTTCCTTGCCGATGCCGCAGCCGAGCGCGGTGATGAGCGTCGCGATCTCCGCTGACGAGAGCAGCTTGTCGAAGCGCGCGCGCTCGACGTTGAGGATCTTGCCCTTCAGCGGCAGGATCGCCTGGAAGCGCCGGTCGCGCCCCTGCTTGGCGGAGCCGCCGGCGGAATCGCCCTCGACGAGATAGAGCTCGCACTTCGCGGGGTCGCGTTCCTGGCAATCGGCGAGCTTGCCCGGCAGCCCCATGGAATCGAGCACGCCCTTGCGGCGCGTCATCTCGCGCGCCTTGCGCGCCGCCTCGCGCGCCGCCGCCGCTTCGACGATCTTCACCGTGATCGTGCGGGCGTCGACCGGATGCTCATCCAGGAATTGGCGCAGCTTCTCGGCAACGATTTCCTCGACCACCGGCCGCACTTCGGACGAGACCAGCTTTTCCTTGGTCTGCGACGAAAACTTGGGCTCGGGCACCTTCACGGACAGCACGCAGGCGAGGCCCTCGCGCATGTCGTCGCCGGTCGTCTCGACCTTCGCCTTCTTGGCGAGTTCGTTCTCCTCGATGTACTTGTTCAGCACGCGAGTCATTGCCGCGCGCAAGCCGGTGAGGTGCGCGCCGCCATCCTTCTGCGGGATGTTGTTGGTGAAGCACAGCACCGATTCCTGGTAGGAATCGTTCCACTGCATCGCCACTTCGACGGTGATGCCGTCCTTGATGCCGTGGTCGACGAACACCGTGGGATGCAGCACATTCTTCGCGCGATTCATGTACTCGACGAAGCCCTGCACGCCGCCGCCAAAGGCGAAGTTCTCTTCCTTTCCGGTGCGCTGGTCGATGAGCACGATGCGCACGCCGTTGTTGAGGAACGAGAGCTCGCGCAGACGTCGGGCGAGAATGTCGTAGTGGTAGTCGACGTTGCCGAAGATCTCCTTGGACGCGAGGAAGTGCACTTCGGTACCGCGCCGCTCGCTAACACCGGTCACCTTGAGCGGCGCCACCGGCTCGCCGCCCCGGAACTCCATCTGGTGCACCTGGCCACCGCGCCAGATGGTGAGCCGCAGCCACTCCGAGAGCGCGTTCACCACCGACACGCCCACACCGTGCAGGCCGCCGGAGACCTTGTAGCTGTTCGAGTCGAACTTGCCGCCCGCATGCAGCTCGGTCATGACGATTTGCGCGGCCGAGCGCTGCGCCTCGTCGTCGGCCTTGATGCCGGTCGGGATGCCGCGCCCGTTGTCGAGCACCGAGACGGAGTTGTCGGTGTGCACGGTGACCGTGATCTCGTCGCAGAAGCCCGCGAGCGCCTCGTCGACCGCGTTATCCACCACCTCGAACACCATGTGATGCAGGCCCGTGCCATCGGAGGTGTCTCCGATGTACATGCCGGGGCGCTTGCGTACCGCCTCGAGGCCCTTCAGGACCTTGATTGCGTCCGAGCCGTAGTCGCCGCTCTCGCCGTTGCCCTTTTTCTCAGACATCCCGCTCTAGATCCTCATCGGCATGACGACGTACTTGAATCCCTTTTCGGCTGCGTAACTGATGAGCGCGCTCGACGAGGCGTCGCCGAACGCGCACTCCAGCTCGGCGCCGGGGACGTTGTTCAGCACATCGAGCAGGTAGTTGACGTTGAAACCGATGTCGAGCGCATCGCCGCTGTAGCTCACTTCGAGCTCCTCCTGCGCCTCCTCCTGATCGGCATTGGAGGAAATGATCTTCAGGCTGCCGTCGCTCAGCACCCAGCGTACGCCGCGGAATTTCTCGTTCGAGAGGATCGCTGCCCGCTGCAGCGCCTGGCGCAGCGGCTCGCGCCCGGTGCGAAGGCGATTCTTGTGCTGCGCCGGGATGACCCGCGTGTAGTCAGGGAACTTCCCGTCGACCAGCTTCGAGACGAGATCGATCGCGCCAAAGCTGAAGCCAGCCTGGGTGGCGGACAATTCGATGCGCACTTCGTCCTCGGTGTCGGTCAAGAGCTTCGTCAGCTCCAGCACGGTCTTGCGTGGCACGATTGCCTCCTGGCGCGGCAGGCTCGCGGGCAGCTCGAGCGAGCTGAATGCCAGCCGATGCCCGTCTGTGGCTACCAGGCGCAGCTCGGCGCCGTCGGCCACCAGCAGCAGGCCATTGAGGTAGTAACGGATGTCCTGCTGCGCCATGGCGTAGTGCACGAGGCCCAGCTGCCGGCGCAGGAGCTTCTGCGGCAAGGCGAAGCGCGCCGGCTCGCCAGCGGCCTTCGCTAGGCGCGGGAAGTCCTCCGCGGGCAGGGTCTGCAGGCTGAAGCGGCTCCGGCCCGCCCTTACCAGCAGGCGCTTATCCTGAGCCTGCAAGCTGACCTCCGCGTCCTCCGGCAAAGCGCGCAGGATGTCGAGCAGCTTTCGCGCACCGACGGTGAGAGGGCGCGCCTCGCGCGAGCCGGAGAGGCTACTGCGTGCGGTGATCTGGATCTCGATGTCGGTCGCGAGAAAGGTGAGCGTGTCCGCCGCGCCATCGATGAGCACGTTCGACAATATCGGCAACGTATGGCGCCGCTCGATGATTCCGCTTACCGCGGCAAGCGGTGCCAGGAGCTCGTCTCGCTTTGCTTTAATCATTCTTCTACCTAACTAGTAGTAGCTAATAAGGGCACGGCTGGCGGGGGAGAACCTGCAAAAGGGCTTTGCAGGCAGCCGCTTGCCTCCACGCGCAAGCGGGGAAAAACTGTGGAGCAGCGAAGAGGCACTGGGGACAGTTCGCGGCCGTGATGCGCGCCGGGCCGCTTATTCACAAATTGCACGCGCTTCGTACACAGCTTGTTCCATCCCTCAGCCCTTGAGCACCTGTTCGAGGACCAGATAGTCGCGGTTCAGCGAGCTGTCGCGGCTGCGCAGGCTGGCGATGGTGCGGCAGGCGTGCAGCACCGTGGTGTGATCGCGGTTGCCGAAGGCCTCGCCAATCTCGGGCAGGCTCATCTGCGTCAGGTCCTTCGCCAGCGCCATCGCCACCTGGCGCGGACGCGCGACGTTGCGGCTGCGCTTCTTCGAGTGCATGTCCGAGATCTTGATCTTGAAGTACTCGGCCACGGTCTTCTGGATGCCTTCGACGCTGACCTGGCGGCTGTTCAGGTTAAGGATGTCGCGCAAGGCTTCTTTCGCGAGGTCGAGCGAGAGCTCCCTCCCTGTGAAGCGCGCGAAGGCCAGCACCTTCTTCAGCGCACCTTCGAGCTCGCGCACGTTCGAGCGGATGTGCTTGGCGATGAAGAACGCGATCTCCTCCGAGACCGACACGGCCTCGGCTTCCGCTTTCTTGAGCACGATCGCAACCCGCATTTCCAGCTCCGGCGGCTCGATTGCCACCGTTAATCCCCAGCCGAAGCGCGAGATGAGCCGCTCCTCCATGCCGGCGATTTCCTTGGGGTAGGTATCGCAGGTGATGACGATCTGCTTGCGCGCCTCGACCAGCGCGTTGAAGGCGTAGAAGAACTCCTCCTGCGTGCGCCCCTTGTTGGAGAAGAACTGGATGTCGTCGATCAGCAGCAGGTCGAGCGAATGGTAGTAACGCTTGAATTCGTCGAACGACTTCTGTTGGTAAGCACGCACCACATCGGTAACGTATTGCTCAGCGTGGATGTAGCGGATGCGCGCCTGGGGCCGGCGGTCGGCGACCTGATTGCCGATCGCCTGGACGAGGTGCGTCTTGCCGAGCCCGACCCCGCCGTAGACAAAGAGCGGGTTGTAGGAGATGCCGGGATTTTCGGCCACCTGGACCGCTGCCGCGCGAGCGAGCTGATTTGCCTTCCCCGTCACGAAGCTGTCGAACGAAAAGCCGCGGTTAAGGCGCGAGCGCTCCTGCACGACCGGCTCGGGCGTCGCGCGCGCAGCAGGCGCTGCTGGACGCAGGCTCGGCTCGCCGCCGCGCGCGAGCACGAGCCGCAAGCCGACTTCCCGTCCGCTCGTTTCCGCCACCAGACGCTCGATGCGCGCGGCGAAGCGCTCGCGGACGAGCTCCAGCACGAAGCGGTTCGGTGCGGTCAGGATCAGCGCGTCTTCGGATGCGCCGGACTCGGGCGCCAGCGGCCGAATCCAGGTATTGAACTGTTGCGCGGGCAGCTCCTGCTCAAGACGACGCAGGCAGGCGTCCCAGAGGTTTTGCATCTTTTATTTGGCCTAAAGCGAGCCTGAATTTTACCTTGGCGCCGACGGGTTATCCACAGCGCGCGGCGCATGTTTTTTCGATTTGACAACGCATTCGGCAGCACGCTCTAATACCGCCCTTTTTCGCATCGGGACAGTCCATGAAGCGCACATACCAACCGTCCAAGACGCGCCGCGCACGCCGCCATGGCTTCCTCGTGCGCAGCCGCACGCGCGGCGGGCGCGCGGTGTTGCGCAACCGGCGGGCGCGTGGCCGCCGGCGCGTCGGGCTGTAGCGGTTGTAGCGCCGCCGGCCAAGCGATTCGGGCTCGATGCAAGCCGCCGGCTGCGCCGCAAGGCGCAGTTCGAGCAGCTGCTGCGTGAAGGCGAGCGGCACAGCCTGGGCGGCTACCTTTTTTATGTTGGGCGCCGCGCCGAAGGTAAGCCGCGCGTCGGGATCCTGATCTCCCGCCGGCACGCCGCCGCTGCCGTCGAGCGTAACCGCATCAAGCGATGTATCCGCGAAGCTTTCCGACTCGAGCAGGAAAACCTTGGGAGCCTCGAGCTCCTGGTTCGGCCGCCCTACGGCCTGCGCGGCTCGCCAGCCATAATCAGGCAATTGCGCGAGCTGCTGCGCCGCCTCGTACCGTGATTACGGCCGCGCTGCGAGCCGCTGTGCGCGGCTATCAGTGGTTCCTGCGCCCGGTGCTGCCGTCGGCCTGCCGCTTTTACCCGAGCTGCTCCGACTACGCCGGCCAGGCGCTCGAGCGCCACGGCGCGTGGCGCGGTGGCGCGCTCATTGCCCGTCGGCTCTGCCGCTGCGGTCCGTGGCACCCTGGCGGTTACGACCCGGTGCCCTGAGCATGGATACGCAGCGGCTCATTCTGCTGTTCATCTTCGGCTTCTCGGTGCTCATGCTGTGGGAGGCGTGGCAGCGCGAGCATCAGCCGAAGCCGCCCGCCCACGCCGAGCAGGCGGCTACGCCGAAGCCGCCGAGCGCGCCTGCCGCGGCGCCGAGCCAGGGCGGCGCGATCGGGACGCCCGCGACGGCGGCGCAGAACGGCGAGAGCAGCGTCATCACGACGGATCTCGTCACCGCCGAGATCGACACGCTCGGGGGCACGTTGAAGCGGCTCGAGCTCCTGCGCCACAAGGACTCAGCCGACCCGGAGAGGAACTTGGTCCTCATCAGTCCCGCACATCAATACGAGGCGCAAAGCGGGCTTACGGGCGACGGCGGGCCGAACCATCGCAGCCTGTGGCGCGCGGTAGCCGGGCCGCGCACGCTCGCGCCGGGCGCGGAGACGGTGCAGCTGCGATTGACGGCAACAGGCAAGGATGGCGTGGCGGTGGAAAAGACCTACACGTTCAGGCGCAACAGCTACGTCATCGATGTGTCGATGCGCGTCCACAACGGCGGCAGGGGGCCGCTCTCCACATACGCTTACTTCCAGCTCACCCACGACGGCAAACCGGAGGGCCAGCGCAACTCGGTCGCCGAAACTTTTGGCGCGCAGAGCTTTACCGGATTCGGGCTCTACAGCGAAGAGCACAAATACCAGAAGGTCCATCCCGCCGACCTCGACAAAGGGAAAGCCGACTACGTAAAGCAGGCGAAGGACGGCTGGCTCGCAGTCGTGCAGCACTACTTCGTCTCCGCCTGGCTCGCGCCGCAGGGCATGCTGCGCGACTATCTTCTCGAAAAGCGCCAGGACGGCACCTACGCGGGGCGATTGCTCATGCCGGTCAGCGTTGCACCTGGAGCCGACGCGAGCGTCGACGTGCCGCTCTACGCCGGCCCGCAGGAGAAGCGACGCCTGGAAGCCGCCGCGCCGGGCTTGGACCTCGTGGTCGATTACGGGTGGCTCGCGATCATTGCCTGGCCGCTCTTCTGGCTGCTCGAGAAGCTGCACGGGCTCACCGGCAACTGGGGTGTCGCCATCATCCTGCTCACGGTGCTCATCAAGCTGATGTTCTTTCCGCTCTCGGCCGCGAGCTACCGATCGATGGCCAAGATGAAGCTGATCACGCCCCGGCTCACCAAGATCCGCGAAATGTACGCGAACGACCGGCAGAAGATGAACCAGGCGATGATGGAGCTCTACAAGACCGAGAAGATCAATCCGCTGGGCGGCTGCTTTCCGATCCTGGTGCAGATCCCGGTCTTCATCGCTCTCTACTGGGTGCTGCTCGCGGCGATCGAGCTGCGTCACGCACCGTTCATCCTGTGGATCAAGGACCTCGCGGCGCTCGACCCGTACTTCGTGCTTCCCATCCTGATGACCGCCACCATGGTGCTGCAGACACGCATGAACCCGACGCCGCCCGACCCGGTGCAGGCCAAGGTCATGCAGTTCATGCCGTACTTCTTCAGCATCTTCTTTTTCTTCTTCCCCGCCGGCCTCGTGCTCTACTGGCTGGTCAACAACATCCTCTCCATCCTCCAGCAGTGGCAGATTCAGCGCATGTTCGATCGCGACAAGCCTGCCCATGCCAAGAGATGAGGTAGCGCGCGATACGATCGCGGCGATCGCCACCCCGGCCGGTCGCGGCGGTATCGGCGTGGTGCGCGTCTCCGGCTCCACCGTGGCGCGCATCGCGCGGGCGCTGCTCGGCCGCTTGCCCGGCCCCCGGCACGCGGAGGTCGCGCGCTTTGCCGACGCGCACGGTGAGCCGATCGACGAAGGACTGGCGCTCTATTTCCCGGCGCCGGCTTCCTACACCGGCGAAGACGTGCTCGAGCTGCACGGCCATGGCGGCCCGGTGATCATGGGCGCACTGCTCGCCGCGTGCCTCGACGCGGGGGCGCGGCTTGCCGAGCCGGGCGAATTCACACGGCGCGCCTTCCTCGAAGGCAAGCTCGATCTTGCGCAGGCGGAGGCAGTTGCCGATCTCATCGACGCCGCGAGCCGCGAGGCGGCACGCAGCGCGCTGCGATCGCTCAGCGGCGAGTTTTCCGCCGCGATCGAGGCTTTGCAGCGCAACCTGGTCGAGCTGCGCGCGCTTACCGAAGCGCAGCTCGATTTCCCCGAAGAGGAGCTCGACGACGTTCATCGCCACGATACGGCCGAGCGTCTGCAGGCGGTGCGCGCGGCGCTTGACCAAGTGCTGGCACGCAGCCGGCAGGGAAGCCTGTTGCGCAGCGGTGTCCACGCCGTGCTCGTCGGTCCTCCGAACGTCGGCAAGTCGAGCATGCTCAACCGCCTCGCCGGCGAGGAACGCGCCATCGTCACACCGCTACCCGGCACAACGCGCGATGCGCTGCGTGAGCCGATTCACATCGACGGCGTGCCGCTCGTACTCGTAGATACGGCGGGCTTGCGCGCATCGGGCGATGAAATCGAGCGTCTCGGCATGGCGCGTACGCACCAAGAGCTCGGCCGCGCCGACATCGTCATCGTGGTTCACGAAGCGGCGTCCCCCGAGCGCCTGGCGCAACCCCTCCCGCCGGAGGCGGCGCGCATTGATGTGTACAACAAAATCGATCTACATCCGGACTTCCGCGCGCCCGCCGGGGCTCTCGCGGTATCAGCGAAGACCGGGCAGGGCCTCGCGGAGCTCCGCCGGGCGATGCTGCGTGCCGCCGGATGGTCCGCCACCGGAGAATCGGTCTTTCTCGCGCGCGAACGCCACCTTCGCGCGCTGGCAAGCGCGAGTGCGCATCTCGCAAGGGCGGCAGACCAACAGGCGAGCTGGGAGCTCTTTGCCGAAGAACTGCGCCTTGCACATAACGCGCTTGCGGCGATCACGGGCGAGTTCACGAGCGACGATCTACTGGGCGAAATCTTCAGCCGCTTCTGCATCGGAAAATAGCGTTTCGACGCAGCAAGTACTTGAAACTGAAGCGCTTGTCCAACCGGCGGAGGGACCGAGGCAAGCGCTGGTGGCGCCCTCGATGCTAGAATCCGCGGCCTGAACTTACCGCCAGCGCCCCGGCCCAGCTCCGCTGGGCCTTTGACTTTCTGGAGTCAGCCTGCATGAACGCTCCGTCTACCGCGCCCGAGTGGGTACGCCACAAGGAGTTGCGGCAGTGGGTGGCCAACCTCGCGCGCCAAACCAAGCCCGCGGAGATCCTCTGGTGTGACGGCTCGCAGGCGGAGTACGAG
>WNFR01026353.1_pt1 | contig 15918 bp, 15 predicted proteins | sample 5400221 | NCBI WGS metagenome assembly WNFR01 (sample SAMN13153357, study PRJNA577476) | soil metagenome | isolation source: 40 cm soil under Madrone tree | place: USA:California | collected 2016-06-14 | reverse complement strand
ACCCGGCGCACGCCCGATCTCACATTGTGAAGCGGCTTGCCAACGTTGAAGTCTACAGTGCGTAGCCCACTCACGCACAATCCGTCTGTAGTCGCGCAAGCTTCGACGCTTACGTAGCGAGCCCAAAACCAGAGCGAATTCGTTGCGCCAGCGCAGATTTGGAGTGTTCTTAACTTTGGGTAGAACATGGATTGTCCGAGGACGACCGCGCAGCAATCGTTGGGCAAGTTCTGGACTTAAGGTTTTGTCTTTCTCGACAAACTTCTTAGACTCACTGTACCAAATCAAATGGTGCCTTAGATTGTGATCAAGCACTCCGGACAGAGCATTCTCTCCTAAATCCCAGTCCAGCACGCTGGCACAGGTCTGATAAAAGAACAAGAACTCGCGAAGTTGTTCTGGGAGCATCAAGCCTTCTATCGAGAACCTTTGGACAGGTTTCGAACTCATCTCTCGTAAAGCAGCGAAAACGAAACGAAACTTTTCAGGTACAGACTTGATCCATACGCGAAACTCATCCTCTGTGTCGTCAAACAATCTCTCTCGGATCTTGCCGTCATGCAGGAATATCTCCTCCGATTTTACGACGCGCGCGGACGGCAATCTGACGGCAATCCTCCCGGCTGGAGAGGCTCGCGTTTGGAAGGCATCTCTGATCGAATCAGTGGATGTCTGGAGTCGTCCGTTGCGAGGCACCGGACCCAAATCCAAACACTTTACAAAGCCCCGTTCGTCTGCGACTCCCAATGTTACACGTCCGCCTACCTCTTCATTTGAAAGTGATATGAACAGTTGTGTACGATCTCTTAGATTGTCTTGCCAGAGAATCCGATCTTGCAAACAATCTCCCCGGATCTGCAACCTGTGGATCGGCCCTGCAATGTTGAATGTAATTTCTTTCTCGTACGAGACCTGACCATCAACGAAGTCAATTTGGGCTGGCACGCGCCATCGTCCCGGCTCAATTGATTCGACCGAGCTTTCCTCCCAGTCGACCTTAAATTGACCGGTCGGCTTCATCTCAATCGTTAGTAATTCATCGGGCTCATGAAGACCCGTTGGCCAGGCGAGCGTAGCTTCTGGCAGCACCACGTAACCAAGTGCAGCCTCCACGAATTCCTTAGGCGTTCTTCCTTTCGGTTCAATGTAGACTCTCCCATGCGCTGGTAATCCAACTCGCAATGTAAAATTGTCCCGCGACCTATACAAATCTTCCGAAATGCGTTGTTGTCGAGAACCATCTTCATGCAGCAAGAGATAACGATCGGCAAAACTCTCTGTCCAGTTATCGATTCTAAGTTCCGGCAATTCGCGTACGAATACGTTTGTTGCGTGCGGCAGCACAGTGTGTGACGAACCGAAGCGGAGGGTTGGAAGGCTCTCAGATACCGACTCACTGACGGAGAAATCTGTTCCGTCTACCTCGAAGCCACGTGGCAGCTCGCAGTCAACAACAGTTATCATCAGATCTTCGCAGCCTGGGATGTACAGTTCGCCGTACTCTTCAACAACGTGTTCTTGAGGAATAGCAAACGGTGACGTGAAGGCAACTAAATGGCGTCCTGGGCGGATCTTTCCCAACACTTCTTTGGAGTGAGTTTCGAGGGAGGCGTCACTAACTCGGAATGTAGCCCATGAACCAGAACTAGGCCGCCAGGCTCTAATACTCCAGAATTCAATTCTTCCATTGGGTTGGGCGATCCGACCGGAGAGCAGACCTAAGAAGTCTTCTTCTTTAAGAATATAACGCGCCGTTCTGATCCTCCGTCCGTCAGCCCATTGATATCGCCCCTCGAGTCCTTTCTCGGAGAACTCAATCGCGAGCCGTAAATTGTTTCGGTCCAATACCAGCTTAGGTTTTGGGAAGCAGGTTGGCCTCCTATCAACCCGGTCGTGTGCGACCATGAGCTGACGGATGCTCTCGACCGTCACCCTGAAACGTGGAAGTAGTGCCCTGATCTCCGCTTCGGCTAAGACTCTATCTTCCAAGTGCCTGATGATCCGGGCTATGTCACGACTATATTGCCATCCATTAAATCGTAAGAAACTCGCGAGCCAAGATGACTGTATGTTGCTTTCCTCACAACATGCGCTGTAGTCTGGGCCGGGAACATCTTGCGCATGAAAGTATCTTCCCAGAAGTCTAAGGATTGGCTCACCTATCTCTTGCTGCCATACGTGAACGTCTTCTGACCGATGACCGCTTAACTTGTGCAGCACGTGCCAGCGAAAGCCTTCGCCCATCTCTTCTGGGTGGTAATACGCTAGGTTAACCACAATTACTGCGAGTGCAGCACAAATGTCTTCGTCCCAGCTTGCACGCGAGACAAACTTCCAGACTGCTGGGCACAACTCTTCGATCTCATGCTCTGATACTTCTATCTCCCCGACAAATCCGGCGTCGGGAAAACTATTGCGCCACTCACGTCCGCGATTTTTGATGGTTTCGAGGTCGTACAACGCAGAACTCCAGAACCGCATTCCGGCCTAAGTGGAAAGTCCCCGTCCTGTCGTACAGCGCGATTAGAGTGTCAGAGGCCGGGCTGGTAAGTTCTTCGAACGTCTGCTTCTCGTGATTGCGCACGCCAAGAAGCAGTTAGAATGAGTCAGAGCCGGAAGATATACTGCAACAAAACGGGTGGAAACTTCTACTTGGGTTTCCGTATCGACGCTTATGATGGGCCAAACAATGAAACTTAACCAATCATGACGCGAGTATGAGACTTCTCGGGCGCTCGTTCCTTCGCGGAAATGCGCACTTCCACGCTATGACCCAACCGATTCAGGACGGCGAACAAGCGGTCCGCTGAAAAGCCGGAAAGCTGACCGCGCAGAAGGCGCGATACCTTTGGCTGGTCTAAAGCTGTCCGCTCGGCAGTTTGAGACTGAGTCCAGCCCTTCTTTTCGATTAATTGAGCAATCTTGGTTGCCAGCTTTACTTTCAAAAGACGCTCTTCCGCATCTTGAAAACCAAGATCGGCAAAAATATTGCCGCTACTGACCTCAACCTTCTCACTGGTCGCCCTCGATTTTCGAGTCTTCGTTGCTTTGACCTTTGCTTTCATTTGTCACGTCCTCTTTCTGTCTTACGCGTGTTGTAGTCTTTCTTCGCCACTCTTAGCCGTTTCTTGATGAGGTCAATATCTGCTTTTGGCGTAGTGATGCCTTTCTTCGATTTCTTCTGAAAGGCGTGCAGCACGTATACCAGCTCCGAAAACTTCACGGTGTACACGGCTCGGTATGTGTCTGTCTGGTGATCCTCAACTATTTCCAGAACGCCGACACTGCCAAACCCTGCGAGCGGCTTCGCGGATGACGCCTTTCGTCCTACCTGGGCTTGATACAACGCGTATCCCATAACATCTTTGACCTCAGCGGGAAACGATTTAAGGTCTCTTCGTGACGATCCGATCCAGACTACACTCTTAATCTTTGGGGGCTCGGCCACGGTTTGTGATTATGCCTCATCTGGCATATTGCGATCAATGCTCGGGAGTATTGACATCGGAAGATTGATTAATTAACGAAATTGGGCATAATGTCTTGAGTTTTATGATACTAACAGGCTGGTCCCCTAGAGCCTGCATACCTTGCACCTCTCCTGCACCAGCCTTCCGCAACATAAGTTTGGTTGCTGAATTCATAGATGCTTGCCCGGCAAGATTCTAGAGTTAAGCAGATGCACGACTTTGCGATTGAATAGTTGTTGATTCGCGAGGAATCAAACGGTGGGAAAAAGAATCGTTGTAATCGGAGACAGCGTAGTTTACGGGAGAGTCGATCCTGCTAACGGCGGATGGGTCGGAAGGCTACGAACCTGGTTTGAGCCACTCAAACCGCAAGAGAACGCGGTTTTCAATCTAGGCGTGGGAGGAGATAACACCAGCAAGGTTCTGGAGCGTTTTCGTTCGGAGTGTCTTATTCGAGAGCCGGATCTGATACTTGTCCAAGTCGGTGCCAATGATTTCCGTCAGGAGGGATCGAGCACCGCCGCGCACGAAGTGCCACCAGACCAGTTTTCTGAAAATGTCAGCACACTTATCCAGCTCGGTCAAGAACTATCACAGGTCACAATTATTGTTGGCATGGTACCAGTAGACGAGTCGCGCACCACTAGGAGCGGCAAGAGGTGTTTGCATTTTCTAAGCGCTCAGCTCAAGTATTACGGGACAGTAAAGTCCTTTCTTAAAGACTCGGGTTACGTATGAATTGATAGATACGATAGAGAGGAAACCCATGCCCATTAAAGAGAGAAATGTATGGCGATACATGTTTCTCGCCTCGGTGCTCCTGTGCCTCTTGATTTCTTCGCTTCTCTTTTCACGCATGCGTCTAGACCGCAAGAACGCTGATCTCAGGCAACAGTATCTGGAACTGAGGAACTCTTACATAGAGCTCGCGAAAGAGTATAGAAAGGATCTCGACATCCTAGCGAGAAACGAAACAACTGTCGGTAGGTCTTGGGGTCAGGAGCATGAGCTACCTGAAAGATCCTTCGGCGAAGCTATAAGAAGAAAAATCGTGCGACTCGAACTAGAGTGTGAGGCGCTCGAAGACAAAAAGCCGAACCTCACGCCGACGCCAAATAAGTAGCTTGATACGAGAAATTGTATGACGCTAGAAAAACAGCAGACAGTCGTTGCGATTGGAGACAGCGTTATTGAGGGCAAAGCGGCTCTAGAAGACAAGGGCTGGGTCTATTTGTTTTCTAATCATCTTCGTGGTTTGGGATTTGAGCACTCGCTGGTCAATAACGGTTCCGGTGGAAATACATCGGAAGATGTGCGACGGTCACTGAGAGAGGACTGCTTAAATCACAACCCAGATTTAGTCATCCTCGGAGTTGGTGTCAATGATTCGAGGTTTAGGCCCTCCAAGGGTGGCAATGATGTCGAGCTTCGTAGATTCCAAGAAAACGTCCGATATATTGTTGAGCAAGTCCGGGCACTTAGCAAGGCCAGTAATATGATCGTTGTTGGTCAAGCTCCGGTTATCGATGAACTTGTGGATCCATACAAACCGGACAAGCACTACAGAAGGGCGCTTCAAGTTCCTTACGAACGCGTTCTGGAGGAACAAGCCAAATCCTCTCAATCGACTTTTGTGCCAATTTTTGACGAATGGGTTTCACGGGGTGATGACTTTGTGAGAACTCACTTGGCCGACGGCCTTCATCCGAATGTAGATGGGCATCAAGTGATCGAGAAAAGTGTGTTCAATCTATCGCGTTTTGCTGTAACTTGAGAACTTTGACGTAGCATTTGACATCTCGTCCTCTCTTGGTAGATGAAAATCCTCTTCGTCACTACCAACGCTCAACCTTTTAGTGGGTCGACGACCCAAATGTTCCACCTTGTCCAGGCTCTCGTGGAACAAGGGCACGACGCACATTTGTCTTTTGCTGCGGATAATCAATCAAGCTACAACGCGGCGCTGAGTCTGTCAGGAAACAAGCTTTTTAGCACGAGACGGACTGTGAGTCTGGGCCGACTTTCGGATCAGTTTATGCCAGACCTCATTCACTCTCACATTGAAACGTTACCGGAGGTGATTCAGTTGGGTAAGCCCATAATTGTCAACTATGGGAGTTCTGAATCACTTAGTGAGAAGGCATGTCGAGCGCTGTTGGCGTCGAACGTTAAATCAATAGTGTGCATTAGTTCTAAGGGCTATCATCACGTTATTAGTACTATCCCCTCACTAGTAAAGAAGACGCACCTGATTAGGCAAAGCACGTGCTTGAGCGGCACCTCCGGCGCCCTCGTGCCCGCCCAGCCTGAACTGGATGTTATTTCGTCCTCAAGAGTTATCCTGAACATAGGAGCGGTCCGCCTGTACAAAGACCCAGTGACCTTCATTAAGTCATTAGACATTCTAGCTGAAAGAGATCGAAGAGTGAGAGGTGTATGGGTAGGCCCGGTTTCCGATCGACGTCTGCGAGCAATCGCTAAGCTCTGTAAGGAAAAGGTGGTTAAGGAAGGACACCACCATACTATTGCGTCCGTTTCCTTTGTCGGTCCGGCGCATGATATTCGCGCATGTTTATCTGTTGCTTCGGTGGTGGTCTGCTCATCCAAGGAATACGAAGGGATTTCCGGGGCCATACGTGAAGCGATGCTTTTCGGCGTACCGGTTGTTGCAACGGACGTCGGACACATAAGAGAGTTGATAAAACCCAACTGGAACGGGCTTCTCGTGAAGAAAGAAGATCCCATTGCACTCGCTGAAGCTATTCAAATCACGTTGGATAACCCGTCTATCACAAAGAGACAAGTCAAGAGGGCGAAAACATATGTCAGGTTCTTCTTTTCCCACCGGCGACGAGTAGAAGCCCACTTGAACCTGTACAAGCAGATTGTAGAAGGCGTCTCAGCATAGTTATGTCGACTAGCAATTTAGAATGGGCCAAGACGTTTCTGGCACTCCTGAAGGATTCAGATTGGTGGCTGAATCGCAAGTCATTTGTCCATGTTTTGAAGCAAATCGAACAGAATCTAGAGTGGTATGTCATGAAGAAGCGAAAGCTCTCACTCGCGGATTCACAGAAGCATCCGAAGGAGGTGCGACAAGGAGTCTTTGCCGAATCCGGAGTTGAACTCCATCCGCTTTCCACGGTTGAAGGATCTGTGTTCCTAGAAACTGGTAGCGTTATTGGACCCGCCTGTTATCTATCTGGGCAAATATATATCTGTTCCAATGTGCATTTTTCTGCAGGGGTGGTCATCGAGGGGCCAGCATATATCGGCGAAGGTGCAGAACTCGGGCCCAACTGTTTCTTAAACGGTGGAGTGTACGTAGGACCAGGCTCCTACATTGGTCAAGGTGCTTTGCATTTAGTTTTTCTGGCGAGACGGTTCCTGTAGGACAGAAGGGAGGGGCACTAATCGGCGACGATGTCCAACTTGGCGTAGGTGCTCTAATACCCCCGGGTCGCCAGATTTGCCCTCGTGTGTCCGTCTTTCCCGCATCTCTCGTAAAACGAGATATTTTGGTTGAGGATAAGTTATTCAAAGCGGATGAAAGTTCTCAGCGCGACGGGGAAGCACTCATCGTGAATGTTTCAGATCAAAAAGCGGAACAGGAGTATGCGTTGTGGGTTCAGGTATCAAATCTCTGGGATAAGGAAGCGGATCGGTTCTGGACAAGAAATAATATCTTACTTCTCGTGAACGGAGGTTTGATAGCGCTTTTGTCAACCATAAAGCTCTTGGAGGTCATACTCCTAATCTCCGTATTCGGCATCCTTCTATCTATTCTTTGGATGTGGATAAATACTATCAGCAAGTATTACCTAAACAGGTGGAAGCCCATCTTGAAAAGCTTTGAGAAAGAATGGACAGTCAAGCCAATTACCTTCATCGATGATGAGAACGATCTGAACGCAATTCCACTCACTTATGAATCCACATCGACCTACATGCGGTGGACTATTTGTACGCTAGGAGCTTTCTGGGCGATTGTGTTTGTGGTCTGTCTTGTAGTTTATGTTTTGGACTTGGATCTATCTGCTATCGAAATAAAGAGACTGCTTCCTTATTGATTCCTCGCTTAACAGAAATGATTGAACCCACGCGTAGAATTATCTTAATAAGTGGCGCAAATTCGCCTCTCGGCAGTGCTTTAGCTTCCTGGGCGCTAGGAGAAGGGTCTGAAGTCATTGGAACTATTAGATGTTCGTCTGCCAGACCGCAAAGCTCTGCAGAGAGGATGAGATTGTTTTCAGTCGACTATTCTAACAGGGACTCGATCAAGACTTTCGCAGAGTCTGTTGAGCGAATTTACGGAAGAGTAGATTGTCTTATCAACAATGTGTCAAGCTGGCATGAGGGTGGCGTACTTTCGCAAGATTTGTCTGAGGTTCGTGAACAATTAGATTCATCAATCGGCGGAACGGTTGAACTCACGACGAGAATGGTAAGTCTGCTTATTCGAAGTGAGGACGCCCGAATAATAAACATATGTAGTACCGCTGGAACTGACTATCGATGGTCGCCAAACACAACATATGTCACGCTCAAATCAGCAATCTCAGCATTCGGTCGTTCTTTGCAGCGCGAACTCCACGAATCAAGAGTAAAGGTCACAAATGTACATCTTGGTAAGTTTGAGGACGGTTGCGGAGACGAGCTCGATTTGATGACGGTATCAGATATTGTTAAAGGAATCGCAATGGTGTACAGCGTCTCGCCCCGTTCTGTTGTAAATCAGATCGTTATGACACCGTCCAAGTATGAGTATTGATCAGTGAACCTGTTTCTAAGTATTTAGCCATGGCCAACTGACCAGAATCTTGAATAACATATGGCGCTACGACAGCCAGTACTGGATTTCGTCAACGAAAGTGCTCGCCGAGAGGGAGTCAACGGCCTTTCCCCGGAAGATGATCTTTTTGCGATGGGTGTCCTGGACAGTTTCGCACTTGTCGATCTTGTTGCGCTTATAGAAGAAAACTACCAGATAAGTGTTAAAGATTCAGACGTCGTTGAATCAAATTTTCAAACGCTCACTACGATCGAAGGCTTTATTATGCACGTCAAACGAGAATCGAAATGAGAGCCTTCATTGTTGGATCTGGCTCTTACGTACCTGAGACAATGGTTTCTAACGAAAGCATTGCACAGTCACTCGGTCTCAATGCTGACGAGATCTTTCGGTCATCCGGTATCCGGTCTCGTCGTTGGGCTGCGGCTGGAACGAAGACAAGCGATCTGGCAGTAAATGCCTTGCGGGCTGCTCTTCAAGACGCTGACTCCTCGCCTGAGCAGATAGACTACTTAATATTTGGAACAATGACCCCGGACCGCTTTATTCCTGGCACGTCCTTTTCAGTGCAACGCGCTCTCGGCCTAAGAGCGGTGCCGTGTCTGGACATTAGGGCCGCTTGTTGCAATATGCTCTACGCATTACAGCTGGCGGGCGCCCTGATTTCTGCGGATGAAGCAACCACCGTGGCTATTTGCCTTGCCGAGATTCAGTCGCCATGGCTCGATCTGTCTTCCGAGTCGGGGACAACATCCATGTTGTTCGGTGATGGTGCTTCGGCACTGATTGTTTCAAAGGACTCTCGAGTTGGAGCGCTGCGGTTTGTAGGCGTTGAGCTGGCAAGTAATGGATCGTATGTAGATGATCTAGGCATTCGATGTCCTGGTACGGAATTTGGCTCAGAACGTGCGCATCCAAGCGCGAAATACCATGCTGACTACTCGGCCCGAATGATTGGGCAGACAGTTATTGTTCAAGCGTTGCGACGGACATTAGCGGTATGTGAGGACTTATTGAAGCGTAACAGTCTAACTATTGACGATGTCAGATGGCTAGTTCCTCATCAAGCGAACCAGAATATCCTGGATCGATTGGCTAAGGGCCTTCAGTTTCGAAATCCAGAGGGAATGATCAGTATTGTTGGCGAACTTGGTAATACATCGTCTGCTTCAATGGGCATCGCTCTTGATGAATTACGCCGCTCCAATCTAATTAGCTCTGGAGACTACATCATACTGCCAGCCTTCGCGGCGGGTTTTACGTGGGGTGGGGGCCTATGTCAAGCCGTCTAGAGTCTCCCTATGAAAACAATGAATTGAATCAAGCAGTCGACCAACCGGAAATTTTGTCACGCTATGGTCACGTGACTTGATGAAAATCACTGTCAAAGCCTGTCAATTGGTGCAAAGTCTAAGTGCTCTGTAACGGCGGCAAGTTTGTAATGAATGTTAAAGTTGTGTAACTCGATGTCACAAAATGCAAAGTTCCAAGGGCGCTTTCATAACCTCAAGGTCTGGTGGTTTAGCTCTACAATCCATAATCACGCAACTGATGAATGACACTGACCTGACCATTCCTGCTGTTGTAAAGAGAAGGTTGCGAAGAGTGTCCACTGCCGGGAACCAGATTGGACCAAGGATCATCGGCACTGCGACCTTTTGCTTTGATACGCAGTGTTCGCTGTCTTAATTAATATGGCTTAGACATTTAAGAGGTTCGATTTCCGTCGCCCCGCTCTGGCATGACAGCTCTTTCAATGCGAAGTCTTTTAGTTTATCGTTAAGAACATCCGAGCTTGTTGCTTGAAGTGGTTATTGCTTCGAGCCGATAACAAAATCGCTCTTGCGAAGAAAGTTGTGACTCCGTTGTGACTCGAGATTTTTGCGAAATTCGTAACTCTAACTGGTAAAATAGCTTGGCCGAACGTCGAATCTCCCCCCTTCGGCACCAACGCCGACGCGGCCTTTGCAATGATGACTCTCCTTCTAACGTCTGGAATTCACCGCCCAGCTTCCGTCAGCCGCACGCGCAGCCGCTGAATTGCCATATCAGACGTCGCCAGCGACAACTGGAGTCGCGTGCGTTCCTGACGCAAAGCTTCGAGCAATGCAATAATACTCTGTCGCTCAACGCTAAATTTCTTACGCAATCCGTCGCGGCTTTCCTCTGGCCGCAGTAATCCGATACCAACGAACGCGCGCTCAATGTTTTCAGGCTTCAACTGTTCATCAATCTGCGCGAGCCTGATCTGCAAAGGCGTTGCCTTTTCGAATGTCTCGCGAATGCGTGCCTGTAGCGACTCCGCACGTTGCTCTTCGCCGGTCATCAGCACGCGCGTCAGCTGAAACAACTGGTCCTTTTCGATGGCTTGAACTTTCTTACTCAGCCGCTCGACCTGTGCCGTCAGCTTTTTCATTCCTTCGCATTGTACCGCGTCCTCGCCCCTGCCAGATGCATTCTGTTTCGCTGCGTCAATCGCTTTTTTGTCTGCATCAGGTACTCCACTCGGTACGGAAGTCTGTTTGGACACTTCACCGCCAGATTTTATGGGAGAAGCAGTTTGTCTCGCTGGCTCCTGCTGCACTCCTGCGCCATGCGCATTGAGACTTATCGCGCAAACAACAACGATTGCGGCAAGCATCAGGTCAAACTTGTACCTGGAATTTGTCGTGGTCTTCATCGAGACATCTCCTTCAAGCCTTAACTGTGATCCCACCCGTCTATCTGAATAGCGATTTGTATCAGGGAATCTTTTCTAACGCAAAAGGTCTCTTGTTGAATCTTTCAGTTGGGAAGAACAACTCAAATGTGGACGGTTGAATGGCTTTGCACAAGAAGTCGTAAAGGCGATAACTGGTTAGCAAAAGCGGAACCGTCGATAGGAGTAGAATTGCCTACTGAGGCGGCGTGGGTCGACGAGTGCGGAACCGGAAGCAGTAGCGACCGGGTCTCCGACTTCTGTCCTCCGACCTCTGTCTCTATGCCGGAATTCTTGCATCGCCCGCATTTATTTTTCTTATAGCCGCGCGCAGCGCGTCCAGTCGCTCCATTCGCGATTCACGATTTACGATTCACGGCTTTTCTGCTTTCTCCGTTTACTGTTTGCTGTTTACTGTTTACTTCTATTTACGATTCACGATTCACGATTCACGGTCTTTACCTGCTGCCGCCGCAATGAAAGAGCCTTTGCATCTTTTCGGATCGAGGGGTTAACGGAACAGCATTGTCAGCGTAGTGCGAGTGCGATATAAGAACCCGCAGAGTGGCCGATGTGAGGACGTGCTGCTAGCCCAGCCGGGGCGTTGCCGAGTGAGTGCGGCAACGCCCTTTTTTCCTGACTCCTGATCGCTGACCTCCGACCTCTGACCGCCGACCTCTGATCTCCAACCTCTGATCTCCGACTTCTGCTCCGTTCCTTGCCGGAATTCTTGCATCGCCGCATTTATTTTCCTTACAGCCGCGCATCAGAACGTCCAATCAATCCATTTACGATTGACGATTTACGATTCACGGCTTTTTCTGACCTCCGACCTCCGACGTCTGTTTCTTTACAAGAACTCTTGCATCCCGCATGACGCCGGTGTATAAGCCTGTCGTTCCTCGCGCTTTCTCAAACCCCCTGCACTCTTGGAGGCTCACACTATGAAACCAATCCGTATTCTAATAACTCTCGCGTTCTTACTTATTGCAGTTCAAGTCACCCCAGGCCAAAACCCTTGTTCGCAAGGTACGGCATATCGTGGCTGTAAAGCCTGTGGCAAAGCAGCGGCATCGAACATAAAAGGCAAACAACTTAATGTATTGAAGAACCGTAGCGCGAAGGCCACCAATCCTCAGAAAATTACGGTCGAGGAAATACGCGACCCGGCCAATAACGATACGTTCAAGCCTAGTAGGAAGGTTTGGGTTACGGGCTTTGTCGCCAGCGTCGTGCCTGGCGGTCTAAAGGAAACGTGTAATTGCAAGCGTGACGATCTACGGGACGTGCACATCAATATCGTTGCTAATCCGTCGGAGGCTAGCGACCAGTCGAAATACGTGGTGGTGGAATTTACACCGCGCTGGGAAAAGAAATTCGGCTTTGATGACAGCGACTATGAAGCAATGCGACAACTGGTAGAGAACAAGCTGAAAGACAAGTGGGTGAAATTCGAAGGCTGGATGCTGTTTGATTACATCCACGAAAACGCATCGCAAAGCACTGCACCCGGCAACCCAATATGCGTCACTGAGGGTCAACAAAACTGCAATTGGCGCGCAACGCCCTGGGAAGTCCATCCGGTGACTGCTTATACCGTAGTTTCAGCTCCCTAGATGGTTTAGATTCTTGAGATCAAAATTCTACTTGCCTGGGGTTGGGGCCTTGGCGAGTGAGTTCCGCCACGCTCCTTTGTTTTTGTAGAGTTCACATTATGCGGAAAAGAATCTAGCTCTTTCCATTCACGATTCACGATTTTACCATTCACGGCTATTTCTGACGTCCGATCTCTGCCTTCTGACCTCCGACCTCTGATCTCCGACCTCCTTCTCAATGCTGGAATTCTTGCATCGTTAACCTGCCGGGTGTATAAGCCTCTCGTTCCTCGCGCGTCATTTCATCCTCTAACCTACAAGGAGTCTCACATGAGCGAGCGCTTGTTTCGGTAACCCGATCGAGGCAGCGAGTTAAGCTGCATTCGCTATGCTCACACTTAGCGATTCACAAACTGGAGAACCCGATGAAAACTCACAATCGACAAAGAAAGGCTGCCTTACTGCTTGCAAGTCTTCTCTTATTAGCAGCCACACCTCTGCCGGAATCAGTCTTTGCCGTTACGCAGACTCCTAAGCCGACCGCGGAGCAATACGTACTAGAGCAGGTGATCGCGGGAAAACCTGCGCAGCTCGCGGTGCAGTTTCCCGACGAGAAAGATCGAGTGCTGAGCGGCTTATTTCTCACGAACCTGTTGACCAATCCGGCGGGAAAGCTACAGGTGCACCCACATGGAATAATGATTGACGGAGCAATCATCGCCGGAGAGCTCGATCTGATTAATAAAGAGATTCCTTACGATACCATCCTGACGAATTGTCATTTTCAGGGTGTCGTCAATCTTACCCAAAGCCGTTTTGCCAAGAGCTTAAATCTTTCGAACTCCATTTTTGAAGCAAATGCAGATTTCGAGTCGGCAACTATCACATTCGATCTCAACGTCGAGCATGGAGGGTTTGCTTCGGAAGTATTTTTCAAAAGTTTGCACGCCGGCGGGGACTTACTCTTGAATTATGCCGATTTCAAAAAGGCGGCGGACTTTTCCGAAGTTGAGGTCGGCGGCAACATGCTGTCGGATCACGCCAAATTTTACGACACCGCGGATTTCGATAACTTGAAAGTCAAAGGCGATGCAAGCTTTCGTGATAACGAGTTTCACGGTCGCGTGAGTTTCGACGAAGCGCGTTTCACAAATCTCTTCCTCACTGGCTGTCTTTTCTTGAGCTCAACCGAGCATACTGATTTCACCCGGATGAAGATGGAGAGCGGTTTCCTGGAAAATACGAGGTTCAATGATCGCATAAAGATCGATGGGATATCTTTTCAGTATCTGAGTCCCGCATCCTGGGAAACGCTTCAGACACTGGCGAACCACTCCGAATACAACGCCGAATTTTATTCCAGTCTTGAGGCTCTGTTTCAGAGACATGGCTACCCGGATCAGGCAAACAAAGTTTTCATCGCGCAGAAACAGCGAGAACGTCGCGAGCGTTTGCATGGTCTTGAATGGTTATGGAATTTCATGCAGGATCTTTTAGTTGGTTACGGGCGACGTTTGGAAAGACTGCTGCTTTGGAGCGGCGTGCTGGTGATGGTCGGCTGTGTTGTGTTCCGAAATGAAAAGGGAATGAAAACAATCAACCCGGAAGAACAGGAACGTTGCGCCGGAAAATATAGCGCCTTTTGGTATAGTGTGGATCTCTTTCTGCCAATCCTTACGTTGGGAGATAAAACAACCTGGGCCCCGAGAGACGACCGTCGCCTGGCCCAACTCTATCGCCGGATCCACATCATCCTCGGCCACCTGTTAGTCCCCATCGGACTCGCCGCCTGGGCCGGAATAATTAAGTGAACAAAGCTTGTGCGCGCTAAGCGCGTCTAGTCGCTCCATTTACGATTCACGATTCACGATTCACGGCTTTATCTGACCTCCGACTTCTGATCTCCGACTTCTGTCCCTATGCTGGAATTCTTGCATCGAGTCGCCTTTCCCTTTGCCCTTAGCTCTTCGCACCTGGCTCTTCTATTCACGATTTACGATTCACGATTTACGGTTTTTACCTGCTGCCGCCGCAATGAAAGGGTCTTTGCATCTTTTTGAATCGAGGGGTTAGCGGGACAGTATTGTCAGCGTGGCGCGAGTTCGATATAAGACCCCGCAGAGTGGCCGATGTGGGGACGTGCTAGTTGCCCAGCTGGGGCGTTGCCGAGTGAGTGCGGCAACGCCCTTTTTAATTGCCTTGAGACAATAGCGCAGCTACACAAGATTGAAGCGGTAGCCGGCGTCAAGATGCTGGTGCTGCATAAGGATTTCATGAATGTTGTAGGGGTGCGTCGGCTGACCAGTGAAATGGTTCTTCAGAACTTGAAAGATGTGGTCCAGCCCGCCCGCGTCATCGATGTCGATATCGGCGACGCAATCGTTACCTTTCATAAAAAACGTAAGCTGCAAATTCCCGAAGTGGTCGTCAGTTTTGAAACTGTCGGCTGGTTCGAAGTCTTCAAACTCGCCAGGAAGGTGATGCAGGCTGCCATCTACCTTGTGAAACAGTCCTGAGTTGACGTTATGCTTCACTTCCTCGCGAAGTATCTTATCCACGAAGGCGAAGAAGCGATCGCCTCGTAGCTCTCTGATTTCCCTGATTCGCTCAAGCACCGATTCGCCATTATCAAACCTTGTTGCCAGGGTCTTGCGCGCGATGTTCAGCACACCGCCGCGACGAATGTCGTCGAAAGCGTCGTAGAGCGTCTGACCAGTCTTGTTTTCAAAACCCAGCACGCTGGGACTGTTTGTCAAAAGGGTGCGCAACCCTTTCGTCAGATTGGGGAATGAGGGAAATGCAACGCTGACAATTTTCGCTATGTCGACGGCAAAGGGCATGGTGATTTCAGTAGGCCCACCAGTATTGATGTTCACGAAGCGGCTGACTGGGTTATACGAGCGAGGGTTGATCGTGACTTGGTAGATACCCTGTGAGCCCGTGAAGAGATTAGAAATGCTGATGAACTTGGACGCGTCCTGCTTTTTGAAAGTAGGACTATCAGACGTTTGCAGGTTGCGAAGCGAGATATCTACATTTTCCTGCAAACGCTTGCCGTAAACGTCCACCAGTTCGAGTTTTAGTTTTCCGTTCTGAGCCATCTTCAAACCTCCTGTGTTGAGGGAGACAGTTAGGGAGCGCAGCGTTAGGGCTTGAGTGTCAGCGCCACGAAATCAATTCCGATTATGTTTCACGAGTTTCATTGGGATGGTGGGTCTACATTTAGAAATGAGGTGTCCCTTCGAGGTGGGATCACGGTACCAGTACCCAAAAAAGTGAAGCGAACCGCACTCTATGCCCACCCATGAGTGCTGTCAAGCCTTTAGCGCAGCCCTTCAGGGAGCCCGCCCCTCTACAAAAACG
>WNFR01015611.1_pt1 | contig 15920 bp, 10 predicted proteins | sample 5400221 | NCBI WGS metagenome assembly WNFR01 (sample SAMN13153357, study PRJNA577476) | soil metagenome | isolation source: 40 cm soil under Madrone tree | place: USA:California | collected 2016-06-14 | reverse complement strand
CTCATCGGGTTAGGTAGAACGTCGATGCGGGTGTTCGGGGGGTCGTGGGGGTCGGCGACATAGACGATGCAATAGCGGATGGTCGATCTGGGTTTGGCCGCATCCCGCGCCGCCATTACTTCCGTTTCGCCCATCTCAAAACGTTGATGGTCTCCCAAGCTAGCCTTCACTTCGATCTGCCCAGTTTGCCTGCGATATTCGACCTCAAAGTCAAAGCCCGCGCTATCCGTGCCCTGTTTCCCAAGTTGTCGAAAACCATTCTCCGAAACCCATGCCTTATCGATATCTTGCGTCGGCAGTCGTTCCTTGAGCCAGTGGTAGACGACCAGTTCGCCCAGCCGACCGATCATAAAACGTCGTCAATGATGTGATTCCTCTGCGATTTGGCTGGAGGATTCGATGACGCGCTTTGGACAATGGTGCGGCCATTCGCAAGGTCTGCTGTGCGTTCGTGGTTCCGTGCCGACGCCTTGAACTGTTCAGCGAGGCGAGCGTTGCGATCAGGCCCCCGAACGTGGCTAGATATTTCAGATACCAATTCAATGGAGACCCACTGCCTACTCACCAGTCAACCGCCAACCGTAAAATGCTTCATTTCCAGGCTTGCAGGTGTCGACTACGAGTGATGAAAAGGGATGAGTTCCCTCTGTCTCATGATCGAGGACGACTATACATTTGTCTTGCAGGCGAGGGTCGGTACTTTGGATATGAGTAAGATTTTGATTCTGACCTTGCAAGTTATCGATTCTTTTTGCCAAGCATTCCAGTCGGGCTTCAGTGGTGCCTTCTCTGCAATCGTTGCTCGTTTGCGCGGCTGCACGATCGTAAGAGTAGCCGAGAAAAAAGCAGATAGAAGCGATCACTCCAGACTTTTTCAACCTATCGAATAACATTGATGATCTCCTTCGTCCGTGCACGTTGTCCTAATGAAGAAACGCGATCCAGGCTTCAGATCATCCAACCAATTGGACATTTTGAACTTGCTGTTCACCTTGACGAAGTCGCGCTTTCCTGCTGGCGACTTCTGCGGGACAGCGAGCGCGATTGATGCTCCCAACGGGACTGCTGTCTGCTGTCGAGTTTCCTGTGACATCGAAATATGTCGCTTCGCTAGCTTCCAACGACAACTTCGAGTTCCTTAGAAGAGTAAGCCTCGCAACCGTGTGGAAAGGTGCCTGGGCTTCGTTCCACTCGACGCTAGCGTTTTCGATCCAGAAATTGGCGTCGCGGGTCTTGCCCCAATAGGTCATTTTGCCGGTGTCGAGAAACTGAACGGAGAAGTCGAACCAGCTCATCTGGCTATCTTCTTTGATGTGCCGGATCAGTTCGTCCTGCAGGCCCTTTGGATTACTTTTTTGCAGAGGGCGCGCCGCATTTGTCGGGGCCGGCACCGCAGAAAACTTTACAACATCGTCCGGCCCGTGACGAAACGGAACAGTGCTCCAATAGCGAAGCTGCTGGTAGGGCATAATTCTCTGCCGGGCCTGCAATTCCGCCAAAGCGAGGGTTCGCACTACTTTCAGTTTGTCTTTAAAGGGTAGTGACCATAGGCCGACAACCGGGTTCGACGCCGTCAACACCTTGATGGTCGCCAAAAATGCCGGAGAGTCGTTGATAGGCAGGGTCGAGGCATTCTGCATCGAGAAATCTTGTCGGGGGAAACTACCGACGGGCGCCGCACCGTCTCGAGTGAGGTCGACAGAGAACGACAACGACCTCACATCGGGTTTGAAATCAGAATTTATGTTTGAGTCCGCATTCGCAAACCGCACAACGGCGGGGTAAACGCCGGGCTTGGCGAAAATGCCCTTGGCGAGCCTTGCTGCCAGCTCGGGGGCTCGTTTGGCAGCAACGTCAAGTATCTCGAACCGGGCTCGAACACAAACACCGCTTGCATGAGTCCCGCGGCAGAGCGATCGGTGTTGCGCCGTTGCCGCGTTCTTCTGCATCAGAAGAGATTTCACGGCGATCTCTTCGATGTCTGTTTTTTCGGCGGCTACGCTCCTGTCGGCATCGCTCACCGTCACGCCAAACCAGCGGGTCAACACCATGGCAAATTTCCTGCAATGGGACGCTTCATAAGCTTATCCCAGGTTGGCGATGAACTTGATCGCTGTAACGCTTGGCAGGAAGCAATACGCAGCGGCGCGTGTCGAAACGAAACTGGAGAACCCCGTGACCTTGATGGGGGCTTCGCCATTGGTCTGGGGGATAACAAAGATGCTTTCCGCCGGATCCTGCGTCCCGATCATCGGATCCTTTGATTTGGGATTTAGCCTGACCCTCCCGGCAAATTCGCTGTCATTGACCCAATGCCCCAGCACGAACTCGTACTGGTTCTCAATACTTGAGTTGATGAAATAGCCGAGTAACCCGCGCTCGATTCCATCATATGGTTGAGTGGAATCATTGACTGGCCCGTATGGCAGGCCGCGGCGGATTAGCCGGTGCGTATTATTGCTGCCACCAGGTTCGCCTTGGCCCGTGACGGGCTGGCCTCGTGGATTGATGCGGCGCATGTGCGCGCCGACGGGACAGCGCAGACCCTTTGGATCGCCCGATCCATCCGCGTTCACGTATTCGAAGTTGTTCAATTGCTCCGAAGTTATCCCGCCTGGAGGGCTATCGGTGTCAGGAGACAATGCAAGCGGAACGCCGTTGCGCCAGCGTCCGCAGATCTTGGCGGCGAGCAGTTCGGGATCGATCTTGTCCTTGTTCGACTGAAGAAAAGTTTCGAACCCCACAACGTCCGTCTTGATCATCTTGAAAACGGCGAAGCTGCCGTTCAAACCGAGTTCTACCGGCTCCGGCATCAAGTAATTCTCGGCGTCGTCCCGCAACACAAAAAGCCAGGGTTCGCACGGCTGCTGGTGATCCAGCGGATACCGCTCTGGGCCACCGCGAATCGTGGTGATGCTGATGCCGTCAGTGTAACCGAAGTGAACCTTGAACGTGGGGACTGGCTCGCCGTCTCTTACTTCCATCAACGCCATCCCGTCGGCACGCCAGATTTCCCGGAAGGCACCGCCTTCGACAAACAGCGCGGAGAGGCGTTCGCTATAGGTTGCCATCGCGTCCGGACTCATCGCGTGCAGTGTGATCAGGACGTGATCGCTTCCGGCCCCGAACCCGCCGATCCAGTGCTGAGGGTCGCTCTCGCCGGTATCCGAACGCACCAAACGACTTGAACGAAAGTGTCGGGACGCGATCTTTGATTTCCAGCGCGATCAGCCCAGGCCAGGTAATGCCTAGGTTAAGGCAATAGTCGGGTTTGCGGCGCGGGAGGTCGGCGGGATTGTCTCCTGGGCCCGGCTCGAACCCGACGTGCCAATCTTCGGCGGTGGTGATCTGTGGCGCGTCGGACTCATTGCCGCTGACAAGCCGTCCGAGCAACTTCCGGGCTACAGCGGGAACGCCGACCGTCAGCAAGAAATGCCGCACCATTGGCATCCTGTACCCACGCAGAATGAATCCCTGAATATCAGCCAGATCTAATGTGTTCTTCGTGTCTACGTGCCCATGCGGGCCCGACGTCGCGTCTCGTCCAAACAGCCGGCGGAGAAGCCCTCCACTCTCCGTTGCCGTCGGCGTCTGCCTGTTGTCGACTTGACTCACGACATTGTTTCCTTCCAGGTTCATCCGCCATCTGGTTGGGCAAGCTCTTTTATCCGGCTGCGGCAGATGGCGACTTGCTGTCGGCGATCAGGGCATGGATGTCCTGAACCGACAATCCCGGATAATTTTGGTAAAACCCGATCGGGGTGCGGTTTGCGCCAGCTGCAAAGTCAATGAACTCCTGCAGATATTTTCTGCATGGCGAGGGCGGCGGGTCCTTCGTGAACTTGAATATCAGGTCGAAGACGGGTCCGATATTTTTAGTAAAGTCGGCAATGTACTTGTCGAATGAGCCGTCATAGACGGTAAAAAACCCAATCTGATTGTCCTCGAGTGGAACGAATTGTGCGAAGTGAGGAGTGCCGACTTTGTCCAGGTCTTTCGTGGTCCCGCTTCCGCGGATGCGCAGGATCATTTTGACCTCGATGAAGGCAAGCTTCGATTTGATGGGCAAGACCACCAGGAACGGATTTAACTCGCCACCTCCGCCGACGTCTGCGGCGGACGCCAGCGCCTTGATCTCTTTGGCGGCTACGCCGGGATAAGCGGTGTAGAGATTCACCGCATCGATAAGCTGCGAGGCTGTCCACTCAACGAACGCATCCACGTTGTCGGCGATCGGCATCGGCGGCGGATTCTCCACATACCGGAAGATCGCATCGAAAACCGGCCCAGCTAGCCTGGCAAGAGCGGCCATGAGCTGAGTAAATTCTCCGTCGAAGTCGCCAAGAAACAGCAGCGTCTTTTCGCTCAGCACGGTGAAGCGTGAGTAGTGCACCGTGCCGATCGTATCGTTAGCCCGGAACAACGCGGGCATTAGTGGCGGAAGCTGCTCCGCAACTACCCTTGCGTCTTCGGGTGATTTCAGGGGAAAGCTGAGCGTAAAGTGATTCTGACTCATGATCTAAACCCTTCATGCTGACGGGATCATGCCGCAGTCGAATCTGTTTCAGGACCGATGCGGCGATTTTATTGATGAAGCCCATATCTCAGGCCCTCTTCGAAGGCTGCCGCTGCATTCCTGGTGGCGCCGCACGAACCGGCGCCACCTTTCCGGCTGCTGGTATCCGTCCCTAATCTCGCGCCTTGGCGATCGCTTCTTGCACCTTCTGTTTTTCAGCAGCGGCCAACTGCATCGGTCCGAGGTTGACGGTCAGCTTATTTATCTTACCGTCGAATGCGAACGGCACCTGATAGTCCTTGTCATTGACCCCCGTGCGGGTATCGATCCCGATGTCGAAGGTCTCGTCAGACACCTGCAGGAAAGCGATCGAGTTTGGCTGCTTCTGTGTGGCGACGACCTTACCGTCCACCTGCAACACCCCCGTGCCGCCCTTGGCGATGCCGGGACCGTCATAGGTGTAGTCGAACACGATCGTGTGCTTGCCCGACGTGAGTGCATCCGCACCTTCCCAGCGGTATTGAGCAAGTATGAGCATGTTGTAGTTGAACACTGGCTTGCCGTTGAGCAGGTACAACCCCCATCCGCCCCAGCGCCCCCCAGTGGTGGCCAGCATTCCATTGCCGCCGCCCTGTGGGACATCGACATCGGCGGTAATTTTGTATGACCTGCCGATGATGCTCGGTGAGTTGGCGGTGGCAATACCGGGCATCACACCTGAGTAAGCGAAGACCGTCTGTCCCGCGGTTGCACTCGGCCGGGGCGCAGTCGCCCGCGCAAACGTGTCGTTGTTCAGGGGAAACACGTTGTACTTGGTGGCCTCTTGTACAAAGAGCTTCTGCATTTCCTTTAGCTTGCCGGGCATTTTCGCCGCGAGATCGTTAGCCTGCGAGTAATCCTCTGTCAGGTTGTACAGCTCCCATTTGTAATCGTTGATGGGGGGCAACGGCGCGTTCAAGACCCACGGCCCATGTGGCGGCGTCGTATTGGCGTACCAGCCGTCGTTATAGATTCCGCGGTTGGCGACCATCTCGAAGTACTGGGTCTTGCGGGTCGAGGGGGCATTCGCATGGGCCTTGTCGAAGGTATAGGCCATGCTGACGCCTTCGATCGGCTTTTGCTTGATGCCGTTGACCGACTGCGGCGCCTTGATACCCGTGGCTTCGAGGATAGTGGGCACGATGTCGATCATGTGGTGGAACTGGGTGCGAATGCCGCCGGCGTCCTTGATGCGGGCGGGCCACGAGATCGCAAGGCCCTGTCGCGTGCCGCCGAAGTGCGAGGCGACCTGCTTGGTGTATTTGAACGGTGTGTCGAATGCCCACGACCACCCGACCGCCATGTGCGGATAGGTCTCCGCCGAGCCCCAGGCGTCGTAGAACTTCAATTGCTCGGCGACGGGGAAGTTGAGGACGCCGTTGTAGGCCGTCCACTGGTTAGGCGTGCCGAGCAGCGTACCTTCGGGGCTGGTACCGTTGTCACCGACGATGTAGATGATCAAAGTATTGTCGAGCTTGCCCTGATCCTCGACCTGCTGGATGACGCGGCCGATCTCGTGATCGGTATAGGCCGCGTAAGCCGCAAACACCTCCGCCTGCCGAGCGAACAGTTTTTTCTCGTCGGCCGACAGGGTTTCCCATTTCGCTAGGTCATCTGGCCAGGGGGTGAGCTGCGCATTCGGGGGAACAACCCCCAACCGCTTCTGATTGGCGAAGATCTGCTCGCGCATGACATTCCAGCCCATGTCGAACTTGCCCTTGAATTTGTCGATCCACTCTTGCGTCGGCTGGTGCGGTGAGTGGGTGCCGCCGGGCACGTAGTAAACAAAGAACGGCTGGTCGGGCGCCGCGGCGTTAAGCTGCTTTATGTATCCGATCGCCTCATCTGCCATGTCGGTGATGAGGTTGTAACCGGGCTTGCCGACCCACGGGGAAATCTGGGTGTGATCGCGGAATAGGTACGGCGTCCACTGGTCGGTCTCGCCGCCCATGAACCCGTAGAAGTAGTCAAAACCCATCCCCGACGGCCATTGATCGAACGGACCGGCCACGCTTTGCTGGAACGCAGGCGTGTTGTGGTTCTTGCCGAACCATGAGGTGGCGTAACCGTTGTCCCGGAGGATCGTGCCGATGGTTGCGCTGTCCGGACTAATAATCGAGTCGTAGCCGGGGTAACCCGTGGACAGTTCGCCGATCACGCCGTTGCCGACCGAGTGATGGTTGCGACCGGTGATCAGGGCCGCCCGCGTGGGCGAGCACAGCGCGGTCGAGTTGAACTGCGTATACCGCAGGCCCGCATTCGCGATCCGGTCGAGCGCCGGCGTCGGAATGACGCCGCCAAACCCGCCACTGACGCCGTAGCCCTGGTCGTCGGTCATGATGAGCAGCACATTGGGCGCGCCCTTGGGCGGCACCACCCGCGGCGGCCACCAGGTCTTCGATCCCTGAATCGTCTCCTTGATCACACCGCCAAACTTCGGGGGCACCGGCGGAAGTTGTTTGCCATCGATCGTGGTCGTGGCACTAGGTGACCCCGGAATGCCATTGATCTGTTGGGCCGTCGCTCCCGGCGAAAGGGCCGAACCGAGAACAACACTCAATGACAGTAGCATCGAAGTTCTAACCATTTTGATACTCCTCGGTTGGCCCCAACATACGAGTGCACGCACGACCGAACTGACAAAAGGCTCTCGGCTCACTTCGCAAGAACTGGGCCAACCCGCGAGGCGAGGTCGCTTCGAAAGAAAAGGTTCGGCAAATCAGCGGGGTAATAAAATCTTGAAGCGACCGCTAAGCGTCCCCCCGTACTCGAATTCTCCAAAATTTCGGAGGTGCTCCGAAATTTCGTGGATTACTGATTGAATTTGATCGCGCCGTTGCTTCGCTACGTCTTTGATCTTTCGTACATTTGGGTCTCAAATTGGTTCCAGTTTGTATTGGCCCGCTTCTTGCGAAGCACCCATTCGTGGTGGCAGCTCATGTGCACGTTCGCCAGTGCGCGTAGACGCCGCGCCGACGACACCACCTCTAGCGAAAGCGGATAGCGCAAGAGGCGCCTGTAGCTGGTCTGCTGCTCGGCGTCAGATCGTTCCAACAAAGGTAGTCATTGGTGAGTGCATTAACTCTTTCCCTTGTTGCATTCGCCTTCATTTTCGGTGGCGCCCTGCTGGGTATGCTGCTGCGCGCTGTGTTGCCGGAACCTCATCTAAACGCGGATTCGCGAGACGTGGTGAGGCTGGGGACCGGACTTCTCGCGACGCTTGCTGCGCTTGTTATCGGCCTCCTGATCGCATCTGCGCAAAGCTCGTTTCAGACCCATAGTAATCAAATCAAGCAGATCACCGCCAATATTATTCTGCTCGATAACCTTCTGGCGAGGTCCGGGCCACAAGCGCAGCCGCTCCGCCCCTTGTTGCGGGACGGCGTCAAGATATTGGTCGAACGGATCTGGCGCGAGCAAAATCTCAATGCTGCCAAAGCCGCACCGTTCGAAGCGAGCGCCCAGTCGGATTTGTTCTTTGACAAACTTCTGGAGCTCACACCTCAGAATGATGGTCAACGTGCAATGCAAACCCGAGCGCTTCAAATTTGGATCGATTTGGCGCAGACACGTGTTCTCTTCGCGCAGACAGACAGCGCTATTCCGATGCCATTCCTGGCGGTGTTGGTGTTTTGGCTGGCAATTATCTTTGTCAGTTTCGGGCTTTTTGTCCGTCCCAACGCGATGGTCGTCGCTGCATTGTTCGTTTGCGCGCTCTCGGCTGCGTCAGCGATTTTTCTCATCCTCGAGCTGGGGCACCCGTTTTCCGGACTGATGACAATTTCCAGTGCGCCATTAAGCAATGCGCTTAGGCCGGCGGCGGCGCCGGGAGGACAATGCATGATTTCGCATTGATAAATTTTCTGCCCACGCATGGGGAGCCGTCGAAGCAGCTTCTTCGTTAAGCGCAACATTTAGCAAGTGCAGATAGAGGTTTGCTAGCTCATCCTGGCCGCCGCGCCTTATGGGAATCACGTTGTTCTTCATTTCGTTAAATCCGACCGTTTCAAGGTGATTCGAAACCCAATCGTCTTATGTCGCGCGAATTGCGTCGACAGATCTTGCTCCGCCCTCTCTCGGAACAAGGGCGACCGCAGGTTTTTCGGCGACAGTCGCTCGGCGATCATGAATCAGGTTTTCCAATCGGTGAGCCGCGACATTCAATGTGGTAGCATCGACCGCTCCTTCATCCCCGCGGGCGGCCTTGGCGCGCTCGGTTTTGAGGACGCTGTCGATTTCGTCTTCAATGCCTGAAAGTTCGTCCTCCGTACTGGCTTTTCGTATTCGGCGTGCCAAGGCATACAGAGTATCCAATGGGCCCTCACTTGCAGGTTGCCCAATTCCCAGAAATTTCCATGCGCCCGCGAGCACCGTTGCGACGCCGCCCAAAATCATTGGCGCTAAATAGATCCAATTCCCGTATTCATCCATAAAGCTTTGTTGAGTGCCGTTGTAGAAAGCCGCTGCACCTGGATGCAAGGGAACGTTGGCATCGGCGTCGGTGCTGGGAGCAGTGATTTGAGCGAAAATTGGCTGCTCGACCAAAAGGTCCCGGCGCACCCGCATGATGGTCTGGGTCAAGGTAGCGACTAAGTCAGAACTGAGCTTTTTGTTCGCGACCAGATATAATGAAGCTCTCAGAGTCGTGAGGTCATCGTCTGGCACCGGCGGGGATCCGCGCAACGTACCTTTCGGCACGTCGAAACTTTCGTAGGCTCGTTCTGCTTGCGCTATTGCCCCGGCGGACTCGATAGAAACCAGTACCGGAGATGTTTTGGAGCTCTGCGGAAAGAACCCTCGCACGAGTGACAGGTATTTTTCACTCAAAGGGATCACGACAAAAATAGCGCTAACCTGTTTTGATTGAAGGGCGTGCCGGGCGTCGGCCAGAGTGACGTCCTTAAAGACTTTCGCACGGACCAGGCCATATTCCTTGCTCAAGACATCGACAAGTTTGGAATTCGCTTCCCCTCCAATCACACCAACCGTATGGCCCTTTAGTGCCTCCATGCTGTCGATGGAGGAACCCGGGGGCGCGATGATTAATGCGACCACGTGAGCCACAACGACGACGGATCCGCCTTGTGATAAGTCGCCGACATCGCCACGAACTACAGCCAGGTCAGCTTTTCCTCCAGCAAACGCTGTTGCGGCCTCAAGCGCGGTACCCGTGTCGATAACCTTGAGCCTCACAGGCGCGTTGGTTGATACGAGACGACTCGCAATGGCAGACATTGCCTTGGACGCCTCACCGTCGATTGAGCCGACCGCCACGGTCAGCGTCTCTGGATGGGTGTAATATCGATAGCCAAAAAGACCGCCGCCCGCCGCAAGAACGAGGACGGCGACTAACAGGAAGATACGAAGCCAAAGCGGCAGTTTTATTGAAGCCATGTTCGTTACTCCAATGCGGCCGGTTGCTGCCGCTACAAGAAGCGGGCCAACGTAAAGCCGAAGCGCGCTCAATAGAAAATGTCCAACGGATCAGTAGGGTACGGCAGCTCGACGCGAGCGGCGGCGCGCCCAGCGCTCTCAAGACCTCCGATAATTCGGACAGGCTCCGAAAATTCGGAGGTCACGAGTTCGCAGAAGACATCATGGCGTGCGTGAGCGGCATGATGTTCGTGGCAAGACGCGCCGCGCGACCGGTCAATACACTCTGCGACGTACGGCGACACGTCGCGGCGCGACGACGGCAGCTCGGGCAACGGGACGTGCGACGACCGCGGCACCGCCCGCGGCGACGCAGCCTGCCCGGTGCACACCGCGAGCGCATACGACCGCGCTTGCTTCCATTGTGCTCAGGGCGATGAAGCCTCCTACCAGAAATAGAGCGATGATTACATGCTTCATGATTATTTCTCCTTGGGTTGCGAAGCGATCTGCATTGAGAAAGCGATCCAGATTCACGTCTTTCGGTCATTGTCTGCAATGGCACGAACAGGCTTCCTCTTGCGTCACCTCGCAAGAAGTGGGCCAACGTGGGAGGCCTCGCGCGGCTTGCTGGAAATGTCCAATAGATCAGTGGGGTTACAAACCCTCGATGCCGGCGGCGGCACGTTTAACAAACGAAAATCTCCGAATTTTCGGAGGGGCTCCGAATTTTCGGAGAATTTGAGCGCATCGGATTCTTGTTACTCCCGTTGCGTTTTAATACTTCGCTGATCTATCGGATGTTTTTTGTTCAATGCGCAGTGTCCCGTTGTTGGCCCACTTCTTGCGGAGTGCGGCACGAAGTTCGTTCGTTGACCCGTTGCAGATTTAGACAAATGGAAGGGAACATCGATGATCAAGAGTAGTCTCCTCACAACTGCGATACTCGCGCTACCGCTGGTATTCGGCGGAGTGGCGTCAGCCCAGACGGCCGCCAAGAAACCTAACATCGTCGTGATCATGGCGGACGATGTCGGGATCTGGAATGTCAGCGCCTATCACCGCGGGATGATGGGTGGAAGCACGCCCAACATCGATCGCATCGCGCAAGAGGGAGCGCTGTTCACCGACTACTACGCCCAGCAATCCTGCACGGCCGGGCGTGCCGCCTTTATCCTGGGGCAAACCCCGTTCCGCACCGGCCTACTGAAAGTCGGTATGCCGGCCGCCAAGCAGGGCCTGCAGGACAAGGACCCCACGATCGCCGAGCTGCTCAAGCCTTACGGCTACGCTACGGCGCAAATCGGCAAGAATCATCTTGGCGACCGTAATGACTACCTTCCCACGGTGCATGGCTTCGACGAGTTCTACGGCATCCTCTACCATCTAAACGCGATGGAAGAGCCGTACGAGCCCGATTATCCGAAGGCTCCACAATTCCTCGCCAGTTTCGGTCCGCGCAACATCGTGGAAACCAAGGCGACCACGGTGGACGATGCGACCACCGACCCGCGCTGGGGCAAGGTTGGCAAGCAAACGATCGTCGATGGCGGTCCGCTGCCGCCGCACCCGAACATGGACCCCAAGGCCAAGTTCAACATGGAAGATGTCGATGACGAACTGGTGCGCCGGTCCGTCGACTTCATCGACCGCTCCGTCAAGGCCAACAAGCCATTCTTCCTATGGCACAACTCAACGCGCACTCATGTGTGGACCCATCTTTCACCCAAGTGGCAGAACAAGAGCGGTTACGGCCTCTATGCCGATGCCATGATGGAATTGGACGCGGAGGTCGGCTCGATACTCAAGAAGCTCGACGACCTCGGCATTGCCGATAACACCATCGTGGTCTTTACCAGTGATAACGGCGCGGAGACCTTTTCCTGGCCGGACGGTGGCAACTCCCCGTTCCGCGGCGAAAAAGGAACGACCTTTGAGGGCGGATTCCGCGTACCCATGGTCGCGAAATGGCCCGGCACAATCAAGCCCGGCCGTATCGTCAACGACATCATCGCGGGCGAGGATTTCTTGCCCACGTTTGTGGCCGCCGCCGGCGATTCCGATATCACCGGAAAACTTCTGAACGGCCTGAAGGTTGGCAACAAGACCTTCAAGACCCATCTGGATGGATACAACTTCCTGCCGTTCCTGAAAGGTGACGTCTCCGAAGGACCGCGGAAGGAATTCTTCTATTTCACGGACAACGGCGACCTTACGGCGGTGAGGTACAACGACTGGAAGCTCAGCTTCAAGACCATCAAGGGCAATCTGTTTACCGGAACCGAAGAATCGACCAACGTTCCGCTCGTGACCAATCTACGGCAAGATCCGTGGGAGCGCTATCAGGACCAGTCGATGATGTATGCCCGCTGGTGGGGTGACAAACTCTGGACCATGGTTCCTGGCGTAAACATCGTGGGTGGATTTCTCTTAACCTTCAAAGAATATCCGCCGAGCCAGGTAGGTGGATCTTTGAGCATCGAGAAAGCGCTTCAAATGGTCCAGAATGGCGCCAGCGGCGGCGGCAAATAGCTCCGGTTTACGAGACGCTGACAAGCCTTGGCCGTACCCGTCCTCCTCATAACAGGTACGGCCAAGGCGATGGAACACGGAATTTTCAACGCTTCGCAACTGGAGAACTGGGATCAATCATTGCTTCGTGAGCTCTCCAATAAAGGTGTCGTCCATGAAAACGTATTCGATCAATTTGGTGCGCGTCGCGGCGATCGGACTGGCTGTGACATCGTATACGAATCCAGGCTTGGCCCAAGAACCGCTGCCAGCGTGGAACGACACCGCACCCAAGAAGGCCATCGTGGAATTCGTCGAGCGAGTGACCACGCACGGCTCGCCCAACTTCGGTCCCGAAGCCGAGCGGATCGCGACGTTCGACAATGACGGCACGTTATGGGCAGAGCGGCCGATTTATTTTCAGCTCGCCTTCGCGCTCGACCGCGTGAAAGCCCTCGCTCCCCAGCATCCGGAGTGGAAGGACAAAGAGCCTTTTGCCTCGCTGCTCAAGGGAGACCTGAAGGGCGCGCTTGCCGGCGGCGAAGCCGCCATTTTTCAGGTTGTCACTGTCACGCACTCTGGCATGACGACGGATGAATTCGAGAAGATCGTGCAAGACTGGATCACCACGGCCAAGCATCCAGCCACCGGGCCGCCCTATACGGAGATGGTCTATCAGCCAATGCTTGAGCTGCTCGCCTACCTGCGTGCCAATGGCTTCAAAACGTTCATCGTCTCCGGCGGCGGCATCGATTTTATGCGTGTCTTTGCCGAGCGGGTCTATGGCATCACGCCCGAGCAGATTGTTGGCAGTAGCGGCAAGCTAAGTTTCGAAATGCGTGACAGCAAACCCGTGCTGATGAAGTTGCCCGACCTCAACTTCAATGACGACAAGGCTGGCGGCATCCAGATGCACATCGGTCGTCGCCCAATTGCGGCTTTCGGCAACTCCGACGGTGATCTGCAAATGCTCGAATGGGCGAGAGGAGGAAGCGGCGTCCGCTTAGCCCTTATCGTGCACCACACCGACGCCGAGCGGGAATGGGCCTACGACCGCCAGTCCTCCATCGGTCACCTGGAGAAGGCGCTCGACGCCGCGCGGGCGGAGGGCTGGACCGTTGTCGACATGAAGAACGACTGGAAAACTGTATTCCCGTTCGGGAGTAAGTGAGTACAGGCCCGTTTACAGAAATAACAGGCGCGTTCGCCAAGATGCTCGGCTAACAAGCGAAGGAAAGCCAGATGAAATCCACACCAACTGTTTGCGCGGTTGCCGTTGTTGCTCTCCTTGCATGGACGCTGCTTGCCCAAGCGCAAGGTACCTCCGGCTCCACCGGAGCCGTGGCATCCATTCCCAGCAACGTCGTGAGGGCCGGTGACCAAAAACAATTTGTCACGCAGCCCGGTCTCATCAGCATTATCACCGGTTCGACTCCGCCTGGCTCTAACCTGGATTCGAACCAGAGAATGACCCGCCGGGGCGGAAACCCGCTGCCTCCCAAGTAGAAAACAAGCTCGGAAGCCGGGGAGAGCGAAGACCGCGGCGCGGGCAATTCGAGATTTTCGCCATTACCGGCGAAGGCAAGCGACTCCTCCCAAACAAGGAGATACCCAATGCAAAAACACTTGAACGTTTTGGCTACACTCGCCGCCCTGCTCTGCGCGGAAGGTTTCAGCGCAACCGCCGCTCGAGCTGCCGAAACGATCACAGCACAGGAAGCGCACGCCATTGGCGTTGACGCCTACGTTTACTTTTATCCGCTCCTGTCGATGGACATCACGCGGAAGCAATTCACGAACGTCGAGCCCGGCAAGGCATTTGGCAAAGGCCCGATGAACATGTTCGTCAACGTCCCGGAATATCCGCCCGCCGATTTCAAAGGCGTCGTGCGCTCGAATTTCGACACGCTGTATTCCATAGCGTGGCTGGATCTCACCAATGAACCATTGATCCTCTCGGCGCCGGACACGAACGGAAGGTACTATCTTCTGCCGATGCTCGACATGTGGACGGACGTCTTCGCGTCTCCGGGCTCGCGGACGACCGGAACGACGGCGGGCAATTTCCTTGTCACCCCGCCCGGCTGGGCAGGAACGGTTCCGGACAGATTGACGCGCCTTGCCGCTCCAACTCCCTATGTCTGGGTCATTGGCCGTACCAAAACGGACGGTCCGACGGATTACGACGCGGTGCATAAGATCCAGGCCGGCTACAAGGTCACGCCGCTGTCACGCTGGGGTAAGGCACCGGAGCCGGTGACGGTGCAGATCGACCCGAGCGTCGATATGAAGACGCCGCCGAAGATTCAGGTCGATACCATGCCGGCCGCCAAATATTTCGCGTACGCGGCCGAGTTGTTGAAGCTTCACCCTCCCCATATTACCGATCAGCCGATCATCGCGCAGATGAAGCAGATCGGTATCGAGCCCGGCAAGAGCTTCGATTTCGACAAGCTCGATCCTGCCGTGAAGAAGGCGCTCGAAGGTGTGCCCGCGGATGCCCAGCAACTTATGACGTGGAAGGTGGCGACGCTCGCCCGGGTCGTAAACGGATGGTCGATGAACACCGATACCATGGGCGTCTACGGCAATTATTATCTGAAGCGCGCCATGGTCTCTCAGATCGGCCTTGGCGCTAACCTGCCCGAGGATGCCGTCTACCCGCTGAACCTCTTCGACGACAACGGCAAGCCGCTCGACGGCGCGAACAAATACGGAATTCACTTCGACAAGGGGGCTACTCCGCCGGTAGACGCCTTCTGGTCGATCACCCTTTACGATGCCGAAGGCTTTCAGGTGGGGAACGTACTCAACCGCTTCACCGTCAGCAGTTGGATGCCCTTTCTGAGAAACGCCGACGGGTCACTCGACCTGTACTTTCAGAACGAGAGCCCCGGGAAGGACAAGGAAGCCAACTGGCTGCCTGCACCTAAAGGAACGTTCAACCTGACCATGCGCATTTACAGCCCGCAGTTGGACGCGCTTACCGGCAAATGGAGCCCGCCGGCCGTGAAGAAAGCCCAATAGCTGCCTCGTATGGAGCAACACAGAATTGGGTGTCGGACCGACCGATGGCGAGCTAATCTCTCTCGCTTGAGGGACTGAGGAACGTCGCAAGACGCCCTCTCCATATCGGCAAGTTGAACGCTAAAGGGACGACGTTGGCGCGCAAGCGAGGAAAGCCGCCTCCGAAGAAGAGCGGACCCAGGGCGGAGCCCGCGACTCGTTCGGAAGCCCCAACGTCTTCCGTCAGAGACCCTAATGCTTTCTCGCCGCGAACGACGTTGGCCGCGCTGGCGGCGGCAGCAGTTGCCGTGCTTGTGATCGGGCTCATTTTTCAGTTCCGCTCTGGGGAATTCGGCCGAAAGTCCCCTCCTCCGAGTCCCAGCGCCGAAGCGACATTCGTCGGAAGCGAGACCTGTGCGGGCTGCCACCAGGCCGAGGCAAAGCTGTGGCAGGGCTCTCAACATCAGCTTGCCAT
>WNFR01003637.1_pt1 | contig 15920 bp, 15 predicted proteins | sample 5400221 | NCBI WGS metagenome assembly WNFR01 (sample SAMN13153357, study PRJNA577476) | soil metagenome | isolation source: 40 cm soil under Madrone tree | place: USA:California | collected 2016-06-14 | reverse complement strand
ATCCGTGGATGAGGATAAGGACGGCGTCAAGCGGCGCAAGTAACGCCGCGCGAGAATTCCATGCGCATCACTCTTGGCGTTACCGGCGGAGTGGCGGCCTACAAAGCGGCCGAGCTGGTGCGCCGCCTGCAACAGGAAGGTTTGTCAGTTGAAGTGGTCATGACCCGCGCTGCGTGCGAATTCATCACTCCTCTTACTTTTGCCGCATTGACCGGGAAAAAAGTAATTACCGGACTGTTCGCTGAATCCGGCGGCGAAGCTAACCTTGAAAGTGCTATCGAACATATTGCCGTGGCGCAGCGCACCGACTTGTTGCTCATCGCGCCTGCGACCGCCGACATCATCGCCAAATTCAGCCGCGGCATCAGCGACGATTTTCTCAGCACGCTGTACCTTGCAACGACCGCGCCCGTTATTGTCGCTCCTGCAATGAACGTCAACATGTGGAATCATCCGGCTACGCAAGAAAATTTGCAGCGCCTGCGCGATCGCGGCGTACACGTCGTCAATCCTGACGAAGGCTATCTCGCCTGCGGCATGACCGGAGCGGGAAGACTCGCGGGGCAGGAGGCAATTGTTGCCGCCGTCCGCGAAATCCTGCAGGTGCGGCGTGATCTTGAAGGGCAAACTTTTCTTTTGACCGCGGGCCCAACTCAAGAAGATCTTGATCCCGTACGATTCTTGACCAATCGCTCCTCGGGGCGTATGGGTTACGCAGTTGCCGAAGCTGCTGCGCAGCGCGGCGCAAGAGTTATTCTGATCAGCGGGCCGACTGCGCTCGAAACTCCCGCAGGGGTGACACGTGTGGATGTGCGGACCGCTTCGGAAATGTTGCGCGCCGTGGAAGATCACTTCGCGCAGGCCACCACCGCTGTCTTCGCAGCAGCCGTCGCCGACTACCGTCCCGTGGATATCGCCTCGCAAAAAATAAAGAAAACCGCCGGCGAGATCACGCTGCGGCTCGAACAGAACCCCGATATCCTCGCCACCCTCGCGCGCAAGAAAGAAGACCGTTTGATCGTTGGATTTGCCGCCGAAACCGGCAAGGTCGCCGAGTACGCGCGCAAAAAACTTGCAGAGAAAAATGCCGACTTGATCGTCGCCAACGATGTCACCGCTGAAGACGCGGGCTTCGATGTTGACACCAATATCGTGACCCTGTTCGCGCGCGATGGCCGCGATCTGCCGCTCCCGAAAATGAGCAAGCGCGAAGTGGCGCACCGCATCCTCGACGAGGTTTTGCGGCTGTCGTCCAGCGTGAAACACCAGTCTGCCGACTAACGAGCTCATGCCCGATCGAAACGACACCACAGTTCAAGAGAGACTTCAAAAGCGCTTGCGATTTTACGACGACCTTGGCCTGGGTCCGTTCTACCGCGATCGCGGCGCTTCGGGAATGCGCGCATCTTCGCTTTTTGTCGAGACTTCTGTCCCCGCATCTGTCGTCATCGAGGAATACACTTTGCCAAAAACCGCAAGAACATTGCCCGCATCAGGTATGGATGCAGCGAAATCTGTGGCAGTGGAAGTGGCCGCAAAAACTTTAGTTCTCCCGGCGGCGGGTGGGGCATCGCTGTTCGAGGCCACGACCAAGATAGCCGGAGATACGCTGCTGAAAGTCCGCGAAGATCTCGGCGAATGTACGCGTTGCAAGCTGCACAAGACCCGCAACAAGATTGTATTTGGCGATGGAAGCGGTAAAGCCAAACTGGTTTTCGTGGGCGAAGGCCCGGGCGCCGACGAAGACAAGCAGGGACTGCCGTTTGTCGGTCGCGCGGGGAAACTTCTTACCCAGATGATTGAAGCCATGGGTTTGCAGCGTGGCGACGTTTATATATGCAACGTGGTGAAGTGCCGCCCGCCGGAAAATCGCCAGCCGGAAAAAGACGAAGTCGCCGCGTGCTCGCCATTTTTATTTCGTCAACTCGATGTGCTCCAACCCAAGGCGATCGTCTGCCTCGGCAGCACCGCTGCGCAAACCCTGCTGCAGACCAATCGCGGCATTTCTCAGTTTCGCGGCCAATGGCTGGATTTTCGCGGTCATAAACTGATGGCCACCTATCATCCCGCATATTTGCTGCGCAATCCTGCCGCTAAAGGCGAAGTCTGGAAAGATCTTCAGAAAGTCATGGCCGAGCTCGGCCTCGAAGTAAAAAGGAACAAGGGCAAGTAAATGCCCAGCGGCATGGTGCTCGGTGTCGCCACGGCGGCGTTGTGGGGCAGCGCCGATTTTCTGGCGCGCTTCGCAACCCGCAGCGTCGGAAGTGTACGCGCTCTGTTTGGCATGCAGTTCTGGGGCGCCATTCTTGTCACCATTCTCTTATTCTTCGCGCGCGACTGGGGGCACCTATTCGACGGCTCCGGCTGGCAGCCGTGGGTCTGGGGAACTCTGGCCGGTTCCATAAACACCTTCGCGATGTTCGCTCTTTATCGTGCTTTTGAAATTGGCAAGCTCTCGCTGGTTGGTCCTGTCTCGGCCAGCTATCCCGCGTTGACTGTTGTCCTGTCGCTGCTTTCCGGTGAGCGACTATCAGCGTATCGCGCGGTCGGAATTGTTGCGGCTCTGCTCGGTGTAATTTTTGTCGCCGCTGGAGAAAAATTCAGCGGCCCGGTCTCTACTTTTGATAATTCCGGAGACGCAGATCGCAGTTCACAAAAATCCAGCACAGTTCCAGGCCTCGGCTGGGCCATTGCGGCAGCTTTCAGCTTTGCCGTCTTATTTTGGCTCCTCGGCCTTCGCATCATCCCGCGCACCGGAGCCCTAGCAACTGTTTGGCTGATTCGCGTGAGCGGCGCGCTCATCACGTTCACGGTACTGCTCGCAAAGAAAATTCCTCTGCCCATAAAAAACAAACGTACGCGGGCGCAACTCTACACCATGGGCTACTTCGACACCGCCGCCTTCGCTCTCAGCAATCTGGGAATGCGCATCGAACAAGTAGCAGTCGTCAGCGTACTCGGCTCGCTCTACGGCGCCGTAACCGTGGCCCTGGCCGCCATTTTCCTAAAGGAACGCATCGCGCCCCTGCAGTGGACCGGCATCGCCGCAATCTTCCTCGGCGTCGCGCTGATGAATGGGTAGATGTTTTCCGGCAAAAACAACGCCTGACGACCACCTGCTACACTACTCGTCGCAATGAACGAAAAACTTTGCAACGTAGCGCTCGCCGTTCCGCTACGCACCACATTCACCTACAAAGTTCCGGATCGCCTCGCCGCGGAAATCCAGCCTGGTTCCCGTGTAGTCGTTCCGTTTCGCAAAAAATCCCTGGTCGGCATAGTCACCGAATGGACAGAACAGGGCCCGCCAGACACCAAACTCCGCGAAGTGCAGAAATGCCTCGACGTGATTCCCGCGCTTACAAAAAATCTCCTTGATCTCGGCCAGTGGATCTCCTCCTACTACGTCGCGCCAATCGGCGAAGTCTATCGCGCAATGCTTCCGCCACTGACGGAGCTGCGGGCCCAACAAATTGTTCGAAGCACTGAACTCGGCCGGTCCGCAACCGCCAACCTTTTAGGCGAGATGGAGACCAAGCCAAGCTTTCTGCGAAAACTGCAATCCGCAAAAGATGGCGTGCCGCTGCAGACCGCTCTCCGCTCCGGCATCGCGCTGAGTGATCTGCTGAAGCTGCAACGTCGCGGCTGCGTGGAAATCCTCCAGCAAATCCAAGCGCGCAAGCGCCGCACACAGCGAATCGTCGCCTGGCGCAGCACCGAAATCGACGCCCCAATCTTAACGGAAAAGGAAGCCCGGCTGAGAGACATGCTCCTGCTGCAACGCGGTGCCTTGCCGCTGACGCAGCTGCTCAAGCTTGGCAATGTCTCGCGTGCCTTCGTGGAAAAATTACTGCGCGAGGGGAAACTGGAAGCCTGGGAAGAAACACTCGATCCCGCCGGAGATCCGTTCGACGTCGGCTACACTCCACCCGCGCACACGCTGAATCCAGAACAAGACCACGCCTTCGGCGCCATCCGCGCGCGCTTCGAACTCGGAGAATTCGGCGTGCAACTTCTCCACGGAGTTACCGGCAGCGGGAAAACGGAAATCTACATGCGAGCCGTGCAAGACGCTTTAGCCCGCGGCAAAACTGCCATCGTGCTGGTGCCGGAAATCGCCCTGACTCTATGGATCGGGCGGCAATGCCGTGCGTGGTTCGGCGCGCGCTTCGAAGGCGTCGCAGTGTTGCATTCTGCGCTGAGCGACATCGAGCGTGCCCGCGAATGGTGGCGCGTTCGCAACGGCGAAGCCCGCGTCATCGTTGGAACTCGCTCCGCGATTTTTGCGCCCGTAGAAAAACTTGGCCTCGTCATTGTCGATGAAGAACAAGAATCGAGTTACAAGCAGGAAGAAACTCCGCGCTACCACGGTCGCGACGTAGCCATTGTTCGCGCCAAGCTGGAAAATGCCCTGGCTCTTCTTGGCTCGGCTACTCCTTCGCTCGAAACCTATCACCACGCACGCAGCGGGAAATATGAATTGCTCACGTTGGCGCAGCGCGTGGCGGAGCGCTCATTGCCTTCAGTCGAAATTCTCGATCTGCGCGAAGAATTCAGGCAGACTCACCAAACCAGCCCGATATCTTCGCGGCTTCGCGAAGCATTGCGCGAATGTCTGAATTTTCAAACCCAGGCGCTGGTTCTGATCAATCGCCGCGGTTATTCCTGGAGCGTGATCTGCCGCAGCTGTGGCGCGACCGTGCAATGCGCCAACTGCAGCATTTCCATGACCCACCACAAGATCCGCAATCGGCTCGAGTGCCACTACTGCGGTTCCGTGCAGCCCATTCCCAAGAACTGTCCGAAGTGCGATTCGAAGTATGTTTACTTTTTCGGCGAAGGTTCAGAACAGCTCGAAGAACGCCTGCGCAAGGAATTTCCGAAAGCCCGCATCGCGCGGTTGGATCGCGACACCGCGCGCACCAAGCGCCAGTATCAGGAAACGCTCGGCGCCTTCGCCGACGCTGCGCTGGATATTCTCGTCGGCACCCAAATGCTCGCCAAAGGACACGATTTTCATCGCGTCACACTGGTCGGCGTAATCAGCGCGGATAGTTCCCTCACTATGCCGGATTTTCGCGCCGCCGAACGCACTTTCCAATTGATGACGCAGGTAGCCGGCCGCGCCGGCCGTGGTGAATTACCCGGCCGCGTGCTTATTCAAACTTTTTATCCCGAACATTACGCAATTCAGGACGCCATCAAGCAGGATTACGTCGCCTTCTACGAACGCGAATTGCATTACCGCCAGGTCATGGCCTATCCGCCATTCACTTCACTGGCCAATATCATCGTGCGCGATTCCAATTTAGAGAAAGCCATCACCTGGTCGCGCGAACTCTCTCAATTTCTTGCGCCGCACAATGGCGACGGCATGCGAGTTCTCGGACCAGCCAGCGCGCCACTGGCAAAACTCAAAAGCGAATATCGCTTTCAATTCTTATTAAAATCGAAACGCAAAGCTCAACTCACCAAGCTGCTAGCCGGCGCTCTCGCCTACTGCGACAAAAAGGGAATTCCGCAAACCGCCGTCTTCGTCGACATGGACCCCCTGCAACTCTTTTAATCTCGTCCGCGGCGATTTGCCGTCTTATTCGTCACAAAACTACACAACATTGTCATCCTGAGCGGTCCCTGCCGCAGGCAGGAACCGTCGAAGGACCTCAACGTAAAAACTGGCGCAGGGCATTAAGCCATCTTCGATCGTGTATTCCACCACCGCCAGAAAAAATAAGCCGGAATGCCCAGCACCAGCAGTATCAGTCCAGCCAGCACATGGCGAAATTCCTTCGGATCGCGCGTAGCCAGGAAAATGGCATTGCCCACCACCGCCGCGGCCGCCAGCAAAAAAACAATCGGCGTCCACGGATAACCCGGAACACGATAAGGCAGCGCCCTCGTCAGCTCCCCGAGCGCCGAGCGCAGAGGGAAAATCGCTGCCGCGCCGAGTCCGTAAAAAATCCAGCCAATAAAAACCACGCCCTTGGCCAGCTCTGAAAAACGCCCCGCAAACGTCAACACCGCGGACCACACACATAATGCGACGATGGCATTGGCTGGCGTGTGAAATCTCGGATGCACTTCGGCCAGCGTCTTGAAAAATAAATTATCTTTGGACATCGCATAGAACACGCGTGGTGCGGTCAGCACCACGCTATTCGTCGCGCTGAATACTGAAATGAGAATGGTGAGCGCGACGAATTTGCCGGCCCATGGCCCCAGAACGGCCGTCGCCGCCGTAGCGGCAATCGCGCCGCTGTTACTCGCCACCGCGGGCCCCAGTGCCACCAGGTACGCCAGCACCGCGACCACGTACAATCCAATCAAAATCAGCGACCCTAGAAGAAATGCGCGCGGAAAAACTTTCTGTGGTTCGATCACTTCGCCGGCGCTGTACGTTCCGAATTGCCAGCCCTCGTAGGCCCACAAAGCCGCAATCATCGCCAGGCTAAAACTGGAAAATAAATTCATACCGTGTAGATGCGTGCCCGCGGCAGGAATGATATCGCCTCCGTGCTTGCCAAGCGTCAGCAAAACGATGCTCAGAACCACCACCAGTCCGCCTTTAATCAGCGTGGTCCAGTTCTGCAAATCGGAACTCTGTCGCGTTCCTCTGACGTTGACGACCGTTACGACCACGATCACCAAAACCGCGGCAAGGTTCGATTCCAGCTCGCTCAGTGGAACCACTTCAGCAAGGTATTGCGAAAACGCGCGTGCCAGTGCGGCGATCGTCGCCGCGGAAATTACCAGGAACAGGCACCACCCGTACAGAAATGCCGGCAAGCGCCCAAACCCGTCGCGGATATAACAGTAGAGTCCGCCGGCTTCCGGGTTTGCGGCAGCCAGTTCTGCGTAAGTCAGCGCGCCCAGCAACGACATCACTCCGCCGACGATCCACACCAGCATCGACAGGCCGACCGAGCCGTTTACCTGTCGAAGAATTAATCCCGGCGAAAGAAATATTCCAGAACCGATTACCGAACCAATAAACAAAAACAACAGATCACGCAGGCGAAGTGTACGGAGAAGTGTGGGCATCTATGGCTGCGGCGAGGATGGCTCACAGGGAAAGCCTAGCGTCGCGCGCACGAGCATCATATCCGCGGCGGACAACACGTCAATGAGAAGTTGCCGATTGCCACAGCGGCACCGGCATAAAACACAAAATCATCACCAGCAGCGTGGCGACCGCAAGCACCACGCGCGCCGTGTCCAGCGGCTGCTGGTCATAAATCGGCGGGATGCGGAGAAATCGCAACCCCAGCAAAATTCCCGCCCACACCCACCAAACCCGCCAGTGAAAATATCCGAGCGCGAGAAGAATCCCAGGCACCAGCCAACCCACCCAGCGATGCAAACGCGGACTGAAAGAACGAAGAATATGTCCACCGTCCAGTTGCCCAGCCGGCAGAAGATTCAGCGCGGTGGCAAAAAGTCCAACCCACGCAGCACGCCCAACCGGATTGAGCAAAATCGTGAGCGGATCCGCCCCGGGGAAAAATCTATGTGCCAGGAGCCGCAGCGCCAGCGGTATGCCGAAGACCACGTCCGCGCCGGCAGAATTGATTCCGGGCACCACCCGCGAATGTATAACTCCATAAATCAGAATTGGAATTGCGGCCGCGAAGCCGACCAGTGGCCCCGATGCGCCGACGTCAAACAGCGCGCGTCGGCTGCGAATCGGCGAGCGCATCAGAATAAATGCGCCGAGAGTTCCGATCAGCGTCGGTGCGGGAATGAAATACGGATAACTGGCGCGAATGCCGTGATGTTTGCACGCGAAGTAATGTCCGAGTTCGTGCACCAGCAGGATTCCCATCAATGCAATGGCAAATGGAAAACCGGACGCGAGCGCGGTCGGATCCTTGTACAGCAACTTCATCGAAACTACGAACTCGGGCACCGACGCAGCCTCACCGTTTGCAAACGAAATTGCGAACTGGCGTCCGGCGGCGAGACAGGTCAAAAACGTAATCACAAAAAGCACAATCGCCAGCCACAGCCGTCTTGGTTTTTGCGAATTGGGATTTTGCCGCGGAGGAAGCGAAATCGGGACCTGCTTCTCCGGTGGTTGCTGCTCGATTGTCGCCGAGGTCTGGTCGCTGTTCACGATTTTATTGCGGCTTCAAGTAAAGCCCGCACCCGTATTTAGCGGTATCTAGGGGCTTTAAGGAATGCCCCTTGCAAGAGCGGCTCGCAAGTCAACTTCGTAACAATTATAACGCGAGCTTCAAATAGAACTCGAACCGATTATGAATGCCGGCTTGTGATCCGGGAATTTGTAGGATCTCAGATGTGTTTGCGGTCGCGCGTGCGAATTGAATTTTACAAGCCTCCGAGGCCTTGCAACTCTTTGCCGGGCTTGAAGCGTACAGCTTTGCCGGGCGGTATATTCACTTCTTCGCCAGTGCGCGGATTGCGGCCGATGCCGGTTTTCCTGGGCTTCACGGTAAAAACTCCGAAGCGGCGTAGCTCAATTCGCTGGGTTCGGCCCATGCCATTTTTCAGCGATTCAAAAACCGTCTCCACCGCTTGTTCGGCCTTCACCCGGCTCACGCCTGCTCCTTCGAGCTTCGACAGTACGGCGTTCACGATATCCAGTTTAATCAAGCGCGTCCTCCGCTACGTACGCTGGCGCAACACCGAGGGCGTTGCCGTACCACCGTGGGCAGATGCTAGAGGCTGCGCGGCGGGTTGTCAAGACGTGACGCCTCGTCTAAACTAACTTTTTTCACGCGATTGATATTGCCAAGAAAATTGTCCGCAACCGAAAAAGTATATCGCGGGCTGCAAATACAGCCGGACAAAGTTATGGCGGGCTGCGAGCGCAGCCCGCGCCCGAAAAGGAGACGTGGATGTCTGTAAGACCAGATAGCTGGATTCGCCGCATGTCGCAGGAACATAAAATGATCGAGCCATTCACTGACCGGCAAGTCCGGGACGGGGTCATCAGCTACGGCGTGTCGTCATATGGATACGACATTCGCGTCGCGGACGAGTTCCGTATTTTCACCAACGTGAACTCGACGATTGTCGATCCCAAAAAATTTGATGCGCGCTCGCTGGTGGACTATAAAGGCGACATCTGCATCATTCCGCCAAATTCGTTCGCGCTCGCGCGTTCCATCGAGTATTTTCGCATCCCGCGGAATGTCCTTACCATCTGCGTTGGCAAGTCGACTTATGCGCGCTGCGGAATCATCGTCAATGTGACGCCGTTTGAGCCGGAGTGGGAAGGCTTCGTCACTCTGGAAATCAGCAACACCACTCCGCTGCCCGCAAAGATTTACGCCAACGAAGGACTTTGCCAGGTCATCTTCTTCGAGTCTGACGACGACTGCGAAATCAGCTACAAAGACAAAAAAGGCAAATACCAGGCCCAGGGTGGCATAGTCTTGCCCCGACTCTAGGGGCCGCGGTGCCTTTTGCTAAACATCGTCCAGACTCGCGCCGGCGTTAGAAATGCCTTTCGGCGGCCGTGTCGGCTGTTTTCCATCTTCGCTCTCTTCCTGTTCCTGATTGCGGTGTTTCTTGCGTTTCCCCGGCAGAAAGCTTGCAATCCAGAATGTGTTGTACTGATTGGTGATTCCATCACATCGAAGTGGCAAGGTCTGACGCAGACGAAACAATTATTCGGACTGCAAATTATTAATCGTGGGATTTCCGGCGACTTTACGGCTCATATGCTTTCACGATTCGATCACGATGTAGTCCAGCTTCACCCGCGTGTCGTGGTAATTCTCGGCGGCATCAACGACATCGTGCGCATCCCTCTGCCCTCGATCGAACAGAATCTCGCATCCATGGCCGAAACCGCCGAACAACACGGAATACACGTTGTGCTCGCCACTCTTCCTCCCACAGGTAAATACGACCCCGATCCTGACGAGCTATCCGCGGCACAAGTTTCCGGCCATGACGAAATCATCTCCGGCCACGACGAAATCCAAGTACTAAACAATTGGATCAGGAACTTCGCGAATCAAAAGCACTACACGCTCGTTGACTATCACTCCGCGCTGGCCGATGACCGTGGCTACTACTTGAAAGGACTCACTACCGACGGCGTCCATCCCAGCATCCATGGCTACGAACGTATAGAACCCTTGCTCCGCGATGCAATTCAGTCCGCAATTCACGCCGGCAGATAAATCTTCCATCAGCTGTACCGAGCACCCTTGTCGAACGCGGTGCCGTAAGTCAGCGGCGGGCTGATCGGATGTGAAGACGTGATATTGCGTAGTGGACTTACCCCAGCCTCCAGGGCAAGGATAGGGGGCGGGTCGTTTGGGGAATCGAAATGCCGATCGAGCTGAGAGAAACGGTGCGAGTGGTAATGCATTTACCGGGTGAATACACGCAGGCTCTCGTAGAATTGAGGAGAGGCGGGGGCTTGGCCGGCGGGAGCGTTTTTTGGAAAGTTCCTGCCCGAATAATTCCGACTGACCTTTAGTCCGCGTAACTTCCTTTCCGCCCGCGCATCATTTAGAGGGTTGTCAAACTATCGAAGTGAAGGGAATTTCATTCCACGGAGAAAATTATGGGCAAGCTTACGAATCAAGTTGCAGTGGTCACCGGGGCTTCGAAGGGCATCGGCGCAGGAATCGCCACGGCGTTTGCGGCGGAAGGCGCATCGGTGGTGGTGAATTACGCGTCCAGCAAAGAAGGCGCTGACCGAGTGGTGCGGGAAATCACTGCAAAGGGCGGCAAGGCCATTGCGGTACAAGGCGATGTCTCGAAACAGGCGGACATCACGCGTTTGTTCGCGGAAACGAAAAAAGCCTACGGAAAGCTCAATATCCTGGTGAACAACGCGGGGATTTATCAACTCGCGCCGCTGGAGGGTGTGACCGAAGAGCTGTTCCACAACCATTTCAATCTCAACGTGTTGGGTCTGTTGCTGGCAACCAAGGAAGCCGTGAAACTGATCGGGCCGGAAGGCGGCAGCATCATCAACGTCGGCTCCGGCGTCAGCAGCGTCACGCCACCCAATTCCTCGGTTTATACCGCAACGAAAGGCGCCGTGGACGCCATCACCGGAGTGCTCGCCAAGGAACTGGGTCCGCGCAAGATCCGCGTCAACTCGCTCAACCCCGGCATGATTGAAACCGAAGGTGTGCACGCCGCCGGCTTCATCGAAAGCGATTTCCGCAAATGGGTGGAATCGCAATCGCCGCTCGGGCGCATCGGCCAGACCGATGATATTTCGCCGACGGCCGTGTATCTGGCTTCGTCCGACTCGAAGTACCTCACCGGCGAAATACTTCGTGTGACCGGCGGCATTCTGTAAGGAAATCCCTGAATTATCCGGTCGCGGAGGTGGCCTTGGTTCTTTGCGCGGTAACACCCCGAATGGCAGACGGTTCAGCCGCCCGGTGCGAGGCGCACTCCTATATCCAGCTCAAGAGACTGGCATCCTGCCTTGAGCAAGACTCGGATGAGACCGGCGATCTGTTGATTGGAGCCGGGGCCGTTGGTTGCGGAAGGCCTCCAGCGAGGCCCAGACAACGTTTGGCGACCTGCGCTCAAGCGTAGGAATAATGGCACTGACGGAAGAATCAAGCGTTGAAGGTTCGAGCCGATGCCCGCCGCATCTTGCAGGCTGATCCCGAAATCAGCGTTGAGCGGATCCTTGAGCGACTGAGCAGAGCTTATATAGGAGTAACCCTTGCAGACGTGAAAGAGACACGCAGAGCGAAGGTGATCTTGATGCCGCGTCTGAAAATAGGAAGATGCGAATAAATTAACTTCTACGTTATTAATAATGAGTCGCTCGGACGGCGAACCCTTTCAAGTCTATTCCACCCCGCCAGAAGCCAGAGAAAGCTACGCCGTGGGAACCAAGATTTGGGTGATTAGCTGGGATTCAGGAGTGGTTCTAGGATCGTTGGCGTAGTTTTCGATGTTGAAGTCGTCCCGCATGGGGATTTTTTGATCGGAGACCATTTGGAAGACTTTGCCGGAAGCATCGGGCAAATTGGAGTATGGTCCGGTCAAAACAAAACGGCTGTACTTGCCGCCTTTGAATTTTGTGTACTGCACGCCCGCAGGTAAATTTTGTGGTTCGGCAGCGATAGAAACGCCGGCGCGATATATTTTTGGCCCTACTTTGTACAGGCTCGTGTAGCCGGTGATTTTGTTGTGTTCTGAAATGGCGGGAACGAGTTTATGCAGTTCGTTCCAGGCTTGCGGAGCGGTGTCCTGGAATGGCCCGATCTTTTCGATGTAAACATAATGGGTTTCGGGCCATGTGACAATTTCGGGTTGCTGCGTGAGCTGGAGTGCGGGTCCTTTTGCAGTGGACATGAAGATTCTCCCGTGGAAGTTTTTGTCGAAGCAAATTGTGGCGGGCAGGACAAGTTTGCCACATTGGTTTTTGAAGGCAAGATAAAGTGTTGAGCACGGGAAGAAGGAGTCTGCGAGAAAGGATAGGAAAGGCAGGATAAGCGCGTTGTTACAGCAGTTGAAAACGCACGCTGTGGTCATTTTTCAATGGCGGCGACTGCGGCAGGAGAGACCTCAATGTTTTCGATTGGGTAGCCGAGCTTGCGCCAAGCGTCCAGGCCGCCTTGCAACGGGCGGATGCGTTTGATGCCTTGTTTTCTGAGGAGCAGCGCCACACGGGCGCTGGTGGCTTCGTTTGGTCAAGTACAGTAGAGAATGACTTCGCGGTCGCGCGGCAAACGATCGTTTTTTGCTTCCAGTTCCGCGGCGTCCATGCGAAACGCGCCGGGAATAGTTTCCGGGTCGGCTTCAAAGTCCATAGAGTGGCGAAGGTCAACGATGACTAGTTCTACGCCGCCGTCAATTTCCTGCTTCAATTCTTCCGGAGTGATACGGGCGATGCGCAGATCGCGGAGAAACTTCTGGCGCGCGAGGAACTTCCATGCGATATAGCCGGCAAGCGCAGCGATGATCAAAACGGCCAGCGAACCGCCCAGCCTGGCGGCGCGCTCCGCGATGTGTTCGATCTGTTCGCTGAAGATGTAGCCCGTGCCAAGAATCGAAAAACCCCAGACCAGCGAGCCGAGACCATCGAAGAGCAGGAACTTGCGCGCGCGCATGTGAAAGATTCCGGCCAGCGGCGGCGCAACCGTGCTGAGTCCGGGAATGAATTTTGCCAGCAACAGGGAACGCGCGCCTTGCTTGGAAAAAATACCTTCGGTTCGGCGAACGCAGGAATCGGGTTCAAGAGAAATTTTGCAAAGGAATTGCAGGATGCGAATGCCCTTGGTGCGGCCGAGGGCGTACCAAAAGGAGTCGGCGGAGAGCGCAGCAATGGCTACGAAGAACAGCGAAGCCCAAAAGCTGAGGTGGCCGGTGCCGGCCAGGGCGCCCGCTGCCAAAACCACGGGCAGCGACGGAACCGGGAGGCCGAGTTGTTCGGCGAAGACCCAGGCTAGGAGGACAACGTATCCATGTTTGATGAGAAATTCGAGCGTGCTGTGCATCGAGCTGGATCGGATCCTTGCAAAGCTTAGTTAAATAGTAGAACTGATTTTGTTCGCGTTGTCATCTTTCGCGCTGTCGTTCATTGTACAGCGGACCGCAGGGGTAAAAGCCCCTGTAGTGACGGAGCGGCTAATGCCGTGTCCTCCCTAAGGGCAAGAGAGATTCTCCGCGCGAACGTCGCGCGGAGAGGAAGCGATCCTTGCTGCGCTCGGAATGACGATTTAATGCAACGGCCAGAAGAAAGACGGATTCCTCGCTGCCCTTCCCGCGAAACCGGCGGTATGACGGGAACACCGCAAGCGGGATTGAATTACTTCGCGACGAAATCGGCGGTATGGCCCCATTTGCCGGACATGACAAATTCGCGGATGGGTTTGCGAACCCGCGGGGCGGTTTCGCGATCGCGATAGGGTTGCGGAAGGGAAGCAGGATCGCCGGGATAGCCGATGGCAAAGGCTGCGAGTGCGTCCCAGCCGGCAGGAATTTCGAAAACTTCGCGCGCGGTGTCGGGATCAAAACCGGCCATCTGGTGAACCAGAATTCCGCGCGATACGGCTTCAATGGAAAGAAGCGCCATAGCGGCGCCGGTATCGTATTGCGCGTTGCGATTGGGGGTTTTGTTTTTTGCGAAGGACAATTCGGAAACCGCGAAGCCCAAAACGTAGGCGTGCTTGGCCCAGTTGACGTTGAACTCGACCAGCGGCTGCAAGGCCTTGGTGAAATTTTCGTGGTCGGCGCGAGTGGCGACCATGAATGCCCACGGCTGTTCGTTGCTGCTGGAGGGCGCCCAGCGGGCCGCTTCGAAGAGGCTGCGAAGATCGGCGGAAGAGATAGCTTTATCAGAGAAAGCGCGCGGGCTCCAGCGGTCACGGATGAATTCGTGTACTGGATATTCGGTTGGTGCGGAGTTCTTCATTATTTTTTTCTCCAAAGTTTTCATTTTTTGCAGGCGCGTGAAATCGAAGGTGTTACTTCGATTCTTTTTTGGTCATCTCGAGGTCGATGTTGATGTTTACGTCATCGCCGACTACTATGCCGCCGCCATCCAGTTTGGCGTTCCACTTCACGCCGTAGTCCATGCGATTGACGGTAGTGGTGGCGTTGACAGCCACGCGGGTGTTTCCCCAAGGATCTTTTACTGCGCCGGATGGACCTTCGACATCCAGAACAACTTGCTTTGTTACGCCGTGAATCGTCAAATTGCCGGTAACTTTCATTTTGCCGGCGGAAATCTTTTCAATTTTCGTGGATTTAAAAGTGATGGCCGGATAGTTTTTGACATCGAAAAAATTGGCGCTCTTGAGGTCGGCATCGCGTTTGGGTTCGCCGGTATCGATAGTGTTGGCATCTATGGTCACATCCACAATGGATTTGTCGATGTCCTGGTCATCCCAGAGGACCATTCCGGTGATGCCTTTGAATTGTCCGCGCACCGTGGCGATCATCATGTGCTTGACGGAAAATCCCGCTGCGGTGTGCGCCGGATCAATCTGCCAGGTAGTGGTGGCGGCTGGAGCCGGAACGGCCAACGCGGCAACCAGGGTTGCAGCGAGGGCAAGTCTTGATAACGATTGGTCCATTTTATTCTTCCTTCCTAATTTGAAATGCAGTCCCCGCAGGGAAATCCTTGGATGCGCGCTAAGTGTTATCCGATGTTTGTGGAATGACTTCTTCCAGCGCCGTTGCAAGACTTTTCAAGCGGGCCGCGGCGAGATTGCGGAACTGTCTTCGGTGTAATTCCTGAACCGGAGCGTCGAGCTTTTTCAGAATGTCCAGACCGGCCGCGGTGATGCGGGTTCTTACCACGCGGCGGTCATTGACCTGGCGTTCTCGGGTAATCAACCCGCGTTTTTCCATGCGATCGAGCAATCGGGTCATGTCCGGATCGTGGGAAATCATGCGGTCGCTGATGCCTTTGCAAGGCAGGCCGCTGGGTTCGGCTCCTCGCAGAATGCGCAGCACGTTGTACTGGGTACCGGTTAAGGAATGCTCTTTCATCAATTGTTCGGCTTGTTGGCTGAGGCGGTCAGCGGCGATCAGCAGCGCGACAAAGACCCTGGTTTCCAAGGATTGTTGGGAGCGTTTTTGAGGCTTGGCGAGAGTCACGCAAACAATATAGTCGTCATAACGATTATTGTCAAGAGGAAATATGCATTTGTGCGAGAAGGGCTGCCAACGTGCGGCGGGGATTGAAGGGCGACGCGGTACGAGCAGAAAACAGAAGCGAGATCCTTCGCGTCGTTCGGAGTGACGACGGTAACGTTTTGGCTGAACCCGACATGATGAGAGAAGCCGATATGGGACGCGCTTGCTAGGGCTTGGCGACGGGGCGCAATTGCACTTCGCTCAGGAAGCTTTGCGGGCCTTGTGTGGCGATCATCGCGACGGCGTGTGCGACGTCGTCAGCGGTCAATACCTTGCTGGCATCTTTTGCGCCGCGGCCGGAAAATTCTGTAGCCACGCTG
>WNFR01003636.1_pt1 | contig 15920 bp, 9 predicted proteins | sample 5400221 | NCBI WGS metagenome assembly WNFR01 (sample SAMN13153357, study PRJNA577476) | soil metagenome | isolation source: 40 cm soil under Madrone tree | place: USA:California | collected 2016-06-14 | reverse complement strand
GGTCGAGCAGCGCGAGCTCACCCAGTGGTTCTTCAAGATCACCGCGTTCTCGGAAGACTTGCTGAACGCGCTCGACCGGCTCGACCGCTGGCCGGAAAAAGTGCGGCTGATGCAGAAGAACTGGATCGGCCGCTCGGAAGGCCTGCTGGTCCGCTTTGGGCTCGATCCCAAAACGACGCCCGGCGGCGAAGCCGAGCTCGAGGTCTACACCACGCGGCCCGACACGCTGTTCGGCGCGAAATTCATGGCGGTCGCGCCCGACCATCCGCTCGCAACAGTGGCGGCGAGAACCAATCCGGCGCTCGCCGATTTCATCGCCGAGTGCAAGCGCACCGGAACCGCGCAGGAGCTGATCGACAAAGCCGAGAAGATGGGCTTCGACACCGGCATCAAGGCGATCCATCCGTTCGATCCGAACTGGAAGCTGCCGGTCTATGTCGCCAACTTCATCCTGATGGATTACGGCACCGGCGCGATTTTCGGCTGCCCGGCGCACGACCAGCGCGACCTCGACTTCGTCAACAAATACGGCCTCGGCAACACGCCGGTGGTGTGCCCGCCGGACGTCGATCCCAAGACCTTCATCATCACCGACACGGCCTATGAGGGCGACGGCCGCATGATCAATTCGCGTTTCCTCGACGGCATGTCGATCGATGAGGCCAAGCAGGAGGTGGCGCGGCGGCTCGAGACCGAGACCCGCGGCAACCGCCCGGTCGCCCAGCGCCAGGTGAATTTCCGCCTGCGCGACTGGGGCATCTCGCGCCAGCGCTATTGGGGTTGCCCGATCCCGATCATCCACTGCGCCAACTGCGGCGTCGTGCCGGTGCCTGTGAAAGACCTGCCGGTGCGGCTGCCAGACGACGTCACGTTCGACAAGCCCGGCAATCCACTCGACCGCCACCCGACCTGGAAGCACGTCGTCTGCCCGCAATGCGGCGGCCAGGCGCGGCGCGAGACCGACACGATGGACACCTTCGTGGACTCGTCCTGGTATTTCGCGCGCTTCACCGATCCCTGGATCAAGACCGCGCCGACCGACCGGCAGATGGTCGACGCCTGGCTGCCGGTCGACCAGTATATCGGCGGCATCGAGCACGCGATCCTGCACCTGCTCTACAGCCGCTTTTTCACCCGCGCCATGAAGGCGACCGGACATGCCGGGATCGACGAGCCCTTCGCGGGCCTGTTCACCCAGGGCATGGTGGTGCACGAGACCTACCGCAAAGCCGACGGCAGCTGGGCGGCGCCGGCCGAGGTCAAGATCGAAGGCAGCGACGACGACCGGCGCGCCACGCTCGCGGCCACCGGCGAGCCGATCGAGATCGGCGCGATCGAGAAGATGTCGAAGTCCAAGCGCAACACCGTCGATCCCGACGACATCATCGCGAGCTACGGGGCCGATACGGCGCGCTGGTTCATGCTGTCGGACTCGCCGCCCGAGCGCGACGTCAACTGGACCGAAAAGGGCGTGCAGGGCGCCTGGCGTTTCACCCAGCGGCTATGGCGGCTGGTGGGCGAGGCGGCCCAGGTCGCGGCCCCGGCCGGGCGGCCGGCCGAGTTCGGCGCCGCCGCGCTCGGCGTGCGCAAGGCCGCCCATGGGGCGCTCGCCAAGGTGTCGGACGCGATCGAGAAGCTGCATTTCAACGTCGCCGTCGCCCATATCTACGAATTCGCCGGCGCGCTGCAGACGGCGCTCGGCGGTGTGACGCCCAATGCCCAGGTCGCGCCCGATCTCGCCTGGGCGATCCGGGAAGCCGCCGGCATCCTGGTACAGCTGTTCCACCCTATGATGCCGCATCTCGCCGAGGAATGCTGGGCGACGCTCGGCCACCAGACCCCGGTCGCCTCCGCGCCCTGGCCGGCGGTCGAGCCCGGGCTGCTGGTTGAGGATATGGAAACTTTGCCGGTCCAGGTTAACGGCAAGAAGCGGGCTGACGTGACGGTTGCGCGCAATGCCACAAACGGTGATATTGAGGCGGCGGTGCTGGGGCTCGACGCCGTGAAAAAGGCGCTCGACGGGAAGGCCCCGAAAAAGGTCATCATTGTCCCGCATAGAATCGTCAATGTGGTGGTCTGAGATGCGCCTGGGGGTCTCCCGACTGGTCCGATTGGCTGCGCCGCTGGTGGCGGCCGGCTTGTTGGCGGGCTGTTTCCAGCCGCTTTACGGCGAGCGCTCGATCGGCGGCGGACCCAGCATCAAGGCGGCCTTCGGCTCGGTCGATGTGTCCCAGATCCCCGCTCCCAGCGGCAGCCCGGAATCGCGCGTCGCGGTCGATGTCCGCAATAACCTGCTGTTCGCGTTGAACGCCAACAGCAAGCCGATCGACCCGGCCTATCGTCTCAACATCCGCATGTCCTCGACCCGGCTGACCGTCATCGTCGACCTCACCAGCGCCCGCCCCGAGCTCGAGAATTACGGGCTCAACGTGACCTATAGCCTGGTCGAGGCCAAAACCGGCAGGGTCGTGATCAACGACGTGACATTCGCGCGCGTGTCCTACGACATCCCCGGCCAGGCGCAGCGCTTCGCTCAGGCCCGCGGATTGCGCGACGCCGAGAATCGCGCCGGACAGGTCATCGTCGAGCACATCAAGAACCGGCTGGCGTCATATTTCGTGGCCGGGACGTAATTGCCGTATTTCACAGCCGTCATCGCAACACAGGCTTGGCCGCACGCCTTGGTGTCATCATCCGCGCAAGCGGATGATCCAGTAACCACCGAAGCGGTGGTGGAATACTGGATGCCCCGCTTGCGCGGGGCATGACGAGCCTAGGACAAACGGAACCATGGTCGCCCTGAAAACCGGAGAGATCGACGCCTTTGTGGCGCGGCCCGATCCGCGGCGTCCGATCGCGCTGGTGTTCGGCCCGGATGCGGGGCTGGTGCGCGAGCGGGTCGACGCGCTCGTCAAGGCGGCGGTCGACGATCCGGCCGATCCGTTCGGGCTCGCCCGGCTTGACGGCGACGCGCTCGCCGACGAGCCGAGCCGCCTGGTCGAGGAAGCCCATACGTTCCCGCTGTTCGGCGGACGCCGCGCCGTCTGGGTCAAGGCTGGCGGGCGCAACTTCACGGCCGCGGTCGAGGCGCTGCTGGCGGCGCCGCCGGCGGCCGACTGCCGGGTGGTGATCGAGGCGGGCGACCTCAAGCGCAACGCGCCGCTGCGCGCGATGTGCGAGAAGTCCGCCGTGGCGGCCGCCCTGCCCTGCTACGCCGACGGCGATCGCGAGATCACGCGGCTGATCGACGAGGAAATGCGCGGCGCCGGCCTCACCATCGCGGCGGACGCGCGCGCGCTGCTCGCCTCGCTGATCGGCGGCGACCGCCGCGCCTCGCGCAACGAGATCCGCAAGCTCGCGCTCTATGCGCACGGCAGCAAGGCGGTCGACATCGACGACGTGCTGGCGGTCGTGGCCGACGCTTCCGGGTTGGGACTGACCGACCTGGTCGACGCCGCGTTCGCGGGCCGCGCCCCGGATGTGGAAATACGTTTCGCCAAGGCGCGCGCCGAAGGCAGCCATCCAAGCGCCATCATCGGCGCGGCGTTGCGCCAGGTCGCGCAGCTTCACCGCGGTTGTCTCGCAATGGAGTCGGGGACGTCGATCAAGGACGCTGTCCCGGGCCTGAACTTCAGGCGCGAGAAGCTCGTACACGCGGCCCTGTCGACATGGAGCGCCGCGCGACTCGAGAGAATGATGGGGCAGTTCGCCGAGGCCTCGCTCGAGGCGCGGCGGCGGCCGGCGCTCGCCGAGGCGGTGGCACGACGCGCCCTGATGGCGGCGGCCGTGATGACGCGAAAACGGGATTAGTCGCCGCCATATCGTTGGCGCCCGTTGCGGCGCAGAATTCCCAACTCTTTGCACATCCGATCCGACGATTCGGCGCGCCACTGCCGGGGCATCACACCCGATGGTCGACACCACGAGTGCGGCGACACAACCATTACGGGATATGCTAGGATTTGTCTCCGACAGGAACGACCGGGGCGGCTCGGAGGTGTCAAATGTCAGAATTCACCGACGTGGTCGGGAGCATCGGCACGATCTTCAGGCTGATCGCCGACAATACGGCATCAGCGACGCTTTCGGTGATTGGCATCGTCCTGCTCATCATCGCCATCATGCTCGCCGTGAAGGCCGTCAGATCGAAGCCGGAGGAGATGCCGGCCTATCTGAAGGCGATCTTGTTTGTGAGCCTGATCGGCGGGATGGTGTTTTCGGCCGTGGGACCCGCTATCGCGCTGTTCTATGCATCCAGCAGTATCCAAACGGTCTCGCTGGAAAAGGCGTTCGACAATCTGGAGAATAATGAGCGGGTCAATTGGCTGATCCGACTCATACCTTTCGATCCGGTGGAGAAGCCCGAGCTGGGGATTGGGCAACTGAGCAGCCTGGGACCGAAAAATCAGCGATACACCTTCGTGGCCTCTTACGAAGAGTTGCGTGGCTACCCGGTCAGCCAGGCGGTGCGGATGATCGGAGGCAACTACGTAACCGGGAACCATGTATCGGGGATCATTTTCCAGCTCGGATCGCGCCAGCTTTACCCCGCAAACGCACGCGGCCTCTTGCAGGTGATTCGCGAGGTAGAGGAGCACATCGAGTCGCCAGCGGACCAGTTGCTGTTGCGCGGGAAACCCAACGTTTTGAATTCCGACGAGGTGCGCGATCTGAATAATATCGCTATCTATTCGTGGCGGTGGCAGAACTACCGTGCCCGGTACGCGCATTATTGCGAACTCGCGCATCAGTTTCGTTGCAATTCTCAATACGCGGCGCGCAGCTTCATCGGTGGGGTGGAAAAAGATTGGCATCCTGTGGGGCTAGCGCAGGACGAGCAGGAAGACCCCTGCCTTGAATCGGCAGCCAATTATTGCAAATCCGCCGATTGGAAAGACTTGAAGAAAACTTTGCTACCTCATTTCGGCAGCCGGGCGTTTCTCATTCAGAATCTGAATCTGAACAATATAGGCGACCGTTACCTGATCGAGTTCGGCAATCCCGCCGGCCAGGTGATTCCCGACACGGGGTACCGCACCAAATAGGCGCGACTAGTCGCGCTCGAGCCGGTCGACCACGTCGTCGAGCTGATCGAGCCCGCGATACTTGATGTGGACCACGCCGGCGTCGCCGCGGTGATCGATCGTCACCTTGAGGCCGAGCGCATCCGAGAGCCGCTTCTCGAGCGCGATGGTGTTGACGTTCTTGGCGGCGGGCTGTCCCGACTTCTTCGCCGCGGCGCCGGCGCCCTGCTGTTGCGACAGGGTCTCGACGTCGCGCACGTTGAGGCCGCGCTCGACGATATCGCGCGCCATCGCTTCGGCCTTGGCTTCCGGCATCCCGATCAGCGCGCGCGCGTGTCCGGCCGTGAGCTTGCCGGAATCGATGTAATGCTTGATCGAGGCGGGCAGCTTCAGGAGGCGCAGCGTATTGGCGACATGGCTGCGGCTCTTGCCGACCGTCTTGGCGATCTCGTCCTGGCTGTATTTGTACTGGTCGGCGAGCGCCTGATAGCCCATCGCCTCCTCGAGCGGATTGAGATCGGCGCGCTGCACATTCTCGATGATGGCGAGCTCGAGCGACTCGCTGTCGCTCGCCTCGTGCACGATGATCGGCACGTCGTGCAGGCCGGCGCGTTGCGCCGCGCGCCAGCGCCGCTCGCCCGCGATGATCTCGAAGGAGTCGGGCGCGCCGCGCAGGGTGCGCACGACGATCGGCTGGATGATGCCGCGCTCGCGGATCGAGGTCGCCAGCTCGTCGAGCTCGGTCTCGGCGAACATGCGGCGAGGATTGCGCGGGTTCGGCTTCAGAAATGCGAGCGGCACCCGCCGCTGAGCGCGGCCGCCGCGCTCGACCGCCGGCTCGGCGCCCGCGTCGCCGATCAGCGCCGCAAGGCCGCGACCGAGCCGCGACCGGTGAGTCTCTTCCGCCATCGACATGTCTCCGCGACCCCGCCTCGTATTTGCCGCCCACTCCCCGCCCTTGCGCGCTCACCGCGAGGAAGCGAGAGTCACTGCACGCGTTAGCTCGCGCGCCGCTCCTTGAACTGCTTCTCGCGCTGGATGATCTCGGTCGCGAGCCGCAGATAGGCTTCGCTGCCGACGCATTTGAGATCGTAGACCAGCACCGGCTTGCCGTAGGACGGCGCCTCCGAGACGCGCACGTTGCGCGGAATGATCGTGTCGTAGACCTTGGCGCCCATGAAGGCGCGCACGTCGGCCACCACCTGGCCGGAGAGATTGTTGCGCGCGTCGAACATGGTGAGCACGATGCCGTGGATCGCGAGCTCCGGGTTGAGCGTCTGCTTGACCTGCTCGACGGTCTTGAGCAGCTGCGACAATCCTTCGAGCGCGAAGAACTCGCATTGCAGCGGCACCAGGATCGCGTTGGCGGCCGCCATCGCGTTGATGGTGAGCAGGTTGAGCGACGGCGGACAATCGATCAGCACATAGGTGTAGGCGACCGCGCCGGGCGCGACCTCGTTGAGCTTGCCGAGCGCGGCGCGCAGCCGATACGCGCGATCGCGCGAATGGCCGACCTCGAGCTCGAAGCCCGACAGATCCATGGTGGACGGCGCGATGTGCAGATGTGGGACCGCGGTGGGGAGTATAGCCTCGCGCAGCGGCCGCTCGCCGGTGATGAGATCGTAGGTCGAGATCTGCCGGCTTTTCTGGTCGATGCCGAGCCCGGTCGAGGCATTGCCCTGCGGATCGAGGTCGATGATGAGCACGCGCTCGCCGATGGCGGCGAGCGCGGTGCCGAGATTGATCGCGGTCGTGGTCTTGCCGACGCCGCCCTTCTGGTTGGCGATCGCCAGCACCCGCGCCGGCGCCGCGGCGTCCGGTTTCGGCTCGCCCGGAAACGGCACGACGTCCCCGGAATTCACGTCCACCGCCTTCTCGTTATCCGCCATGGTTGTGCCGTCCATTCCGGCCGGATCCCCCGGCCCCCATCCTTCAGCTTCGCACAGAATGGCGCTGGAGTCCGCGCACGATCACGATGCGGCTGGCCGGATTGGTCCGGCTCGGGGCGAGTTCCGCCTGGATGTTCCAATATTTAGCGGCTTCGGTCAACTCAGCCTCAACATCTTGACCTTTGAGAAGCAAGGCTTGTGCACCTGTTTTCAGGAACGGCGCCACATAGTCCAGCAACGCGGGAAGCGGCGCGAGCGCGCGCGCCGTGATGACATCGGGCTGCGCGTCGAGCGACAGCGCCTCGATGCGGGCGTGATGCACGGTCGCCGGCAATGCGAGTTCGGCGCAAACCTCGCGCAGGAACGCGGCTTTCTTGCCGGTGCTTTCGACCAGGTGCACCGCGCTGCCGGGTCGATCCGCCAGCGCGCAGGCGATCGGCACGCCGGGAAAGCCGCCGCCCGATCCGAGATCGAGCCAGACCCGCGCCTGCGGCGCGAGCCCGAGGAGCTGCAGCGAATCCGCGATATGGCGGGTCCAGACCTCCGCCACGCTGCGCGGTCCGATCAGATTGGTGTGGCTCTGGGTGGCCAAGAGCAGCGTTACGAAGCGATCAAGCCTAACCAATGTTTCACGTGAAACATGAGTCAGCGCCAAGGCATGGGCGCGATCCGCCGTGAGGTCGGGCAGGGCGGAGATTCCCGCGATGGGCCCCTCGCCGCTGGCGATCACGACGGCCGCGCCGCCTTGGGGTGGCCGCGACGGCGAACATGCGCGGCGAGCAGCGTCAGGGCCGCCGGGGTGACGCCGTCCAGGCGACCCGCCTGCCCCACCGTGCGCGGCCGGAAGTCGGTGAACTTGTGCTTCATCTCGGTCGAAAGACCCGGGATCTGGCGGAAGTCGAGATCGTCCGGGAGCGCCAGGCTCTCGTCGCGCCGATAGGCCGCGACGTCGGCCGCCTGGCGATCGAGATAGACGGCGTATTTGGCGTCGATCTCCAGCTGCGCCGCGATGTCGGGCGCGAGCTCGCCAAAAGCCGGCCAGATGCGCGCGATGTCGGCCAGGCCGAGATGGGGATAGGCCAGCAGGTCGAATGCAGTCCGCCGCTGGCCGTCGCGATTGACCGCCACGCCGTGGCGCTGCGCTTCGGTCGGCGTCACCGAGACCGAGCGCGCCAGCGTCCGGGCGGCGTCGAGGCCCGCCATCTTGCGGCGATGATGGTCGGCGCGCGCGACGCCGACGCAACCGATCGCCAGGCCGCGATCGGTCAGCCGCTGGTCCGCATTGTCGGCCCGCAGGGTCAGCCGGTACTCGGCGCGCGAGGTGAACATCCGATAGGGCTCGGTGACGCCGCGACTCGTGAGGTCGTCGATCATGACGCCCAGGTAGCCCTGCGAGCGGTCGAACACGATGTCGTCGCCGCCCCCGGCCCGCACCGCCGCATTGAGGCCCGCCACCAACCCCTGGGCGGCGGCTTCCTCGTAGCCGGTGGTGCCGTTGATCTGGCCCGCCAGAAAAAGCCCGGCCAGGCGCTTGGTCTCGAGCGTGGCTTTCAGCTCGCGCGGATCCACGTGGTCATATTCGATCGCATAGCCGGGCCGCACCAGGCACGCCTTCTCGAGCCCCGGAATGCTCGCCACCATGGCGCGCTGGACCTCTTCGGGCAGCGAGGTCGAGATCCCGTTCGGATAGACCGTGGGGTCGTCGAGGCCTTCGGGCTCGAGGAAAATCTGGTGCCCGTCGCGCTCGCCGAAGCGCATGATCTTGTCCTCGACCGAGGGGCAATAGCGCGGCCCGCGGCTCTGGATCTGGCCGGAATACATCGGCGAGCGATGCACGTTGGCGCGGATGATGCGGTGGGTTTCCTCGGTGGTGCGGGTGATGGCGCACTGGATCTGCGGGTTCTCGATCCGCCCGGTCAGCGCCGAAAACGGCTCCGGCGGGTCGTCGCCCGGCTGCGGCTCGAGCCGCGCCCAGTCGATCGTCGTGCCGTCGAGCCGCGGCGGGGTGCCGGTCTTGAGCCGGCCGAGCGCGAATCCGATCCGTTCCAGCGTCAACGAAAGACCGACCGCCGGCGCTTCGCCGACCCGGCCGGCCGGCGTCTGCTGCTCGCCGATATGGATCAGTCCGCGCAGGAAGGTCCCGGTGGTCAGCACGACCGCAGGCGCGGCAAAAATCCGGCCGTCCGCCAGCTTCACGCCCGTAACCCCGCCCTCCCCGATCACGAGGTCGTCGGCCTCGCCTTCGATCACGATCAGGCTCGGTGTCTCCCGGATCGCGCGCTGCATGGCGGCGGCATAAAGCTTGCGGTCGGCCTGCGCGCGCGGCCCGCGCACCGCCGGTCCCTTGCGGCGGTTGAGCACGCGGAACTGAATGCCGCCCTGGTCGGCGACCCGGCCCATCAAGCCATCGAGCGCATCGATCTCGCGCACCAGATGGCCCTTGCCGAGTCCGCCGATCGCCGGATTGCACGACATCGCCCCGATGGTGACAAAGCGATGCGTCAGCAGTGCGGTGCGCGCCCCCATGCGGGCCGCCGCGGCCGCGGCCTCGCAGCCGGCGTGGCCGCCGCCGATCACGATGACGTCGAAGCGCGAATTCATGGTTTAAAATCCCTGAATGCGGGCGTTCTACTCAACGGATCGGATCCGGTCAAAGCGCCCCGTGTTTCACGTGAAACATTCGGCACGCCAAGACCCCCGTATTACTTGCCAATGCAGAAATCCCGGAAGATCACGTCCAGAATATCCTCGACGTCGACCCGGCCGGTGAGGCGGCCCAACGCGCGCGCCGCCAGGCGCAACTCCTCGGCCACGATGTCCTCGCGCGCCGGGGTCGGTTCGGCCGCCGCCCGACCCAATGCCGCCACCGTGTCGGCGAGCGCGCGCCGATGGCGGTCGCGGGTGACCAGGGCGGGCTCGCTCGACCCAAGGTAGTGTCGCGCGTGCGCTGCCAGCGCTGAGAGAAATTCGCCGAATCCAAGTTCAGTTAAAGTAGAAATGAAATAATATCGATAATCCTTTCCATGGATTATCGCCTTTAATTCTTGGCTGATGGACGGGCTGATGAGGTCAGTCTTGTTGCATATTAACCATTTGTTATTGCTTGAGAACTCCTCGCCGACCCGGTCGACGGGAATCTCGCCGCCGGCCGCGGCATCAATCACCCACAACACCAGATCGGCGCCTGCGGCGCGCTCCCGCGCCCGCCGCACGCCCTCCTGCTCGACCGGATCCAAGCTCTCGCGGATGCCGGCCGTGTCGAGCAGCGTGACGGGATAGCCGTCGAGATCGAGATGGACCTCGATCACGTCGCGCGTCGTTCCCGCGAACGGCGACACGATCGCGGCCTCGCGGCGCGCGATGCGGTTGAGCAGGCTCGACTTGCCGGCGTTGGGCGGGCCCGCGATCGCCACCACCAGGCCCTCGCGCAGGCGCTCGCCCCGGCGCTGGTCCGCCAGCACGCCCGCGATCTCGTCGCGCAACTGTTTTGCCAGCGCGAGCGCCGGCCCGATCAGATCCTCCGGCACATCGCCTTCGTCGGGAAAATCGATGCGCGCTTCCACCAGCGCCAGCGCGCCGATCAATTGCTTGCGCCACGCCTCCGCGCGATCGCCGAGCAATCCCTTGAGCTGCCGAAACGCCTGCCGGCGCTGCGCCTCGGTGTCGGCGCCGATGAGATCCGCCAGGCCTTCGACCCGGGTGAGATCGAGCTGGCCGTTCTCGAAGGCGCGCCGCGTGAACTCGCCCGCCTCCGCGGGCCGGCAACCCGCGATGCGCCCGAGCGCCGCCAGGACCGCGGCGATCACCGCCCTGCCCCCGTGCAGCTGCAGCTCGGCCGTGTCCTCGCCGGTCTCGCTGCGCGGGCCCGGAAACCACAGCGCCAGCGCCTCGTCGATCACCTCGCCGCTGTGCGGATCGCGCACGCGCGCGAGCGCCGCCTGGCGCGGCTCGGGGATTTTTCCGATCAGCGCCCGCAACGCCGCGCCCGCCTGCGGCCCCGACACGCGCACCACCGCGATCGCGGCCGGCGGCCGGCCCGACGAGAGTGCAAAGATCGTATCGGCGGCCTGGCTCATGGAAAATATCGACCGATTGCACTGACCCGCGAAAGCGCTCAGTTTACGCCGTCGCCCGAACGGGCGCCGCACGCGCGACGCCCCCACGGCTTCGAGGATTCGGCACCATGCTGTTTTTCGCGCATTTCGCGCAAGGCGAATTGCGTCGTGCGCGACCTGCGGCCCGGTTGAGCGTCGGCGCGGCCTTCCCCATCTATTTCATCAGATCCTTGTTCGATATCACGCCGCCGGCGGAACGGCCGGAAGACCCGAAAGGCCGTTGACATGGAATCGCCCTCCGACACCGCGCCGCGCGAAAATCGCCTGGCCGCCGAGACCAGCCCGTATCTGCTGCAGCACAAGCACAATCCGGTCGACTGGTGGCCGTGGGGCCCGCAGGCGCTCGCCGAAGCCAAGCGCGCCAACAAGCCGATCCTGCTGTCGGTCGGCTACGCGGCGTGCCACTGGTGCCACGTGATGGCGCATGAGAGCTTCGAGGACGACGCGACCGCGCGCGTCATGAACGAGCTGTTCGTCAACATCAAGGTCGATCGCGAAGAGCGTCCGGACATCGATCAGATCTACATGTCGGCGCTGCATCATCTGGGCGAGCAGGGGGGCTGGCCGCTGACCATGTTCCTGACGCCCGCCGGCGAGCCGGTCTGGGGCGGCACCTATTTCCCGAACACGTCGCGCTTCGGCCGCCCGGCCTTCGCGGACGTGCTGCGCGAGGTGGCGCGGCAGTTTCGCGAAAATCCGTCGGGCATCGAGCACAATCGCAGCACCCTGATGGAGCACCTCGCCACGGCGGCGCGGCCGGCCGACAAGGTGACGATCGGCGCGCGCGAGCTCGACTCCGCGGCGGCGGCGGTCGCGCGCGTCTTCGATCCGGTCAATGGCGGGTTTCGCGGCGCGCCCAAATTCCCGCAATGCTCCATGCTGGAGATGTTGTGGCGCGCCTATGCGCGGGCCCACGAGACTCGGTTCGCCGAAGTTGTCGAGCTCACCCTCGACCGCATGTCGCAGGGCGGCATCTACGATCACCTCGGCGGCGGCTTCTCGCGCTATTCGGTCGACGAGCGCTGGCTGGTGCCGCATTTCGAGAAGATGCTCTACGACAACGCCCAGCTCCTCGAGCTCCTGGCGCTCGCGCATGCGCGCACCGGCAAGCCGCTGTTCGCGACGCGCGCGCGCGAGACGGTGAGGTGGCTGGTGCGCGAGATGACGACGCCGGAAGGCGCCTTCTCGGCCTCGCTCGACGCCGATTCGGAAGGCGAGGAGGGCAAGTTCTATGTCTGGTCGCTGGCCGAGATCGAAAAAATTCTCGGCGAGGGCGACGCCGCGGTTTTTGCCCGCCACTACGACGTCACCGCGGACGGCAATTTCGAAGGCCATAACATTCTCAACCGCCTGCGGAGCGAGGCGGGCGACGAGGAGACCGAGAACCGGCTCGCCGTCCTACGGGCGGCGCTGCTGGCGGCGCGCGAAACGCGGGTGCGGCCGGGCCTCGACGACAAGGTGCTGGCCGACTGGAACGGCTTGATGATCGCCGCGCTGGTCAATGCCGGCCTCTTGATCGGCGAGGCGGGCTGGCTCGCGATGGCGCGGCGCGCCTTCGACTTCGTGGCGCGCGAGATGACGCGGGGCGACCGCCTCGGCCATTCATGGCGCGCCGGGCGGCTGCTGTTTCCGGGGCTGTCGTCCGATTTCGCCGCGATGATCCGGGCCGGGCTCGCGCTCTACGAAGCCACCGGCGAGCGGCCGTATCTCGACCGCGCGCTCGCCTGGCAATCCGCGCTCGATCGCCATTACGCCGATCCGCAAGGCGGCTGGTTTCTCACCGCCGACGACGCCGAAGGCCTGGTGCTGCGGCCGCGATCGACCACCGACGATGCGCTGCCCAATCCGAACGCGCTCGCCGCCCAGAACCTGCTGCGGCTCGCGGCCTTCACGGGCGACGACGCCTGGCGCCGCAAGGCCGACCAGCTGTTCGACGCGCTGCTGCCGGCCGCGGCCGAGAATCTCTACAGCCACCTGGCGCTGCTCAACGCGCTCGATCTTCGGCTGCGCGCCGCCGAGCTGGTGGCGGTCGGCCGCGACGTCGCGCCGTTCGCCGACGCCGCGCTGCGGCTGCCGTTTCTCGACCGGATCGTGTTGCGGGCCCGCGCGGAGACCGACCTGCCGGCGGCGCATCCGGCGCGCGCCGCCTTCGCGCGCCTGCCCGAGACCGCGATGCTGGTCTGCGTCGGCGAGCGCTGCTCGCTGCCGGTGACCCAGCCCGACGAGATCGCCGCCGCTGTGGCACGCATGCGGGAGTAGGACGAGCGTTCAGGCCCTATTCGCCACGGCATGCGGCGGAAACAGCCGCGCCAGGTCTTTGGCCGGCATCGCCGGCGCGAACAGATAGCCCTGCGCCTCGGTACACCCCAGCGCCTTGACGGTCTGCAGCTGCTGCGCCGTCTCGACCCCTTCGGCCGTCGTCGTCATGTTGAGATTGTTCGCGAGATTGGTGATCGCTCGCACGATCGCGATTGAATCATCCGTGTCGGAGAGATCGCCGATGAACGATCGGTCGATCTTGATCTTGTCGAACGGAAAGCTTCGCAGATAGCTCAGCGACGAATATCCGGTGCCGAAATCGTCCATCGCGATCCGCACGCCAAGCTCGCGCAACTGATGCAGTGTCGTGCGCGTGGCCTGATTGTTCTGCAGGAAAACCGCCTCCGTGATCTCGAGCTCGAGCCGATGCGCGGGAAGACCCGAAGCCGCCAACGCGTTCATCACCACCGGCACGATATTCTGACTGACGAATTGCAGCGGCGATATGTTGACCGCGATCCTCAGATCGTCCGGCCAGGTCGCCGCATCGGCGCAAGCCCGTCGCAATACCCATTCGCCGAGCGACACGATCAGGCCCGTCTCCTCCGCGACCGGAATGAAATCGGCCGGCGAGACGGAGCCGCGCTCGGGATGCGGCCAGCGCAACAACGCCTCGCACCCGCAGATCCGGTTGCTTTGGAGGTCGACGACCGGCTGGTAGTGCACCTCGAACTCGCCGCCCGTAACAGCCTTGCGCATGTCGAGCTCGAGCGCGCGCCGCGCCTTGATCCGGGCATCCATCGCCGGCTCGAAGAAGCGATACATCCCGCGGCCGTCGGCTTTGGCGCGGTAGAGGGCCATGTCCGCGTTCTTGAGCAACTGATCCGCGTCGGTGCCGTCGCCGGGCGAGCTCGCGATGCCGATGCTGGCGTCGATGTTGACGAGCTGCCCGTTGAGCGTATAGGGCGCCTTCAGCGCATCCCGGATTCGCTGTGCCAGGCTTGCGGCGTCGCTCACGTCATTCAGGCCGGTCTGGATGACGGCGAACTCGTCGCCGCCGAGCCGCGCAACGGTGTCGATCTCCCGCACGCAACCGCACAACCTTTCCGCCACGGCTTTCAGCAGCTCGTCGCCCGTCGGATGTCCCAGCGTGTCGTTGATGGTCTTGAACGTATCGAGGTCGAGATAATGGACTGCCAGCTGCTCGCCACGGCGGACATGCGTCAATCCCGCCTCCAGCCGTTCGCGCAGCAGGACGCGGTTGGGCAGATCGGTGAGCGCGTCGTGATGCGCCATATGGGCGATCCGCTCCTCCGCCCGCGCGCGCTCGGTCACATCCTCCACTAGGCCGAGCAGATATTGCGGCCCGCCGTCATCGTCGAGGATGACGAGCCGCCGCGACCGGATGAGACGCCTGCCTGTCGGCGTGGCAAGCGGCTGCGTCTCGTAAACCCGCTCGCATTTGGTCTCCAGGAGTTCCTTGTCGTGCGCAGCGAACATATCCGCGGTGTGCTTGGGAAATATGTCGTGCGATGTCTTGCCGATGACGCTGGTGCGCGACTTCCCCCACATCTGCTCGGCCGCCCGATTGACCAGGATGTAGCGCTGCTCGCGCGGCTCCTTGACGAACACCGAGACCGGGATGTTCTCGATGATCGAATTGAGGAATTTCTGGTTGCGATCGCGGTCGCGTTCCGCGCGCCGCTGTTCGGTCACATCGCAGATCGCCACCAGGGCGGCGGGGCGACCCTCGTATTGAAGGGCGCGCGAATAGATGGCCGTCTCGATCTCCGTACCGTCCGCCTTGACATGGACCCACGTCTGCTCGCCGTCATTGAACCCCTGCGCGGTGCGGACGAATTCGGAAATACGCTTCCGCTCCTCGGGTCTGCGAATCTCCGGCAGGGTCATGGCCAGAAATTTCTCGCGGCTGTATCCATAGTGCGATACGGCGGCATCGTTGACCGCGAGAAACCGAAGGGTCTCGCGGTCGTAGACCCACATCGGCAAAGGATTGCTTTCGAACAGCAGGCGGAAGGATGTCTCCCGCCGCGCGGATTCGGTGATGTCTTCGTGCGTGGAGACCCAGCCCCCGTGCGGCACCGGCGCGTTGGTCACCGAAATCATGCGGCCATCGGGGAGCTGCACCAACTTGGTTTCGACGTTCCCGCGGTCGATCATCTTCGCGAGATACTGCTCCGGATCGCCCGCCAAGGTGCCGGCCTCCTTGCGCAGATACAGCACGTCGCGAATTGTCCACGTCCCGGGGTCCGGCGGGAGCCCGTACATCTTCAGGTATTTCTGATTGGTGAGAATGACGCGGCCTTTTGCGTCGTACATTTGCAGGCCTTGACGCATGTGGTTGAGAGCCGCATCGAGTTGCAGGTGTTGCGCGCGCCGCCGTTTGAGGATGTGACGGACGGTGAGGAAAATCGTGCCGCCGATCACCACGACCATGAGGATGGCCGCGACGGTCATGTGGATGGCGCCGTTTCGCCAATCGACCAGGACCGCCGAGACGGTGGTGGCGGCCGCCACGACGACGGGGAAATGAGCCAGGCGGTGACCGGCGATCATGCGCTCCTTGCCGTCGATGATGCTGATGAAGCGGCCGATGCCCCGGTTCTTGTCGA
>WNFR01010394.1_pt1 | contig 15922 bp, 14 predicted proteins | sample 5400221 | NCBI WGS metagenome assembly WNFR01 (sample SAMN13153357, study PRJNA577476) | soil metagenome | isolation source: 40 cm soil under Madrone tree | place: USA:California | collected 2016-06-14 | reverse complement strand
ACGGAGCCTGGGTAAGCGGCGTACCCTGGACCGTAACCTGGGCCATATGAACCATAACCTCCGTAATATGGCCGGCCGTACGCAGGATAAGTACCGTAATAATCAGTGCATCCGCCTACGCCCATTACGACTGAAAAGAAAAGAAGCAGGAGAGCCGATCGTTTCGATTTCGTGTTCGTTCTCATACAGTTGTCTGACGAGAATTGTGCCAAATTATTCGGCATTTAGGAAGCGGAATGATTCGATCTAATCCGCTTGCGCTAAATGGACGCGCTGCTTCTCGATTCGCCACAAAGAAAGCGCAGCGATGGTTCCGAAGCGTCGTGAAGAACGACCTTTGTCAAAATTGGCCACAAAACTCTGCAAAAATCAGAAATATGGTCGACGGTAAACTAATTTCTTCCACATCTAGTAAGGAGAGAACTATGAAAAATGAAAATTCGGAATCGGTGGTGAGAAAGCTCGTAGCGGCGGGCAAGGGAATCCTGGCCGCGGATGAAAGTTTGCCGACGATCGAAAAGCGATTGAAAAGCATCGACGTCGCTTCAACGGAGGAGAACCGGCGCGCATACCGTGAACTTTTATTTACCACAGTTGGCGTAGGCGAATTTATCAGCGGCGTGATTCTCTTTGACGAGACGATTCGGCAGAAAACTCGCGACGGTCGCACCTTCGTCGAGGCGCTGGAGCAGCAAGCCGTTATACCCGGCATCAAAGTCGACAAAGGCGCGAAGTCTATGGCGAATTTCCCCGGCGAGAAAATCACCGAGGGTCTTGATGGGCTGCGCGAGCGGCTGGCGGAATACCGGCAGTTGGGCGCGCGCTTCGCCAAATGGCGTGCGGTGATCGGGATCGGCGAGAAAATTCCTACACTAAGGTGCATCGAGACAAACGCAGAGTTGCTTGCCCGCTACGCGGCACTGAGCCAGGAAGCGGATTTGGTGCCGATCGTCGAACCGGAAGTGCTCATGGATGGCGCGCACACTATTGAACGGCATTTCGAAGTCACCGAGCAAACACTGCAAATCGTTTTCCATGCCTTGGCCGAGCACCGCGTTGCACTGGAAGCGATGCTATTGAAACCGAACATGGTGCTTTCGGGAAAAGATTGCCCGCACCAAGCTTCGGTGCAGGAAGTCGCTGAAGCCACTTTGCGCTGCATGAAGCGTGTGGTCCCTGCCGCTGTCCCCGGGCTTGTGTTTCTCTCGGGTGGGCAAACTGATTTGCAAGCCACGGAACATCTCAACGCGATGAATCGTCTGGATCGCGTGCCATGGGAACTGAGTTTTTCCTTTGGGCGCGCCCTGCAAGCTCCCGTGCTCACAATCTGGAAAGGTGATCCGACGAATGTTGCTGACGCGCAACGGGCATTCCATCATCGCGCCTGGTGCAATAGTAAAGCGCGCTTCGGCAAATACACCGAAGAAATGGAAATCAAGAAAGCGGTCGCATGAACACCAAGAAGGGCGTGATCGGTATTCTCACCGGCGGCGGGGATGTACCGGGACTGAACCCTGCAATCCGTGCGGTCACCATTCGCGCCCTGCGCGAAGGCTACCAGGTCCTCGGTATCCGCCGTGGCTGGCTTGGCACGATCAGCATCCTGCGCGATGAGCAGGCCGACAACAGTGAGCATGTTCAAATCCTGACGGAAGAGATTGTCAATCGTGCTGCACGCACTGGCGGCACGTTTCTACATACCTCGCGGACGAACCCGCCAGCAGTGAAAAAAGAAGATGTGCCTGAGCCGCTCCGCGTAACCTACAATCAAGACAAGAACGATCTGACCCCGGAAGTCATCAAGAACCTCGATTGGCTGGGCATTGACTATCTGATTCCGATCGGCGGCGACGACACGCTTTCTTTTGCGGCCCGCTTGCACAAGGAAGGCGTCAAGGTCATCGCGATACCCAAGACGATGGATAACGACGTGCCGGGCACCGATTATTGCATCGGATTTAGCACCTGCGTCAGCCGCACGATCGAGTTATCGAATCGTCTCCGCACGTCGGCCGGGTCTCACGAACGATTTCTCGTGATGGAAGTATTCGGACGCTACGCGGGGTTCACCGCGATGCTGCCGACGATGGCAGGTGCGGCGAATCGGTGCGTCATCCCTGAATACAAATTCGACATGGAGCATCTGACCGAATTGTTGTCCTATGACCGCGCCCGCCATCCGAGCCAATATTCCGTCGTCATCGTTTCAGAAGGCGCAATGTTCGAAGGCGGCGAGATGGTGTTCTCCGACAAGACGACCGACGCCTACGGGCATGTGAAACTCGGCGGCATCGGCGACCTAGTCTCGGCAGAACTCAAGGATCGTTCGGCCAAGTACAACAAGGGCAAGCCGATCCAGGTTATCAATCAGCGTCTCGGCTATTTGGTGCGCGGCGGCGATCCCGATGCGATTGATTCGATTGTGCCCATGGCCTACGGCAACCTCGCCCTCGATCTCATCTTACATGGTAGCCAAGGCCGCCTCGTCGTTTTGAAAAATGGGCGCTATGACAACGTGCCGATTGAAGTGGTGACCAGCACCAAGAAAACGGTCAACATTGACAAATACTATAACAAGGAGCGCCTGCGTCCGCTCTACACCGATTTCGAAATGCAGCCGCTATTCATCATGGCAAGTGATTAGGGGTGAAGTCAAAATGCGACCGAGGAGAACGAAAGCCAGGACAGCCCTTGGCGGGAGTACCGGGCCGTGTAGGCTCCGGGGTTTTTGTATTACAGTGATGACAAAGTGGTGAGTGGTGACAGTTGTGACAGTGGGCTGGATGTGACTGTTGTGACACGCCGCGTCGATTCCAAAATGAGTGTCACGAAGAATTTTATCGCGAAAACGGTCTAACAAATCGATGAAGCCAACGGCCCCATTGCGAGAAAACTTCGGCGTGTTTGCCACGACACCCTGCCGTGGCTTATCTCTGTCTCGTTAGACCTAATGAAGAAATGGAAGCGCTAAGCTCTCCGAGCCGTAAGCATCTCGTAAAATGTGGCGCGCTCTTTGCGCTGCTTTGTGTAAACGCAGTTCCCGCTATGGCGGATGATTTTCCGCTAAAGCGACTCAAACCGCTCACTTATGTTGTCGATTACGAGCCGTTCTGGTCACCGGATGGCCGGCAGATTGTGCTCATCTCCAGCCGGCACGGCGGAATGAAAGTGCATGTCATGGATGCAAGCAGCGTTAGTCACGGCAACGACATGCGCCAACTGACCACCGGCGATGCCGAAGATGACACGCCGGCTTGGTCGCCGGATGGAAAGAAGATTGCGTTCGTGTCGATCCGTAACGGCGTTTCACAAATCTTCATCATGAACGCCGACGGCACGGACGTGCGACAACTTACGAAGGGCGATGCGGAAAACATTCACCCGACGTGGTCGCCGGACAGCGCAAAAATTCTTTTCAACACGACACATTTCTCCGCTGCTACGGCAGCGGACGGTCGAGACGTTCCGAGCGATAACAAAATGATCGGCGAGCAGATCGACAAGAAAATGGAGCTCGCCACAATTCGTCCCGACGGCGCGGATCTAAAAAGAATCACGACCAGCGGCGGCTACACATACGCGTCGTATTCTCCGGACGGCAAGTCGATCTTGCATCGCCGAGCTCAGGGCGCGCTTTCGCAAATCTTTGTGATGAATGCTGACGGCTCCAACGATCACAATGTTTCCGGCGAAGGAAACCTTGACGGCTGGCCGGCGTGGTCGTCCGATGGCAAGCGCATCGTTTTCTCGCGCCGCATCAAGGATGCGTTTCAACTCTTTGTGATGAACAGTGACGGAGGCAATGTGCGCCAACTAACGGATGCTGCCGGCGAGTTCGTAAATCCAAGATGGTCGTCCGATGGAACGAAGATCCTCTGCAGCCGACGACTCGGCGATATGAACCTTGTCATATTCCCTGCGCCGAAATGAGATGTTGTTCTAACGGAACTCTCGCTTGCGGCGACAAAAATGGGCGACCTTTTCGCGCCGGTTGCAGATATAACAGGTGCTATCTATGCGAAGGGCAGTCGTTATTGAGGGCAAAAAGCCGCACGGCTTATGAAAGCCGTGCGGCTTTTATTGGTGCTGTCGACGGCCCCGCGAGCTCAATCGACAACGACGTGATCAACCACGCGCGAGCCCCCTAGGAGTGCGTAATAAATTCGCACATGGGTGCCAGGTTGGATTTTTTCATGATGCCTCCTTTTTTAATGAGCAAATCTCTGCGCCAGTTTGGATCGAACAAGAGCCACATCGTGTCTTTGCCACAGTCCAGTTTCACCTCGCCGGCTCACGACCTGTTTTTCGTCCCACCGCTCGCCGTTCCCCAGCGCGCATGCCTCGGCTCTTGAGAATGTGCCCGCCAGTGGAAGAGTGATCGGCAGGAACGAGGGCAGTTGCCATGCCTAACAGCAAATCGCACCCACAGAAGCGACGCCGGCGTTCGATTGTAGCGTTTGAGATGATTCGGCTCGACCGAACGGCAACAGAACCGCTCCACCTGCAGCTTTACCGGCAAATTCGGGACGAGCTTAAATCGGGCAGGTTCAGCGATGGCTCATCGCGACTCCCTTCCTCTCGGGTTCTGGCTGTGGACCTGGGAATCTCAAGATCGACGGCTACACTCGCGTTTTCAAAGCTTCATGCCGAAGGCTATCTTCGCTCAAGTCCCAGGTCTGGAACATTCATTGCGAACGTTCTCCCCGAAACCTTTTTAACCGTAGACCGACCGAAAGCCTACCAACCAATCAAGCGCCCAATTCGCATCTCCGATCGCGTGAGAGCAATTCCTGATGAGCGCGTTGGAAATCAATTTGATCTCGGGGCAACCGGCGCAGGAGCAGGCGTCTCGCTCGTTGCAAGCATTCCCGCAGTCGATGAATTTCCGGTGGCTGTGTGGGAACGCCTCCGAGCGCAGGTTCTAGCGAAGAAAGGCGCCAACCTGTTGCGCTACGCGTCGAATCGCGGCGACGCCGACCTGCGCAAGGCGATCGCGGCGTACTTGTGCGATTTCAGGGCAGTGCGCTGTCATCCCGATCAGATCGTTATCGTGGCTGGTATGCAGCAGGCGATGCTGATCAGTGCTATGGCGTTGCTAAATCCGGGTGAAGTCGCGTGGGTCGAAGACCCCTGTTACCAGCAGACCCGAAGGGTCCTTACTTTGGCCGGTGCTAAGATAGTTCCCAAGCCGCTCGACAACCAGGGAATCGTGATTGCGCGATCGCCAAGAGAACCACTGCCAAGGATCATTTACGTCACGCCCTCCCATCAATTTCCTCTTGGCGTTACGATGAGCTTCCAGCGTAGGACCGGCTTGCTCGATTTTGCGCGTGCTCACAACGTCTTTGTTTTCGAAGACGACTACGACGCGGAGTTTCGGTTTGCCGGGCCACCACTTCCTTCGCTGCAGGGGATCGACAACTCCAGCCTAGTGATTTACGCGGGGACGGTGAGCAAGATCCTTTGTCCCGGTTTGCGTCTGGGCTACGTCGTCGCGCCAGAACCGCTGGTCGATTCGTTGGTCAAGATCCGCAGTGCGATGGACCAACACTCTTCCCCGATCGACCAGGCGACGCTGGCGCGTTTTATCACCGAGGGCTTTTTCCTGAGTCACGTCAAACGAATGCGAAAAATATATTCCGAGCGGCGCGATTTCTTCATCAAACAGTTCAATGAGTTGCTCGGCGACCTTTTCACTTTGCAAGTTCCGGAAGCAGGATTGAACGTCGTTGCCTGGCTGAAACGGGAGGAGGACTTCCCCATGATCAGGCGTGTCATACTCGATATCGGAGTAAAGCTCTCAGTGCTCTCATTTTTTTGCATCGAGGCGAAGCTAAAGCCAGCGTTCGTCTTCGGTTTCGCCGCCTGGACATCAACACAGATTCGCGAGAGCCTTGTTAAGCTCGCATCGGCACTCAGGGATAGCGGCAGGGATCCAACCCCATCGGCTGCTTGTCCCGCGCGTTTCAAGGCGACTCGCGTATTGGGATCTTAAGGTCCAAGATTATATTCGGCGAGTCGGTCGTCAGCAGGACAACCTGGCGCCTAAATCGGTAGCGAATTCAGTAGCCAACCTCCTCCGCAATGAATTAAGCCTATTACCCTTGCCCACTTTTTCACGGTCATTTTCTACGGTCACAGAAAAATTTGCTGCAAAACTGCGCAATTCGGCGCAAATCCGAAATGACTGAGATGCCTAGCGTCCGCAACCGTACGCAAGCCAGTGAAAACGAGCGCAAAAACTCTTTCTTGAATTACAAATCAGCCGCTCTGAACCAACTGAGCTATGCCGGCGTTCCCACATACGAAAGCCGTGTTTAGCCAGTTCATCAAGAGTTCGTCGTGACCCGAACAAGATAGGAACTTCATTCGGCAGAATATGAAAGATGTTGTGTCCAAGAACGACAAAGACGCCGAAGGCACACTCCAGCAGGGAAAACCAACGCGCGCGCGGCGTGAGTGTTGATGATGATTTAGCCGAATCAGATGACATGGCGTCAGATGCCTAGCGAGAAAGAGATAAGCCACGGCAGGGTGTTGTGGCAAACACGCTGGAGGTTATATCGCAATGGGGCCGTTGGCTTCATCGATTGGTTAGATGACTGACGTGCCATGCTCACGGAGCCGAAACAAGAACGCCGCGAACAGCGCGTGGCATCGCGAAGCGATAAGAAAAAACTTGCTGGACGCTGAGGACTGAGGCAAGGGCCAACGGTTGATCTAGTAACTCGATTTTCGGGTCTGGTAAAAATCGGGCTAATCCTGTCTAACTGATTCTCTAGTAATCTGCGTAATCTGTGGATCCATGAAAGTTTCTGTGGTCATTCCAGTTTTTAATGAGCGCGGCACGACCGAACAGATCGTGAACGCGGTGCGCGCGGCGCCGCTGGAAAACATTGAAATCATTGTCGTGGACGACGCTTCAACTGACGGCACCCAGGAAGTGCTGAAGGAAAAAATTTCCTCGCTCGTCGATCGAATTATTTATCAGCCGCGCAATTGCGGCAAAGGCGCGGCTCTGCGGGCCGGTTTCGCCGCTGCCAGCGGCGACGTCATTTTGGTCCAGGACGCCGATCTAGAATATAACCCAGCCGACTATCCGACTTTGCTCGAGCCGATATTTTCCGGAAAAGCCGACGCTGTTTTCGGCTCACGGTTCATGGGCGGTCGGCCGCATCGCGTTCTTTATTTTTGGCACATGGTCGGGAACCGGTTTCTCACGCTGCTCTCGAACATGTTTACCAATTTGAATCTGACTGATCTCGAAACGTGCTACAAAGCGTTCCGTGCGCCGCTCTTGAAAAATTTGGACCTGCGCGAAAACCGGTTCGGCTTCGATCCCGAAGTCACGGCCAAATTGGCTAAATCGCGATACCGCATTTATGAGGTCGGGATTTCCTACAGCGGCCGCACTTACAGCGAAGGCAAAAAAGTGAACTGGAAAGACGGCTTCCGCGCGATCTACGCAATCCTACGTTACAATTTGTTTTCCTGACAACGCTCGGCCTAAACTAACGAGGACAACACTGGATGTGCGCCACCGACCTGCGCGGCCGTAGCCGACTCCGGCGTGGCGAAGGCCCGGGGGCTGAAATGTTCGGTCGATAGATGAAAGGACGTCTCGTGTGCTCTGCGGCCTGCTCAGTGCGAATGCGTTACTCCTTGCCTGTGACGGCTAGCAGCTTGTCTAGCGTAACTAGGCCGACGGGCGCCATCTGCAGATCATTCGAGCGGTCTGAAATGCCGCTCAACCGCGCGGCTCCAGAGACACACGAGATTTGCGGATGGCAAACTCGTGTCGAATGTATGGCGACCGGGCTGCAAGAATATCGCGCCGTTGTAGGCCAACCCATCGAGAGTTCCGGCTGCGGGTGCGCCGGCGGAAATGATTTGGTAGGATGCCGGAATGCCGACGTTGAAATCGTAATGACTCGAATTCGCCGGTGAAGCGATGAGTCTCGCGCCGGCGATTCGTAAGGTCCCGCTGACCGGCAGATAATTGCGTTGGACGAATTCGCGCGTCGCCGCCGAAAACGTGCGCGGCGCCATCGCCGCAACCACACATGTTCTTGTTTCGAGACATCGCTGCGGAGCGTCGTCGATCAAAATTCCGCGCTGAACCACTTTGCTCGTGATGCGCTCCATAATCAGCGGCGAAGTGCGTTTGCGAAAAATGGTTTCGCCTTTTGGGTCGAGGACCCAGTCGTCCGTCGTGGTCAGCGCGAGTACTTGTCGAAGCAATTCAGACTCGCTGTTCCTGCTCGCTTTTAAAAATGGATGTCCCGCTAACAAAAATAAAAACTCGGCCAAAGCAACGAACGCCGGCACTGGCACGGCCTCGAAGATGCGGCGGATCGTAGATCTCATCGCAAACTCAGTCGGTAACCCCAATAACGCCCCGGTTAACAGCACGAACACCAGCGGAAAAATCGGCCGATACGTTCGTGAAATCGGCAGCCAGAAGACTTGCATCACGATAAAATAAGAAGCACACACAAATAGAATGAAGACGCGCCGCAGCGCGGCTGATTTGTCATCAGTGACGCGAATGCACCGGCCGACATAAAAGATCGGGGGCAAAATCATTGCGACGATCACGATCGCTAGTAACGGGCGGCTATTGTAAACGATGCGGTGTTTGTAAAGCTGATTCGCCAGCGAGGTGAAATCGAACACGTCGTAGCGGAATTCCCGCCAGACTCCCATGGACGCGAAGAAGATCATTACGATCGCGGGAACCAGGATCGTTCCCAATAGGAACGCTGCACCGCGCACACTCAAACCCAACCACGATGCACTAATTCTTTTGCGACCAAAAAACAGCAGCGTACCGAACGCACTCACGGCCACAGAAACGAGGAACACGACCGACTTTTGCGACACCGCAAAACAGAAACCCAGTAAAACACCAGCGACCAATGCGGGGCGGACGGTCAGCGTTCCGCCAATTAAAGCGACAATGCAGAGCAGCCACAACGGCAGCCACAAATTGCTCGGCGCGAAGACGGTGACGTCCCGATAGTATCCGCTGAACAATCCGACGCCGAGCATTGCCCAAATTCCTGCACGGCGAGAAAAAAGAGTTGCGCCGATCCGGTAGGTGCACCACGCCGCCACGAAATTCATCGGCAGCAATGCGAAGCGCATCCAGTAAACGATCGTGGCGCGCTCGCCGGCCAATGCAAAAATCGGCGCGAACAGCATGTGAAACAGCGGCATGTGATTGTCGAACAGATCTCGATATTGAACATACCCACGGGTCCAAGCCCAAATCGTGTGAAGATGTTGCGGCTCGTCGCTGTCAACCGTCTGGCGGAGCACGTTTAAAACAGTAAGACCGATCAGCAGACCGAATAGAGTTGCCGCCAAAACAAACTCGGTCGCGTTCGACATTTGGAAACACTGTGCGGCGCGAGTTGCGAATGAATGATCCGCCGGCCATTTGGGTGTTTCCTCTGACGCCGTCCTCGCCGATCGCGCGTTGCGATGGAAAATGCCGGCCGCGACACCGGCAATAACAATCAGAGCCAATCCGGTTTGAGCGCCGATTAACCAAAGATGCTTCGCCAAATTGACCCGAAATAGTGCCTCGACTACTGACACCCCGATCCCGACTAGCGCCGCCAGTTTCGTAGTGCGGTCGAACAGCTTCACGTCGCAATTTGTTTCACGCGCGAATCCGTTCCGCAGCCGCGCGCAGCCCGGCCTCCGAGTAATCACAGGATTTCATGAAGCCTAACGAGAACAAGATCAGCTACGGCTACTGAGAGCGCGAGTGAAAATCTCTGCGAATGTTTTAGTTTTATTGCGCGAAATTAAAAATCGAGTAGCCGTTAGCTGCAGCGTTTGGTTAGACGTCAAGCGTTCCAACAATTATTGAATGTCCTACTTCGGCGACATCATGCGGTCGGCCATTAATGGCGCAGCTCCAAAATTAACACTGAACCGTTTGCACCACACAGAAACCGCGCGGTATTTCGACAAGTCCAGGTCGGGGCCGAGAGTATAGTTTTGGTCACCGATGTTCCCCTTTATGGACCCCAGATCGATGAAGCCCGCGCTCTGCACACTTGCGCTGTCTTTTGCATCGTCGGCAGCCACCAGGTAGATGTGAACGTCAGGGCCGTTCGATGTCCTGAAGTTCGTGAAACGAAGAATGCGACTGCCGTCCCCGATGCGGTAAATGGTTGCGGTGCCCGTGGTCGGGTGCGCTACACCATAAAATGTTCCAGACGCAAGCGTTTGCTCGGGTGAACCGCCTTTCGCGGTCGGAAATTCCTCATGGACGCTATGATTGACGACTAGGCGCTCCGGCCGAAATGCGTACCAGGCGAAAAACAATGCGATGATGACGAGTACAGGAATGGCAACTTTCCATTTTTTCATCTTTGTGTCTCCGTCGGACTAAGAATTTTGGGTCCGAGCCGCAGACTCTTAGATTTTACGATGGCATGGGTAATACTCAAATGGCAGTGCGCCCTCCGTCGACGGCGAGTTTTGCGCCGTAAATGAAACTGGCACGATCCGTCGCCAAAAAGACAATGGCTTCAGCAATTTCGTCCGCTGTAGCTGGACGGCCGGCTGGTGCCTGGGCGGCGAGTTGCTCGAGCCCTTCACCCATTGCGTCTGTCCCTTCCGTGCGCGTAGGTCCGGGGCTCACTACATTGACGCGGACACCGCTTGGGCCGTATTCAGCGGCCCACACTTTGGTCAGCAGATTGATGGCTGCCTTGCTTGACCCATAGAGGCTCATGCCGGGCGCGCCGTAATCGGCAGCCATTGTCGATAGATTGACGATTGCTCCTTTGCCTTTCTTCGCCATCAACGGAGCAAGTTCCGCGACGAAAAAGTAAGGCACCTTGACGTTGAGCGAATACACGCGGTCGAATATTTCTTCCGTCATTTCCTGCGTCGGGCCGAACGGGTAGATCCCCGCATTGTTGATCAGAATATCGACACGGCCGTTACCGAGCTCGATCGCTCTTCTGGCCACTTCGCGCGCGCTGGACGCGTCTCGAAGGTCAGACGAAATAAAATCCGCTTTGCCTCCTGCTGCGCGGATTTCCGCAACCGTCTTCCCCCCGCGCTCGGCATTGCGGCCTACGACAATGACATGGATGCCAAGCTGGGCCAGTTTGGTGGCTGCCGCCCTGCCAATCCCGCTCGTTCCTCCTGTAATCAGTGCTGTCGACGAATCGGTAGCCATTTGCCATTCCTCATTAGGGATTTCGGTGTGATTTCAAAACTTTTGCCTGAAACCAGTATTACTTGACTGTTGCTGTCGCCGAATCAACAACGATTAAAGTTCCATGGCCGTCCATGGGGCTAAGTCTAACGAGAATTAGATTGCAACTTGCCATCTATTTCTTGCCCTCTAGAGGGAAGACCGGCTAAATAGACTGCAAGATGGGTGAGACGATTTTGCCCGCTTCCAAGCGGCCCAAACTGCTCGATCGGGTCCGGGCAACAATGCGCCTCAACCGCTACAGTCCCCGAACCGAAGCGGCCTACATCGACTGGATTAAGCGCTTCATCCGTTTTCATGGAGTTCGTCATCCGCAGGAAATGGGGGCAGATGAAGTGAAGGCTTTTCTGGGCCATTTAGCAACAGAAATGAACGTCGCGGCCTCTACGCAGAACCAATATCTGACTGTGCTGAAGAAGCAAAAAACGGAAGCGATCCCGTGCTATCTTCATGTAGTGTCAAGATTTTACCTGTGAAAAGCGCCCGTAGCTCAGCCGGATAGAGCAACGGATTTCTAATCCGTAGGTCGGGTGTTCGAGTCACCCCGGGCGCGCTTTGCGTAGGTCGGATGGCTACCAGCGATGAAATGCTGGATGGCCTTCTTTCACCGCGACGAAAATTCCCAGACAAGTCGCGCAAACTTTTCCGCCGCCGCTCAATGTTCCTTCGACTGTCGCCCGGTCGCCGGTTAGATCGACAACGTGGGCTGAAAGTGAAATTGGATCCTTCGTCGGAGTCGGCCGCAGCAGTTTGATTGAATATTCGGCCGTGACGGTGCACGGCGGACGATCTGCGCCCGCGCGTTTCATCAAATGGTAGGCCGCCGTCCAGTTGCAATGACAGTCGAGCAACGTGCCGATGATTCCACCATTCAAAACGCCTGGAAACGCTTCGTACTTCGGCTGCGGTTGCCATTCAGCAACGACTTCGCCGTTTTTGGCGAAGCTACGGATCCGCAAACCTTCTCGATTCGACGGCCCGCAACCCCAACACGAATTTTCCGGAGCGTATTTTTCCTGAAGTGATTGCTCCGCCATCGAATCGTTCGTTTAAAGGCCAGTCCGGCTCGGACCTACGAACGGTCCACTGGGCCGGGATATTTTCGAAGTTGCGGGCCAGTGTAAAGCGAACGCGGGCGAATTAACCGGTTATTGTCGTGTTGTTCAACGACATGAGCGCACCAACCGGCCACGCGTGAAGCAGCGAACAATGGTGTATTCAACGCCGGCGCGAAACCGAGCATCCAGAAAACCGGCGCCGCGTAAAGATCAACATTCGCGCACAGACCTTTCTCGCGGTCCATCACTTCTTCGAGCTTTTCGCAAATGAGCACCCAGTTCTCTTTTCCGGTGCGCTTGCCGAGATCGCGCGCGATCTTGCGCATGATCGGCACGCGTGAATCGCCTTTTTTGTAAACCCGGTGTCCAAATCCCATGATCTTCGCCTTGGCCGCGAGTTGCTTCTTCAACCACGCTTCCGCACGGTCAGGCGTTTTAATATCCTCGAGCATCTTCATCGATTCCTCGTTCGCGCCGCCGTGCAACGGTCCTTTGAGCGTCCCGCAAGCTGAAGTCACTGCGGCATAGATACCGGCCAACGTCGAAGCAGTCACGCGCGCGGCAAACGTCGAAGCATTAAATTCATGGTCGGCATACAAATTGAAAATCGTGTCCAGCATCCGTGTTTGCCACGCTTCCGGAGCCTTCCCGTCCAGCTTGTAAAAGAAATTGGCGGCCTGACTCAGCTCCGGCTTTTCCGGCAACGGTTTTTCGCGGAGCAAGATCCGCCAGCCGTCGGTGATCAATGTCGAGACGCGCGCGATTAGTCGAATCGATTTGCGAATGTTCGCATCGTGCGAGTTGTCGCTTAAATCTTTGTCGAACGCGCTCAGCATCGAGACGCCGGTGCGAAGCATGTCCATCGGGTGCGTTGATTTCGGCAAGAGCCGCAGCATCTCCACGACCTCCTTGGGCAAATCGCGCTGCGCCGCAATCTGCTGTTTGAAGTCCTTTAGTTGCTTGCCATTCGGCAACTCGCCATTGAGCAGCAGGTAGGCGACTTCCTCGAACGTTGCTTTGTCGCCCATCTCGTTGTTTCGCCTGCGATCACGCCGGCCAAACCCGGGCTGTACTCTGGTTTCTTTTCAGTCGCCATTGGTTTTGGTTCTCTTTACTCGCGAACGGCAAACGTTCAACGTCGAATCAAGGTTGAATTGGAATCGCTGCGAAAACTATAGGGCAGGCGCTCCGCCTGCCGATTTTTTAGGCCGGTAACCGATGCCGTTACCCTACAAATCCTTTGAAGACCCCGGCCAGCTTTCCGCATTAGGATCGTAATCGAGCAAATCGTAAAGTTCCTGCCGCGTCTGCATCTCGTCGATCCAATCCTTTTGTGTGCCGCTCTTTTTCAGGACGCGCAAGAATCCTTCGCTCGCTTTCATCGCAACCCGAAAAGCGCTCATTGGGAAAATCACCATCTTGTAACCGAAATCGCAAAGTTCTTTGAACGAAAGCAAGGGACTTTTGCCAAACTCGGTCATGTTCGCGAGCAATGGTAGATCGATCGCCTTTGCGAAGTCGCGAAACTCGTCCGCGCTTTGCAGCGCTTCCGGAAAGATCGCGTCCGCGCCGGCGGCCAGATATTCGCCGGCCCGCTCGACCGCGCGATTAAAATCCTCCACCGCCCGCGCATCCGTCCGGGCGATGATCATGAAATTGGGATCGCGCCGCACCGCCACCGCTGCTTTGATTTTCCCCACCATCTCCTCGACATCGACAATCGATTTGCCGGCCAGATGGCCGCAGCGCTTGGGAAATTCCTGGTCCTCGATGTGACAACCGGCCAGACCAGCCTTTTCCAATTCTTGAATTGTTCGGGCGACATTTTCTGCGCCACCAAAACCCGTGTCCGCATCGACAATCGCGGGAATCTTCACCACGTTCGCGATGTAACTGGCCAACTGCGTCACTTCCGTGAGCGTCAACAAACCAATGTCCGGAACGCCCGCCGTCGCGTTGGCCATTCCCGCGCCGCTGATGTAAACCGCATTAAAACCAACCTGCTCGACCTGTCGCGCCATCGCGGCGTTCGACACGCCCGGCATCATGACCGCTTCTTTGGAAATTAATTCTCGGAGACGAGCAGTCTTATTTTTCATTTCATCACCAGAGCCAACATCAACCCGTCTACGTTTTTTGCCTCATCCAACTTCCAGACAAGATCGACAATCTTCTGCACTCGCTCGCTGCCGAGCCTTGGTTCGACCAAGGCCCTGAACTTTCCTTCCACTTCAGAATCCTTCAGCGGATTCTTCGCGTGACCAAGCGGATAATCGACGCGCTTGGTCAATCGCTTCCCGTCCGCAAGATCGACATGCACGATATTGGCCACCGCGCCGGGATACATCCCGCTCAATTCCGCGTTTCGTTCCACCTTCACGTTCTCCAAAAATTTCCAGATCGCCGGATCCGTGAATCGTTTGGGCTGAAATTGTTTCTCCGTCACTTCACCATCGATCAGCGCGATCGCGGTGATGTAGGGCAAACTGTGGTCCGCCGTTTCACGCGTCTCCGGTTTCCATTTCTCCGGTTCGCTCCCAATGATGTCGACCGACGCGTCGTGGCTTTCGATCGTCATTCCTTTTACTTGCGCAAGATCGATAATCGCCTTGCGCAGAAATAACGCCGCCTCGATCGCGCTCTGGCTGTGGTATTCGGCCGGCCAAAACTTGATGCTGGTGTTGAGGATCATCGCCGCCGTACCTTCGTTCGGGCTGTTTGCATCCGGCCGCTTCACAAATTTTTCGCCAACGTTGCCCAACGCCACGCCGAGTTGTTTTTCGAAACCCATTTGCCCTTCGAAAATTGGCGCCGGGCCAGTCATCCCCGCGCGTGCGAGTAAAGCGGAGTAAACTCCGTGTCGGGCCGCGTTCGCGAACGCGACCCCTTTCCAATGTGAAAGCTCGCCAACTCGCGCCTGACGCATCGCTGCACAGGCTACGCCGGCGATGTTCACCGCGTGTCGGGTTTTTTCCAGATCGAGTTTCATCAGATTCGCGCAAGCAAGGGCGGTGGAAAAATCGCCGTAAGTCGGATGGTCCCAGCCCCGCGCGCGAATACTCGCTGCGTCGCACAACCGGCATTGCACTTCGTAAGCGAGCGCGATCGCGGTGATCAATTCCCGCCCGCTCGACCCGAGGCTCTCCGCGATTGCGAGTGCCGCGGAAATATTATCGCTCGGGTGCGCCGGCTCTTTCGAAAGGTAGGTGTCGTTGTAATCGAAATAGCGAATGCAACAGCCGTTCGCGAACGCGCCCCAGTCCGGCGGCGCTTTGTGCGAAGTCCCGATGATTGTCGATCCTCGATTAGCCGAAAATTCGGATGCCACTTTGCGCGCGATCGAGCACGGCTCCTCGTTCCAGGCGCCGAGCGCACAACCAAGAGAATCGATCACGCGCCGTTTTACTTCGTGAACGACCTCCTTCGAAAGATCTTCGAATTTTAACTCGCAGCCGTATTTTGCGAGTTGATGCGCGAGCGTGGTGACCATGAATTGACGTGCAATCTGCCGACGATTTCCCTATCAGCAACCGACGATGTCTGTAGGCGGGCGCTCCGCCTGCCAACTTTCTGCAACCGATGCGGTTGCCCTACAATTCAAAACACCGCAAACTGAACG
>WNFR01003635.1_pt1 | contig 15923 bp, 13 predicted proteins | sample 5400221 | NCBI WGS metagenome assembly WNFR01 (sample SAMN13153357, study PRJNA577476) | soil metagenome | isolation source: 40 cm soil under Madrone tree | place: USA:California | collected 2016-06-14 | reverse complement strand
AAGTGGAGCGACGATGAGAACGGAACTGCTGCGATTCAACGGCGCTGTCGAGCGGGATCCCGCCATCGATGCGTGGATGAAAGAGCACGCAGGTGAATTGGGAGCCATCGCGCATCAGTGGTTTGAGGTGATGCGAAAATGCGGGGACGAAGTCCGGGAGCTTTTGCATGACGGCTGCCCGGTTGCATGTTTGGGAGACGCGCCCTTCGGCTACGTCAATGTATTCCATTCGCACGTAAACGTGGGGTTCTTTCACGGCGCAGCGTTGCCGGATCCGGCCCGCTTGTTGCAAGGGACCGGCAAGTTCATGCGCCATGTGAAGCTGACACCGGGAACGGCCACAAAAGCCGCAGCGCTAAGCAGGCTGATCGACACGGCGTACTCCGATATAAAGGCGCGCGTCGAAAACGGTTAGCTCACAGAAACGTCTCAAGAGGCCGACGCGGATGTGAACCGCCAAGCGTATCGCATATAGTACCGGGGGAACAAAAAGCGAATCTGCTACACTCCTAAGATTAGCTCGATTTGTTTGGAGCCGTTTCTCAGATCCGAATTCTCATTCAATTTAAGGAGAGACCAATGAAGAGGCGTTTCACCACTCCCACGTGTATGGCGATTTTGCTTGGGGTTGCGTTATCGGCCCGAGTCCAGATGGAGATACCGAAGCCCGCGCCCGAGCTAAAGAAACTCGACTATTTTGCCTGCATGGACCACGCAAGGCGAAATTAAGCCGGGGCCCACGGGTCGGGGGGGCAAATTCACAGGAACAAACCACGTCCAGTGGATGGACGGCGCATTCTTCCTGGTGACCCACTCCGAGTTCAATGGCGCCATGGGCAAAGGTGCGGAAACGTCCTACATGGGCTACGACAGCAACGACAAGATGTGCACCTACAACTCTTTCAACACCCTGGGCGAAGCCGACCACGCCAAAGGCAATGTGGACGGAGACACTTGGACCTGACAGAGCGAGACAAGGATGGGCTCACAGAGCATAAAAGGACGACTCACCATTAAGGTGCTTTCGGCCACTGCCTACAACTTTAAGTTCGAAATGTCGCCCGATGGCACCATCCCCTAGTCGATTCGGGTCGACAGACTTGGGCGCTACCTGGTTTTCGGCCGGCGCAAGAAGTACCGTGAAGGGCGGCTGGGTAGAAACCAGTCCAGCAAGCTTCTGCCTGTAACTCTGTCAGACATCTCATGGAAGAAATCCGGACGAGCCAGTGGTGCGTCTTCGCCATTCGCTGTCGGGACGATGGAAATCAAGCTTCCGAAGGGGCAACTTCGGGTAACGGGAAGTGTCGAAGCAGAAGCACTGCGCACAGTGCTGGAGTGGTTGCTATCTCGTGTCGTGTTTCTTCCCCGCTTTTCTGTAAGGCGTCTAGTTCGACAAGCAAGTTACACAAACGCAACTTAATGGTCACGCGGTCGCAATAAGAGGCGAATAAGCTCGCCGCAGGCGATTACCGCCAAGGTAATCCAGAGAGGTGAAATTCCGCATGAACACCGACCGTCGAGAATTCTTGAAGCTCTTGAGCACAGCCGCAGCATCGGCTGCCCTTCCCGCCAGCATCGCCCGCGCCATGGCAATTCCCGCGAGCAGCCAGACCGGAAGCATCAATGACGTCGAGCACGTTGTATTTCTGATGCAGGAGAACCGTTCGTTCGACCACTATTTTGGAACACTGCGCGGTGTACGCGGGTTCGGAGACCCGCGCGCGGTCAAGCTGCCCTCGGGCAAAAGCGTGTGGCATCAGCCGGACGCGAACAACCCCGACGGCTACGTGCTGCCGTTTCATCCCGATAAAAACAATCTCGGCTTGGCATTCCTGGAGGACACGCCGCACGACTGGATCAGCACGCACGCAGCATGGAATAACGGAGCTTATGACAAATGGGTGCCCAACAAAGGCACAACCGCCATGGCATATCTCACTCGCAAAGATATTCCGTATCACTACGCGCTTGCCGACGCTTTCACGGTATGCGATGCCTACTATTGCTCGTTGCTAGGACCTACTGACCCCAACCGGTATCACATGTGGACCGGTTGGGTTGGCAATGACGGGAGCGGCGGCGGCCCGGTGATCGATAACGCGGAAGCCGGTTATGGTTGGTCGACTTACCCCGAGCTGCTGGAGAAAGCGGGAGTCTCCTGGAAGATTTACCAGGACATCGGAGAAGGACTTGACGCTGCCGGCTTTTGGGGCTGGACAGGCGACAAACCATATATCGGCAACTATGGCGACAATTCGCTGCTGTATTTTCATCAATATCAAAACGCACCGGACACCAGCCCTCTGGCGCAAAAAGCGAGAACCGGGACCAATATCCTGAAGAGCGGAACCCTATTCGACATTTTCCGCCAGGACGTTCTGGCGAATCAGTTACCGCAAGTATCGTGGATTGTTGCGCCGGAAGCGTACACCGAGCATGGGAACTGGCCCCCGAACTACGGTGCGTGGTACGTCTCACAGATGCTCGATGCGTTGACCGCCAACCCCGAGGTTTGGAGTAAAACTGTCGTGTTTTACATGTGGGACGAGAACGACGGCTTCTTCGACCACATGGTGCCGCCCACGCCTCCACAGTCGCGGGCGGAAGGCATCTCGACGGTTGGCACAGTGAACGAACTGTTTGCCGGAAACTCCAATTATCCCGCCGGACCGTACGGCCTTGGCGTGCGTGTGCCGATGATCGTGATCTCCCCTTGGACTAAGGGTGGCTGGATCAATTCCGAGGTCTTTGATCACACATCGCTGATCCGATTCATCGAGCGTCGCTTCGGCGTTTTAGAGCCGAACATTACGTCTTGGCGCCGAGCGGTTACCGGAGACCTGACTACGGCGTTCAACTTCTCCTCACCGAACGAGGCAATTGCTTCCTTGCCCAGCACTGCTTCCTATCAACCGCTCAATCAAGACCGCTACTCCGATTACGTACCTACCCCACCGTCCAACCAGGCGCTGCCGGAGCAAGAGCCCGGCACACGTCCCGCACGAGCCCTGCCGTATGAGTTGCATGTGCAGGAAGAAGTAAATTTCGCGCATGGCGGGATAGAACTTTCCTTCAGCAATACGGGCAAAGCCGGAGCGATTTTTCAAGTGCGTTTCGGCGACGGCCGGACCGCGCCGAGGACTTACACTGTAGGTGCGGGCGATGAAACTTCAGACCTTTTCGGAACCGTCGCCGCAACTTCGTATGACCTTTCGGTCTCCGGGCCGAATGGTTTCCTGCGCACTTTCGCGGGTGGCCTCACGCCGGGCAGTGCAAACCTGACGGTCCAAGCTATTTACGACAAGGAAGCGGAGGGCGTTGCGCTTGTGATCCGAAACCACGGCTCCGGCTCTGAGAAACTGAGCATCCTGGACGCCTATTCCGGTAAGACGCAAACGCGCGTGGTGCAACCGCAAAATACCGCTACCTACGTTAACCAATTGCAGAAATCCTTCGGCTGGTACGACCTCATCGTAACCGCCGAATCCGATGCAAGCTTTGCGAGACAACTGGCAGGACACGTGGAAACGGGGAGACCCAGCATGACCGACCCCGCCATCGGCGCAACGGTGACGCAAACTGCGCAAGTGGCCTAACACAGCTGTCAGAAAACTGCTGCCGTCACCAAAAAATCCCTGCGAACCGGGCAATGCGTTCGCAAAACACCTTGCCCCGGCCGGGCATTGTTAGAGATGCCCGGCTAACTAACTCCTTAGACGAGACCGCAAATCGCACTCATCCTTTACGTACAAAAAGCCCTGGGAATCGTAATTCCCAGGGCCAAGGCGTGAATTAAAGCAGAGGCTGGCGGATGGGCGTTTCACTTCAACCGCCAGTGGCCCTGCTCGCTCCGCTATTTTCCGAACAGGTCCGACATTACGGCAACGCCGCCATCACATGCGTGGTTGAGGCACGGAAGTCCAAATCCAGCCTCGAGCGAGCGCAATAGCGAGAAGCTGTTGTAGTAGGTTCCGCTTTGCACGCCGCCGCCGTGGTCGCGATTTGTCTCGACGGTGAGCACAACCTTGTTCTGGTTCTGCGGCGGAAACAACCCATTTGGCGTAGTGCTGATGCCGCTGTAGTCGTTCTCATCCCACACGATCACGATCGCGTTGCGGCCTTCATGCCATACCCGCGAGGCTTTGATGCTGTTGACCAGCCGCTCGATGGTCACATCACCCTGCAGAATCAACCCGGGATTCAATCCGACCTGCGTGCCGAAAGTTAGGCCGCTGGTGTTGGCACCGAAGTCGAAACCACAGAACGCATCGCCATTGCCTCGGCCATGTTGGTCATTGCACTGGCTCGGCGCGATGAAGGACAGGGCCGGTACATCGCCGCTCGCCAGATCCGAATACAAGCCCCGCGGACCGTCGAAGCCGACGATATTTTCCAAACGATTGTCCTGCTGCAGTTCCTCCTGCACGTTCTTGAAGTATACGAACGGATTATGCTTCGCGGCATAAGCCTGTACGACGCTCGACGAGGTCAGGGGCGCGAGTTTAGAGAAGTCGGCCAGGTTGCTCGCTGTGCCGTTACTGTAGTTAACACTGTCGGCCCCGCCGAGCGGAAGGTCCTCTTGATAACTCTTCCAAGTCAAGCCGCCACGCACGAGTTGGTCAGCGATCGTTTTGCCTTCTGTCTTCGCCGCAGGCACCGACTTCACGCCGTCGATGTCCGCAAGATACGGAAACTGTGGCAGTGTCACTTCGTTCCAGTTATCGACGGCCGGTGTTTCTGCGTCCTGGCCCACTCCGGCGATCGGGCAAACAGTTCCGGTGTCGACAGGGATGGTTGTTTGACCGGCGGCGTTATCGGCATTCACAATTCCGGTCGCTAGATTGGGCGTGCAGGTTGTGTTATGCCAGGACGGGGCGTTATCGCTGCGAACGCCGAAGTTCGAACCGCCAACGATTTCCAGGTAGTTGGTCAGACTGGGATGCCCAACAGCGAAATAGTTCGTCGCCAGATTGACTTCCTTATTCGCGATCAAGCTATTCAGGTACGGTTCGTTGGGATTATTCAGGATCTGCTGGTACCCGTGATTCTCCATCACGATTACAAACGCGTGGTCCAAGTGCGGAATACCTTTAGGAACATCGCGCTCTTGAGCCCGTACAGTTGTGGCCACTGCTGCAGCAAATAGACACAAAATTGCGGCTCTTTTTGTCATGTCAACGACCTCTCTTTTCACTTAGGCTTCGTCGGAACGTCAGCGCGGGGTGGCTGGCTCGACGGCACCGTACCTTAATAAAGGGTTGTTGCGGAGCCGTTACAGCCAAGTTGCCGTTAGGTGAAGGTCGGCTCAACCTTGATCCCCTACGAAACGAAAAGCCCCGCCGCGACGACCCGCAACGGGCCTACGATGTTGTTTTCCTCGCGGCCCGAACTGGATATGGCGCTTTGGTCCTCACACACCGGGGAGAAGGGACGACAACTGTGAGCACGTTGTCTACACCCAGAGTCAGAACTGCAACTACGATCTGGAACAGATTTTTCTTTTCTCTAACCGAACGCGGAGGTAGGCTCTCCGGCCCAACCGAAACCATCGAGGAGCAAAGACCGAATGAATGTGGCCATGCAAAAGCGAGCGCTGGCCGCCCGCGAAGCGCACTTGGCTCTTTTGGACTTAAAGAAAGTCGTCGACGAAGCCGCCCAGACAACCCACGCTGCTGAGCTCGAGGCTGTGCACTTGGCAATCAGTTCGAGACTCACGGGCGACATCTCGGCTTCGTTACGGGCTGTTATCGATAGCTTGGGATCCGCAAACATCGAAGCCACGCTTTTGAAGGTTCGCGAAGGCTTGCAGACAGCTATGGCTTGAGTTTTTCTGCGCTGCTTCTCGCTCTCGCTAAAATCAAGAACCGCTCACTTGCCTTGAGCAGTATCCCTTCTCAAAAATCGCGCGGCGTTGTTGTACAGGATGTCGCGTTTCTGTTGGGGTGTCAGGTAATCGGCGTTCTGAATGATGCTGATCGAATAGGCCATCAGCTTGGGCCAGATCAGTTGGTCGGTTCCGAACATCACGCGGTCCTCGAATCCGGCATCTACGAGTCGCTTGATATAACGATTGACTTCCTTGATCGGATAGCTCCAGATGAGTCCCGCAACGTCGACGTAAACGTGGGAGTTCGCCTGCAGCAGGGTGAGCATATTGTCGATCATGGGATAGCCGGCGTGCATCACTTGAACACGCAGTTTCGGGTGGCGCGCCAAGAGTTCCTCAAGCAGAAGCGGATTCCCCATAGAGCCACGGAATTTTGGCATTATGACGTTTGCCCGGCCTGAGCCGCCGGTGCCCATATGGATGGCTACGGGAATATCCAGTTCCTCGGCGAGAGCGAAGTAGGCATCGACAGAGGGATCGCTGGGTGAGATGCCCTCATATTGGAGGCCAATCTCGCCCATTACTTTGAAGCCGTCGTTTGTGAAAGCTTTTCGCAGCTCTTCGAGGGCCACGCGCTGGCCGGGAGCCATCCCGTTTTGAAAGGAGGTGCCGGGGATGATCCTGGCGGACGCGGCGTCTTTCCATTTCTGCACGCTCTTTGGATCGCCAAAAACAACCGCTGTGACGTTGAGGCGCTCCATCTCGGCGAGGACATCTTTCATATATTCGCCCGGAGCGGACGGGTAGAGTGCTGGGGTGCATTGCTCGTTCACCCAACCGAATGGCTCTTCCTTCCCTTTAGGATCGGACGCTGTGAACTTCGAGGTGTTGGGACACATGGGTGCGACGCCGGGAAAGGTTCCGTCCATGGCGTGGACGTGAACATCGATAACAGGTGGAGCTTTGGCCTCAGTGTTCTGCCCGAGAGAGGCCGTTGAGCAGGATAAAAGGAGTACAGCGCAACACAAGAATCGCCAGTTCGGGCCTGAGGACATTTAGAATCTCCTTTTTGCGCACACGCCTAACTTCGATCGTCAGAGGTATACCACAGCTCTCGCATTCACGCCGTTCCATTGCCAGCAGGCGGGTCCCGTGCTATCTCGTGACCTGGCCTTGGATCGGGGTATCTAACCGCGAGAGAGGAACATAGCGATTCTGTCTGTTTCTAGCGCTCCAATGACGCTCAACCACTGCTCTTCGGCGACCACCTGCGTGCACGGGCCAAACGTGCAGATTCGAATCTCTCGCCTAACGGCTTCATGTCGCAGCGAGTTCAGCACATCTCGTAGGATGGTGCCGATAAAGGGCGTATACAAATAGAATACGGTGCCGTCGGACAAGTCCGCCGCGCGGGCATCGCCCTGGATAAACCTCACGTTGTTCAGGTTTAGCGATCCAGCGCTCTTCCGGGCACAATCGACATAGGACGGCTCAAGTTCGATCCCAGTGCAGTGAGCGCTGGTGCAAATGGAAACCATCAAGGTAACGTGACCCAGCCCGGAGCCCAGATCGATCAGGAAGTCCCGTTCAGTGAGTGCTGTTCGGCCGATGAGATCAAAGATATGGCGCGCAGGCGTCGGCTGATAAGACACCATTTCGGACTCTAACTGGACGCCCTCAGCCGACGGCTTTGCAAACTGCAAGACTCCGCTGATCAATTCGTCCAGATAGTCATAGCCTCTGCAATTCATGAGATTAGCTGCACCATTCCAATCGGCCATCCACTCAAGCAGCTTACCCCCGCCTGCGCCCCGCTGAATATCTCGACGGATGGCCTCGTAGAGTCTGAAATTAACAGACTCCAACTCAGCGTAAATGGCCCTCGCCCGGTAATGAAGTGCTGTTCCGATGGGTTGCCCATCGGGGAGGTAGGCATCAAGGTCGTCGAGGGCTTCGATACGTTGACGCAGATGCCGCGGTTCGTCCAGCGAACGATCTTGTTCCAATTCCCCAATCAGGCTCACCAGCGCATTCTCGATAGACATTCTGTAACCGCCTAGTCCGAGTATGAATCTCGTCGTCTTCGCCACACATTCCAAAAAGTGGCGCGCTGAATATTCTATTGGAACCCACCGGGGCGCAAGAGGCTCTTCTATGCCGTTGAAAGTACTCGTATCCCGTTAACTCTCACGGCAGAGGTCGCGAGTTCGAGTCTCGCCCTGGGAACAAAGGACGCAAAACCCGGGAGATTGTGCTATGCCGAGCCAGGCAGCACAAGCCCAGCTTGGATGCTTTCATGCCTGGACGAGCTCGCGCCGTTTTAGCGCGGGAAGCGCCTTGATGGATTTTCCTATCTTCGCTTGGGCGCGCCGCAGATCGTAGAGGCGCTCGGTCAGTCCACTCGAAACAAATCCGCCATTGATCGCTAATGCGGATGCTGCACCGGCCCTTGCGCTCACCTGCCAGCACTTCAAATCGGTTTCCAGGCAACGCGGCGAGCGGCGAGATCGCTGATCGAGGTAGCCGCCTCCATACGGTCAAGCTTCAGGCGCGCGGACCGTTCAAATCCAGAGACTGCCTTGACCCGCTTAGCGGCCGGCGAATTCTCCGGTCCTCTTATCCCGATAGCTGACGATCACTACCTCTGAACAGTATTAGCTAGGCGTTACGTCAAGCGTAACGGAACGTCCCGTTTATGGATTTCCGAGTCCGCGCAAGACGAAAAAACGCACTTCCCAAGACACTACCGACCGCCGCTCATGCTCCTAGCAACCTCAGGTCCGAGCGGAGCGAAATACATTCTGTCTACGACCTTGACCCTGGCTGTAAGCGCTGTCGTCGTGGTGCCAACCCTGGTCCACGGGCAGGCGCAGCAAGTTGCGTTCATTGGTACAAACACAACTTGTCGTGGAATTGTGTGTTTATTCCGAGCAGAGCCTCGGCTGGGATTGCGCCGAGGACCTCAAGGAGGTTGCCGTCCATGCGAACTCGACCTTTCACGCTTGTCTGTGGGTTGATGCTCATGCTCGGAATGGTCGGTCCTGGCGTAGCTCAGGATAATAGGGCACAGCAGCCCTCAGCGCGTCAGCAGCTTCAGCATATCCATACGCCGCAATCGATCGACCAGGAACTTGCTCGTCTTATGAAAGATCTGGAGCTGACTCGGAAACAGCAACAGCAGGTCCGGCCTCTGCTTGAGGAGCACCATGATCGGATTCAGATGCTGCTCGATAAGAATCCGACAGCTTCACGACAGGAGCTAGCTCCGCAGATTCACGCTATCAGCGACGAAACGCACCGCAAGATTCATGCTCTGCTTACCGACCACCAGAAAGAATTGGAAAAGACGATGCAGCAACACGAACATAATGGTGAAGAAAACAGGCGATCTGCTCCGCCTGCGGCAGCGTCGCCAGAGCCATCTTCCTCGCCCTCTTGATATTTCTGGAATGCGGTCGAACCGTAAGGCTTTAATAGCGTTCGAATTTCGCTGCGATGAAGCTCGGGAGCGATTCCCTTCCAAGCATGATTAGCGACCCTTTTTGGTGTGGTCGCTCCTACGTCATTCGTTGGCCTCGACTTTCGTGGGTAGGGTGAAACAAAACGTTGCGCCGCGCGGGGAGTTGTCGGCGGCCCACAAGTGGCCGCCATGCGACTCGATGATGGAACGGCTGATGGCCAATCCCATGCCGGTGCCGCGAGCCTTGGTAGTGAAGAAGGCATTGAAGATCTGCTCTGCTTGCTCTGGAGATAGCCCTGCGCCAGTGTCGCCGATGGAGATCAGTATTTGGTCATACTCGGCTTGCTGCGACTTGACAGTAAGTCTACCTGGCGGTTGTCGATCCATCATGGCCTCGATGCCGTTGAGCATGAGATTCATAAGCACTTGTTGCAATTGCACATGATCCGCCCTGATCTTAGGAAGATCGCTGGCGAGGTCGCTACTGACCGAAATCGAATACCGGCTCGCCTCATTGCGCAGCATGGCTATCATCTCTTCAATGATCCCATTTACATCCAGCGACTCCCGTTGCGGAGGCCCCTTCTGGAATAGTAAGCGAACCCGGCTGATGATGTCAGACGCACGGGTTACGTCTTTGATGATTCTCGCGGCCGCTTCGCGTGCCTCTGCCACATCGGGCTGATCGCGTCCAAGCCACCGCAAGCAGGTGTTGGCGTTGGTGACCGCCGCGGCAATCGGTTGCTTGATTTCGTGCGCCAAGGAGGCAGTCAGTTCTCCCATGGTGGTCACCCGGCTGACGCGTGCTAGATTCGCTTGCGCCTCGCGCAGCGCCTCCTCAGCACGCTTGCGTTCGGTCACGTCCATCACCGCTCCAACAAACTCGATTCTCCCCGATTTATCGCTCAAAGCATGAGCCACAACATGGACATACTTGACTGAATTACCCGGCATCACCAAGCGATATTCATGTTCAAAGTCCTTCCGATTCAGCGACGCATTCTCGATCGTTTGCTTCACGTGGACCGCGTCTTCCGGATGAACGCGTTGGAGAATAAGTTTCACGGTCGGCTTCACCGTTCGGTGGTATTGGAAGATTCGAAAAGTTTCCTCCGACCAGAAAATTTCGCCGGTGGAAAGCCCCCAGCCGAAGCTGCCGGTGCGACTTGATCGCTGCGCTTCGGCTAAGTAGGCCTCACTCCGCCGTAGGGCATCTTCGGCTCGGTGGCGTTCCTCGATGTCGATAGCAGTTCCATACCAACTAACGATGTTTCCCGGCTTATCGCGCAGCGGCACGTTGCGGATCAGCAACCAGCGGTAATCCCCGTCCATCCGCCGCACCCGTGCTTCACTCTCCATCGGTTCCCCATTTGCTACTGCCGCCTGCCACTCGCCAGCGTACCTCGTGAGGTCATCGGGATGAACGACGGAACCCCAACCCCAGCCCAGTATGTCCTCCATAGATCGGCCCGTAAATTCCAGGAAACGCTGATTGACGAAATCAACGGAGCCGTCAGGCCGTGTGCTCCAGACATGGGCCGGAATTGTGTCGATGACCAGGCGGAGGCGATCTTCGCTGCTCTGTAGAGTGGCGTAGAGCTCTCGCAGGCGGCTGGCGGTGTTGTTGAACACTTGGCCGAGGTGCGCCAGTTCATCGTTGCCGCTGACAGACACCTGATGTTGAAATTCGCCGCGCGCCAATGCCTTGGAGCCTTCCACCAACTGCGCCAGTGGCTGTGTGATGCTGCGGGTAATAGCCAGGCCGAGGGTAGCGGCGATCAGCAGGGTGACGAGGGCGGTCAACGGCACCATCAGAAAAACTAGCCGTTGCACGCGCCTAAGGTTCAGCACGGTTTGGGCTTGCTCTTCGCCGACCTCGTGGTCGACGTTCTCAACGAGCGCCGAGGTCAGGGATTCCAGTGGCGTTACCTGGTTCGCCAGGCGCAGGCGCACCGCCCTCCAGTCGCCGGAGGTGGCCAGTGCGCTGATGGCCTCAAGCTGCGATGGCAGCGCGCTCTGAACGGCGCGAAGGGTAGGCAGTATGGTCGGATCTCGCTGCGGCGCGAACGGCAGCATACTGAGGGCGCTAATCGCACGACTAGTATCCTCCAGAACTGCGGCGCGAAGGGGTCCGCCTTCTGTCACCAGTCGACCGACGTCTTGGGAGTCCGCGAGTTCTTCCAGTCGATCGTGAAAGGCCAACAGACTGCTATGCACGCGTAGGACAGCAACGAGTTTCTGGTCGATACCATTCAGGCGCTCCGCCTGAGTCCGGACCAAGTGAAATTGCCAAAGGACAACGGCATCCGCAGTTAACATCGACAGGATGATGAACACGAAGCCGAGTATCAAACGGGGGCCGATGTTGAGTCGACCGGCATGAAGAGCTTTTGCTTCAGCCTTCTTGACCCAGCGGTTCAATGCAGTTGCGGCGTGAGGCCCCATCGGTTGTTCCTATCGAGCTATCGCTGGCGTCGAACTCATGCCATGCCTCTCACCGTTCGCGGAACGAACTTGAAGCAGCGGACTGGGGCGAGGTTAACGCACGGGTTTAGGTCTTCCCTTCACGGCTGTGCTGCAGACCCCCGTTGGGGGGTGCCTTTCCTGAAACCCGTTATGCGAACCAAATCATTCTCCAGGGCTGCGGCAGCTTCCGGCGCGCTCTTCTCGCCAGTCAGCACGGAGTGCACTGCCTGGATGTAAGCGTCGGTCACGTCCTGATATTTTTTGCCACTGACGTTCGAAGGGCGCGAAACCATGCCGGTCTGGAACGCTTGACTCAATAGGGCATAACGTGGATTCGGCTCAAGTAGCTCGGGCGATTTGTAGAGTTCCGGTAGAGTGGGTGGCTGCGAAAGCACGCGGGACCGCTTCTCCTGCACGTCTCTACGGGTGAGATACCGGACCAGCTCTAACGCTTCACGGGGATGAGCCGAGAATCGGGAAACTGCCAAGCCCCATCCTCCCAAGGTACCCACTCGGCCTGCCTTACCACCTGGCAGCAAGGCTGTATCGAACTTATTTCGGATTGGCGACCCTGCCGCCTGGCTGTCGACGTAGGCTGACGGCCAATTCCGCATGAATGCCGCGTCGCCTGCGACCCACACGTTTAGCGAATCCCACTCTCTATATCCGACTACACCTGGGGGTGAGATGGAACCAACCCAGTGTGCCGCCCTTTGCCACGCCCTGATCGCCTGCGGATTATTCACGCTGATCGTCTGGTCCTCCTCAATGATCCGTCCGCCGCCTTCGGCTGCCTGCCATTCCAGCGCGTCGCAGGTCAGCGCTTCGTCAGCCGCCCCTTGCCACACAAAGCCCCAAAACTGTTTCCTACCTTTGGCTCGTTCGCCAGCCTGAATTCGAGCCGCCATAATCCCCAGCTCATCCCATGTCCTGGGTGGCTCACGATATCCATACTGTCGCAGAAGGTCGGTGCGATAATACAGAAGTCCGATGTCGACACGATACGCCACGGCTACCAGCTTATTATCTACGGTGTAGCCGGCGGCTACGGCCGGAAATTGGAGGGAGACTTCGTTGGCGAAATACGGCTTTAAATCTACGAAATATTCGTTCAGAAGTTGCGGCCAAATCAAATCAATGCCGTAAACGTCAGGACCCGCGGCGCCTGTCCCGAGTAACTCTTTCCACAAAGCCAGCCTTTGCCGCGCGGAGTCCGGAGACGGTAGGAGACTGACTCGGATTTCTGTTTCCCGAGTGAATTGCTGCAACTCTTGCTGGCGTGCGTCGCTGAACGTCTTGTTCGACCACTCGTCCAGAAGAGTCAATGTAACCGGTTCATGAACAACTGGCTTCGCACAACCTTCTAGTAGAAGCGAAGAGAGCAACACGATGCAAATAGGGCGTACCAACTTGCCAGAACTTGGCCACCCAGCGTAAAGACCACGAATTCCCTGTGCGAGCACTCTCTGAATTTTCATGAGCATTTCAAAAGCTTTCCACTAGAGGAAGGATCAGGGACGATGCCTCGATCCATGCCATGCCCCGCCTCGCTCCCTGCTGCTTCAGCAGACCTAGCTTTCGCCTACCCGACGGCCGAGCAACTCAAATCTTGATCCCGGCGCGCTTCTTGACACGGCATGTTGGGTTGGAAATTTAGTGATAAGCGCGCAAACGGTAGATCGACGAATAGGAACTTTGTGCCGCAACTTATGCGACCACTTCCTCCAGCGCTCGCTCCATCATGTCCTGTCTGCATTGGGGATGAGGCCGGGAAGTCCCGTCCTGCACATCTTATTGATCAGCGTAGTGCGCTTCAAGAACCAAGTTCAGGGGCTGCGCCTTTTGGACCGCCGATTACCCAACCAACTCCTTCAAGCGTGTGCAGAATCAGAGTGCGTTCGCATACATCCTCCACGTTTTTCACGGTGGTCGGAATCAAGGGAGACCCCTTAAGCCGGCAAGGAAGCGCAAATAATAAACGCTGATTGCGATAACTAAGGTAATGCTGCGCGGGAGAAGCGTGATTTTCGGCAGCCTGATGAATCGCGTTTTTGCGAGACCGCGAAGTACACCGTTGTCTTCACCATTTCATTACCCGCAGAAAAACGCGTCGAACATTCGTCAAAATGGAGACGGAAAGTGGCCGCACAACGCCGGAAGGATGGCAGGAGGCTCATGTCAGGAGCTCTGAGGTTATAGCGGCGCCTTCGAAGCTACGACGCCGAGATTGGCGATGTTATCGCCCTTTTTCAGCGAGGGAACGGCGTTCACGTGAAGTACCACGCCGGCTTCGGGCGCGCGTGGTTCGAGGATGACTTTTCCGAAATAGTCGGTGACGTAACCGAGCTTCATGCCTTCCTGAACGTAGGAGCCGCGCTTGACCAGCGGATACCAGATGCCAGGGCCGTCCGAAATGATGTCAACGACCTTCTCCAGCCAAACTGGATTTTCGATGTAGTGCGGCGCGCCAGAGAGCATTTTCAAGGCGCGCATGGTGCTCAGGGTGCCGTTGACCAGCAGCGCCACATCATCGCTTTCGACCGTGCCGGCATACCCGGCTTCTACGACAATCGCAGGCTTGCCGCGGACGGAGGCCGTGTTGTCAAGATACCGGCTGGCGGCAAGATCGGATGGGCGGTCGCGCCAGACAATGATGTGATCTAAGCCGAAAGCGAGAACCATATCCTTCGAGATGTGGTCCTGTGAGTCTTTGCCGGTTGGTCCCCAGTAAGCGTAGGGCCGGAGGCTCTCGTCGAGGTCGCCGCCGTGATAGTCGATCAAGTAGTCCGAGCGATCCACGACGTGTTTGGTGATGAGGAAGGAAGCGCGATCCGTTTGCGTTCCATCGGCTTTGCCTGGATAGAAGCGGTTCATGCTCTTGTTATCTACCGGATTGACGTGCGGGACTTTTTGTTCGAACGAAGCAATATTGACCAGCGGAATCAGGATGACCGTGCCCGAGATCTTAGCGGGGTCGAGATCAACGATCAATCTTTCGACAGCAATAACGGAAACGTATTCCGTCCCATGCGCACCGGTCACCAGTGCAAGGACCGGACCGGGCTTGGCGCCATTCACCACGACAACAGGAATGTTGGTTCCGGCATCGACGCCGGCGGGGACTTCGAGGTAACCGGTCGCTTTCTGGCCGGGCGCGGCAGAAGCAGTGCCAACGACGAAAGGCGTTCGCTGAGCCGAGGCAAAGAATGGCAGGAACGCGAAGATGAAGAGGGAAAGCAGAGAAAGACGAACTGAGCGAAGCATGAAACCTCCTCGGAGCGGACCCTTCGGCAAGCTCAGGGCGAGTGAGCATAACGCGTGAGCGGTGAGTAGGCAATGACCGCGCGAGAGGAAAAAGTTAAATCGAAAGACACAGGTGCATGTCTCATCGCGTTTAACTCTGGCGTTCCATTGAGATCTTGCCTCTGCATATACCTCAATCAGAAACTCGAAACTCGGACTTGAGGAACGAATCGAGTTTGTCTCGAGCAAGGTTCGGCTGCTCTTCGGCAACCTCGGAAAGTGACCGTCTGTAGAGTTGGAACGCGTCGTGACTGTAGCGATCGAAGGCGCGAACCAGTGTCAGTCTGGCGAACATGGCCGCCGCTCTCTTCACGTAGGCGGCCATAGCAAAGCAGGACGGCGAGAAGTCTACCGCGAAACAGAATGTTCTGGATCGTCGTCATGAGTTCGGTTCGCACAATGGATTCAATTGCATCACATTGGGCCTATTCATGAAAAACGGAATGGGTTTTGTAACTCAGTGTGAAGAGTTCGCATCATCAGGCACGTACAGGCGTGACGCCGAGTTCGTTCCGGACAATAGGTGCCACGACGTTGCCGAGAATCTCTATGGCTTCCAACATCTTCTGGTGCGGAAGCGTAGAGACACCCATTTGGAATGTGACGCGGGAGATGCCGCCGAGGACTTCATTCACATAAAGGATTTTTTCCGCGACCGTTTGGGCGTCGCCGATCAACAGCGCGCCGGTAGGTCCGCGCAGGGCGTCGAATTGAGCGCGGGTGGCGGCTGGCCAGCCGCGTTCCTTGCCGATTTCGGTAAAGGTGTGCGCATAGCCTGGAAAGAATATATCCGCGGCTTCTTCCGTGGTGTCTGCGAGAAAGCCAACAGAATGAAGACCTACTGTAAGCCGCTCGGGCGAATGACCC
>WNFR01014661.1_pt1 | contig 15924 bp, 24 predicted proteins | sample 5400221 | NCBI WGS metagenome assembly WNFR01 (sample SAMN13153357, study PRJNA577476) | soil metagenome | isolation source: 40 cm soil under Madrone tree | place: USA:California | collected 2016-06-14 | reverse complement strand
CGCAGTCGATCGAGCATGGCGTTCAGCACTCTCGCCAGATCGTCCAATTCCTCTGCTCCGCCTGCGACCGGGATGCGGTCGTCGAGGTTTCTGGCACTGATCTGCGCGGCTTGTCTTGTGATCGCCGCAACCGGGCGCAGCGACATCGCCGTAACGAACCAGATCAGGAGAAACATAGCGGCCAGAATCGCGGCGGTGACGATCGCATCCGTAACGTACGCCTCCCGTAATTGCGCCCTCCACGCACCCAGCGAAACGCCGATTTGAACGATGAGGGTCTCTTGCCCACGACCACGCACGTTAACCTCGACCCGTTCCGAGCGGACCAGGAACGGCTCGTCTGACCCCGCGCGCTGAACGGTCTCGAGGCGGACGGCTCCTCCGTTCTTGGTGTAATTCCACCGCGTTGGAAGAGGCAGCGTGACAGTTTGAGCACCTCCGGTTTGCGCACGCATGCGGCCGTCGGTTCCCCGAATCTGGTAGAAATAACGGCGCGGTGTGAATCGATGACTGCCCTCGATGCGCAAGAAGGCTTCGACCGATGGCTCCAGATCCGGATCTTCGAGCAACGCAATGACCTCGTCGCATTCCTCTTCGAGGGTCTGGGCAATCTCAGCGAGAGATCGTTCGGTGGCGCGCCGTTCGAACATCGTGCCCGCTGCCACGGCACCGATGAGCGCGCACGAACCAGAGACAAGAATGAACCTCCAACGAAGTGAGGCGAGCTTCACTGATCCTCTGTCGAGAGAACGTACCCGACGCCTCGGACGGTGTGAATGAGCTTCTGCTCGCTTCCGTCCTCGAGCTTTTCGCGCAAATACCGGATGTATACGTCGATAGTGTTGCTGAAGCTGTCGAAATGCTGATCCCACACGTGCTCGGCGATCATGGCCCTAGTCAGCACGGTCCCGCGGTTCCGCACGAGATACTCCAGCAACGCGAACTCCTTGCGCGTTAAGCTGATCGTCCTTCCATCGCGCGTCACCTTGCGGGCGGAGAAATCCACTTTTAGGTGACCGACGAGCAGCGAGGATCTCGCGATGTCCGCGGGGCGTCGCAACAACGCCCGAACGCGGGCCAAGAGCTCAGCGAAGCCAAACGGCTTGACGAGGTAATCGTCGGCCCCACAGTTGAGCCCTCGAACGCGGTCCTCGAGGCTGTCCTTGGCCGAAAGAATGAGCACCGGAACTGCACTCCCCTGCTTCCGAAGCCTGCCCAGCAACTCGAGGCCATCGATATGCGGGATGACAACGTCGAGAATGATCAGGTCATAGGATTCGTCGAGCGCACGATGGAATGCGTCCCGCCCCTCAGCGGCTGTATCGATGGAAAAACCCTCTTGAGCTAACCCTCCAGCTACGAAGGCTGCAACAGCTTCGTCGTCTTCTACTAGGAGGATCCGCATAGCACCCCCGGGCGCCGAGTGCCCAAGGCTGCGCTCATGATGCTCACCGAATGTGTGGAACCGTGCAGCACGTCGCCTACTTGTTCAAGCGAGGTGGCCCCTGTGTGCCGATCCTCTTGTAGTTCAGTGACTTGAAGCAGCTTGCGTGCCGACTGCCCCACGCTACCAGAAATCAACAAGATACGGCTCTCGAGGTCACGCGCATGCGGGGGTTTTGTAAAGATTTTCGACGCTGCAATCTCCCCCTGCGGTCCTATGGTTCGCAAGTGATCCGCCGCTGACGCGACAAATGAATCTGGGAGAACGATTCGGGAGGTCATGGTCATGGGGCGCAAGCCGCGGCGGACCGTCGATGAGCCTCGGTCTTTCGAGCGACTCCTGGATCCTGGCGCGAGGCTATGGCTGTGACCGCTGCCGCAAACGCCTCGGCACCGGCAAGCGCCTCAAGAGCCTCGACCTCAGGCTTCTCGCCCTCGTCCCCAAGCACACCGCCGAGCACGCCTTTCGCCATGGCAACCTCCTCGCTGAGCATCCGGCATCGTCGCGGGTGAACCTGACTCGGCAACCAAAGCCTGACAAGGAGCGTGGGCGAATGTCTCCTTTGAGGCAGCGAGTTGGCGCGGGTAAACGACCGGTTCCGGCCGCCGGGCTGGTATGCGCCACACCTCGAAAGGGAGCCGCGGGCGCTGTGACCACCCGCTGAGCTCAGTGGGGGGTACCGCCCGAACCGAACCCCAGCCTCGCTGGGCAATGTATCCAAGCGGGGGGCCAACGGTCAGATGCCCTCTGAATTCAAGCTCCTAGCGGCAGCCGGATAACAGTAGCCGGATCCGTAATCAGGCCCCCGCTACCTTCACCGGCAGCATCGGCGGGTTCGTCGGTGGCGCTTTGGGATCCAGCAACCCCCGCCGATACATCTGCCGCCAGGCAAACACCTGGTTCGGGTTCACATCGTGGCGGCGAGCGACCGTTGCGACCGAGGCGCCCTTCGCGTGCGTCTCTTTCACAATCTGCAGCTTCTCCTCGATCGTGTGCTGCCGGCGCGGCCCCGTCCGCCGGCCCAGCGAGGCGGTCGAGATGCTCTCTCGCGCGGAGGGGTCCACTTAGCCTTTACGTGGACACCTACGATGTGCCCACTCAGGACATCATCAGCATCACGTGTGCCGGGAGCTATGCGGCCAAGACAGGACGGCAACACCATTTTAAACGGCCGTCCTGGTCGTACCCACGTCTGCAATCGGCGCGCTTCTGGACGCATCCTGATGCAAGACACTGCAAACTGTCTCATCTTGTCGCAACGATGCTTGCCGGGACCACCGGAACACAAATCGGGTAGGCGCTATAAAGCTCGTAGCGCCCCCCGCTACCATTCCCAGTAAAACTCCTTCGTAGTCAACTACTTACGTCTGGGTTGCTTCGGCCCCACTCGATCTGAACCTGCGACCGTTCGAGCCGACTTTACGGGCGACTGCGGGGTGCCTAGTATAGATCGGCGTCTTCCTTTCTATACGCGCGTATGGCACTGAGCATCAAGGACCCCGAGGCGGACCGCCTGGCGCGCCAGGTGGCGAAGGCCACCGGCGAAACGCTGACTCTTGCAGTGATTCAGTCTTTGCGCGAACGCTTGGCGCGACTGCGACGCAAGCGCGGTCCTGCGCTTGGCGAGGAACTATTGAAGATCGGCCGGCGATGCGCACGCCTGCCGGTGCAGGATGAACGCTCCGCCGACGAGATCCTCGGCTACGACGAGCACGGGCTCCCCCGCTGACGGCGAGCAGCGGTGGTCGTCGATACCTCGGCCCTGATCGCCCTCCTCGGCATGGAAGCGGAAGCTGCGCGCGTGGCGGCGGCACTCGAATCGGAAGCCACGCGGCTGATATCCGCCGCTACGGTCGTTGAGACGGGGCTCGTCATCGAATCGCGCTACGGAGCCCAAGGGGGACGCGAACTCGACCTCCTCATCGCCAAAGCGGAGCTCTCCATCCAGCCGGTCACGGCTGAGCAGGCGGAGGTCGCCCGCGAGGCCTGGCGTCGGTACGGCAAGGGACGGCATCCCGCCGGGCTCAACTTCGGCGACTGCTTCAGTTACGCGCTGGCCCGGACGAGCGGTGAGCCGTTGCTGTTCAAGGGAGATGATTTCATTCACACGGACATCACCGCGGTGGCCTACTGATGGGTGCCCACGTCGACTCTCTGCCCTGACGGCACGCAACGACGACGCCAACGATTTTGCTCCGCAAATGTGTCCGACCTGAAACAAAGACCCGGGCCTGGACATAGACCCGCAATCGGCCCGTGCTGTTCTTGGAGGGAATGTCCTCGATGCCCCATCTGCTGCTGGTCGACGACGACGAAGATCTTCTGTCGTTGTTGACGAATTTCTTCCGCAAGCACGCCCATACGGTTTCCACCGCCTCGGATGGTCCCACGATGTTCGCCGTCCTCGAGAAGCACCCGATCGATCTCGTGATTCTCGACGTCATGTTGAAAGACGAAGACGGCTTTAGCCTGTGCAGGCGGCTGCGCGCAGCGTCCTCTGTGCCGGTCATCATGCTGACCGCGATGGCGGACCATACGGATCGCGTCGTCGGGCTCGAAATCGGCGCCGATGACTATCTGACGAAGCCTTTCGATCAGCGCGAATTGCTGGCCCGAGTCAAAGCGGTGTTGCGCCGGACGGCCGAGACAGTGGCGCGTCCGAAGCGGAGCGAAACGCGGCCCGTGCTGTGTTTTGCCGGCTGGCGTCTCGATGTCGCCCGCCGCGAGCTCAGGTCTGCGGACAACGCGCTCGTGCTGCTTTCGGGCGGGGAATTCGACTTGCTGCTCGCCTTCGCAGAACACCCTCGTCGGGTGCTGACGCGGGATCAGTTGATCGATCTCGCTCGGGGCTCGGCGCATGTCGCCCACGATCGCAGTATCGACGTGCAGGTTAGCCGCCTGCGTTACAAGCTGGAGGCAGACCCGAAGGCTCCCTCGCTCATCCGCACAGTCCGCAATGGGGGATACATTTTTGAAACCGAGGTGGCTCGCGGATGAAGCTCCCGTCCTGGCTCTCGGACACCATCGCGCGTCGCTTCGCCGTGACGGCGACCATGGCCGTGGCCGTCGCCCTCGCGCTGGTCTTCCTGTTCAACACTTTTGGCGGGGTGTGGTCCCGGGAGCCCTTGGACAGATTGGGACTGCTAGGTGAAGCCGCCGATATGGTGCGCATCATGGAGGCCGCTCCGCCGTCGGCGCGTCAAGCGCTTGCGAGGGCGGCGGGAAATAAGATGTTTGGCGTCGACTGGTATGCCGCGGCATCCGTTGCCTCCGCGCTGCTCGAGGCCAGAAAAGGCGGCATCAAAAGCGATGCGGCGCGGACGATTGCTGCCGATATGCAGCGCCCCGTAGTCGCTCTAAAGCCGGATAGTCCACAACCAGTGCCGCCAGAGATCGCCTATGAGCGCGGCAAGTCCGGCATGCCGTACATACTGGCGGTGCGGTTGAATGACCGAAGTTGGCTGGTCTTCACCGTGCCGAGCAGAATCTGGGGAGTTTCCAGAGCCGCTCGCTGGGCAATTTGGCTCAGCTTTCTGGCGGTATCGATAGCCGTCGCGACCGCGCTCGCCGCGCGCCAGTTCTCAAGGCCCGTGCAGCAGCTCGCCGCGGCAGTACACCAATTCGGAATCGATCCGCAAGCCCCTCCCATCCCAGAGACCGGGCCGAAAGAGCTGCGCCAAGTGATTAGCACGTTCAACGCGATGCAGGCGCAGATTCAAAAATTCGTCGCGTATCGGACCATGATGCTGGCAGCCATCTCGCATGACCTGAGGAGCCCGCTGACCCGTATGCGCCTGCGCGGTGAGCTCATCGAGGATCCGGAGCAGCAGGCGCGACTGTTCCGTGATGTCGACGAAATGCAGACGATGGTTGACGGAGCGCTCGCATTGTTTCGCGACGACGCGATTGCTGAAGCGACCACGACCTTCGATCTGTCGCACGTTCTGCTGACCATTGCCAATGACTGCGCCGATCAAAAGCTCGATGTCGCTTATACGGGCCCGGCACATGCGGTATATCACGGCCGGCCCTTCGCCCTGAAGCGTGCCGTGACCAACCTGGTCGAGAACGCCATCAAGTACGGGACGGCCCCGGAGATCGAGCTTTTCTTCGAAGGCGCGGGGTTTGTCCTGTTGGTCCGTGACCGTGGACCGGGTATCCCTCACGAGGCGCTCGAGAACGTGTTTCGCCCGTACTATCGGCTCGACCGATCGCGCAACCGCGCGACCGGCGGTGTCGGCCTGGGTCTGACCGTGGCACAAGCCATCATCCAAGGGCACGGCGGAGAGATCACCCTCACCAATCGCCCTGAAGGCGGTGTGGAGGCCCGCGTCACATTGCCGATGCGAGCTCGCTGACTTAAGTCTGCGTCTCAACTCACGGGGCCATATCCCGCGGCACCCCGCTGGCGGGTGCAGGTGCAGTTGCGGCCGCTGTGCCGCTGCCTTTGTTTCGCTCTGTACACATTGTTGCGGACCTTCCGCAGGCCGCACATCAACGACGCAAAGTCGACCGCTAGATTCCAGTCCATGCGCGGGGCAAGCCCGTTACCCCACGAACTGGAAGGAATCTCATGCCGCCCGTGAACTCGATCACCTCAACCTCTGAGCTGCCGCCCCCCCGGTATACGCCGGAACTATGGATCCGCCCCTGGTGCCGGTCGCTTGTCACACTGAGTGCCATCTCAGCACTCGCGTCTGGCTCGCTCGGCTGCGCCAGTCTCCCGGCAGGCACCGTAGGAGATCCGCGCGACCATATCGAGCGCTTGAACCGAACCGTCTATAAATTCAACACTGCCCTCGATCACGCAATATTGCGGCCCGTGGCCCGTGGCTACGTCAAAGTGACGCCGCAGCCTGTGCGTACCGGTGTCACGAACTTCCTAACCAACCTCAGATACACAAGAGTCATCGGCAACGACCTCTTTCAAGCCCAATTCCATGATTTCGGGACGGACGTCTCCCGCCTCGTGGTCAACACGACCGTCGGCATCGGCGGTGTATTCGATCCCGCTACCCGCCTCGGCCTCGAGAAGCACGACCGGGACTTCGGGCAAACGCTCGGGAAGTGGGGCTTGCCTACCGGCACTTACCTGATGCTGCCGGTCTTGGGACCCTCGGATGTGCGCGACGCCTTCGGCTTGATTCCAGATCGATTCATGACCATCGACAGTCAGATCAACGATACGACTGTACTGTTGAGTCTTACCGCGCTAGGGGCAATCGACGGCCGCGCGAAATCGCTGCCGCTGGATAAGCCCCTTGAGAGCGCCTACGATCCCTACGCACTCCTTCGCAGCGTGTGGTTTCAGCGGCGGGACTACAAAGTGCGCGGGGAGTCCGGCACCGAACCCATCGTACCCGATCACGTCGACGAATAGCGCACCACCCGGGGTCGGCATGAGGAGTTCACGGTAATTGCCACGCATTACATTCGAAACCCGAGCGCCGCGGCCACATCGTTCGCGTTGTTTTCTGTGGGCGCCATATTCCCAGCGGTGCGGTTCTCGTGGTTGAAGACCACTGGCCCGCCCCTGGCTGCCTCTCTAAGGTCTGGAAGCAGCGGATTGCGTATCCGTCAGTGCATGAGCAAGCCACTGTACTGTAAGAGACTCCCGGGCCAAGGGGTTGGACTCGGTGCACTTTACGTGCAGCGGAGGAACGGCAGGCGGTTTAGGGTAGGTAGTGCGAGCGCGCAGGAGGCGATCGGCCCTTCTAGGCATGGCTGATGCAAGATGTTGCAAACTGTCTCATCTGGTTGCGGTGACGCTGGCCAGGACTGCCGGCACCCGAATCGGGTAGGCGCTATAAAGCTCGTAGCGGCCCCCCGCTACCAATTGCAACGGTATGCACCGATCTGCACCGGGTTGCTGCGTCGGGCACCTCCTGCACGCATCCCGCGCGATGGTCGAAGAGCGCTTCGGTACTGGCCACCGCCGCCTTTCGACCCCGAGCAACCGGTCACGCGCGCAGGAAGCGGACACTGAGATGGCGCGAAGCGGACGTCCGCCGAGGCACAGGGTCAGGCGGACTTGCGCGCGGAAGCCTCCGCCGGCACCGGCCGCCGCGCTTGCGGCTTGAATCCTTGGATCGCCCTGATCTGCCGCCCGTGGCGCTCGATGGCCCGGTCAGCTCCACATGGTGACCGGTCTGTCCTTTTTCATCGCAACTCCAAGTCGAGCACCTTGATGCTCTTCATCCACTCAAACAGCTGAGCGTTGGTCAGCCGAAACATCGGCACCCACATCGCAAGCTTCGTGTCCCAAAAACACAGATGACCACTATCGCTGACCTTGCAGTGCGGGTAACGGTTAGGACCGATATGACCGCCGGGAAACCGTGTCCTCATGACTAGCCCCCATTTGAGCAGGCTCCCAATCGAAGCGTACGTGAATCGGCGATAGATGAAAGTTCTCGGGCGTCTCTCAAGACATCCGAACTAAGGAAGGCAGGGTGCGATTATTTGCGCGGAATCTTGGCGTGTTCGTCGCGCATGCTGAACGACACGCGCAATCACGCGATGGATTCGAATGATCGCCGCGCCCGTAGACCGGTAACCTGACGAGAGCCCTGCCCCCTCGCAGCGAGCCCCCAATCGGGCCGGCGATCTGAACATTCGGTGAGGGGTGCAGGATGGCTGCGGCCGCAGTTTGACCACGTTGCGCGATGCATTTCGGTGCAGACCGTTGCACGGCGTTACATCCCTGCCCTTGCGCCTCGAGCAGTCTTCGCATGAAACACCCGAGTCAAGGCCATTTCATCCGTTGCGAAAATCTGCGATGTGAATGGTCGCAGCCGGCGCAGAGCCCGCTGATCGCCCGCGGGCCCAGGCTACGAGCTCCGTCACGCTCGGACGATCCTGCGGGCTGGGGCTCAGACAGCGCACTACAACTTCGCGGAATGCCGAGGAGAAATCGGCCGGCAGCACGATGGCTTCCCTGGGCTCGCCCAAGCCCGATGGCGGACAGCGAGTGAGCGCTTCGAACAGGCTGACGCCGAGCGCCCAGATGTCATCAGCAGTGGAACTGCTCCCGTGCCGGGCTTCCGGAGGGTCGTACACGGTGGGCGTGTTAGCGCTCATCGTGCCTGCATTGACGTGACGTATCGTGTCGCTTGCCAGCTTCAGCTGATCTCCAACAACCAGGATGTTTGCCGGCTTCAACTGGCCTTGCACCAAATCTCGGCCGTGCAAAAACGCCAGTGCGTCCAGGGTCGGCAGCAGCATCTCTCGCGCTTCGTCGTCCGTCAGGGCGCGGTGTTGCAACAGCTGCGCAAGAGTCTGGTCGGCGTACTCCATAACGGTGTACAGATAGGGCAATCCGTCCAGTTGGCACCCGCCCCATTCCCACAGGCGAAGCAGGTGAGGATGAGCGAGGGCGCCAGCCCGCTTCCACCGCGGCAGTTGTGATTCCGCTAGGGCCCGATTGGTGGGAATGAGTTTGACGGCGACCTCCGGAGGGCGTCGCGCCGCTGACACTGTGAGGAAGACGCCGCTGTGATTCGAGCAACCGAGATAGCGTCCCAAAGGGAACACGCCGTTGACGACGTGCCCCTGCCAGCTCGTCCAGCCCTCGCTCATCAATTTCCTTGGTTCCACGCTCATATGCCCCCCGAAGCGCCGCTCAGCAACTGCGTGATCCATCTCTGGGGTTCCTAAAAGCGGACCGGTTCCCGGAGCCTCTGTGCCAGGAGCCGCGCTACCAGGCGATCGAGCGGGTGCCGAAGTTTCCGGACTGAAGAGGACAGTGCCCCCCGAAGCCCTCCGCGCTCGCGTGACAAGGGACGAGACATGTTGCAGGTGAACAGCCATGTATGAAGACCGTGAGCCCGGCACGACCAGGTCTGACCCTCCTTCGCTGCCTGAATGAGAGGCTTTCGCACCTCCCGTGGGACCGAGTCGGGCTCGCGAATCCGGTAGGCGCCCTTCGGCACGACTTCAGACTGCGAGATATACGATTCCAACAGTTCCTCCACCTTGGAGGAATATTGACTCTTCCAGCGCAAACGCACCATCTCCATGGAAACCATTCTCTTGGACAATTGCTCAGTATGTGGAGCCACTTATTAATAGTCCGTGGCAGACACTGAGGAGGTTAGGTTGTCGACGTGTCTCGATCAAAGCGTCTTCGGCCAACGACACAGCACAAGTAACACTTGTGTCTGCGCTTGCACACGACTGGTACCTATTATGTAAACCGCTTGCGCGCTCAAGGGCGTCTCAACACGGCACCCGGAAGACGGCGGGCGCGCGTTTGCATCTGAGAGTGAGGCGCCGTCAGCCCGCTGGCAAATCCGACAGTCACTGCAACTTGGGCCGCGCGCGCCCGCCCACCGCAATTGCAGAATCAATCGGTGGCCACCGAAGTCAGGAGCTATGAGCGGGATCTTCCGGCGCCCGCTGAATCAGCCGTGGTTCGTCAAGTTCGAGATCGTTGACGTAAGGCCCGACCGGGTGAGTGACCATCCGAGTGTGAGGATAAGTCTCCAGCAGCTCCTTCGCCTGCGCGACGGTCGACCCGAGCCAGGTAGCGCAGTCTTCACGCCGGAGGATCGCGGGCATCTGGTCCGTGGTGTTGTCGAGTTCCGCTAGCAGCGGATTTTGCAGGCACGGTCACGAGCGCGCAACTCTCGACAACGTCGTCATCCTCGGTTATCGAGCGCTCCCAGAGCACCGCAACTCCAAACACGAGACGGTTGACTACGCCGCACGTAGTACGGTTGGCGGTATCCGGCAGGGGTACGCCGCCAGATATAGAAGCCGGCAAGTGGCACGATGCCGCGCCGACCATGAAACCAGGCGGAGCGGAAGTCTTCCGCGCTTTGGAGGGCATCGCTCCGTGCGTGGGCATGACCGCCCCGCGTCACGTCACCCTTTGCGGAGGACGGCACGAGGCCCCATCGCATCATCACGCCTTCCGTTTCGCGTTCGTGCATGCGCACCACCGGAACGTTGTGGGAGACGGCCACGTTGAAGCGTGCGGAGAACTGCCACCAGGGATGCGCCACGGAGAGCTCGCTCTCCGCCTCCGCACGGCCCGGAATTACCAATCGCTCGCTCATCGAGAGCGAGCGTACGACTAACGCGCGGTTAGCGTGAATGTCCGCCGGCGGCGACAGAGGAGCCAATAGCGCCGGTCGCTCCTGCGCTTGGCGTCGGCACACTTTGATTGTCCAGCCGGAGATTCGAGAAAATCCGGAGTCGAGCTGACTTAGCAGGATGTTGAAAAAGGACTTTGCGTGGTCAGTTTCATCGAATCACTCGCGGCAAGTGCTTGATTGCTCGTTACCGATACGGGGAAAAAGGTCCTAACCAAGTGCCCAAAACACGATTTTCAACAGCCTGTTAGGGCAGTAGTCTCGCTCGCACACGCCCACCGTGAGAGTCGTAGGCACGCGTGGTGTCCAGCCGCGGCGTCAACGACCAGTCCTTCGACCCAAAACTCAGCCAGTCCGGCGAGTACACTGCCTCTAGCTTCGTCGAGGTCTTATCGTCAACAGCGATGACGAGCGCTCGGGTTTTTCCACAGGGCCTTCGAGACGCTGCGGAAGCCGCGCGGCAAGCGTACGGAGTCTGCTGCGAGCTTTGCCGCTCTACTGACGGCGATTGCTCCACTAAATAAAGGGCCGTCCTATCAGCGGGCGTCCGGGAGCCAACCACGGCCGTAGTCGTATGGCTTTCGCGGCCGGCTCTACTCCAGCCCCCCGCTCGACGGGAGTGATCGGATCGCGGACAAGCTCGCCTTCCGGGTCATAAATGGTGATGAACCAGAACGCGTTCACCGCGGCAATTGTCGCTTCGGGAAGCGCAGGACGTATCTGTTTAGGCCCGTGAGCTTGCACTGCTATGGAACGATCGATCAAGGAATAACTTGCCGGCAGGCGAAGTAGACCTGGTAGAGATAGTCATCCAGGAACACCCCGTCCAGATACGGCGTCTGCATCGGCACCTTGTGATACGCCGCGAACGCGCCGGCAAGCCCGTGTACGTCGAGTTCGAGAGAATCAAACCCGAAGAGCTGCCGAGTGGTTGCGGGATTCCAAAAGCCTTCGAGCGCAGTTACCTTGCCAGTCCAGTAGTCTTCCCGCAGCCGGCCGGTAGCGCGGGCTAGCTCCTGCAACGCCTTGCAAGCGCGGAAGCGCGGAGCAGCAGATTGCGGTATTGATCGGGAGACAGATTCGATTGCAGCGCGTGGCGCCGGCTCTACCACGGTGCGCGATGCATTTCGGTGCGGACCGCTGCAAGTCGTTGCGCCACTGTCCTGGCGCCTCGAGCAGTCTTCGCATGAAACATCCGAGTCAAGGCCACTTCATCCGTTGCGAAAGTCGGCATACCGGTCCGATTAGAGCATGCTCGCAACTATGCGAGCGAACTCAGCCCGTCCGTCGCCGATCCCTGAATGCAGCAGCGCGTGCGCTGGCACACTGCCGACAGCGCCACCGGCGCTCACGCTGGTTTATCCGGACATTGTCAGATGTGAGCGGGTGGCCGTTGCCGCAGTGGTCTGGAATCTCGATGGAGGCAATCTTGCGGCGACGGTCATCGCTCGAGAACGGAACGATAGCCGTGCTATTAGTCGGAATCACGCCCCCGCTACCACTTGCAACGTTTTGCATCGCTATGCTCCCGGTGCAACGTCCGTGAACCCTTAGGCAGGCTCCTGTCGAGCAGACGGAGCCGACAGTTACTCGTCGCCTGTCAGGCTGCTGTTTCCGTCTCTCGCGGTTCGATCGCGCGTACGGCTTTTCGCGTTTCTGCGGATCGCTCCGCTTTTCGAAGGTCGTAAGCAGACTGCAGGTTGAGCCAGAACTGCGCGCTGCTACCAAAGTAGCGCTCTAGGCGCACCGCGGTATCCGCGCTAATACCGCGACGCTCTAACACAATGTCGTTCACTCGCGAAGGCGACAGGTGTAGGGCCTTAGCGAGCGCGTTCACGCTCATGCCCAGGGGCTTGAGGTACTCCTCGCTGAGCACCTCGCCCGGGTGCACCGGTCGCATGCCGTTCTTGAAACCCATAACCGTCACTCCTACTGGTAGTGCTTTGTGATCTCTACGTCCGTTGGACCCGCCTCTGTCCAAACAAAGCAGATTCGCAACTGATCATTAATCCGTATGCTGTGTTGTCCCGCTCTATCCCTGGTCAACGCCTCAAGTCGGTTTCCCGGCGGCGACTCCAGGTCCTTGAGTGTCGCGGCCGCATCAAGCATCCCGAGCTTTCGCGTCGCAAGCTTACGAATAGATCCGAACTGCTGGGACCTGTCCGTTTCAAAGAGTTCCTGTGTATCGGCGCACTTGAACCTTTGAATTGCCACGCGAGTAATTGTATCCCGTTTACCGGTATGCAGCAAGGCTCGGCCTAGCCGCCAAAAACGGACTCGTTACCACGGGCATAATCGTGCAAGCCCTAAATTTCGCCAGCATCTCGGCCATCGCCGACATGGACGGGCACCAGCGATTGCGGCCGGTGATACTGCTTGCCCCTACCCGTCCGCCAGTTCCGCCATCGCTCAGTTAGCCGGCGGACGCGGGAAGACGCGTGTGTGCCTGTTCTCCTGGCGCACGTGAATGCAAGACGTTGCAAAGCGTCTCATCGCGTCGCGAAGACGCTGGCCGGAACCGCCGGCACCCGGATGGGATAGGCGCTATAAAGCTCGAAGCGGGCCCCCGCTACCACTTCTCCCGTATAAAAGACCTAAAAAAAGCAAGGCACTTACGAGCCTTAACCTGATGGGGTGAAGCTCACCTTGGGGCAGGTCTTTGGGGCAGATCCTGTGCACCAGCCGGGCGTTGCCCAGTTGGCCGCGCAGCGTCGGCGTTTGTGGGCTGCGCCCGCAACGGCGTCAATGATGCGGCCGTCTGTGCGCTTTTCTCGGTCGTCGGCCACAGCGCGCATCCACGCGAACGCAAGCAGCTGCCCCATGCCCATGATAAACAACACGACGCGCGCCAGCATAGCTCGGCGCATCGCTACCAATCGCTTGCCTGTCTTGCGTCCTCGGGCTTCTGCTTCGGCGTGATTTCCTTCGGAGACGCTGACCGCCCTTTCACGTCCCACATCTTGTACTCGTGCTTCCAGTAGGCCGCACGCACCGATGCGACCAGCGCCGCCGCCATTAGCGTGATGAATCCTAAGAACGACACGCTGCCGGCAAGCCGTTCCAGAGCTTGGGTCTGCGAGAGGCCTGCGAACAACGAGCCGCCCGAGACCATCTGCAACACGCCGATCAGGAACGCTTCGTTACCAAAGAGGACTTCCCGCTCTTTCTGGTGAGCTTGAGCAGCGAGCTGACGAGTAAGTTGTTCGTGCTCGAACTGAAGACGCCACGGATTATCTTCGCTCACTACCAGCCCTTCAGCTGATCGGATTCTTGGGTTTCGACGCCCAACGTTCCGCCTCCTCGATTGCCTCGCTGACAGTGGTCAGCGACGGCCAGTCCTCGTCGAAGTTCAGTCCGCAATGCGGACAGGGATTCGCCTTGTCCCACCCGCGGTAGGCGAGCCAGCCCAAGTCCCTAAATACCCTCAGCCGCCCGTTACAGCGTGGACACCTGAAACGCGTGATGGCCACGAAGTAGACCAGCAAAGCGACCACCCAAGAAGCGATAAAGACCTTCCCCTTGAGCGTCAAGGGCCACATCTCCCGTTCCTGCCAGGAGAGTTTGTCCGGGTCAAGCCACAAATAGAACCCAACCCCGCTGATCGCGAAATAAGCATAGAGGCTCAACTGATAAAGGCCCAAGCGCACTCTGAAGCGACTGCGGGGAGTCATGGGTGTTACCCGATCTGCCTCTCGAGCCTCTCGGCGGATCGGATTAAACGGAGCCGGTCGTGTTGCTGCGGGCGTGTGCGCGTCGCGGATCGTTTCGCGCATGGTGCCCCATGGTACCGAGGACCGCACGGTGATGCGATTCCGAACTAGCTTTCAACACTAGGAGATTACCTCACGCACGGCCCCCATAGCGGACGTGGCTTAGTGAGCATGATTAACGGAGGGAAATATCAGCAAATTCAGGGGTGTTCGAAATACAACTCACCTACCAATTGCAACGGTTTGCGGCGCTTTGCAACGGACTGCCGTCGTCAATGCGGCCACAACCGGGCGGAGCAGCATGGCCGTGTGGCCACTGCCCTCTCTAAATGCCGATGACCTTGATGATGCGCTTCAGCGCGTCAAAATCGGAGGCGTTGCGCGTATAGAGCGGCAACCCGTTGGCCGCGGCTGTTGAAGCGATGAGCAGGTCTGCCAGGCGCGCGCGGCTAGACTGTCCGGCGGCTCGCGCAGCCGCAAACATCCTCCCGTACATCCGCGCTGATTCTGCATCAAACGGCAACGGGTCCCATGTTGTAGTCGCCCAGTGCAATCGGTCCTGGCGCCGAGCGCGTTCATCCTTGTTTTCGGTAGCGTGAGGCCCGGCTGCGAGTTCGGCGAGCGTCACTGCAGATATCGCCGACTCGTCGGGCAGTAGCGCGGCATCGATCACGTCGTGATCGATCACCACGGACGTGTCGAGCACGCCGCGCGTCGGGTCAGCCATTGATGTGCGGGTTAATCACGGCATCCAGGTCCGCACGAAAACGGTCGGCATCGATCCGGGGTGCGCGAGTCGCTGCGTCGACGATAGTCGCCCGAGGCACAAATCGGTGCCGCCGAATCGGCCGCAGTTCCCCGACCGGCGTACCGTTGCGGGTCACGACAATCGTTCGTCCCGCCTCCACCTCGCGAAGTACGGCGGCCGACTGATTGCGAAGCTCCCGCTGGGTGATTATTCGACTCTTCATGGGCGGCCAGCGTAGCATCTGTAGCACAACGTAGCAACTCTTTGGGACGGGCTGGTTACGCCGGCGGCGACTCGTCGATTGTCTGCACTCCTGACGAACGACACCGGCGCTGTGCACCCTGATGCAGCCTGCTGCAAAGGCTGTCACGTCGTCCGCACGACGCTCGCCGAAACTGCCGGGACGCGGATGGGTACGCGCTATAAAGCTCGAAGCGGCCCCCCGCTACCAACCGATAAAATCCTGGGTTACTCGACGGACTGATTGCTGCGGAACAGATTCTCCGAGCCACCCGCGGAGCCGATGAGTCGCAACTCGCACGGTACGTGCGCGGCGGGCAGCCGACCTGCAAGGGGGCCGCGCTCACGCGCGGACCCCTTTCTCGATCTCGGAAACCGACGTTCCGTTCAGGGGCTCGCGACAGGCAGGCTCGCAGCAAGCGCTGTCGCGACGGAGCTGCATTGCGGGTGCCCCCAGCCACTTGCGCTGACTCCCTCCTGCTGGCCAAGCTGAGGGGTGATGTCGTACACGATGTTATCCGGGCGTGTTGAATCTCCACTCACTCCCGCGGGTACGTGATCCAAACCCAAGCCATGCCGGGTTCGCCACGCGATGTTGTGATCCGCGCAGGAGCTGTCGCCACTCACGCCGATGGCGCCGACCAGGACGTGGGCGCCGTTGTATAAGGCGAGCCCGCCACCGAACAC
>WNFR01003634.1_pt1 | contig 15925 bp, 14 predicted proteins | sample 5400221 | NCBI WGS metagenome assembly WNFR01 (sample SAMN13153357, study PRJNA577476) | soil metagenome | isolation source: 40 cm soil under Madrone tree | place: USA:California | collected 2016-06-14 | reverse complement strand
CCCACTTGATGCGGCCGGACGCCTCGAACTCCGCCCACGCCTGGTCGGGCAGCTCAAGGAACGCCCGCAGCGCCGAGTGATAGACCACGAAGTTCATCTGCGGCCAGTCCTTGGCGGCTTTGCCGATGTCCCAGGCGGTGGCGTATTCCCACACGCCCGCGAAGGACTTCTCATAGTCGGGCGGCAGCAGGCCCTTGTGGATGCAGAGCGTGGTGATGCCGGCTTTGACCGCCTTTTCGTAGAACGGATACATCACCTGCTCGTCGTCGAGACGCCACGGGAATTTCGACGGCCCCAGCGGGTCGCCGATGGTGTAGGACTTCCAGGAATCCGGTTTGTAGACCGCGATTGCCTTGTCGACCTCCTCCATCCAGCCGGGCTGTTTCGGCGTGATCACCGTGTGCGCGAGCAACCGGCGGGAGCCGGCGAAATCGTTGATCATCTGGCGCGCGGCAACGATCTGCTCGTTCGACAGCAACCACCAGCTCGGGTCGTCGAACGGCGCCCCGCTCAAGAGCGCGAGGTTGGTGTCGCTGTCATAGTAGATCTCCTTGACGTAGTTCTGAAATTTGTAGCGGGCGAGCGACGTCACGCCCTCTTCCAACATTTTCGGATTCCAGTGCTGGCTGGCAAACTGAGCAAGGCCGAGCAGTTCCTCGTGCTTGAAGTCGTCGCGCACGAAATGGGTCTGCACATCGAAGATGAACTGGCCGGCGAGGCTTTGCGCCCGCGCCAGCATCATTTCGGGATCATGCTGCTCGGCTGCCTCGACCCGGAAGACGGGGCCGTAGATCTCGTTCATGGCGAGGAAAGCCGCCGCCATCCCGCAGCTCGTGCGCATGAACTGCCGGCGGCTTAAACCCAGCCGCTTACCGTTTTCGTCCGCCAACTCGTTGATTCGCGCCTCGACCCGCTTCTGCGTCGCGCTCTGTGGGGGCGGCAGATACTCGCCGTTCGACACGATCTGGGTCGGTATCGGCGTCGCGGCCGACGCCTCCTCGGCACCCGCGACAAGGCGCTGTTCTCGTTCACTGAGCCAACTACCCATCGTCGTCCTCCCTTAAGTCTGATTGACCTGGAGCACGTTCAGCAGAAGTGGCCACCGGTTTTGCATCCGAGCGTGGCCGGACCTTAAGACCACCAAACCGAACGCGCGCCAATTGGTTGCTAGCACGGAAAAACTACGCGTACCGTTTGCCGAAATCATGGCCCGGGTAACGGGGCAAAAGTCGCGGCGGTTCCTAGACGCGTAGCCCGGATGGAGCGCAGCGTAATTCGGGATAAGCTGACCCCGGATTACGCGGAGTTTATCGTCGGGCCGGCCCACCGGGTCCGGCCTCTGGCCGGCCCGATGGCAAGCTCCGGCCGGACCCGGTGGCTCGATCCGGGCTACCAGGCTGCGACCCGCGTCGTCCGGCCTCGTACACCAGGCCCGCAATATCTATATAGTGTTGGATTGCCGGTGAAAATGTAACCCGATGTCAGCGCGTAACGTGCGGCCCGGATTGGCGAAATCCGGCAACCGCGTGAGTTCCCGTCCACTGTGCGTTCAATGAGGTCGGATCGGCATGATTGAGGCCATCGACCGGGGCGCCGGTTCCAACAGGTCTTCCGGCGCAAAATCGCTGATCGCGCTGCGCGGCGTCAGCCGTATTCATGACGGCGGCGCCATAGCGGCGCTTAGAAACGTCGACCTGCAGATCAGAGAGGGCGATTGTGTCGCTGTCGTCGGCGCGAGCGGCAGCGGCAAGAGCAGCCTTGTCAATATATTGTGCGGCATCGATTATCCGACCTCCGGGCATGTGATCTGGCAGGGGCGGCCGATTCGCAAGAAAAGGGATTGGGTATGGTTGCGGCGTTTACGTATCGGGATCGTGTTCCAGGAATTCAACCTTATTCCGACTCTTACCGTGTTGGAAAACGTCGAACTCGCACTTCTTGGCCGCGGCATGTCGGCAAAGCATCGCTATACCCGCGCCGGGATGGTGCTGGGCCGCGTCGGTCTCGACCATCGTCCGCACCATCTGGTCACCAGGCTTTCGGGCGGCGAACGTCAGCGCGTGGCGATTGCGCGCGCTATCGTCAGTGAACCGAAACTGCTGCTTGCCGATGAGCCGACCGGGAATCTCGACAGCGCCAGCGCCGAAAAGATCGCCGATCTCTTGTTCGACCTGCGGGAGATGACCGGCATGACGCTCATTCTGGTCACGCACGACGATGCGCTCGCGGCCCGGTGTACCCGGCAGATCAGGCTTCGCGACGGCACCGTTGTGGAAGATACGCTCCGCGCGTTGATCTCCGGGTCGATCGGAGCCAAGTCCAAAATATGAAGTCCAAGATATGAACTCCAAGACATGAACCTTGTCAGCCTTGCACTTCGCAATCTTAAGCGGCGGCCGGTCCGCACCTGCCTGTCCGTCCTCGGCATCGGGCTGGCGGTCGGCAGCGCGCTTGCGCTCACGGCCCTGTCACGCGGCATTCAGGACAGCACGCGCGAAGGCATGGACGAGATCGGCGGCGACCTCGTCGTCATGCAGAGAGGCGCGTCCGACATTTTTGGCGGCTTCATCCCGGAAGCAACCGTCGAACGCATTGCAGCGATTCCCGGCGTCGCGCGGGTGTCGGGAGCGCTCGTCGCGTTCGCCCCCAGCCGTGTTGCCAACAACGTCCTCACTTTTGGATGGCCCGTTACAAGCCAGTTATGGAAAAAGGTTCCCCTGCGCGAAGGTCGCGTGCCGGCTGCCGGGGAACGCCACGTGGCGGTGCTCGGCGACACCGCGGCGGCCTCATTGGGTAAGAAGCTCAATGACGAGCTCGTTCTTTTTGGCGAGACCTTCCGTGTCGTCGGCATTGCGGGTTATGCCTCGACCGTCAATCGCGCCCTGGTCCTCGTGCCGCTCGTCGATCTGCAGGAAGCGAGTTACCGGCCGCGTCAAGTCACCGTCGCGCAAGTCAGCGTGGAAAATGCCGGGGATCGCACCGAACTCGCGCGCGTGCGCGACGAAATCGAGGCCTTGGGCAACGTCGTTGCCGCGGCCCCCAATGAAGTTCTCGATCACGATCGCAATTTTGCAATCCTTGAGGCGGTGTCGCTCGCGATTGCCGTCGTCGCGGCGGGAATGAGTGCGCTCAACGTGCTGACCGCACTGGTGCTGGCAACGCAGGAGCGCACGCGCGAGATCGGCATTTTCGCAGCGATCGGGTGGAGCAGCGGCCGCATTATGAAATCGATCGTGATCGAGGGAATGTTGATGTGCGTGATCGGCTGCGGTCTCGGCGTGCTCTTGAGCTTCCTCGCCGCCCATGCGTTTCCTCGCATACCGACAATCGGCAATCTGATCTCATTCAAGCCGAGCGTCGGGCTGATCGCTCCGGTCATCGGCACCGCCTTCGTGCTCTGTGCTCTTGGCGCTCTGCTGCCGGCGTGGCGGGCGGTGCGGATGCTCCCGGCCGAGGCGCTGCGGCGCATGTGAGGTGCGCTCGCCTCAGCCAATCTAAAGGGATCGGGGCACCGTGTAGGGGCGACCCTGGGGGGAGACCCGCGGGTGGCGGACGAAAGGATGGATCAATTTCGTCGAGACCGGGTTCGCTTTCGAACCGGATTCGGTTTATTCCTCGCGACATCGCAACCCTACAACCCACCTGAATCACGCCCGATGACACTCGATCGCGTCCGGATTGCCGCGCTTGCCGACTATCTGGCTGCTGCCGTCGTCATCTCTTTGCCGTGGTCGACGTCGGCGACCTCCATACTCGTTCCACTGTGGGTCATAGCGGTGGCGTTGACGCTCGACGGCGGATCGCTCCGGCAAGTATGCGTCATGCCGGCGGCGGCGCTTCCGATTGCACTGGTGGTGCTGGCCCTTGCAGGCATGTTGTGGGCCGACGTGGCGTGGCCGGAGCGCCTGCAAGGCGCCGGGCCGTTCCTCAAGCTTCTGGTGCTTCCACTATTGTTCATACATTTCAGCAGATCTGGCCGCGGTGAGATGGTGCTTGTTGCATTTTTTACGTCGGCCTGCGTGTTGCTCGCTCTCTCATGGCTGCTCGCACTGATCCCGCAAATTCCGTGGCCCGCCAAGGTCTATGGCGTGCCGGTGAAGGACTACATCACCCAGAGCGGCATATTTACGCTCTGCTTTTTTGCGCTGCTCGATCGCGCCGTCGTCATGTGGGGCAAGGCACGGGCAAAATCCGTGCTTCTCGTCGGCCTGGCGCTCATCTTCATCGGCAACATCGTTTTCGTTGCCCTCGGCCGAACTTCCCTCGTCGTCATCGCCGTCCTGTTCGTGTTGTTCGGCCTCAAACACTTCGAACGCCGCGCCCTCGCGGTCTTCGTCGCGGCAGGGGTGGCGCTGGCGGCGGTTGCATGGTCGACCTCGCCCTACTTGCGGTTTCGCGTCATGCATATCGTTGAAGACCTGGACGGTTCCCACGCCGATGCCAATGAGACCTCAGCCGGAGCCCGTCTCGGATTCTGGAAAATGTCTGTGAAAATCGTGCGTGACGCCCCGCTTTTCGGTCACGGCACTGGCTCTACCCAAGCGATGCTTGCGCAAAGTGCGGCGGCCGACCCGACGGCGCCGACCGATGCAACCAATCCGCACAACCAGGTGCTGGCGACTGCTATTCCGCTCGGGCTTTTCGGCGTTGGGCTGCTGCTGGCCATGTGGATTGCGCATTTTCGGATGTTTCTTCTTTCCGGGCCTGCGGCCTGGATCGGCATCAGCGTCGTTGCGCAAAATTTCGTCGGCTCGTTGTTTAATTCCCACCTTTTCGATTTCACGCAAGGCTGGCTCTACGTCTTCGGCGTCGGCATCGCGGGCGGTATCGTGCTGCGTAAGCGCCAAGTCTAGCCGGCGGATCGGACCGTCGCGAACCGTTCGGCGAATGCCGCAATTGTCTTGGCATCGGCGAGCCGCCTTGTTCCATTCGTGTCAGTTACACGCGCAAAAGCTGGCGCTTGTACTGTGGTGCGGCAAAATTGTGACTATGGTTCAGGAAAAGACCATGGACCAAAAACTTGCACTTGAAAAAGCCTCAGAGTTGAGGCAGATGTGTGAAACGTCCTCGGCTGTTCGCTCCGTGACAACACAAACAAGAAGGGGGAGTCTTGCATGTCTCTGGCGCTTAAGATCGCTCTAGCCATCGTAGCCCTAACGGCTTCCGCAGGAACTGTATATTACAATGTGGCGCTCTCACCTGATAATTGGGTCTACCAGGGCGGCGGCAAATGGAAGGACGGTGGATATCATGCAGCCCCAGGTCCGGTCGCCGGCGCCAGCCTTCCGGTTCTTGCGGTTGGCTTTGGTGTCTATTGGCTAGTGAGGCGCCGCCGCAACTCCAGTCAGTAAAATCCACACGCTGTACGGCGCGGTAACAAAGGGCGGCTACGGTCGCCCTTAGCGCGGCCCGGTATCCAATCACCGGCAAAGTACACCTCACCGGACGAAATACACCTCACAGCGGGCGGGGAAGTGGTGGCACACAGGCGACAGCATCCACCGCTTTCGGGCTCGGCTGGACTTTTCGAGCCGTCCAAAAAATCACAATCGTTCACGGGGAATCGGAAGTCATCCGGGAAATCCGGCCCCAACCCGTAGAGCCAAGAATGGATGCTACGATCGCGAATTCGTCGAATCAGACGCAGCGGACGCGAGCCAAATCGGGGCAGGGCGGAATTCAGATCGCCCGCAATGAATTTTTTGCCGGGCTCTTTCTTCTCGGTTGTGCGAACGGCATCGCTTCCAGAGCTATTGCAAGAGTCCATGACAACGGATGGCTGAACGCCGCGATCGGCATGTTCGACGTGAGCGCCATCGTGCTCGCCGCCTGCGCGTTAGGTCTGTGGCTGATGATGGGCGGCCGGGCGCAATCGGTAACCCGCATCGACCTCGCCATCGGCGTAGTTGCGCTCGCGTTGATCGCGCTTCCCATCGACGCATTGAGCTGGATCGCCGTAGCCGGACTCGCTCTGTATATTCTGTTGTTCACGGACCCAGATCAGTCGATGCGACGCGGGGCTGTCGTTCTGTTGGCAACGACTGTACCCATGTTTTGGAGCCGTTTGCTTTTTCGGCTTTTTGCAAACTTCATTCTGGAAATCGACGCATCATTGGTAGGGTGGCTGCTTGGCGCGGACCGGACCGGCAATATGATTCGCTTCGCGAATGATAGCGGATACCTCGTGATCATGCCGCCGTGTTCGTCGCTGGCAAATATGTCGCTGGCGTTCCTGTGTTGGATTACGGTCAGCGAGTTCGCGGGACATCGGCGGGCCCTCACCGATCTGTGGTGGTGCCTGTTGGCCTGCAGCTCAGTGCTTGCTATCAATGTCGGGCGTTTGAGCGTGATGGGAATTAGTCTAGGACACTACGAGGCCATACATAATCAAATTGGCAGTGCAGTCACCGACGTCATGATTCTGACTCTAACGCTGGGCTGGAGTTTCTTGGGTGTGAGACGTGAGCTTTTCTCCCGCGCTTAAGCTGCTTTTGGCGGTCTTCCTTCCACTAACTCTTTTCTGGAAGCTGACCGTCAAGGCAGACAATAGTGATCACCCGGAAGATGATGTCATTGCATTCCTGGCACGGCAGGGATTCCATGAGGTCGTGACTGAGGACCTGAATTTTCGCGGCATCCGGGCGGTCAATGGCACCTGCCACATGCGCATTATAATGCCTTCTTACTACGGGGCACATCGCGATATAATACGCGACCTTATTACCGCCGACGAGACACTGATGTTTGTTCATGAGGGCAGGGTTTATCGGGAACAGCCGATTTTGTTGACCGTATCGGCTGAACTGTGGGCGCGAGCGCTCCGCAAAATGGGATTGGCCGGTCGTCACATGTCTGTTCTTGCCGTAGTGGCGCAGCGTCAATGCGAAGCGGACCGATTGCCCTGGGACCAGCTTCAGTAGCAGTGCGAATCGCCTCGTGTAAGATTTGACGGTCGCGAATCCGGTGCGTACGCAACGCGGTCGGACCGGCATCCGTGTCGCAAATGTCGTCGACTCGCTGCTTAGTTTCCCGCCCTTTCGATTTCACACAAGGCTGCGCTACGAACTCGGCGATTGCCAACAGAGACTCGATCGTGTCGGGAAACCTTCCCGCCTTGTGCGTGTTGCCTACGTGGCCCGGTTTTTCGTGGCCTGCATTTTGCGGGGGGCGCGATTCTGGAGAATTCAACATGGAAAAAACCGTCAAAATGCTCAGTTTCGCCGTGATCTTTGGTGTCGTGTGTGCGGTTCCGCAGACCTTCGCGACGAGCCGGTCCGCAGGCACCCTGCAACTCCTCGATTCCGATCGTGACGGTACGGTTGACCTCAACGAGACAAAGGCGGCGGCATCGGCGCTGTTTGACCGACTCGATCGCGACCACGACGGAACGCTTGACGGACGCGAACTGAAGGGCAGGCTGAGTGCCAGGGAACTGGCGGCCGAGGATGGCGACCATGACGGCACGTTGACGAAGGACGAATATCTCGCGACCGTCGAGAAGCGATTCAAAGCTGCCAATCCGGATAGCGATGACACGCTGGACGCCAAGGAACTGAGTTCCCGCTCGGGGCAGGCGTTGCAACGACTGGTGAGATAGTCAGAGCATTGCTGTAGCCCGGGTTGAGGGGCAGCGAAACCCAGGAGCGGCATTGCCATATTGACAGAGTGATCCCGGATTTCGCTTCCGCTCAATCCGGGCTACGCCTGTTCGTAGCACATTCAACCAGCAGCTACGGTCCCAAGCTGAGGACCGCGATCATCGAATGTCGCGGCTTAAACCGCAAGCATGCGCTCGACTGCCCGCCGGGCGCCCATGGCCACCGCCGGATCGATCGTAACTTCGTGCGTCAGCGTCTCCAGCGCCCGCCGGATCTTCGGCAGCGTGATCTGCCTCATGTGCGGACACAGGTTGCACGGCCGCACGAACTCGATTTCAGGGTGGTCGACCGCGACATTGTCGCTCATCGAACATTCCGTCACCAGGACGACACGCGCCGGCTTCTCGGTTCCGACATATGCGATCATGGCCGCGGTCGATCCGGCGAAATCCGCTTCGGCCACGACTTCAGGCGGGCACTCCGGATGCGCCAGCACGATCACGCCGGGGTGCTGCTCGCGGATGAGGCGGATCTCGGCTGCAGTGAAGCGCTCGTGGACCTCGCAATGTCCGGCCCACGCAATGATCTCAACGCCGGTTTCGGCAGCCACATTCTGCGCCAGATATTCGTCGGGAAGCATGATCACACGATCGACCCCGAGTGATTCAACGATCTTCTTCGCATTGCCTGACGTGCAGCAGATGTCTGAGCAGGCCTTCACGGCCGCCGACGTATTGACGTAGGTCACGACCGGGACACCCGGGTAGCGCTGGCGCAACAGCCGCACATCGGCCGGCGTGATCGAGGAAGCGAGCGAGCAGCCCGCGGCCGTGTCGGGGATCAGCACGGTCTTGGCTGGGTTGAGCAGCTTCGCGGTCTCGGCCATGAAATGCACGCCGGCGAGCACGATGACATCGGCGTCAACGCGCGTTGCCTCGCGCGCGAGCGCCAGGCTGTCGCCCACGAGGTCGGCGACGCAATGGAAGATCTCGGGCGTCTGGTAGTTATGGGCGAGGATGACCGCGTTGCGCGCGCGCTTGAGCGCCAGAATGGCGTCGATGTCGCGCGCGAAGAACGGCCACTCGACCGGCGGAACGACCGCCTTCACGCGCTCGTAGAGCGGCGCCGTGCGCGCAAGCAGGTCGGGCATAGGGGTCTCTTGCAGCATGAATGCACCTTTTGTGCTCATCAAGAGCATTACTATGATGCGACCGCGCGCTCACCTTGGCCGCCTTATGCTAGATGCGAGTAGAAGTGGGCGCTGTCAAGCCCCGCTTGCGCCCTCTTCTGGAGCGCGGGCGTCTCGCCCGCTCTTTCTAGGCTGGCGAGACGCCCGCGGTCCCAGGGGGCGGCGGCAGCCCGCTCAGGCCGGGCGGGAGAGCGGCAGCTTGGTTCCGGCGACGGCCCGCTCAAGCAGCACCTCGCGACGGAACCGGACGAGCTTGGCGGGACGGCCGCCGGTCTGCATTGCAACGTCGCCGGTATCTTCGACCAATCCCTGTTGATCGATCAGCCGGCGGAAATTCTGCTTGTGGAGCCGCTGTCCGGCGAGCGCCTCGACGGTGCGCTGGAGGGCAAGCAATGTGAAGCTCTCCGGCATCAACTCGAAGACGACCGGGCGATACTTGATTTTAGCCCGCAGCCGCGCGACGCCGGTCGACAGGATGCGGCGATGGTCATGCATCATCGCCGCTCCCGGCACCGGATCGACCATACGTCCGCGCCGCTGCGCCTCCGCAACCAGCCCGGCCTCATAGAGGAGTTCGTAGCGCTGCAGCGCGAGTTCCTCGTTCCAGGGCCGGCCGGACAGACCGAAGGCGATCTCGACGCGGTTCTTGCGCTCGCGTCGCGTCGCACCGTCGTCGGCGGCCTTCGCCCACGCGCGCAGACGGGGCGCGATGATCCGCGCCACCAGGGCGGGCGGGCCGGAGCGCCAATCCTCCCACGGCAAGAACCGGTACCAGCTCTGCCAGCGCGGATCGCGCTGTCCGGTGGCGTACTCCTCTCGGGTCAGCCCGAGATAGCTGATCGAAACCAGCCGCTCCCCGGCGCCATCACGGGTGCGATCGCGGTCCGCGAAGGTGTAAAGCTGGTCGATATAGCCGAGCGGATGATGGGTCTGGCGCTCGACCCAGGATCGCAGGCCGATTTGAAGGGTCCGATGGCCCGACTCGAACGGGCCGGTAGGCAGCGCTTCGGCGTTCTGGTCGGGTTCCCGAATCGTAAGGACGCGCGGCTCCTCCCCTGTCACGGCCACGATGACCGCGGTCAGCTCGATCGGGACGGCGTTATGATCGGGTTTGGTCAATGCGCAGATGTCCCACGTGACAACAAATGGCCGTAAGACCAGCCGCACATTATGGCAAGCCCGAACCCTCGTCGCTTTGATTGACGACCACCAGCATTGATTTGCGGGAAGAGAAGACAGCAGCAGCCGTCCTTGAGAGTTATGTTGCAATTATACAACAGTGTTGCTGCTTTACACCATTCTCGAATTTTCAAAATTTCCTATTCATCGCAATCGGTTAGCTGATGCCCGTTGGGAGCGCGAGGCTTGTTCGCGTGCCGCCTGCGCTCTAGGGTGAATGTAGGGACCGCGCTATGCTGCCAAGGAGATTGCGAGAGCATGAAACGCGTCGCGACAGCGGACATGACCGTCATCGCTCAGCCTAAGATCTGGAAAGGGTTCAAGAATTGGGGGATCGCGACCCTGATGGGTTTTGCCGCGGCGTCGCATTTGCGTGCGGTTGCCGTGCTGGCGGTCGTTTCGCTAGCCTCTTTCTTGCCGGGCCTCTTTCAGATTCCGCCGGTCGACCGTGACGAGCCGCGGTTCGCCCAGGCGAGCAAGCAGATGATCGAGACCGGCGATTATGTCGACATCCGCTTCCAGGATGAAACGCGCTACAAGAAGCCCGCCGGCATCTATTGGTTGCAGGCCACGGCGGTGGAAATGGCGGAGGCCGCAGGCGTGCCGCGCGCTGCAACGAGCATTGGAATATACCGGATTCCTTCGCTGATCGGCGCCATCGGGGCCGTGCTGCTGACCTACTGGGCAGCACTTGCCTTCGTATCGCGGCGAGGGGCGTTGATGGCCGGCGCCATGATGGCAACGTCGATTCTCCTTGGCGTCGAAGCGCGCCTCGCCAAGACCGATGCGATGCTGCTGCTGACCACAACCGCGGCATTGGGCGCGATGGCGCGCGCGTATCTGATGGAGCAGGGCGATCGCGCGAGCAGCCTGCCTCCTTTGGTCATCGCCGCGATCTTCTGGAGTGCGGTCGCGGCCGGAATTCTGATCAAGGGACCGATGATCCTGATGTTCGCGGGGTTCGCTGCCGTCGCGCTCGCCGTGGCGGATCGTTCCGCGCGCTGGTTGCGGCGGCTCAAACCAGCGATCGGCCTGCCCTTCGCGATCGCGCTGGTGATGCCTTGGGTCGTCGCCATTCTGATTCGCAGCGACGGCAGTTTCCTCACCGACGCGCTCGGCCAGGACATGTTCGCCAAGGTGACGGGGGGCCAGGAAACCCACGGCATGCCCCCGGGCTCTTATTTCGTCGTGTTCTGGGAGACGTTCTTTCCGGGCGCCATGCTGGCCGGTCTCGCGGCGCCGGCGGTGTGGCGTGCACGCACTGAACCCGGTTGCAAGCTTCTGCTCGCCTGGGTGGTGCCGTCCTGGATTGCGTTCGAGCTCGTGCCGACAAAGCTGCCGCATTACGTCCTGCCGCTCTATCCGGCGCTCGCGATCCTGATTGCTGGGGTCGTTGACAGCCATTCGCTTTCGCGCAATCGCTGGCTGGTGCGCGGAACGATCTGGTGGTTCATCCTGATGATGGTGGTGGCCCTGCTTTTGATCGCGCTGCAGATCATCGTCGGCCAAAGGCTTGGCTTGTGGACGTGGTCGTTCGCGGCCGCGGCTGTGATCTTTTCGTTGTTCGCCTGGCTGCTCTATCAGGTCGACGGCGCCGAGGCGTCGCTCATGCGGGCGGTGGCGGCGTCGCTCATGCTCTCCTTCGCGGCCTATGGGGCAACCTTTCCGGGCTTGCGCGGGCTGTTTCCTTCGGTGGGGCTCGCGAATTACATGCACAGCGCCGGTTGCGTCGACCCGGTCGCGGTGACGGCCGGATTCCATGAGCCGAGCCTCGTTTTCCTTGCGGGCACCAACACCAACCACGGCGTCGGCTCCAGCGCGGCGGATTTTCTGCTCGGCGGACCGTGCCGGTTCGCATTCGTCGACAGCCGTCAAGAGCGCGCATTTGTCCAGCGGGCCGATGCAATCGGCCTTCGCTACACGACCGGCCCGCGCATCGAGGGCTTCAACATCAACGGCGGCGGAGCGGTCTCTATCGCCACGTACCGTTCGGAACGCGGCTCATGACCGCGCCCGGCGACGCCAATGCGGGCGCCCTCGGCGCCAGCGGGGCGCGCGCCGCGGCATTCTTTGAGAACATCCGTCGCGGCACTGGCGCCGTGCTGCGCCGGCCGCGGCCCCCACCCTGCCCTCCCCCGCAAGCCAGGGAGGCTGAATCGAAATACCCTCCCCCGCTTGCGGGGGAGGGTGGAGTGGGGGCGAACTTCGTTCCGGCGTGGCAACGCCTTAAAATTCAAGCTGTGCTCGCGATCTGCGCGGTGGCGCTCGCGATGCTGTTTGTCGACGCGCCTGTGCTTGAATTCACTGCCGGCTTGCCGCCCTGGCTGGTCGATTGGGCCTATGAGGTCACCGACTTTGGCCGCTCCGGATGGATTCTCGTACCGCTCGGCACGTTGATCATCCTGATCGCCCTCCTCGCCTCGCCGGCGCTCGACTACATGTCGCGTGCGTTGCTCGCGATGGTGGTGGCGCGGCTCGGATATATGTTCATTGCGGTCGGTCTGCCGGGGCTTGTGAGTACGGTGGTCAAGCGATGGATCGGCCGGGTGCGACCGTCTGACGCCGGACCGTTCGCGTACGAGCCTTTTTCGTGGCGGCCGGACTATGCAAGTTTCCCGTCCGGCCACGCGACCACGGCGTTCGCCGCATTGGTTGCGTTCGGAGCGGTCTTTCCTCGCGCCCGCCCCGTTTTGTGGGTCTACGCGCTTCTCATTGCGGCGAGCCGCGTGGTGGTCTCGGCGCACTATCCAAGCGACGTGATCGCCGGCGCAGCGTTCGGGGCATTCGGCGCCCTATGGGTGCGTGATTGGTTTGCCGTGCGCCGGCTTGGGTTTTTCGTTGGCCCCGACGGCGCCATTCATCCTATGACGGGCCCTTCGCGGCGGCGAATCAAACGGGTTGTCCGCGCGCTCGTTGCCTCCTAAAAACGGCCCCTCCCTACTCTCCAGCGCGAGGGAGGGCAGGGGACAATCCATTGATACGGGTCATTGGTCGAACCCGCTTGTCACTCCTATTTTTTCCCCGTCCCTTACCCTTCCCGGCAAGCTCGGGGCAAGGGAGGGGCGGCGGAACATGCCGAACGGCAGAAGCGGATTTTCGTGATGGCTGAGGGCAGTCCCTTTCCGTTAAGCGCTGCGCCGCCGCGGATCTCCGTCGTGGTGCCGGCGCGCAATGAAGCCGGCAATATCGCGCCGCTGGTCGAAGAAATCGTGCAGGCGCTTTCCGCGCTCACCCCGAACGAGATCATTTATGTCAACGATGGATCGCGCGACGACACCGAGGCCGAACTGAAGTCTTTGATGAAAATTCACAGGTGCCTACGCCAGATCAGGCACGAGGTCTCATGCGGCCAGTCGGCGGCCGTGCGCAGCGGCGTCGCTGCGGCTCGCGCCCCGATCGTGGTGACGCTTGACGGCGACGGTCAGAACGATCCTGCATTTCTGCCCGCTCTGGTGGCCGCGTTGGAGCGCGATCCCATGGCAGGGCTCGTGGCCGGTCAGCGTGTCGGTCGCAAGGCCACGGGCTTCAAACGGCTGCAATCGCGAATTGCCAATGCAGCGCGCAAGGCGATTTTGCGCGACGGCACCCGCGATACCGGATGCGGGCTCAAGGCGTTCCGCCGCGAGGTCTTTTTGGCACTTCCTTATTTCGATGCGCTGCACCGCTTCCTTCCGGCGCTGGTGCGACGCGAGGGTTACCGGGTCGCCTATGTGGATGTGGTCGATCGGCCACGACTGCATGGCGTCTCGAATTATGGTCTATGGGATCGGCTGTGGGTCGGCATTCTCGATCTCGCGGGCGTGTGGTGGCTGATCCGGCGACGAAAACGCGTGCCGCTCGTTTCGGAGGTTATTCGCGATGCTGGTTAGTCTGTCTCAGGCGGTCGGCGACTATTTGCAGAATGTTTTCTTTCTGCAGCTCAACTGGTGGGTGTTGCTCGGCTATGCCGGACAGGCGCTATTCTCGATGCGCTTCATTATTCAGTGGGTGGCATCCGAGCGGGTCGGCCGCAGCGTGATGCCAGTCGCGTTCTGGTTCTTTTCGATCGGCGGCGGCGCATTGTTGTTCGTCTATGCGCTCTACATACGCGATCCTGTTTTCATCCTCGGTCAAGGGTTTGGCCTGTTTGTCTATCTACGCAATCTCCACTTCGTCTTTCGCGAACGAAAGGGTGCGTTGGTGTCATAATCCTTTCTAATGGGGGCAGCTGTCCCTTACCCCCGCTTGCTGTAGGGCGACCCTCGTGGTCGCCCGGTTGCCGGCGCCGCCGTTGCGCAAACCGGGCGACCACAAGGGTCGCCCCTACGGCGGCAGGGGAGGGTAGGGAGGCGGCCGAGCGAAAAATCCCAATTGACTATTGTTCGCAATGCGTTCTCATATTGGGCATGAGCATTGAGAGATCAGCGTTGCCCTTGGAGGATGACCGGGCCCGACCGCGCATCGACGGCGAGCAACTGACGCTGCCTCTTGTCAAGAAGTACCTGGATTCCGCACCGCCCTGGATTCACAAAGCAATGGCCCCCGGCGGCATCACCGGGGTCATCATGGCGCTCGTCTTCATCGTCGCCACCGTCGCTTTTCTGATGTTGATGCGGTATGTTGAGGAGCTGCCGCCGGTTTCGCTGACCTTCCTCATTCCGGTCGTCGTGGCGGCCATCCGCTGGGGCACGTTGTCTGCCGCCATAACGGCCGTCGGCGGCGGCGCGACGTTGAGCTTGTTCTACTACAACCCATTCTATATCACGGGCCCCGATTCACGATCGCGCGTCCTTGGGATCATCGTCTTTCTCATCGTCTCTTTGGTGCTCGGTTATCTTGCGTCAAGGACGCGCCGCGATGCCGCCCGCGCGCTCAAGCGGGAAAACGAGATTCGCGATCTCTATACCTTCTCGCAACGGATTTCCGCTGCCAATTCACCCGCGGGAATCTTCGAGGCCATGCAACAGCATCTGGAAACGCTGGTGGGCCGCAAGGTTCTGCTGTTCGACTCGCTCGGAACCCTGGAGGCGAAATCGGAGCGACTTGGCGACGTGGAAATTCCTCACGCGGTGACGGAGGTTGTGAGCAAGATGCCGGCGGGCGGAACCGACGGCTCAAAGGATATCGTGGTCGACGATCATCGCGGCAGCGCCTGGTTGGTGCGTCCGGTTTCGACCAACGCGGCCGACTTCGGGGTCATCGCGGTCGATCTCGGCCGCCCGTCCGAGGTGTTCGATGAACTGCGCGCGCGCGTTGTCGCTCTGATCGCCGACGCCGGATTGTCGCTCGAACGGCTGGGACTTGCCCGCACCATCTCGGAGGCGCGCACCCGCGCCGAGACCGAGGAATTTCGCGAGGCTCTGATCGGTTCGGTATCGCACGAGTTGCGCACGCCACTGTCTTCAATTCTAGGCGCATCGACAGTGTTGTCATTGGCGCCGGAGATTACCAGCAATACCCGCCTGAAAAAGCTTACCGCGCTGATCCATCAGGAATCGGAGCGGCTCAATGTCGAAATCCAGAATATTCTCGACGCTTCTCGCATCAGCAGCAACGGCTTGCAGGCGAAGCTCGAATGGGCCGAACCCGCCGACTTCATCAATGCGGCGCTTCAGCGCAGCCGCAACCGCCTCGCAAGCCGCGCCGTCGAGGTAACGCTTCCAGAGGAACTCATTCTGCTGCGCATAGATTCGGTCCTGATGGAGCGGGCGCTCGGACAAATTCTCGACAACGCAGCAAAATATTCGCCGCCGGAATCGCCCATCAACGTGCGTGGCCATGTCGAATTGGGAGAGTTCGTGATTTCCGTCACTGACCACGGCGCCGGCCTTGACGCGGAAGACCGTCCTCTGCTTGGACAGAAGTTCTTTCGCGGCAATCGTCACATGCAGGTGACTTCGGGCCTCGGATTGGGGTTCTGGATCGCCAGCGCTTTCATCGCTGCCAATGACGGGACCATTGAGGCAACGAGCGAAGGCGT